>Ga0101944_10007324_pt1 | contig 11114 bp, 10 predicted proteins | sample DewCreD2012metaG_FD_75245 | JGI IMG/M metagenome (GOLD analysis project Ga0101944, IMG submission 75245) | Hot spring sediment bacterial and archeal communities from British Columbia, Canada, to study Microbial Dark Matter (Phase II) - Dewar... ... | reverse complement strand
CGCGTCAGGCTTTGCAGACCCTGCTCACTCTCGCGAAAGGAGCCGGCGCATGATTGTCCGCAGAATCGCCGTCGAACACTTCGGCCGGTTTCTCCAGCCTCTCGAGGTCGCGCTCGACCCCGCGCGCCCCAATCTTCTCGCCGGGCCGAACGGCAGCGGCAAGTCCACGCTGCTCGCGGCTCTCACGTCGGCTTTCACGGTCTCCGCGACATCCGCCGCTCTGGACATCAAACGCTGGCAGCCGTGGCAGCGGAATCTCTTCCCGCGCGTCACCGTCGAGTTCGAGCACGCAGGCAGCCTCTGGCGGCTTCAGAAAGAGTTCGCCTTCAGCTCCCGCGGAAAGGCGCTCCTGGAGCGTTTCGAGGGAGGACAGTGGCAGTCGCACGCGCAGGGAAGGCATGTGGAAGAGCGCCTGCCTGAGTTTCTCGGCGCCCCGAAGGGCGGCCCCGGCTCGTGGCTGGTGGCCGGGGCGCTGTGGGCCCGGCAGAATGAACTCGCGGAACTCCGCCTCGATCAGCCCCTGCAGGAGCGCATCCGCAACTCGCTGGGCGCCCAGATCCGCTCCGGCCTGGTCGACACCGTCCTGCGCGAAACAAAGCGGCTGTATGACGAGGATTGGCCGCCTGAGGGCAGATTGCTCCGGAGGGCTTCTCCGATCCGCGCCCTGGAAGACGAACTGACAAGCCTGCGCGAAAGCGTCCGTGCATTGCAGGACAGCCTCGACGCACTGGAGAACGACCGCATTCAGCTCGAAAAAGCCCGCGAGGAGAGCGCCGCCCTGGAGGTCCGTAAATCGGAGCTCGAGGCCCGGCTCAGGGACTTGGGCGAAAAGCTGAAACTCAAAACGGAGCTCGACGCCGGCCGCCTCGAGCTCGAGAAATCCATCCAGGCGGCCCGCTTCGAACTCGACACCGCCGCCTCGGTTCTCAAACTGCGGCAGACGATCGCGGCCGATCTGGACGCGGCGGCAAAGGCGGTCTCCGCGCTCGAGGAGCGCCTCCTACGGGCGCGGGCGGAGGTCAAATCCGCGGAAGACGCATGGATCCAGGCCCGGGCCGCCGCCTCCGCGCGTGCGGCGGAGGCCGAAGCGCAGCTCAGGAGCCTCAATGCCCCCCCGCGGGATCTGCTCGACCGGGTCGCCCGTCTGGACCAGCAGATTCGCGAGCTGCAGGCCAGGCTGGATGGCGCGCTGCTCCATGTCCAGCTTCAGCTGGAGGCGCCCGCCCGGATCGGCGTGCAGAAGGGCAGCCCGGAAGGCGTGCTGGAAGGCCAGGCGGGAGAGACGCTGGACATCAGCGGCTCGCCCGAAATCGAGCTCGTCCTGCCAGGCTTTGGTCGGATGCGCATCTGGGGGCCTTCCGCCTCGGTGGAGGAGCTCCGCGGCGAGATCGCCCGCGTGCGCCTCGAGCGCGATCAGCTGACGCAGCCCTGGGGCGCCGCGGATCTGAATCTCCTCGAGGAAAAGCGCCGTCAGGCCGATGCGCTGGAGAACGAAGCCGCCGCCCTCAGAAAGGCTCTTGCCGCCCACGAAAGCGGCGCAAGCCTGGAAGCCGTCTCGCTCGCCCGCGCCCGGGACGCTGTCCGCGATCTCGAGGAGCAGCTCCGGCAGGCGCACGACAGGCAGCGCGCCCTCCAGCAGCAGAAAGCCGCCCTCGATAGCGACCCCCGCGGCGAATCTGCTCTGCAGCAGGCGAAGGAGGAAGCGGCGCGGCGGCTCGCCGTCGACGAAGCCCGCCTCAGGGAGTTGCTCGAACGCCTCGCGCTGCTGCCCGCCGGTCTCGACCTTGAGAAGCAGCGCGCGGAAAGCGAACTCGCCCGGCTCCAGACGCAGCTGGAACAGGCGCGCGAACTGCGCGCGCGGCTGAGCGAGCGGATCAGGCAGAAACAGGGCGAAGGCGCCTATGCCCGGCTCGCCGAAGCCGAAGAACAGTTGGCGGCGAAACAGCAGGAATACGATTCCGCCCTGCGCCAGGCCCGCGCCAACCGCCTCCTCTGGCAGACGCTCAACGACGTTCTCGAAGAAGCCGAAGGCTCGATCCTGCCCCGCCTCGAGGAACGGACCATTCAGGTCCTGTCGCGCATCAATGGAGGCTTCCTTCGCGGTGTCCGGCTCGATCGGAGCTCCTGGAAACCGGACGCTGTCACGCCCGCGGAGGCCGCGGGCGCGCTTGAGGTGGCCCCGGACCGCATCTCCGGCGGCGAGCAGGAGCAGCTCCACTTCGCGCTCCGGCTCGCCCTCGCCGATATCCTCTCCGAAAGCGAACCTCAGCTCGTCGTGCTCGACGACGTCCTGCTCGCCACAGACTCTGCCCGCCTCGGCAGGATCCTCGATCTGATCGAAGAGCGCCGCCCGCGCATGCAGTTCCTCATCCTCACCTGCCACCCGGAACGCTTCAGCGGGCTCGAGGATGCGCGCCTCGTCCGCCTCGGCGCTCTGGACGCCTCGGCCTCTGCCTGAAACGTTCCCGCCAAAAGCGCAAGGGCATCCAGGCTTTGCCCGGATGCCCTTCACTGTCCGCGATGCGATGACTCAGTTCCGGTTCAGCCGCCGCCGCAGCAGGCCAAGCCCGAGCAGACCGGCGCCGATCAGAACGTAGGTTCCCGGCTCAGGGACATACTGCCCGGACAGCACGACGTCATTCATGTCCCAATCGCCCCCGATCCGGTCCTCGAACCCGAAATAGAATTGCCGGGGCATCTGCGTATGCCGGAATGCGGCCATGCCCAGAGGACTGGCGTCCGAACGGAAAAAGTCCTCTGAGCTCGAATCCCAAAGATACAGGGCGATCACATCTGTGGCCAGAATCGTGGCCGTGTCGCCCACCCACTTTGTCTCGTTGAACAGCGGATAAAGAGCGGGCGTTGCGCTCAGCGGATAGTAATAGCCGACTTCAAACGTTGGAGAGCCGGCGATCCGCCCCTCCAGCCTGAATGTCCACTGTCCCGGCGCCAGCAGAAACGGGGTGATGGCGTTGTCGTCCGAATAGTACTCGAGGTTGCTGCCGCCGAGGTTCAGGCCTGTGTTCGGGGTCCCTATCTGGAGACTCCCGCATCCCCCGAATCCGCCGGCGAGGAAAAACCCCGCGTTGCACGACGTGCCATCATACGACGTCCGGTCCCAGAAGGGCACGTTGTCGTTGTTGACGGCGGGCCATCCGCTCCACGTGCCCGGGCCGATGATGGGCGACCCTAGCACGGCGCACGCCGCCACGGCCAGAATGGCCATGAGCGGCAGGATTTTTCTGAAGATCATGGTTTCCTCCTGAAATCCAAACCTGACCGCCAATACAGCCTCGCGGTGGAAGATTCCAGGCGTGAGGCAGACTTTGGTTCTTATTGCCAATTTCAGAGGGAGATCTGAATCCCGCAATAGGAGTACCCGATCTGTTTGTACTGGCTCTGTCGCAATCTCCCGCTTCCATTCCGCCCGCCTCCCCATCGCCGCGTGGCTTTGCATCCACCCGAAGCCGTTGAGAAAACTGAGCGTCGGGGATGGATGACTCACATCCGCCCGGCGCAGGAAAGTGCTGGTACGCGTGGCGGAATCCACCAGCGCCCGGCGCCGCCCAAAAAAACAGCCGGAATCCGGCTTGCGCGGATTCCGGCGGAATTCCAGTCCGAATCGGACTTGACGCTAGCTGAACCGCCTGCGGAGCAGAGCCAGAGCTGCGAGTCCTGCGCCGAGCATCGCGTACGTTCCGGGCTCGGGAATCGCGTTCGACGGCGTCTGGCGATACAGCTGCCGCACATCCGAGAGCTTGGCGAACGCAAACCCCGACTTGATATCGGCAACGAGCAGGATGTCCTTGAAGACCGAGATCTTCGAGTAACCCTGTGGCAGGCTGATGAGATTTGTCAATTTGGTCGGGGTGAAAACGAGCCCGTTGCCCAGGAAGTTCAATCCGCCGTCGAAAACATTCTCGCTGACTGCGACGATGGAGTTTGGAGGGTTGGTCGAACCACCATTGATGATCAGATAGACGCCATCGATCAGATAGGGCGAAGCGGCGGTCACTTCCCAGGACACGTTCAGGTTCCACGTCGTAGGGCAGTCTGCCGGGACACATGCGGCGTACATGCCTCCGGTCAGCGAGATGCCGAACAGCCCGCCCTGGATCACCGGTACTACACTGATGCCTGAGAGATCCGTCGGTGTCGTTGTGCCTTGTCCGAAAGTCGTGAGAGTAGCTTGGAAATTGCTGAAAGTTTTGTCACCGGATGTGATCGTGCCATTCGTATTGATCAGAGTTTCCAGGGATACCGGTGTCGCCCAAATCATGCCACCGGCGATAAGTAGTCCGATTGTCAGCGCCAGAATGCGTTTCATGGTCCAGTCGCTCCTCCACGGAGATACAAAGCTCTCAGGCTTTCCACTGAACAATAGGAGAGATTCGCGATTGAATCCACGCATCCTGGTTTAGTACCGCCTCGCGTCTCCGGCCATTCAGCGCGGCAACGCATGCAATTCCTTCCGGCTGAATGGGACTATGCCTGGCATGAGCGCCGTTTCTTTGCCCCGTTTTTGATGGAAGTGGCGCCTTTGGTACTGGCAGTCGGCGCCCGCCGCCGCGAAATGGTTTTAGTACAGATGCCCTGCTTTCTGGCGCTGAAGATGCGGTCAATCAGGGGTCAACGGCTGTTCCTTCCGCCTTTCTCGCCATCCGGTGAAGAGCGGACCGGTTCAGGGCATGCAGCCATCCGGCATCCTTCCGGTTCATCGCGGAGGATGGCTGCGCATTTCCCCGGCAGGCGTCTGCCTTGTGCCGTTCGGCCGGCGCCCTGTTCGCCCCCGTGGCTTCTTAGGCAGGCGCGCCTGTGCGCGAGGCTGCCGGCACGCGCTGCAGAACGGAAATTGCGCCGAAAGCGCGCTTGCGGTAGTAGGCGGGCAATCGCCAGAGCAGAGGCTTCCGTTCGAATTGCTTCAGCGCTTTCATGATCCGGGACTTGCGCAGGCTCTCATCCAGGCAGCGGACGATGTCGGCGCGATTGTGCCGTTCGGCCAGTTCGCGCAGCCTCTCCAGAATGACCCTTCCCTTCTTCGAAGTCGCCTCCAGCTGTGCGGCCAGCTCCACACGATAGAGCGAAAGGTCGAACGTCTTGCACTCGCGGAGCTTTCCGATCGCGTCCAGGGCCACCATGTTCCGGACGCATTTGCCGCAGCGGCTGCAGTTGCGGTCGTCCTGTCCGTGCGTGTCCTCGCCGATAAAGCAGACGTGAAGGTTCTCAAGCACGATCGGAAACTGGACGACGTACTCGGTCTTCTCAAGCCGGTTGTGGCTGAAACCGTCGTGCAGGATCCGCATCGACGAGGTCGAAAACAGCGGATCCGTCAGAGGATGGGAGCCCCACGGAATCTCCGGCGCGAGCTCGGAAGAGGGGATCAGTCCGGCGCCGGCGAGGCTTTCCATCTGCAGGTGGGAGCCGGCCAGCGCGGCGCCTGCGGCGAACGTCTCCCACGGCAGCTTGCCCCAGCGCGTCTCCCGCAGATTCGTCGCCAGACGGTAAAACCGCGCGCCCATCTGGGCGGCGGCGCGTTCCAGCCGGTCTGTCAGGCGGGCGTGCGCTTCCCTCTTCCAGATCGGCATGTCCAGACCCAGGACATGAATGTAGTGCTTGCACTCGGGGGGCCGGAGCACGGTAAAAAAACTGTCAATGCCTGCAGTGAAAGATGAGACGACTTCCGGCTTGGGCAATCCCGGGGGCAGCGTCCCGGCATGGATCTGAATCGCTTTCACCAGGCCCGGATACCAGTGCCGCCAGACCGCCAGCAGATTCTCCGCATTCAGCTTCAGCCACGCATCGACCGGCAGGTCGATGCGGAGATCCTCTCCGAGGGCGGCAGCCAGCGGCAACGTCAGCGCCAGCCACGCATTGCCGTTCTCCGGAGGAGGCACTTCTTCCGGAACACGGAACCATAGCTGCTCCCTCGTGCCGTCTCCGAATTCAAGATCGACCGTGGATTGGCGGAACCCGCCGCTCACCAGCTCATGCCTGAGATTGAGAACCCTCACGCGTTCTCCTTCACCTCCACTCTAGCCCACGGTGCCGTTCAGAGCGTGTACCCACTGTCCCTGCGGCGTCTCAGCAGCAAGGAAAATCCAGGCGGGCTCGTCACCGCAAGCGAAGGGCGCAAAGCGCCCGAAAGTGAGCGGTCCCCTCGCAGCCGCAACCCAACGGCGATTTTCGAGGCGGCGGCGAAACAGAGCCGCGCTGAACCATCGGCCGCCCCGAGCGCTTCACTCGGGCGGAAAGTCCGAGGTTTTCGGGGAGCGCGCCGCAGGGCTCAGGTCGACGGGATTCCACGGTGGCGTGTCCACCTTCACGCCAATGGCATAGCCGATCGCGCCCCAGACTCCTCCGCCCACGAGAGCCTTGGCGGCTGCGGGAGTGTCCCCCTCCGCGCCCATGGCAGCAAGCGCGCCGATGACGCCAAACAGAGTGGCAAAGCCGACTCTGCCTCCGGATGATTCGGGTTTCTCCCGCCGGACTTCCAGCTGCCGGATGGAGGCGCGGTCCAGAACCATTTCGCCGGGCGCATAGCGCCGGCTGTCAGAGGACTTCAGAATGGCGAGCACAAGCTGGTCTTCCCGCACGCTCTGGATGCGCGCTTCGATCCGGGCGCCGTCCGCCGTCCTGATCCTCGCGCGCGATTCGGAACCGGACCACTCCTGCAGTTGGTTCCAGGCGAGCCTCTGGTTTTCGCCGAACGCGAAAAAAGGCAGGAAAGCAATCAGGAAAAGCCTGCCAGCAGACGGCATGGGGCGCCTCCAGGATGCAGGGATCGGTCTGCCTTCTGTTCCTGCAAACCGATGTCCTCGAATGAACTGCGCACGACCAACGGGATCATACAGGAAAAAACGCAGTGGCGGAATGCCATTTCCTATCTTGAGGGAAACGGCGCGGATACAATCGCTTCCTTCAGACGAAAAAGGCTCCACGCCCAGCCGCATTCTCCACTGGGCGCCCGGTCGCTTGAAGAAGATCTGAACTGGAGCCGAATCCGCTGCCGCCGGCTCACGGGAGCGGAATCACTTCAATCGGAATCACCGTTCCGCCGGCGACCTCCTCCCTTGCGTCCACGGCAGGCGCCTGCTCCGTGCTCTCAGGCTTGGGCGGCGGTTCCAGCCTCACGTCCGTCCACATGTTGTCGACGGCAAGGCCAAGGAGATACCCCAACCCCATCATCTGTGCGGCGCCGAGAATGCCCGCTGCCACAGCTCCTGCGGTGGAACCGGCGGCTTGGGCGGCAGCAGGTGCTCCAAGGACGGCAAAGGGCAGCATGAGAATCATGCCCAGCTTTCTGCCCTTCCTGGTCTCCTTCCGGACAGCGAAGCGGCTGATGGTGGTGTAGGGAATGATGGTTTCTCCCTTGGCGAAGCGCCTCTGGTCGGACGAATACCGCACGTCGACCCTGAGCGACTGCGGCTGGACTTCCTCCAGAATGCCCACCAGGACAACCTTCTCCTTCGTCTCCACCCGGATTCTTTTGTCTGGCCTGATCCACTGGTTCAGGTCCTTCCACGCAAGCCGTTGGACGCCTTCGAGGGCCGGTGCAAACAGCCACGCAATGATCAGCAGGAAAGATACACGCCTCATCGCCATCACCCTCCTTCCCACGCTGAGGGCTTGAACACAGACACCCGATCACCGCACGTAAAAGTCTCGTCCGGTCTTGCAGACCACTCCCCGCACCGCTGTTGCAGGGGGGCGCTGTCCAACTCAAGCATCACGTCCGTCCAGTCTTCATCGAATCCCGGCCGATGGCGTAACCGAGCGCCGCAAACAGACCCGCGCAGACCGCGCCGCTCGCCGCAGCCTGCGGTGCGCTCGTGGCGGCCTGGCCGGACATCGGCGCGGCCCGCGAACCCGGAATCACCCCGATCCACAGCCCTCTGCGCCGGGCCGTCTTCTTCTCCCTGCGGACCGCCAGTTCCCGGATGCTGGCACGCTCCACGACGGTTTCCACCCGTGTTCTGAAGACGGGGCTTGAAGAGAACCGGACGTCCAGCACCAGCCTGTCGTCGAGGACGCTGCGCAGGACGCCGATCAGAACGCTTCCATCCCCGGTTGCAATGCGCACGCGGCAATCCGGTCCCGTCCATTGGCTCAGGCTGTTCCACGCCATCCGAACCGGCTTCGGGAAGACCGGCGCTGAGAGAAGCACCGCAAGCAGAAACGATCTTGCGGAAACCATCTCCGTTCTCCTTCAGGCAACCGCCGGCAGCTCCGGAGCTCGTGCAGCCCGGAGAGGCCGCTGGCCGGGCGCACCACGCGAAGAAGCCTCAATCACGGCCCCGGCGCGGCGCCTTCGCCCCCGGGCAAGCCAATTTCCACCGGCTTCCCGGCCCTATGATCCGGAGACAGGTGCGCGTCGGCCGCACCTCGCGGAGCCGCATCCACGAGAACCACGTCGGTCCACTTGTTGTCGATGCTCCGGCCCCAGAAATAGCCCATTGCGCCGAAAAAGGCCAGGCTTGAAAAGTAGGCAAGAGCGGTGCCTTTGGCCCCTCCCCCTGCAAGAAATGCCGCCGGATTGCCAATCAGGTTGCCGAAAACCAGCGCGCCGATCAAAGCGCCCTTCGTGCGCATCTTGCTCGATTCCCGCCGCACGGCCAGTTTCAGAATGGCTGCCCGTTCAATCGTGGCCCTTTCTTCCGTGCGGCGCGCGGAGTCCGATGATTTCACGACACGGACAATCAGCTGTTCCGGCTCAACCCGCTCAATCCTGCCCTCGATGCCGGCGCCGTCCCGGGTCACGATCCTGCAACGATGCTGATCGCCGGACCAACGCTCCAGCTCGTTCCACGTCACTCGCAGCTCCTGTGCGCATGCGGTGATCGCCAGGAGCGCGGTCATCCAGAGAGGTTCTCTGAACAGCATCTCAGTTTCCCCCGGCGTGCCCATCCGGCCCGGCGGCAGGCAACGCCCTGGGGATCGGGCTTCGATGGGCCTCTTCAGCGCCATCGCTTGCACCGGGCGGGCGTTGCGGGAACCAGATGCCAGAATGTTGTTGCGCCCGGGTGAGCCTCGGAGCCGCAGGGTCAGGCTCAGGCGAGCGCGTGATTGTGTCTGCTCCAGCGGGAGTCAGGATCACGTCGGTCCACTTGTTGTCGATGCTCCGGCCCCAGAGGTATCCCAGCAGTCCAAAGACGATGGACGCGCTGACGACCGCGTTCACCACCTGCGACCCCTCGCTGTACCCTTGTGCGCCCCCGGCGGCCATGAGCGGTCCGAAAAGGACGGCGCCGAAAATGGCGAGCCCGGTGCGGGCTGTCTTCGACTCGCGGCGGACGGCAATGCGCTGCACTGCCGTGCGCTCCAGAATGGTCTGGCCCTTTGCGTATCGGCTCGGGTCCGAGGACTTGAGTACCGCCAGCGCCAGGCGGTCTTCCTCCACCCGCTCCAGGCGGGCCTCGATCCAGACCCCTTCACCCGTCAGGATCTTCACGCGGGATTGGGGTCCCGTCCACGCCTGCAGCTCACTCCAGGTCAGCCGCAACTCCCCGCCCTCTGCCGCGAGAGCCAGGAGTGCGGCCAGAATCCACGATCCTGCTGCTCGCATCCTTGCCCTCCCGTTCCCGGCGGTCAGGCGCCCGGCCTGCCAGCCGGGCATGAGGAATCATGATTGACGGGCTTTTCCCAGTGCAGAACTGTACACCGGAATGGCGGAGAATGCAAGCCCTTGCGGCGCTTGAATTGCTCCCAGACGCGGAAGATAAACGTGTGAAAATAGAATTCAGAATATGGAAATCTTGCCCGGCGCTTTTCCGCTGCCGGGCACGGAGAGGCCTTCCGGATTTGCCACCCACCACCCGCTGCGGCCATCCCGCATGGGGCTGGCCGCAGCGCACGGAAGGAGGGTCAGATGAAGGCGATCACGTCGATCTCGATCAGCGAGTCGCCCGGAATGTCGGCGACAGCGACCGTGGTCCGCACGGGCGGCTCAGGACCGAAACGGCCAAGGAAAACTTCGTTCATCGGCTTGTAGTGCTCAAGCGTCTTCAGGTAGACGTTGCACTTCAGCACCTTTTCCATCGACGAACCGGCGTTCTTCAGCTCGGCTTCGATCTCGTCCAGCACTCCAGCCGTCTGCACCTTGATGTCGCCGCCCTTGTGCCAGCCTTTTCCGGCGATAAAGAGCAGATTTCCATACGATACAGCGCTGGAAAAGAGCGGGGTCTTCTGCGGTTTGGCGCCGCGGTAATGCACCTTTTTGACGGGCTTCTCCTGTGCCTGCGCAGCCGCGGGCGCCGCCAGCGCAGCGCCGGCGAGAAACGTTCTTCTGGACTTCGCCATCAGCGTGAACTCCTTTCCTGCAAATCGCATGCCGCCGCCTCCCGCGGCGGCTCCGTCCGACCGCGAGTATATCCAACAGCGCCATGAAGCGGCGATACAATGACTCGCATGGCCGACCTCAACCGTCGTGAACTCCTGCTTTCATCGGCGGCGCTCGCCGCTCCCAATCTCGCCTGGGCATCCTCTCAACTCGCGCCCGGCATGCCGGACCTGCGTTTCCGCCAGATCCACCTTGACTTTCATACCAGCGAGCACGTCGAAGGCATCGCCGCTCAATTCGATCCCGACGATTTCGCCCGCACGCTCGAGCGCGCCCGCGTCAACTCCGTCACCTGCTTCGCCCGCTGCCACCACGGCTGGATCTACTACGACACGAAAATCAACCCGGAACGCCGGCACCCCCACCTGAAGCGCAATCTCCTGAAGGAGCAGATCGAGGCCTGCCACAAGCGCAACATCCGCGTCCCCATCTACGTGACCATCATGTGGGACCACTACACGGCGCAGCGCCACGCCGACTGGCTGATCGTCGATGAAAAAGGCGCGCCCGTCGGCACGCCCATCTTTGAAGCAGGCTTCTACCGCCGCCTCTGCTACAACACGCCCTACCGCGAGTTCCTCCGCCGCCACGTCACCGAGATCTGCGAAATGCTGCCCGTGGACGGCTTCTTCTTCGATATCGTTCACGACATCCCCTGCGCCTGTTTTTACTGCCGCGAGCTCATGGTGAAGAAAGGCATCGATCCCACCGACGCCGAGCAGCGCTGGCGCTTCATGCACCAGACCATGCTCGACTGGCAGGCTGAGATGAGCGCCTT
>Ga0101944_10007323_pt1 | contig 11115 bp, 11 predicted proteins | sample DewCreD2012metaG_FD_75245 | JGI IMG/M metagenome (GOLD analysis project Ga0101944, IMG submission 75245) | Hot spring sediment bacterial and archeal communities from British Columbia, Canada, to study Microbial Dark Matter (Phase II) - Dewar... ... | reverse complement strand
GTACTCGACCGGCACGCCCTCGACCAGAAACTTGTGGACCAGGTGGTTGTTGGCAATCAGCGACGGCAGGTCGGGCCGCGTCAGCTTGCGAAACGCCTCCTCCAGCGCATCGGCAGGGACGTTGGGATTCAGACGCTGGAGCGCCTGCCGCAGCCGGCCCTCGAGCACGACCCGGCCGAAGTCGCCGCCGCGTTCGGAATCGACGATCTCCGGCCCGAACGCCGTCTGCCAGCCCAGCCCGGCCAGCCAGTCGAGGGCGGCCTCTTCGACGACGGATTCGGTGAACGAGTCGTTCATGTGCAGTCCCCAGTTTGAACCGCCTCCAGTACCGCATCGCGAAAACAAGCGAAACTCCGCGAACGACAACGCGATGGGTCAAATGTCGCTCCTAAAGTTCTTGCCACTTCAATCTTCGGCAGCCCGCCTTTGAAGTGACCATACCGTTGCAAGAGCTGTTCGAACGCTTCCCAGGTGCCGCCCGCAATTGCATCGGGATTGCGATACCTCTGCTGGTTTGGCACTCTCTGCGGAACTCTCGGATAGGCAGCGCGAACCGCTTCCCAGTCGCCGAAATACCAGGCTTCCAGTTCTTCAATCGCAATCCGATTGACAAGCTGCCAACATGAGGGCGAACAACTCCGTGTGCGCAGCCTCACTCTGGATGCGATCTGCTCCATTCGCTGCTTGAGTTGGCGGCAATCGTCATCGTCCCGATCTACCACAACGACTATTCGCCAGTCCGATGGCAACCACGCCGCGTACCCCCGCAGTCGCCCTTCCAGCTTGTCGAGCAAGTCCTGTTTGCCTTGAAACGGGTAGATTTCAAAAGTCCGGTCGGATGGAACCAATCGGGGAAGCAGACCCCGCAAGAATGCCTCCATTGACGGTTCTTCCACGAGGATTTCGAGGTGCCGCGTCATTACTGGCGCCTCCTGCGCGGCCCCTTGGACGGCATTCCTTGATTCACGAGCGGATCGCCCACGCCAAGATGCCCCTCCATCCACAAATGACCAAGCAAAGCTCCATGCTTGACGAACTCAGACACACCCTTGATTTCCGACACCCGCATGCTTTGTGTGTAACCCTGCTCGTCACGCCATAGCACCCGAACCTCTTCGGGACGAAGTGTATTCAGGAAAAACGGCGAATGGGTCGTGACCAGCATCTGCGTTCGTTCGGTCGCCTTGCGGCACTCCTCGGCAAGTTCGGGCAACAAGCGCGGATGCAAGAAGTTCTCTGGCTCTTCGATGCCAATAAACGGGGCCGGCGTGGGATCATACAAAAGCACGAGGTAGGCCAGCATCTTCAACGTGCCGTCCGAGGCAAATCGCGCCAGTACCGGATGGGAAAACGGCGCATCCTTGATCTGCAGCAGCAGCCGGCCATCCGGCATGGTCTCGGCCAACACTTTTTCGATTCGCGGGACACGCTGACGCAACACCTCAAAGATCTGTTCCAGCCGGTCGGGGTGCTGCTCGGCCAGATACTGTATCACGTTGGCGAGGTTGTCGCCAGTTCGCGACAAGCGTTCTTGCGGGCCGGCCTCGGGTTGGCCCCGCGCACTGTCCGCGGACAAATAGGAGACGTACCAGCCGGTAATGAAGTCGCGCAATGCCGCCACGCGCGGGTGTTCTTCGAACTGTCCCAAAGCATTCACCGCCAGCAGATCGGCACTCTTGAGGGGAATATCGACGCGCTGGTCCTGCTCGTCGGGCATTTGGCCACTGACAGCTCGCCCCTTACCTTTGCGGTACTCCAAGAACCGAAACGGTTTTCCTCGCTGCCCCCGCCGCCATTGCAGCCATTCCTCGGCGACAACGGGGCCGCCAGCTTTCTCATCCACACTCAGGTGGTAAGTGATGAGCGGATAATCCTTCTCCTTGTACTTGATTTCGATGGTGATCGGCCCCTCTGAATTGCGCGTTCTTAGTTCCTTGCCCCGTCCTCGCTTGTCCCACGCACGACGAAGGCCGAGTTCAAAGCACTCAGCGAGAAATGCGAAGACGTCGAACACCGTCGATTTGCCGCTGCCGTTCGGTCCGAGCAAAACGGTGAGTGGGGAAAGGTCCTCAAACTCCACCTCACGCAGTGCCCGAAAGTTCTGCACTTTCAGGTACCGAATACGCGGTGGAGTTGTAACGGCGTTCGTTCCTCTGTTCATAGTGTTCTCCCGACGATCCGCTCGGCGTCCGGCACCCGCAACTCGCCGGAGATCAGCTTCGGCAACAACGCATCCCGCAACGCCGCGAGGGTGCGGGATTCCTGGATGCCCTGATGAATCCGGTCGATTATCGGCTTGAACTGTTTGGTGAATGCCTCGGCCACTTCGCGTTGCGGTATTGCAACCTCGAAACGTGCTAGGTCATTCCAGTTCGTGCGAGGCATCTTGGTTCCTGTTGATGCCCGGTCGCAGTGGTGGATGATGGCATCGCTGGAGAAATGCTCAGCACAGAACCCGAACCATTCTGGCTGCTTCGGAACAATAACAAGAATGTCAGTTGAACATACCCCATCAACCGGAGCGATTCCCACTTTGTGGAAGTAAGGCCGCAACTTCCCGAATAGGATTTCGCCTCGGCGAAACTCGAACTTGTTGCTCTCGATGGCATCAGCTGTTGTCCAATCACTAAGCGCGATGCTGCGTCGGGGCATGTGCTCTAAAGCAATGTAGGGTGTACCTGACTTGATCGCTTCGGCCCCAATTCCGCGGCGGGGATTTTCCGCCACTTCGCCGAGATTCCCCACGCGCCAGCCGGCGGGGATGGGGCCGAGGGGGGAGTCCTCGAAGCGGTCGGGGAAGAGGGCTGCGAGGGTGGGGGACAGGCCGGGGGGCGTGCGGCCGGCGGCCTTAGCCTTCACTGGGTCGAAATCGACGAACCAGCTCTGGAAGATCGCCCGCGCCATCGCCTCCAGCGTCCGGTTCCGCCGCCGGTTCAACTCGATCTTGTCGTCCAACGCCCCGAGAATGCACGCGATGGCTTGCTGTTCGCGGAGGGGAGGAACTTGCAACTCTTTGACGTAAACCGCTGCCCGGGTCGTTGACGGAATTGGTGAGCCGTCGTCGATCTCTCCCAGCTTGTAGTGCTTGATCGCGTAGTACAACCAGCGAAGATCCAGTTCCGTCTTCGGAACGACGTAATAGGCGGTGTCGATAACCCAGAATGGATCACGCCAGTATTCGACACCCCGATACGCACCCTTGCGTCCCAAGATGACGCCCGGACCAGTCGTGAGATATTCGGAGTGCCAACCAATCGGCCCGTTGCTGCCGAAGACACGGTATTTGCCATGCTCAGGATCATAACCGCGCAGAGCTTTGCCGTACTCCAGCGAGATTTCATCACCCCAGGTGCTATCGCGCCAATTGCCGTTTGTGGTCGTGCTCATTCTCCACCGTCCTTCTTCTTGCGGCCGGGCTTCTTCGGCTTGGGCGCGGGAGGCGGGGGTAATTCGAGCCGCTGCAACTCGGCCTCGATCTGCTCCACGGTCGGCAAACTCGCTTGCAACTCTTCGGGCAGGGCCGTCACGATCTGGGTCTCCCAGTCCGCCACGCCGATCGGTTTCTGAAACCCGCGCAAGGCATACTCGGCCACGGTGCGATCCTTCCCCTTGCAGAGCAACAAGCCGATGGTCAACTTGTCGCCGGGCTGCCGCAGCAGGTCGTCCACGGCCGAGAGATAGAGGTTTAGTTGCCCGACAAACGCGGGATCGAACGGCACGGCTTTCAGTTCCACCACGACGAAACAGCGCAGGATGTAGTGATAGAACAGCAGGTCGATCACGAAATCGCTGTCGCCGACTTCCAGCGCCTTTTGGCGACCGACGAACGCGAAGCCTTGGCCGAGTTCGAGGAGGAATCGCTCGACGTGATCGATCAAAGCCCGTTCGACTTCGCGTTCCCGGCGTGGGTCGGCCGTGCCCAGGAAGTCGAACAGGTAGGGATCCTTGAAGACCTGGGCGGCCATGTCCGAGTCGGCCGGTGGCAGGGCGGTGGGAAAGTTGGTGACGGCCTTGCCCTGCCGGTGGTGGAGTCGCCCGGCGATCTGCAAGGTCAGAATGTCGCGGGACCAGCCGTTTTCGATGGTTTTGGCCGCGTACCAGAGCCGCTCCTCGGGAGTCTTGAGTCTCTCCAGCAGGGCGAGGTTGTGATACCAGGTGATTTGTGCAAGGGTCGCTTGCACAATTGCCCGGTCGGGCCAGGCCTCGGCGAAGGCCCGCATGTACTTGAGGTTGCGTGGCGATAGTCCTTGCATGTCCGGGAAGGCCTCACGGAGATCGGCCGAGAGCCGGTCGATGACCTTCGCCCCCCAGCCCTCGCGCTGCTGCCGCTGGAGAATCGCTTGCCCAATGTCCCAGTACAGCAACACCATCGCGGCGTTGGCAGCCAGCGTCACGCGCAAGCGTTCCGTCCCGATCCGCTGTTTCAAATCCTGAAGCAAGCCCAGATAATCCGACGGCAGATCGTGAAGTGGCGGCGAGGCAGGCAGCATGGCTTCCGGCCGTGCCCGGCCGATGCCGCGGCGGGAGTCGTCCGCCTTTTTCGGCTGCTTACCCGCCATAGCCGATGTCCTCCAAGTTGGCCCAGATGAGCTGGTCGAGCCGGGCGGACTCTGCTTGCTGCTTCTTCAACTCGGCGGTCAGCCGCTTCATTTTCTCCTCGAACGGTTCGCCGTCGTCCTCGACTTCGGCTGCGCCGACATAGCGTCCCGGCGTCAGGATGTAGCCGTGGTGGCGGATGTCGTCGATTGTCGCACTTTTGTAGAAACCGGGGATGTCTTGGTACTTTGGAGAACCCGACGATTCGCGTCGTTCGCGTTCACCCGACGACGCGAGTCGTCGGCTCGGAGCCGCGGACGCCAGTCCGCGGGAATCGTCAACGTCACCTCGCCAAACATGGTAAGTGTCGGCGATCTTGCGGATGTCGGCGTCGGTCAATTCGCGGTGGACGCGGTCGATCAGCGTGCCCATCTTGCGGGCGTCGATGAACAGCGTCTGCCCACGGCGGTCGCGGAAGGTTTGACCGGAGGACTGGCGTCCTCCGCTCTTGTTGCGGGCCAGGAACCAGAGGCAAACGGGAATCTGGGTGCTGTAGAAGAGTTGCCCCGGCAGCGCGACCATGCAGTCCACCAAGTCGGCCTCGATGATGTTCTTGCGAATCTCCCCCTCGCCGGACTGGTTCGAGGACATGCTGCCGTTGGCCAGCACGAAGCCGGCCAGCCCGGTCGGGGCCAGGTGGTAGATGAAGTGTTGCACCCAGGCGAAGTTGGCGTTGCCCGCCGGCGGCGTGCCGTACTTCCAGCGCTTGTCGTCCTTGAGCAGGTCGCCGCGCCAGTCGCTGTCGTTGAAGGGCGGGTTGGCGATGACGTAATCGGCCTTCAGGTCCGGGTGCAAGTCGCGGTGGAAACTGTCGGCGTGCTCTTTGCCGAGGTTGCCGTCGATGCCGCGAATGGCGAGGTTCATCTTGGCCAGCCGCCAGGTGGTGTGGTTCGATTCCTGCCCGTAAATGCTGATGTCGCCGATCTTGCCGCCGTGGGCCTCGATGAACTTCTCGGACTGCACGAACATGCCGCCGGAGCCGCAGCAGGGGTCGTAGACGCGGCCCTTGTACGGGGCGAGCATCTCGACCAAGAGGCGAACGACGCAGCGGGGCGTGTAGAACTGGCCCCCCTTCTTGCCTTCCGCACTCGCGAACTGGGAGAGGAAGTATTCGTAGACTCGGCCGAGGATGTCCTTCGAGCGGTTCTCGCGGTCGCCGAGGCCGATGTTACCGATCAGGTCGATGAGCTGGCCGAGCCGCTGCTTGTCGAGCCGCGGGTGGGCGTAATCCTTGGGCAGCACTCCCTTGAGCGACGGGTTGTCGCGCTCGATGGCGAGCATGGCATCGTCCACGACCTTGCCGATCATCGGGTCTTTCGCCCGGTTGCGGAGGTTCGACCAGCGGGCCTCGGGCGGCACCCAGAATACGTTGATGGCGCGGTACTCGTCCGGGTCTTCCGGGTCGGCCCCGCTGCCCTTTTCGGCTTCCAACGAGGCGTGCTTCTCCTCGAAGGCATCCGAGATGTATTTCAGGAAGATCAGGCCAAGCACGACGTGCTTGTACTCAGCGGCATCCATGTTGGCCCGCAAAGCATCCGCCGCCTTCCACAGGGTGGCCTCGAAGCCGAGATTGGCGCCGTTGCTCTTGATTCCGTTATCTTTTGGCATGGTTCACCGCAGCGCCGCGGCCTGATTCGAAGGCTGTTAGGTGTTGCTCTTGATTCCGTTATCTTTTGGCATGGTTCACTCGCCCATCCTGCTTGCCCGACCGCGAGGTGGTCGCGTGCTCGTTAGCTGAACAGTTTACACTAAGGAGATGATAACCCGCCGGTCAGCGATCGGCAATGGCTGGCGGGAAAAAAATTGATGGGCCGGACGGTAGCTAGATCGGGGACACTAAATCCGGGACTTGAGTTGCAACCACAGGCGGCGCTGCTGGTGCCAGCAGACCTGGGCACACAGCCGGCGGAGCTGCTTCTCATGGATCGGGTCGCGGCCCTGCGTGACGAGCGGCAGGAACAGCAGCTCCTCTTGGATGTCCGGGGCCAGATGCAGCAGGTTCATTACCTGGGTGATGCGCGGCTGGGTGACCTTGGCCAGCCGGGCCAACTCGATGGTATCGGATACGGTGCCGCTCCGCAGGAGGTCGTCGAATTGCATGGCCAGCGCCATGACGCGCGAGACGCGCGGCACGCGGCCTGGTGGGACCGTCTGGGATGCCGGCGGGTCGTCCTCGATCCGTCGCCGGCCACGCTCGCTGCGCGTGAAGAAGACCTGCTTTTTCACGGTGATCATGCCGCACCTCCGAGCTTCTGCCGCGCCAAGGTCTTGATGGCCGTGGGATGGAACGAGACCGCCAGCGTGCTTTGGGCGGCGTCAAACTCGACCCGGACCACCAACAAGGCCACCAGTTGGGCCTGTTCGCGCGGGCTCAGGGCGTTCCACACGCCGTCGAATTCGGCCAGGGCGGCGTCGACGTCGGCGGCAGTCAGGCGGCCTTGCTCATGCTCTTCGAGTTGACGCTGGACCTCCCGTAGCCGTGTCTCACACTGGGCAATGCGGTCATGGAGTTCTGCCCTCCGGTCGGCAGCCGGCACCGCTGCGTCCCCAGCCACCCGGCGGAGCTCTGCGTGGCGCCGGCCTAGTTCCCGCTTCAGCCCCTGCGCTTCGGTAACCAGTTCTACCTGCTCAGCCTCAAACTGCTCCTGGGCTTGCCGGAGCACCTCGGCCCGCAAGGTGCGGTCGCGGGCAATGACCCGAATCTCGTCGATTACCAGCCGCTCGATCTCACCGCCGGGCAATGACGGGCAAGGGCACGCCTTGCGGCCGTTCTGGATGGCCCGCGTGCAGGTGTAGTAGCGATATCGGCGTTTGCCCTTGCAGGTGAACGTATGCGTCATCGCCCGGCCGCAGGCCTTGCAATACAACAATCCCCGCAACAAGCCCCCCCACTTGTTCCGCACAGCCGCCCCACCCGAGTGGCCGTTGCGCCGCAGTGTGGCTTGGACCTGCCGGAACAGCGCGGCATCGACGATCGGTTGGTGCTGCCCCGGATGCAGCTCCCCCTTGTACTTGATCTTCCCGATGTACAGGGGGTTAGTCAGCAAAGCGTGGAGAGAAGCCTTGTCGAACGGCCGGCCGCCTTTCACCTCGCCCCGGCGGATCTTCCACGCCTTGTTCCGCCAGCCGCGGCGGTCCAGTTCTTCCACCACCGGCAAGAGGGAGCCGAGCGACAAGTAGAGCCGGAAGATTTCCCGGACTCGGGCCGCCTCCTGGGCGTTGACCACCAGGCGGACACGACCCTGGGAGCGGTCCACATCGTAGCCGAGGATGGGCCGCCCGCCGGTCCATCTCCCCTTCCGCCGCGTGGCGGCGATCTTGTCGCGGATGCGCTCGCCGATGATCTCCCGCTCGAACTGGGCGAACGACAGAAGCACGTTCAGGATCAGCCGGCCCATGCTGGTCGCGGTGTTAAACTGCTGCGTGACAGAAACGAACGACACATGGTACTTCTCGAAGATCTCCATGAGCCGGGCGAAGTCGAGCAGTGAGCGGCTCAGGCGATCCACCTTGTAGACGACCACGCAATCGACCTTACCGGCCTCGATGTCCGCCAGCATCCGGCGCAGGGCGGGCCGGTCCATGTTGCCGCCCGTGAAGCCGCCGTCGTCGTAGCGGTCCGGCAGGCAAGACCACCCTTCGTGTTGCTGGCTGGCGATGTAGGCTTCGGCTGATTCGCGCTGGGCGTCCAGCGAGTTGAACTCCTGGTTGAGGCCCTCGTCGGTGGACTTGCGGGTGTAGATGGCGCAGCGGACAGTTGCCGTCACGGGCTTGGTGGCGGTTGTTGTGCGCTTCATGGCTTGCCCTCCAGCCCGAAGAAGCGATAGCCGTTGACGTGCGCCCCGGTGATCTTCTTGGCCACGGCCGAGAGCGATTTGTAGCGCTCGCCCTCGAACTCGAAGCCGTCCGTCAGCACCAGCACCTGAAGCGTGCGTCCCTTGTACTGGCGGACCATCGCGGTGCCGGGCGCGGGCAGGCGCGAGTGGGTCGTGATCGGCGCGTGCGTTATGACCGCCGGCGCTTGCACGACCTCGTTGGCCTACGGCGGCATGACCCGCAGCTCGGTGCCGTGGGCCAGTTCTGCGGCTCGCCGCCGGGCCCGCTCACTCAGGTCGCCTTCGACCAGGGCCTGGAGCTTCCAGGCGATCTTGCGGACCAGGTACGTGCGGTGCCGCGTTCGCGTCGGCTCGCCGAACAGCTCGGCGTAGCGCTCGCAGAGTTGCCCCGTGGACATCCGCTGAAGCGCAGCAACCTTCCTCTCGATGTCGAGTTTCATGGGTAGACCTTTCTGGTTCTCGGTTCGTTAAACCCCGATACGCCGAGACACACTGAGCCTCGGATTGCCGGGAATCTCAAGGCCAGCCGGCGAGGATTTTGGAACATCTTTTTCGGGGCGGGATTGGCTGCGCCGCAGGCGATGATGAAAGCGCCGCACGACTTCAGTCGTCGGGTTGATGGGCGCACGAGCGGGTAACATGGTTCCCAACGGGAAAGAAGAAGTACCCCCGGCAGGATTCGAACCTGCGACCAACGGTTTAGAAAACCGTTGCTCTATCCGGCTGAGCTACGGGGGCGCACACTCCAATTATTTTCCTATTATCTTGAGATCTCCAATCCGTCACCTCCCCAATCGCTCCCGACTCACCACGCTGTAGATCGGACCATCGGGCGTCAATTCGCTACTCATCACATGCACCGCCTCCACTTCCATCCGACCCCCTTGCCAGGTCGATGCTTGTTTCAAATGTTGGCGAAACGATAAGCTCAGCTCGCCGCCCTTGGCCCGACCTAACGTCACATGCGGTGTGAATTCTCGCTCCTCGCGCCGATACGCCCCTAATTTTAATAATGGCTCTTCGATCGCATGGTGCAATTCGACCAGCGCCTCTCGCCCCTGCTCGATCCCGGCCCAGATCACTTTCGGCCGACGCTCGTTCGGAAAACATCCCACCCCGCTCAAAGTGAGTTCGATCGGCGAACGACGCGAACAGACCTCACGAACCTCACGGCAAATATCCACAACTTCTAACGCATCAACTTCACCCAAAAATAACATCGTCACATGAAGATTCTCCGGTGCCACCCATTTAACATCCGGAGCTAATGACATCATACCATCCTGCAAGGAGACCAACCGTCGTCGCACGGCCTCATCCAACAAGATCGCGATGAAAGTACGAAGTCGAAGTCGGCCCATGATCGCGATTAGTCCTCATTCAATGCCTGGACCCAGAATGCTCGCGTACCATGGTGCAACCGCGCGCCAATCTGAGTGATAACTTTCATCGCCAGATAACATCCCGCTCGAGCCGCTCGATGGGGCGGAACTCCTTGCGAAATACCATAGAGAAAAGCCCCCGCAAACATATCACCCGCGCCGGTCAAATCTTTCGGCTCGCAGGGGTATGCGGGCACATGGGCTTCGACTCCGGCATGCCGAACATACGCCCCGTTCGCGCCGTCCGTAACGACGCAACTGGGCACCATCGCTTTGAGCTTCTCAAAGGCGTGCACCGGATCATTCGTATTGGTCACGGCGCACGCCTCCGGAGCATTGCAAAATAGCAGGCTCGTCTGGTCCAACGCTTCGAGGAACGCATCAGCAAATGCCTGCGGGACGAACGACTCGGAACAGGTCAGAGCGACACGCGTGCCATGCTTCTTGGCCAGACGCAGCGCTTCTCGGATCGCCGCCTGCCCGGTCGCCGGATTGGCGAAAACGTACCCTTCGATAAACAGCCACTGCGACTTCTTGATCCGCTCTTCGTCCACATGGCGCGCGGCCAGATGACTCGACACACCCAGACACGTCCGCATGGTCCGCTCGGCATCGGGTGTGATGAGGCAAACGCACGTCCCCGTCGGCGCCCCCACGATCACCGGATTGCCCATATCGATGCCCAAGGCTTCAAATTCGTTTTCGTAAAACAGCCCATACCGATCGTCGCCGACACAACCAATAAAGGCTGCCTCGCCTCCGAGTTGCGAGAGAGCAATCACGGAATTGGCGACGCTACCGCCGCTGACCAATCGGGGTTCCCGATCGTGGAATCGCTCGAGCAATCGCCTTTGCTCGTCGGGATCGACCAGACGCATGCTGCCCCGCTCGAAACCCAGCGCGGCGAACTCCTCGTCGCTGATTTCGACAAAAATATCAACGATGGCGTTGCCCAAACCGCAGACGTGATACTCTTTCATCCGTCCCTCGTACGACCCTGGAACTGCGTATTATAGCGTCTCGCCGCACGAGTTGCCGCGCACCGGCACCAGTGTCTCCGACGAAGGGCCTCAGGCGTCAGACTGTGCGATCCCAGGCGAAATAACGAGCCAAGGTGACAGCGTCGAGCTGGCTAAACGACCCGCCAGGCCAGGTCAAGGTGTACTGGGCCGTCGGGACGATACGGAGTCGGCCGCTGCTCGTTCGGGGAGATGGCGGGGAGACGAGTCCCGAGCCGGCCAGACGGAACGACCGAGTCACGTCCAGTTGGCCGGCGACCTCGGTCGTGATGAGCACCGAGG
>Ga0101944_10007322_pt1 | contig 11117 bp, 13 predicted proteins | sample DewCreD2012metaG_FD_75245 | JGI IMG/M metagenome (GOLD analysis project Ga0101944, IMG submission 75245) | Hot spring sediment bacterial and archeal communities from British Columbia, Canada, to study Microbial Dark Matter (Phase II) - Dewar... ... | reverse complement strand
TGGGAGGCGCGCCACATCGCAACCCGGACGACACTGAAGTACCGGCACCGCATCTGCACGTTTATCGCGAAGGCTATGGCGACAAATGGGCGGTGCCCGTTCCCGCCCAACACTTTAGCGATCCGAGCGATTTCTGGACGACGTTTGAGGACTTCCTGCGGTACTGCAACGTAACGCAGCCGCCGCACATAGATCGGGGGCTGTTCACATGATCCAGGACATCCAACGTTTGCTTGACGCGTATCACGCCTGGCTGAAAGACAAGACGGCATTGCGTCAGGTACAAGATTGGGTCGAGATTACGACACCGTATCTTGACCGGCACAATGATTACATACAGATCTACGCCAGGAAGACCAATAGTGGCTATGTTCTGACCGATGACGGATACACGATCCAAGACTTGGAAGACAGCGGCTGTAAACTCGACAGCCAAAAACGCCAAGACTTGCTACGCATGACACTGAATGGCTTCGGGGTCCAGTTGAATGACACAGCGCTCGAGGTCCATGTATCGCCCGAAAACTTCGCGCTTCGCAAACACAACCTTCTCCAAGCCATACTGGCGGTCAATGACATGTTCTATCTTGCGCAGCCGATGGTTGCGAGCCTGTTCTACGAAGACGTGGTCGCATGGCTCGATCTTCACGATATTCGCTATACCCCGAAGGTAAAATTCACTGGCAAGACCGGTTACGACCACCTGTTTGATTTCGTGATTCCGAAGTCGCGACGGCAACCAGAACGTATCATCCAAGCAATCAATCGCCCCAACCGAGAAACAGCGCAGGCCGTGATGTGGGCCTGGATTGATACAAAAGAAGTGCGCTCGCCTGAGTCGCGCGCATACGCGATGCTGAACGATGCAGAGCAGGCCGTGCCCAAAGGGGTGCTGGATGCCTTAAGAAAGTACGATGTAAAACCTGTTCCGTGGAGTCAGCGCGAGAGCGTGCTTGAGGAACTTGCTGCATGAACAACAGCGCTTTCCCCGAATCCACCCTCGCCGCGCTGCGCGATGCGCTGCTGCCCAAGCTGATTTCCGGCGAAATTCGGGTGAAGGATGCGGAGCGGTTTTTGAAGGAGCGGGGGCTGGGATGAGTGGCAGTGGACACAATGGACGGAGTGGACAAGGGGAGCCGTTGATCCAGAAGCACGGCGGCTACCGCAAATTGAAGAGCTTTCAGGTTGCCCAGCTTGTCTATGATGTCACGGTGCGGTTCTGTGATCGCTACATTGATCCGAAAAGCCGCACCCACGACCAGATGGTGCAGGCGGCGCGGTCCGGCGTGCAAAACATTGCCGAGGGGAGCACGGTTTCCGCCACCTCGAAGAAAATGGAAATGAAACTGACCAGCGTGGCCCGAGCCAGCCTGGAGGAGTTGCGCCGCGACTACGAGGACTTCTTGCGGCAACGCGACCTGCCACAGTGGCAGCGCGATGATCCGCGTCGGGCGGAGCTGATTGCCCGGCGCTGCGCCGCGGCGGATGAAGTGGCGGCCTGGGTGCGGGAGGTGCATGAGCGGGAGCGGGGTGGAGAGGGTGGAGAGAGTGGACAGAGTGGACAAAGTGGACGGTCCACTCCGTCCACACAGTCCACCTACCCCGAGATCGCCGCGAATGCGGCGCTGGTTTTGATTACTGTGGCGATCAGTCTGCTGGAGCGCCAACTGGCCGCCCTGGCCGCCGCCTTCCAGAAGGAAGGCGGCTTCACTGAGCGCCTCTATCGGACGCGGCAGGCGCGGAGGCGCATACCATGAACGCTTTTACAAAATCCACCGTCATCCCGGCGACTCTGCGGGATGCGCTGTTGCCGAGCTTGATTTCCGGCAGAATTCGGGTGAAGAATGCGGAGCGGTTTTTGAAGGGGCGTGAACTATGACGCGCGTCTCGATCCAGCCTTCGCTGCTGCGGTGGGAGCGGGCGCGATTCGTCTTGGGAAATCCTGGAGGTCCAGTTCCATAGTGAATACAACCTTCACCGAATCCACCGTCGAATCCGCCGCACTCGCCTGGTTGGAGAGCATCGGCTGGCGCATCGCCCACGGCCCCGACATCGCGCCGGACATGCCGGCAGCCGAGCGGCGCGACTACGGGGAGGTGGTGCTGGCCCAGCGGCTGCGCGACGCGCTGGCGCGGCTCAATCCCGATCTCCCCGCCGAAGCGCTGGAGGACGCCTTCCGCAAGCTCACACGGCCGGAGGGTGTGGACCTGATGCAGCGCAACCGCGCGCTGCATCGGCTCCTCATTGAAGGTATTCCCGTGGAATACCTTCAACCCTCACCCCGGCCTGATGGCCACCCCTCTCCCACTGGGAGAGGGGGCGGGGGTGAGGGTTTGCGCCGGTGGGGAATCGCCCGGGTCATTGATTTTGAGGATCCAGGCGCAAATGACTGGCTGGCCGTGAACCAGTTCAGCGTCACGGAGAACAAGCACAGCCGCCGGCCGGACATCGTGCTGTTCGTGAATGGCCTGCCGCTCGCGATACTCGAGCTCAAGAACGCCGCCGACGAGGACGCGACGATCTGGACCGCATTCCAACAGCTCCAGACGTACCAGGCCGAGATCCCCTCGCTCTTCGCGTCGAACGCCGTGCTGGTCATCTCCGATGGCGTCGAGGCGCGCGTCGGCGCGCTCGGCGCCGGGCGCGAGTGGTTCAAGCCGTGGCGCACGATCACGGGCGCGGATTTTTATCCGCCCCCGTCACCCTCACCCCGGCCTGCCGGCCACCCCTCTCCCAGTGGGAGAGGGGAAAAGGGTGAGGGGCAGTGCGACCGCAAGCCAGAGCTTGAGGTCGCACTGCTAGGGCTGTTCGACAAACGCCGCTTCCTCGACCTGGTGCGCGACTTCATCGTGTTCGAGGACGACGGGAGCGGGCGCCTGGTCAAGAAGATGGCGGGCTACCACCAGTTCCATGCCGTGCAGGTGGCGGTGCGCGAGACGCTGCGCGCGGCGGAGCTTGCCCGTGCGGATCGCGTGGCCGAGCCATTGGGCGGATACGAGGCGGGCCGCAAGCCCGGCGGCAAGCCCGGCGACCGCCGCGTGGGCGTGGTCTGGCACACGCAGGGATCGGGCAAGAGCCTGACCATGGCCTTCTACGCCGGCCGCATCATCCGCGAACCGGCGATGGAGAACCCGACGATCGTCGTGCTCACCGACCGCAACGACCTCGACGACCAGCTCTTCGGCACCTTCTCGCGCTGCCGGGACCTGCTGCGCCAACCTCCGGTGCAGGCCGAGAGCCGTGCGCACTTGCGCCGGCTCCTCTCGGTTGCCGCGGGCGGCGTGGTGTTCACCACCATCCACAAGTTCTTTCCGGAGGAGAAGGGCGACCTGCCTGCGCCAAGCGGAGCACGGCAGGCAGGCCGCCACCCGACCCTCTCCGAGCGTCGCAACATCGTGGTGATCGCCGACGAGGCGCACCGCAGCCAGTACGACTTCATCGACGGCTTCGCGCGTCACATGCGCGACGCCCTGCCGCACGCCTCGTTCATCGGCTTCACCGGCACGCCGATCGAACTGGCCGACGCGAACACACGCGCGGTGTTCGGCGACTACATCAGCGTGTACGACATCCAGCGCGCGGTGCAGGATCGCGCGACTGTGCCCATCTACTACGAGAGCCGGCTCGCCAAGCTCGCGCTCGACGAAGCGGAGCGCCCGAAGATCGACCCGGACTTCGAGGAGGCGACCGAAGGCGAGGAGGTCGAGCGCAAGGAGAAGCTCAAGACCAAGTGGGCGCAGCTCGAGGCCATCGTCGGCGCGGAAAAGCGCCTGCGGCTCGTCGCGCAGGACATCGTAGAGCACTTCGAGAAGCGGCTGGAGGCGATCGACGGCAAGGGGATGATCGTCTGCATGAGCCGGCGCATCTGCGTCGAGCTGTACCGCGAGCTGGTCCGGCTCCGTCCCGACTGGGCGCACGACGACGATGACAAGGGCGCGATCAAGGTCGTGATGACCGGATCCGCCTCCGATCCCCCGGACTGGCAGCCGCACATCCGCAACAAGCCGCGGCGCGAGGCGCTGGCCAACCGCTTCCGCGACCCCGCCGATCCGCTGCGCATCGTCATCGTGCGCGATATGTGGTTGACCGGCTTCGATTGTCCGAGCCTGCACACGATGTATGTGGATAAGCCGATGCGCGGCCACGGCCTGATGCAGGCCATCGCGCGGGTGAACCGCGTGTTCCGCGACAAGCCCGGCGGCTTAGTGGTGGATTACCTGGGCCTTGCCCACGAGCTGAAAGCCGCGCTGGCCACGTACACAGAAAGCGGTGGCACGGGCCGCACGGCGTTGGATCAGGAAGAAGCCGTGGCTGTGATGCTGGAGAAATACGAGGTCTGCTGCGACCTATTCCATGGTTTCGACCGGTCCAAGTGGTCCACTGGAACGCCGCAGGAGCGGTTGGCGCTGTTGCCTGCGGCCCAGGAACACATCCTGGCGCAAGAAAACGGCAAAGAACGATTACTGCAGGCCGCACGCGAGCTATCGAAGGCTTTTGCGCTGGCCGTGCCTCACGAGGAAGCGCTGCGCATCCGCGACGACGTGGCGTTTTTCCAAGCCGTGGCGGTGGCGCTGGCCAAGCGCGCGCCGGGTGTGCCGCGCACAGAGGAGGAGTTGGACCACGCCATCCGGCAGATCATCTCGCAAGCCATAACCCCTCAAGGAGTCGTGGACATCTTCGCTGCCGCCGGCTTGAAGAAGCCGGACATTTCGATCCTCTCGGACGAGTTCCTGGCCGAAGTGCGCGGGATGCCGCAGCGCAATCTGGCAGTGGAACTTCTGCGCAAGCTCCTGGAAGGCGAGATCAAGACCCGCCGACGCAAGAATCTGGTGCAGGCGCGGTCGTTTGCCGAGATGCTGGAACAGACGATTCGCCGTTACCAGAACCGCGCCATCGAGGCAGCACAGGTGATCGAGGAGTTGATCGGCCTGGCTCGCGACATGCGCGAAGCGAACGCCCGCGGCGATAAGTTAGGGCTCACCGAAGAAGAACTGGCCTTCTACGACGCCTTGGAGACCAACGACAGCGCGGTGAAGGTGCTCGGCGAGCCGACGCTGCGGCAAATTGCCCAAGAACTGGTTCGTACCGTCCGCGCTAACGTGACGATCGACTGGACGCTGCGCGAGAACGTGCGCGCACAATTGCGCGTGCTGGTCAAACGTATCCTTCGCAAACACGGCTACCCCCCAGACAAGCAGGAGAAAGCGACACAGACGGTGCTGGAACAGGCGGAGCTGCTTTCGGCAGAATGGGCGACCGCGTGAAGGGGCGTCTAACGACCAGTTGCAGCGGACCGTCCGCGCTGCGGCCCGCCGCTGAATCCGAGGGTTAGGTTGCTAAACAAGGGGCGGGAATGAGCGACAGTTACTACGATATTGCACAAATTTGCCGTAATGGGCATGTCATTACTTCGATGGCACAGTCTTCGCCCCAGAGAAAGCAGAAATTCTGTTCAAGGTGCGGAGAAGAAACAGTAACTACGTGCGACTCATGCGGGGCTCCGATCAGAGGTGACTATCACGTTCCAGGCGTCGTTGGCGTCTTCGATTACCAGGCACCCGCATACTGTTACAACTGCGGAAGCCCGTACTCATGGACGGAGAGAGGAATTGAGGCCGCCTCAGCACTTGCAGACGAACTTGAGGGATTAACCGATGAAGAAAAGGCACAGCTAAAAAGCAGCCTGCTCGACTTGGTAAAGAACTCGGCTCGTACAACGGTCGCGGAAACAAAATTCAAAAAGCTCATGAAGAAGGCAGGCTCTGAAGCGTACACCGGTATGAAGGAAATACTCATTAATGTCGTCAGCGAAGCGGTCAGGAAGTCATTGTTTGGCGGGTAAGCCACCTAACCACCGCTTCCACGGGCCGTTAGGTCGCCCAAGAGGAGGAGTCACGCCGATCGAGACATTTGACCTGGTTGGCACCGTACACTTGCGCGACGATGGTGGAGCCACGCTGATCAAGGTGTCGCCGACGTTCTGGGAAGATGTCATGGGCACACGGCGAAATGAGCTCGGCGAGGGCCGGCTTGTGGCGGGCTTTCGATTCAAAGAGCAATGGAACAACGCGGAAATGCATCCGGCAGGTGACGAGATCGTCTACGCCCTGACTGGTGCCATCGACCTGGTTCTTCAATAGCCAGGCGGCAACCGTACGATCCCGCTGGAGTCCGGAACGGGGCATCTTGTTCCAAGAGGGGTATGACACACGGCGCGGGTGCGCGCTCCCGCCAACGTGTTGCACGTTACACCTCGCGCTAGAACGCAGCATCGTCCACATGGAGATAGACGTGGGTGACGTGGCCAGCTCGGCGCTTAGGTTCGTAGAGCACCTTCCTGAACGCGAAGTGGCGGCATGCTTCGCCCGTCCGTCTCCGAGTTCAAGGAGCGCCCCTGTTGACCTTCCCGGACCGCCCACGCTGTTCGATCAAGCAAAGGTGCAAAGTGCCGCCTAACAACGGGTTGCAGCGGACGGTCCGCTGCGCGGCCCGCCGCTGAACCGAAGCGTTGGGCCGACAAGTAGATGGGGAAAACGATGGACGAAGCGATGGATCAATCGAAGGCCGAGGCGTTTGCCGGGCGGATGATGGCGCTTCTCAACGACGCGTCCTTGAGCATGCTGGTAAGCATCGGGCATCAGACGCGCTTGTTCGATACCATGGCGGAAATGCCGGCCGCGACCCCGGCCTGCCCCAGCCCCTCGCCGACCTCTTCCCGGATTCCTTCGAGGACTCGGAGCTGGGGAAGATTCCGAGGGGATGGCGCGCTGGCCGATTCGGCGATGTGGTCGAGCAACTCCGCGACCAAGAGAGCCCGCTCTTGTTCCCTGATGTGCTCTACGGCCACTTCAGCCTCCCAGCCTTTGACGACGGGCAAAATCCGAAGGCAGAGTACGGGGAAAGCATTAAGAGCCTGAAATCTCGCGTACCGCTGGGCGCAGTGCTGCTTTCGAAGCTGAACCCCGAGATCGAGCGAGTGTGGCTCGTTGACGTAGGCCCGTCCGAGCGCGCGGTTTGCTCAACGGAATTTCTGGTGCTCCGAGCGAGGCCTCCGTTCACCCGCAGCTTTGTCTATTGCCTCGCGCGCTCGCCGTTGTTTCGACAACAGATCGAGGGTCTGGTGACGGGGACATCGAAAAGCCATCAGCGCGCCCAAGTCGAGTCGATTCTCGGCATCGGGACAATCGTGCCCCCTTTACCCATTGTCGCAGCCTTCGATCGCGCAGCGGAAAACTTGCTCGCGCGAACACTCAACTGTCGGCGAGAATCCCGCACCCTCGCCGCCGTGCGCGACGCGCTGCTGCCCAAGCCCATCTGCGGGGAGATTCGGGTGAAGGATGCGGAGAGATTCACCAGTGCAACGAGGGAGCCAGATCCGAAAGGAGGGTAAAACATGGGAATTCATTACGAAAGCCTAGATGAGAGCGTTCGGAAATACATGATTGAGGAACTTGATCTAGATATTAACATGAGACGGCTTTACATCAGTTCAAGGCTAACCAGTGAGGGGGCCCGTGTATGGCCTGACCTCTTGCGCGAGGCATTTCTCAGGCATAACGATGACTGGCTGGCATCCCAGCTGCGTTCTCGGCGGCTCATGCGTGAGATCGAGGAACGAAGGACTCCAAAGGGAAGAATTACTCGGGCTCGAGTTCCAGACACAGCTCCGGATACCCTGGCAGAAGGCGAGTTCAATCGCTTTTATGTCCGTGGGCTTTGCCGACATGTAATCGATACCGGCGGCACGGATGTTGAGGTTTACCGAGGCAAGGCGGTGGCAAATCCCCGTCCTGAGTCACAGGCCATGATCGGAAGGCGGCTATCCGCCCAGCGTCTGTTGGAGGACCTTAGAGTGTCCCAGGGCGTGGAGCCGGCGCTTGGATTGCCTCCGGGTCCGAATTCCGGTCTTACCGTTAGGAGAGTGAGGCAGTGATGTCTTCGGGATCAAAGAGAAGCACGCTCCCTGGCCAGCTCGTCTGCGGGGAGATCCGGGTGAAGGATGCGGAGCGGTTCATGGGGACAGTCAGCCCATGAAGCGCGAAGCCAAGCTCTTGCTGGAGAAAGCTTGCGATGCGCTCGTCCTTAGCATCGAGCTCTTCAACCGGCCGTACGACAGAGGGCGCGTCAACAGCACGTTGATCCAGCTCGATCACGGGTTCGAGATGCTGATGAAGGCCGCGATCCTCCACCGTGGCGGTCGCATCCGGGACAAGCGGGCCAAGGAGACGATCGGCTTCGACGCCTGCGTGCGGCGCTCTCTGAGCGACGGGAAGATCAAATACCTGAGCGAGGAGCAGGCGCTCGTTCTGCAGACGATCAACGGGCTGCGAGACGCGGCCCAGCACCATTTGCTCGACATCTCCGAAGGCCAGCTCTATGTGCACGTCCAGTCGGGCGTCACGCTGTTCCGGGACCTGCTGAAGAGCGTCTTCGACCAAGAGCTTGCCACCCACCTGCCGACCCGCGTGCTCCCGGTCTCGACGTCGCCCCCTACGGACCTGGCGACGCTGTTCGATTCTGAGATTGCCGAGATCAAGAAGCTCCTGAAGCCAGGCCGGCGCAGGCGGCTCGAAGCATTGGCCCGCCTTCGTCCTCTGGCGATCCTGGACGCCACGATCCAGGGCGAGAAGGGCCAGCCAAGCGACGCGGACCTACGGCGGATCGCCAAGGAAATATCGCAGGGAAGCCCGTGGGCCGACGTGTTCAAAGGTGCCGCAGCGGTCGAGATCGTGGCTGATGGCACGGGACCGAGCCTCTCCCTGCGGGTGTCGAATAAGGAAGGTATCCCAATCCAACTGGTTCCCGACGGGACGCCCGGCGCGTCGGTCGTCGCAGTGAAGCGGGTCGATGAGCTGGGTTTCTACAATCTCGGCGCCAAGCAGCTTGCCGAAAAGGTCGGTCTGACGATGCCGAAGACAGTGGCGGTCGTGGACCATCTCGGCCTTCGCGACCAGACCGAGTGCTACAAGGAGATCAAGATCGGCAAGGCTGTGTTCAAGCGTTACTCCCAGAAGGCGATCGACGCCATCAAGGAGGCTCTGAAAACAGAAAACGCCGAGGAGATCTGGCGAAAACGCCACGCAAAGGCCAAAGGGGGTGCGTTGTGACCGGCTTCACCGAATCCGCGGTCGAGCAAGCCGCTCTTCGCGATGCGCTGCTGCCCAAGCTCATTTCCGGCGAGCTGCGGGTGAAGGATGCGGAGCGGTTTTTTGGAAGGGCAATGTGATGAGTACGCGGGCAAAAGGCCGATCCAGATCCAAAGCCATGAAGTCCAAGGAACGTTGCGTGCTTGAAATGACTTGGGAAGAGGCTCGGGCTTTCTTCCTGAAGCCGGAGAGTTACTGTAGCATCGAGTTGCCGGCATATTTTAACTTCGGCAAGGTCCTTTTGGCTGTTACCGAAGTTTTGGAGAAGGAAACACTCGATGATACTGAATTACGTAATGCCCGCGATCACGAAGGGGTCAATTATTCACTCTTGTCGAATAAGGATGGCCGGCATGCCTGGCGTCCATTCCAACTCATTCACCCTGCTTTGTATGTTTCCCTCGTAAACCGTATAACCGAGTCGAAGCACTGGAATTTCATTCGCGAACGCTTTAAGAAGTTCCAGGAAATAAGAAACAGCAACTGCATATCCATACCGCTTGAATCAAAGTCGAAACGGAAAGACAAGGCCGCTCAGATTCTTCATTGGTGGCAAGAGACTGAGCAGAAATCCATCGAACTCGCTTTAGAGTATGAATATGTGTTTCACGCGGACATTACCGATTGCTATGGCTCAATCTATACACATTCAATTGCCTGGGCACTGCACGCCAAGGAGGTCGCCAAGAGTAAGCGACGCGACAAAACCCTAATCGGTAATATCATTGATTCGTGTATCCAAAACATGCGGCATGGGCAGACCAACGGCATTCCGCAGGGCTCGGTGCTTATGGACTTCATTGCCGAAATAGTTCTTGGCTTCGCCGATCTTGAACTGAATGAGAAACTTGAACAGTCTGGCATCACCGACTACCGGATTCTTCGTTACCGGGACGATTATCGTGTGTTTGTAAATAACCCTCAGACGGGGGAAGCTGTCCTGAAGGCCCTGACCGAGGTTTTAATTGACTTGGGGTTGAAACTGAATACATCGAAGACAACAGGGGCACAGTTGGTCATTAGCAGTTCGCTGAAGCCTGATAAACTGGCATGGTTACGCACACGTCAAGAAGATAAGAATCTTGAAAAGCACCTTTTGGTTATCCATGCTCACGGACTTGACTACCAAAACGCAGGGAGCCTTCTTCAACCCCTACAAGATTACCTGAGTCGCTTGAGTCATGTGAAGCATATTCAAAACCCACTCGCCTTGATCAGTATTGCGGTGGATATCGCATATAACAGTCCGCGAACATTTCCGGTAGGTGCGGCAATTGTGAGTCGGCTGTTGCGGTTTCTCAAAAGTGATGAAGAACGTGCAGAGGTTATCAAAAAGGTGCATGCGAAACTCTCGCGGTTTCCTAACACCGGACTCATGGAGGTATGGCTTCAGCGTATTGGATACTTCCACGGAGTGAGGGATTACAAAGAGAAACTTTGTCACATCGTGACAGGCAAGGAGCGAGTTTTATGGAACAATAATTGGATAAAATCTTCGGAGCTGAAAAAATCAATAGAAACAGCTGATATTGTTGACAGAGTGAAATTTGATAGCATGAAGCCAACCGTTCTTCGTTCTGAAGTCGATTTGTTTGATAAGTATTATTGACATGACCGTTTTCTACACACCAGACACCGTGTCCGCCGCCCTGCGGGATGCGCTGCTGCCCAAGCTGATTTCCGGCGAGCTGCGGGTGAAGAACATTGAGGAAATGATTGGGAGAATCGTCTAATGGCGGAGATCAAACTTACACAAGCTGAGGCCGACGCTCTGATTGCGATGGAAAAGCATCGCGTCACGAATGATCGGCATGATTTTCCGATGCACGGCGAATCATTGACCGTGCCGCTACAGTCGCCCGACAAACGGGAGCATTTCTTGCTCGATTTGAGCCGCGGCAGTATCGATTTAAAGAAAGTCAAGATGCAGAACCGTGGCCGGCAGGTTGTGGTACTGGTACGGCTCGATCT
>Ga0101944_10007321_pt1 | contig 11119 bp, 10 predicted proteins | sample DewCreD2012metaG_FD_75245 | JGI IMG/M metagenome (GOLD analysis project Ga0101944, IMG submission 75245) | Hot spring sediment bacterial and archeal communities from British Columbia, Canada, to study Microbial Dark Matter (Phase II) - Dewar... ... | reverse complement strand
AAGGTCTTCTTGCGCTCAAATTACCTTTGCCGCCAGGCTGCTTGACCACACTCTGGCGCGACGACGAAGGCTTTCTCGATGCCTATCTGCGAGACCATCCGGGCTACTATGTCACCGGCGACGAGGGCCGCATCGACTCCGACGGCTACGTCTACGTGATGGGGCGTGCTGACGACGTCATCAACGTAGCCGGGCATCGTCTCTCCACCGGCCGCATGGAGGAAGTGATCACCCAGCACCCGGATGTCGCGGAGTGTGCCGTGGTGGGCGTCCCCGACCCCCTTAAGGGGCAAGTACCTTTCGGGCTGGTGGTGTTGAAGGCGGGGCGGTCCCGCGACACCGAGACGCTCGTGAAGGAGCTGCAAGCCTTAGTGCGCCAAGAGGTAGGGCCTATCGCCGCTTTCAAGCAGGCGGCTGTAGTGTCGCGTTTGCCCAAGACACGCTCGGGCAAGATCTTGCGGTCTACGATCCGCAAGATAGCGAGTGGAGACAGCTACGCAGTACCCTCGACTCTGGACGACCCGGGCGCACTGGAAGAGGTCAAACGGGTGCTGGCCGAGGGTCGGTGGTCGACCTAACGCGTCGGAACCCTTGGGAGTCCGCTGCTTCTGCCGTGCTGCTTCGGGCACGCCACCTCGGGCGTCTCGCTCGAGAATTCTACCGGTGGGCGGTCTCGCAACCGAGCTGGCGAGATACGGTGGCCACTAGGGCCGGGTCTACCTGGAGCGACCGCGTTGTCCGACCGGGGCCATTCTTGGCCGATTCGAGCAAGCGGGCCATCTGGACCAGCCAGTCGACCGCTCGGTCTGGCGGGATCTTGCCGGTATCGAGCACGAGATCGAAGAGGCGCGCGTCGTCGAGGCGTGCCCCGTACCAGGACTTGACGAAGCTGGCGCGTACCTCGTCCCTTTCTCTGACCAGGGCTTCGGCCTCAGCCTGCGTGAGACCTTGCTGCTCCATGAACCACTTGACCCGCGCGCCGAAAGGAGCCTGCACCCGCACGTTGAGCACATCGGAGAGGCCGCCCAGCACGGAAAAACTCCCTCGTCCCAGAATGACCACGTTCCCGTGACTGGCCAGGGCTAGGCTGATCTGAGGAAGCAGGTCTACCATGGGCTGCAATTCCGGTCTTTCTCGCCCACTGCGGACCTGATCCAGGCGGAAGTCAGACTTGGCGTCGAACTCCGCTTCAAAACGCGAGAAGCCGTACTCCTCCATGACAGCCACTGCGGTGTTCCGGTCGGCGAAGTGGTAGCCGAGCGCCTCTGCCGTTTTCTCCGCGATGTAGGTGCCCCCGCTCCCTGCCTCTCTGGAAATGGTGATCACGGCCATGGCCCTTGACCTCCTTTCTTCTTCCTCTGAGCATAGCACCAGCCCCCTGCCCGATGGCGATTGATTGCATCGTAAGCTAGTCTATTAGCTAAGGGCGGGTGATCGCCGCGGCGGGCAAGAACCGGGGTTTCTCTGAGGGCGGGCCGAAGTATGCCAGAGACGCAAGGGCTGCATGATTCGCACGTGAACCCTGAAGGGGTGGACCTGGCGTTGGGCGAAGGCCGGCTTGCCGATGCGCGGCGCCTGTTCTTCACTCTCTTGCGGCGCGCCGGCTGCGGCGCGGGACAGGAGACGCCTCAAGAGCCTGACCTAGGATCGGGAGCCTTCTGCGGGCGCTGGCCGGACATCTTGGCCGGCTTGGCCGACGGTGCTTACCGTGCCACTCTGGCGAAAGACGGAAGGCTGCGCCTGCCAACACCCGTGGTGAAATGCCTGCGGGGAGGGCGGGGCTGCAGCGAGGTCGGCTGCGTCGTCACTGATACCCTGTTGGGCGTCACTGCTATCTGGGCGCCGGAATTCTTATCTCAGTTCGTGGACGAGAGTGTGGGGTTGTTCTTTTCGGAAGGGGATGCGGAGGCGGTCTCCTTTTTTCGCAGCGCCTATTTCGGGCAGGAGTTCCGCGAGCTCGGCAGCCGAGCCCGGGTGGCTTTGCCACGGCGCGTGCGACAGGGCCTAGGACAGGACGGCGCGCCTCTGGAGCTCTTGGTGTACTCGCCGGGGCTGATAGTCGTCAAGCCCCTGCATGACTGAGAGGGTGCCCGCGTGCTGGCGAGCAGGGCGACGGAATCGCGTGAGGTCCGCATCCTCTTGGTCGACGACCATCCGCTCGTGCGGCGGGCGCTTCGCGACATCCTGGAAAAGGAACCTGACTTCCAGGTCATCGGCGAAGCAGGAAATGGTCGGGAAGCGGTCGACATGACCGCGGAGCATCAGCCCGACATCGTCATCATGGATATCAGCATGCCGGTGCTCAACGGCGTGGAGGCCACCAAGCAGATCAAAGCCGCTCACCCTCTCACCTCGGTCCTCATCCTGACCGTGCACACCGATGTGGAGACCATCTTCAGCATCCTCCAGGCGGGGGCTAGCGGTTATCTTGTCAAGTCCATCTTCGGCCCCGAGGTCATCCACACCATTCGAGCGGTGATGGACGGCGATATGGTGCTCTCGCCGGAAGTGTCGCAAGAGGTGCTGAAGTACGCTTTCCAGCATGTCCTTCGACCGGCAAAGCCCACTCCGACCGAGGGCATCTCAGCCAAGGGTCTGGAAGTGCTCACCATGGCGGCCCGCGGTCTCTCCAACAAGGAGATCGGCGCGGCCTTGGGAGTGAGCGAGGCGACCGTCAAGAGCTACTTCGTCGACGTCTTTCAGAAGCTCAACGTGCGTTCACGCACTGAGGCGGTCTTCGTGGCGCTCAAGTCAGGGCTAATCAGTCTGGACGGCCTCGACTGAGGGTGTGTAAGGGATCTCGGCCCTGATTCGCGTGCCCTTCCCCGGGTGCGATTCGATGTCCATGCAGCCGCCGATGGAGAGGATTCGCTGCTCCATCCCGAGCACGCCGAGCTTGCTCTGGCTCACAAAGGCTCCCAGTCGGTCCGGCGGCTGGAATCCCACCCCGTCGTCTTCGATCTCAAGAAAGAGACGGTTCTCGTCGAACTCCAGGACGATGCTGCCTCGTCGGGCCTGAGCGTGCCGTTGGATGTTGTTTATGGCCTCCTGTACCACGCGGAACGCCGTGACCTCCGATAGGCTCGACATCTTCTGTTCCGGGCCGACGATGGTCACTTCCAGTCGACAGCCGTTCTGAGCGTTGCTGTTGTTGACAAGCCAGCGTACGCCGGATACCAGTCCGAAGTTGTCAAGGATGCTCGGTCTCAGGTTCATGCTGAGCCGCCGAAGGTCGTCCATGGTCTGCAGCACTTCTTGCTTGATCCAGCGGTTGCCTTCGGCCAGTTGGCGGTCTTGGGTAGACAGAGCCAAAGAGTCCGCTTTGTTGGCGATCACCATCAACGTCTGCAACGTCTCGTCGTGAAGCTCCTGAGCGATGCGCCTCCGCTCGGTCTCCTGGGCTTCGACCAGCTTAGCGATGTAGGCTTGGCGTTCCTGCTCCCGCTCGGCGAAGTGGCGCCTCTCACTTTCGCGCCATCGCCGCTCACCGTTGACTATGGCCACCAGCAAGACCGGTATCAAGAGGAAGGCCAGGTTGAGCAGGATGGCGCTGTTGCGCCACGTGAGGAGCATGGGCAGCACCCAGATGAGCGAAAGGCACCAAGCGAAGATGCCACCCGGCCAAGAAAGCGTGAGTGAGGCGTAGACGATGGGCAGCAGGAACAAAGCTCCGAACAAGTGGTACTTGAGCTCCACCCGCGTGACCATCGGTTCGAGCACCGCCAGCCAAGAGAAGAAGCGCCAGATCCCTCGCTCGAGCTGCCAGTCCCGCCAGGGCCACGCTTGGTAGACAAAGAGGATGGCAGCGGTGAGGACGAGCACCACCCAGAGGTGCGGGTTTCTGGCCAGTCGCACCCCCCAGGATTTCGCACGTGTCGCTATCGCGTCGCCCATAGTCGAAAAGATACTCCTGCAAAAGCCCGAGGTCTACGAAAGTTGGTCGACGAAAGTGATGGAAATCGTCCTCTGCTCGGTGTAAACCAGTGATTATCCGGAAGCTTCGTGAGCGTACACTCATACGACTTCTTATACGAAGCCCTTCAGGAACAACAGGGAACGGGGAGCGCGAGGAGGGGGTGAACGTATCGACGTGGCGCCGAATGGAGTGTCGTAAGTTGCAGAGAAGAGACGGCTGATCGAGTCCTGCAGAGGGGGTATCACATGAAGAAGACGACGTTCTCCATCCTGCTCTTGGTGCTGGTACTGGTCCTAGGTCTGACTACGCTGCTAGTCGCTTGCGGCGAAAGCGAAGAGACGACCACCACGGCCGCACCCAGTACGACGGTGGGGCCTACCACTACGGCGGCTCCGGAAACCACTACCACGGCCGGTCCGACGACTACAGCTGACGAGGGCAAGACTTATGACCTCAAGTTCGCGTATGGCACGCCGTCCAAGGCGAGCCTGGTGAACGCGTATCTGGTGCCCTGGACCGACTCCATCACCCAAGCCACCAACGGCCGCGTGAAAATCACGCACTACGCCGAGGACTCCCTGGTGAAGTCGGAGCAGCTGTGGGACGCCCTGATCTCGGGCACCGCGGACATGGCGCTCATCGAGCCCGAGTTCAACGCCGGTGTCTTCCCCATCTCGGAAGTGGGTTCGCTGCCCATGCTCTTCCCCAACCCAGTGGTCGCAGCCAAGGTGTACTGGGACATCATCCAGGAGTATGCCAAGGATGAGTGGAAGGACGTACAGGTCTTGGGGGTGACGGTCATCTCGGGCGCCCAGTACGCGGGCAACAAGGAAGTCAAGCTGCCTGCTGACCTGAAAGGCTTGCGCATGCGTTCGGGTGGCAAGGTAGAGAGCTGGATCGTCGAGACCCTGGGAGCGACTCCAGTGGAGATCTCGACGGGTGACCTGGCCACTTCCATGGAGCGCGGTGTGGCTGATGGCGCTTTCGTCAGCTACTCCCTGATGCTGAGCACTGGCCTTAAGGACGTCACCAAGTTCCGCACCGAGGGCGACTTCTTCTATCGCTGCTGGGTCCTGGTGATGAACAAGGAGCGGTGGGAGTCGCTGCCGGCGGCACTACAAGAAGCCATCATGAGCGTCAGCGGCCAGGAGGCCTCGGCCAAGTACACCGACGCCAATGAGAAGGCCACCATGGGTGCCAAGAAGGCCGTAGAAGGCTCTGACAAGGGTCAAGGCAAACCTCCCATCTACGTCCTGTCTGCTGATGAAAAAGCGCAATGGCAGCAAGCTCTCAAACCAGTATGGGACAAGTGGGTCCAGGCTCTGGGAGCGGACAAGCCAGGGCAGGCGGTGATCGACAAGATCGCTGAGCTCGTCAAGAAGTACTCGGCCCAGTAACTCAAGCGAGGAGCGGGTCGCAGGTCGGCCCTGGTCATCTTGGCCGGGGCCGACCTGCGCAGCGAAAGGACATGCATGAGCGAACATCGGCCACCCGACGACACAGTGGGGGCGCTGGGCATGGGTCCTGCCGGACTGGCCCGTCGGCTGGAGGCTCTCTACAGGCCCCTCTACACCTGGTTCAGCTACCTGGGGGCGGCAGTCCTTGGGCTCTTGGTTCTGGCCATGATGTACTCGGTGATCGGTCGCCGCTTCTTCGGGGCTCCCCTACCGGGGTCGTCAGACATCATCGAGATGTCTCTTTTGGTCATGACCGCGACCGTGCTGGGAGCCGAACACATGGGGCATGAGAAGATGACGGTGGACGTCATCGTGAGGCGTTTACCCGCCCGTGCCCAGCGGGTCATCGCCCCGATCATCTACCTGATAGCGATAGTCATCCTCTGCATCGCCCTCTGGCAGGTGATCGTCTGGGGCATGAAAGTCCAGGCGAGGGGCGAGACGACGCCAGGGACGCTCGAGCTGCCCAAGTACCCGTTCGCCTACTTGATGGCGATAGGTGTATTCACTCTGATCCCCATCTACATCGGCCGCTTCATAGGCTCCCTCGGCAAGGGGGTGGAGAGATGACCGATATTCCTCTCTGGCTCAGCGGAGTTATAGGCGCGGTCATCTTTTTCGGCTTGATGTTCCTGCGGCTGCACGTCGGGCTGTCTCTCATGGTTGCCGGATTCGTTGGCTTCTGTCTCACGCGGGGACTGCCGGCGGCGAAGACCACCCTGGCCACGACCATATTCGAAGTCGCCTCGTCACCCATTTTGGTCGTTATCCCGCTCTTCGTCGTCATGGGTGTGATCGCCGGCCAGGGAGGGGTCATCCGGGCGGCGTTCGACACCTTCGACAAGTGGGTAGGACACCTGCGCGGGGGGCTAGCCATGGCCACCGTCGGTTCTTGCGCCGCTTTCGGAGCCGTGTGTGGTGACAACATCGCCACGGCCGCGGTGATGAACAAGGCGGCCCTTCCTCAGATGCGGCGCTTCGGGTACGACGACAAACTCTCGTTCGGCTCCATCGCAGCCGGCGGCAATCTCGGCATCCTCATCCCGCCGAGCGCGGCCTTCGTTGTGTTCGGCTTCATCACCGAGACGCCCATCGGTGACCTATTCATCTCCGGCATCATCCCGGGAATCTTGCTCACCCTGATGTTCATGGGCCAGATTGCGCTGCAATGCAAGCTCAAGCCGAGCCTTTCCTCCAAACACGAAGCGGCGAGTTGGAAGAGCAGGCTGGTCTCGCTCCGCGGTCTCATCGGGATCGCCATCGTTTTCCTGCTGGTGATGGGCGGTCTGATGGGTGGCCTTTTCACCCCGACCGAGGCCGGGGCAGTGGGCACGGTCGCCGTGGTGGTAGTGAGTCTCTTTTACCGGCAGCTGAGTTGGAAGACCATCGGGCGCGCGCTGATGGAGGCGACACGGACCTCAGCCATGATCCTGCTGCTCATCATGGGGGCTCGGTACTTCAGCTACTTCGTCACGACGACCGAGCTTGCCTCGACCCTGGCCACCGCCATCGCTGACGCCGCGCTCAACCGGTACGTCGTGATCATCCTAGTCTGCATTCTGTACCTCATATTGGGCGCCTTGATGGACATCTGGTCGGTCATGATCATCACCTTGCCGATTTTCTTCGAGATCCTCACTGACATGGGCTTCTCGCCGCTGCAGTTGGGGGTCATCACAGTACTTTGCATCATGATCGGCTGCATCACACCCCCAGTGGGCGTCGTGGTGTTCACCCTCGCTGGCCAGCATAGAGATGTGCCTATGTACACCATCTTTCGAGGGGTGTGGCCGTTCGTGGGGACGATGTGCCTGTTCCTGCTGATTCTGATCTTCGTGCCGTGGCTGAGCACGTGGTTGCCGAGTTTCATGTAGGGGCGTTCTTGAGGGGAAGAAGGCTGGCGTCAGTCGGAAGCAGCGGTTGACTTCGCGCCCCGCATGCGCTAGCGTGGTTAATATTCGCATACGAAGTCGGATACGTAGCTGACGGAGGTTGTACATGATCATTGATGCCAACATGCATTGGCTGCCAGAGGACCTCTTCACCGATGAGGCGCTCAGGGACTCTTTCATCAGCTGCGTTCCGAGCTCAGACGGTTGGTTCGGGTGCGTCAAACCCGTCCCGGGGACCGATCGGGAGCAGATCGTCTTGGAGAAGCCACAAGGCTACGAAAACCTCAACTACGCCGAGGGCCAGTACGACATCGAGACCCAACTCAAGGATATGGATGCTGCGGGGGTCTCCGTGGGGGTTCTGCGGGTCCCTTGCTGGCAGGAATGGCTCACTCTCGACATGTGCAAGCAGGTCAATGACCGCTTGTACGCGCACATCAACAAGTATCCCGGCCGTTTTCGGGCGTTGGCAGTGGTCCCGCCCTGGGGCACGCCGGAGTGCCTGGCTGAGGTGGAGCGCTGCCTCGACAAGCTGGGGTTCTCGGGCGTGCAGATGGCCGTCCACTACGGCAAGCTATACCTAGACGAGCCGGAGTTCCGCCCCTATTTCCGGGAGCTCAACAAGCTCGACGTCCCCATCGTGGTCCACCACACCCCGCTTCCCGTCGACTATGCCTCGCTCCTCAAGTACACCAACCAGCGTCGCCAATTCGGCCGCTGCGTGGACCAGGCGACCGGCGTGGGCCGGGAGATCTTCAGCGATCTGTTCGCAGAGTGCCCCAATCTTAAGCTGATCCATTCCATGCTAGGGGGCGGTTTCTTCGCTTATGCCAACATGCTCGCTCCCCGTTCAAAGGCTTCCAAAGAAGAACTCGAGCGCTTCGAGAGTGCCGACACTGCTCGGGATCGTCTCGACCGCAACATCTTCTACGACACTTCGGGTGCCGCGCAGTGGGGCAAGGCCCAGCTGGAGTGTGCGGTCGAGGTGCTGGGTGCCGACCACATCCTTTACGGGAGTTCCTACCCGGTGCGGCGTGAGTGGTTCGTCCAGGGCATCGAGTTCATTAAGAGCCTCGACATCCCCGAGGAGAGCAAAGGCCTTATCCTCAGTGGGAACGCGGCGAAGCTCTTCAAGATAGGGGGAGAAGATGGCTGAGACCGAGGACCTCGATCTGTCCTCCGATGAGTACTTCATGCTGTGGGTGCTGATCGCGCAGACCAAAGACGCCATCCTGCGAGCGAGGGAGAGAGATTACGCGCGGTTCGGTATCAGCAACGAGCGGCGGGCGATTCTCTTCATCATCCAGAACAACGGTGGCCGGGCCACTCCGGTGGCCATAGCCCGCGACCTCTTCCGCGAACTCAACTCGGTCACTGAGATGCTGAAGCGGATGGAAGCGGACGGGCTCATAGTCCGCCGCAAGGGATCGGGCCGCTCCAGGGTGGAGGTCGAGCTGACCGACAAGGGCCGGGAAGTGTTCCGGCAGTCGCTTCACAACCAGACCGACAGGCGCATCTTCTCGGTACTCACCAAGGCCGAGCGGGAACGTCTGGCCTCATACCTGTTCAAGCTGAGAAAGCGGGTCCTGGAAGACCTGGGCATACCGGAATGGCATCTGAACTTTCCGCTAGACCCCAACGGACCCGAGAGCTTAGGTCGGGGAGCGGACTAACCTTCAGAAAGGAGTGTGGTCGTGAGTCATCAGTTAGGTATCCCCAAAGCAGCATTGAACTCCCTCATCCAGCTGGTGGATCACAACGCCCAAGTCCAGCCGGGTCAGGAGGTCATCATCGGGGCGCACATTGACGGTGCCTATGGCAGCGCGAACCTGGTCGACCCGGTAGCTGTTAGCTGGGTGCAGGCTGTCGTCCAGTCTCGCGGGGCCAATTGCTCTGTCCTCTGGATCGACGAGATCATGAAGAAGCACCACTGGCGCGTCCCGCCGATACTGAAGGGCGCCATCACCTACGCCGACCTGTTCATCAACTTCTCCCTGGACTTGGCCATCGAGGAGAACGCCGAGTTCCGCAAGTACATCGAAGAGGTCAAGACGTGGTACGTGCGCATGTTCCCCGTCACCACCTCGCTCCTGATGACCGAGTGGGCGCAGACGCCACACGAACTCGTCATCATGATCCGCCATCTCAGCTCCCGTCCCTTCATGAACCACATGGCCAAGTTCGTCATGACCGATCCCAACGGGACGGAGTTGGAAGGTAATATCCTCGACCCGGTCAAGCGCGAGGGAATCCCCGGTATGCCCTACAACTCGTGGCGCCGGGAAGCCAGCCACTACATCCCCTGGCCGGAGTGGGTCCATCCGCCCGTCAACTGCGCGAACGTCAACGGCGTCCTTTATTTCAACTGCATGCTTCCCTACTGGGCGCGCTACATGGACCTGCCTCCGGCGTGGGAGCAGCCTGTGCGCATGGAGGTCAAAGACAGCCGGATGGTCAAGATATCCGGCGGTCGGGAGGCCGACTTGATCACTCGCGGCCTCAAAGACTTGGAAAGCAAGGTCGGCGATGGCATCTGGAAGTTCGACACCTTCCACTTCGGTGTCCATCCCAACGCCAAAGTCACCAAGGATCAGTGTCCCAGCGACATCTACCGCAGGATCATCGACCATTCCCACACCTCCAACATGCACTGGCATCTCGGCTCGGCGCCGGCCAACGAGAAGTACAACTTCTACCCGCACGTGACGGCCGACATCCGCAACTGCACCCTGAAGATCAACGATGAGGTGGTCTGGGACCAGGGCTACATGATGTGCCTCGACGATCCCCAGTTGAAGGAGATCGCTGCCAAGTATCCCGACTTGCCGGGTCTGCCCGAGAGGCCGTGAAGGTACGAAGCGAAGAGCAAGAGGTGAAGCATGACTGACGACAAGAAGCGGCTGATAGCTTACGTCGGGCGCAACCACGTGGCTGGCTTCGAGGGCGGTGGCATCTCGATCTTTGAAGTAAGCCGGGACGGGAGCCGGCTGGAACTGATCGGCGGTGTGGAGGGCCAGCCGAAGAGGGCCGGATACCTCGCCTATGCGCCCAAGTCGATGGTTCTTTATGCGGTGGACGAACGTAAGACCGACGGTCGCGGCCCCATCCGGCCGCGGGCCAATGTCTCGGCCTGGCGGGTGGACCCGGAGACCGCGCAGCTGACTTTCATCAACTCCCAGCCGTCACTGGGGGCGATGCCGGCCTCGGTGACGGTGGACGAGGACAAGAAGCTCCTGTTCACGGCCAACCACGGGTTCTTCGATCATGTGGTCAAGGTAGTGGAGACGGCCGAGGGCAAGTGGGTCGAGAAGTTCGAGTATGACGATTCGACGGTGGTGCAGTACGGGATAGCGGACGACGGCTCCATCACTGAGGCCCAAGACGTGTTCGTCCTCACGGGACGAGGCGTTGATCCTAATAGCTCGCCCCAGGGTGGGGGCCACGCCCAGGCCAGTCCGCATGCCCACATCGTCGTTATCGACCCGTCGGGGAAGTTCCTCGTGGTATGCGAGAAGGCCGGGGAGAGGGTCTACGTCTTCCGCATCGGTGGCAAGAGGCTGGAGCTGGCTTCCGTTTACCAGTGCCCGCTGGGTACGGGTCCCCGGCATTGCGCCTTCGACAACAAAGGGCGCCTATTCATGACCTGTGAGTTCTCGTCGGAGCTATGGTCGTTCGACTTCGACTCTGAGACCGGCGTGCTCAAGTTCATCGACAAGCAGACGACCTTGGCTGGGTTCACCGGACGCAACGAGCCGGCCACGCTCCAAGTGCACCCCAATGGCCGCTTCGTCTACATGAACAACCGAGGCGAAGACACCATCGTCTGGTTCAGCATCTCTGAGGATGGGCACCTC
>Ga0101944_10007320_pt1 | contig 11120 bp, 7 predicted proteins | sample DewCreD2012metaG_FD_75245 | JGI IMG/M metagenome (GOLD analysis project Ga0101944, IMG submission 75245) | Hot spring sediment bacterial and archeal communities from British Columbia, Canada, to study Microbial Dark Matter (Phase II) - Dewar... ... | reverse complement strand
CCGCGCGCCGGGAGACACTCTGCCTGCCGAAGCGGGCGGCCCACATGTCGGGCACGGCCTGCAGTCTGAACGAACCCGACGTGACCGCCGCGACCATGGCCCCAAGAAATATCCCCACCATGAACATCCATTGCCAGTCGATGCGGGGGACGACCTTGATGAAATAGTCCATCCGCGCCACGCGCTCGGGCCCGAAAAGCTGCTCGATCATGCCGGCGGTGCGCACGAAAGAGGTGGACGCCCCGAAATACTGCCCGGCGAACCAGACCGAAAAGACCCCCACCACTCCGCTGAGAGCCCCTGCCAGATAGGGGCTCCAGCCGCCATTGTCCTTTTGCATGCTCTCCTCCTTTTGTCAGCCGTCCAAAACCGGTCACCACTCAAGTTAAACCCAAATCGAGCGATCAGCTTTTGGCTGTTAGCCATTAGCTCAATGAATCCGCCCGAATATCTCTTCATTTGCCATGACCTGAAGGGTGAAAAGCTCCTGGGTGCACCCCGTTGGATTTTTTTGCCAAAAGCTAACTGCTGATGTCCAATGGCTCAGATTAGGTTAGAAACCCTGTTTTGACAGTTCCTCTTTGTTCATGCCGGACCAAGGCCTTGCCGGTCCTTTGCGGCCCCTGGCGCCATCGGGTCATGGGACCAGAGGCTTGAGCATGTAGATGATGTCGCTTTCGCGGGAAGGATAAGGCGTCATGACGCACTGGCGGGCCAGCTGATCCACCGGGATGCGGTTGCGCATGGCCAGGGCGAAGATGCTGATCAGCCCCGTGGCGTTGTCCGACAGAACGTGAGCCCCCAGCACGGTTCCGTCGTCACCCGCCAGGACCTTGTAGGCGGCCGATTTCAGGCCCACCCGCCGATAGGTCGGCCAGCTCAGCTCCCTGCCGAAGCTCTTTCGATAGGCCACCCCGCCTCCCGCGAGCGCCTGCTCCGTCGCTCCCACCATCCCGTACTGGGGGGTGGTGAAAAGTACGGCGGGGACGGCCGAATAGTCCATGGTGGAGCGGGTGTCACGGTTGCCATGCCGGCCGACGATGTTTGCGGCCGCAACCTGCGCTTCGGCATCGGCCACCCGGGCCAGTTGCACCGTGGCGGCGCAGTCGCCGACGGCGTAGACGTCGGCGTTGGTGGTCCGCATGGTCTCGTTGACAAGGATGCCGCGCCGTTCATACTGGATGCCGGCTTTCTCCAGGTCCAGCTCCTCGATATCCGGGGCCCGGCCGGCGCCATGGACGACCAGGTCGCATTCGAAGCGGCTTCCCGACTCGGTCCTGACGATGAAGGTCCCGTCATCCCTCTCGATGGAGGTGACGACCGCCCGACTTTGAATGTCGATCCCCTCCGCCGCCGAAGCCTCGGTCAGCAGCGCGACCATTTCCTCATCGAAAGGCAACAGCGGACGGGGGCCCGCCTCCAAAATGGTGCAGCGGGTGTCCGCGGGTCCCAATCGAGCGGCAAAGTGTGCAAACTCAAAAGAGATGAATCCCCCACCGATGAAAACGATCCGACGCGGCAGCCGGTCCAGTTCCAGGAACTCCGTACTGGTGATCATCCATTGGGCCCCCGCCAACGGCAAGGCCATGGGGACGGCGCCGGTGGCGATGACGATGAAACGCGCCGACAGCCGCCGGCGGTCGACGGCGATGGTGCGGTGGTCGATGAATCGGGCGCGCCCCTTGATGAAATCGATGCCGGCTTCCTTCATGCCGTTGACCGTATTGGCCGGCACCCGGTCCGTAAACCGGTTCTTGGCGTCCCGGAGATCGAGCCAGTCGGCGGATGCCGGCACGGTGATGCCGATGCCGGAGAGGTGACGGGAGCGGGCGACCGTTTCAGCGGCTTCGTAAAACCATTTTTTGGCCTGGCATCCCCTGAGAGCACAGGTCCCGCCCGGCCGGTCACTGTGCTCCACCATTCCGACCCTGAGACCGTTGCGGTTCAATTCATGGGCGGCGGTTTGTCCGGCGGTGCCGGAACCGATCACCACTGCGTCATATTCGCTCGACATACTTGCCTCCAGGTTGCCGGTTCACGACCGGTTGATGGGGTTCAGGCTCACTCTGCGGATCCGTTGGATGCTCCTGCTTACAGGTCAAGAGTCAGCGTTTCGCCCGGAGCCAGGGGGAGGATCGTGCCCCGGAACGAGATCTTCGTCGTCCCGAGCTCGCACTGTTCACAGGTCACGATCAGGGATTCCGAGGAGACGGCGATGCCGAGCCACCTGCCCCGGTATTTGATTCTCATGCGCAGTTCCGGCAAGTCCTTGGGGATGCGGGGGTTGACACACAGAACGTCCTCGTGAAACTCCAGCCCCGTGTAGCAGCGCTGCAGAATGTCCACCGTACCGGCCATGGCTCCGAGATGAATGCCTTCATGGGTGGTGCCGCCCTGGATGTCGGAAATGTCGCTCTCCAGGCCCTTGCAGAAGAGCTCCAGCGAGTGGGAGCGGTCGGCTCGGGACAGCACCCAGGAGTGCACGATGTTGCTCAGGGTGGAGCCGTTGGAGCTGCGCTTCACATAGTAGTCGATGTGGGCGGGGATGCTTTTGGGGTCGAAGTCGTAACCCATCAGCCCGAACAGCTCCTGAATCTTCTCGGCCGAAAAAAGGTAAAAGAGCATGAGCACATCGGCCTGCTTGGAAACCTTGTACCGGTTGGGCGTGTCCCCCTCGGCCTCGAGGATCCGGTCCAGCCGGTGGATATCGCCATATTTCCCGCGGTACCCTTCCCAGTCAAACTCCAGGAGCTGCTCGTAACCCTCGAACTGGCTGATGATTCCATCTTCGTGGAACACCACGCGCATCCTGGCGACGATCTCCGCCCAGCGGGAGAGCTCCTCACGCCCCAGGCTCAAGGATTCGAGCAAGTCCTTCCTTCTGCCGGGGGCCAGCGCTTCGATGGCTTTGAGCGCCGTCCGCAGCACGTAAACCGTCATCACGTTGGTGTAGGCGTTGTTGTTCAGCCCGGGAGCTTCCGAATCCGGATAGGCGTCGTGATATTCATCGGGCCCCATGACCCCGAGGATCTCGTAGCGGTCCAGGGCCGCATTGAAGGTCGTGAGGGCGGCAAGAAAACGGGCGATTTCCAGGATCATCTCCGCACCGCAGGTGGACAGGAACGCCCGGTCGCCGGTGGCCTTGTAATATTGCCACACATTGTACGCAATGGCGGCATTGACGTGCCGCTGCAAGTGAGTGTGGTCCGGCAGCCACCGGCCCGATTTCGGGTTCAGGTGCAGATGCTGGGTTTCCTCACGCCCGTTGCTGCCGCTCTGCCAGGGATAAAGGGCGCCATCAAACCCTTCCGCGCGTGCCGCGATTCGAGCCTGGCCCAGCCGCCTGTACCGGTACAGAAGCAAAGCCCGGGTGAGATTCGGGATCCTCAGGTTGAGATAAGGGAAGATGAAAAGCTCATCCCAGAAGATGTGTCCCCGGTAGGCCTCGCCGTGCCAGCCCCGCGCGGGCACGCCGACGTCCATGTCGATGGAGTTTCTCGATACGGTCTGAAGCAGGTGGAAGATGTGCAGCCTCAGGATCATCTGAGTGCGGTCGCGGTTTTCGATCCGGATGTCGCATCGATGCCACAGGTGGTCCCAGTGCAGCACGTGGCTCTGGAGGAGCTCCTCAAACCCGCCCGCCTGCCCCACGGCCTCCACCGCGTCCAGGGCGGGCTCGCAGATGCCGAAATCCCTTGACGTGAAAAAGGAGACGATCTTTTCGATCCTGACGGCCTGCTTCTCCGCGACCTCCACCCGGAATTCCTGCCCGATGTATCCGGGATGCTCGACGAGCTCACAGTGGACCTCGACCCGCCGCTCCCCGGTCCAGATGCGGGTCCTGGCCGCTTCGGCCACCCGCAGCCGGGACTGGCTGGTTTCCACGAGCAGGCAGATGGTTTCCTCGTCGACCGACTCGCTCGAAATGGGTGAAAGGTGCCTGCTGTTGAGCTGCCGATAGCGCTTCACCCCGGCATTGACCACCGTTCCGTCGAGGGCGGAGTGGACCCGGAGCCGCCCGCTCCAGTTCTCCGGGACGATGGTGGTCTCCAGCCCGGCCAGGTGCATGTGCTCCATGTGGACGAAACGATTCTGGATCAGCGTGGTCTCCCGGCCGGTTTTGTCTCTGAACCGGACCGTTCTGGAAAGGACACCCCGCTTCAGGTCCAGCTCCTGGCGACAGGAGAGGATATCGACGGACAGCGGATCGAGCCGGTCTCCCTCCTCGATCCCAAACCGGGTCACCAGCCAGTTGGGCATATTGACCAGGTCCTCGTTCTCGATGATGCGACCGGCGATCTCCGTCTTCAGCCGGTTGTAGCCTCCGGCAAGGTAGGTGCCCGGGTAATGCACCTCTCCGGCCCTGGCCTCCGGAGCGGCGCCGCGGGTGGCGAAGTAACCGTTTCCCAGGGTGCAGAGCGCCTCGCGAAGACCCTCTCTTCGGGGATCAAACCCTTCGTAGACCAGCTTCCAGGAGTTCATGAGGTCTTCCCGCAAAGTGGGACCAGTTGAAGGAGAAACCTTCGGACCTCGCCGGGGTCCCTCAGGCTGTAGGCGGCGGCGGTCTCGTAGGGAAGGTCACGGACGACGATGCCGATTCCCCTTCCCTCGATCGCCCGGAAGGCGTCCTCGTCGGTCACGTCATCCCCGATGTAGAACGGCAGCACATCCCGTCGGTCCAGCTTCAGGGCGCGCATCAGGGAGAGCAGCGCTTTTCCCTTGTGCCAGTCCATCCGGGGCTGGAGCTCGAAGACCTTCTTGCCGTAGGATTTTCGCAGTTCGGGGTGTTTTGCCGCAACCTCGTCCACCACCGCTTCGACCCGCTCCACCCTGGCGGGATCCACGCGCCGGTAGTGGATGGCGATGGCGAACTTCTTCCGTTCCACGATCAACCCCTCGATGGAGCCCAGGGAGCGGGACAGGCTCTGCTCCGCCCTGTCGAGGGCGGGAAGAAACTCTTCACCCACCGTATGCTCGACCTGCAGCCCCTTGGGCCCCGTGATGTCGAAGCCGTGGCTTCCCGCGTAAATGATGGACCGGATGCCCACTTTGTCCTGAACGTCCTGGAGGTCCCGGCCGCTGATGATCCCCACCGTGCAGTGTCTGGAAAGCTCGATGACAGCCTCGCGCATGTCCTCGGCCATGACCGCCCGGTCCGGAGTCTCGACGATGGGGGTGAGGGTGCCGTCATAGTCGAGGAACACCGCGATCCTTTTCCCCTCGGCCCGGCGGGATAGGGCTTCGAAGTCGTCCAGGGCGGAGGGCAGGGACTCCACGGTTTCAACATCGCCAACGACGCACACCTCCGAGAGGTCTTCGACGACCCAGTGAGCCCCGTTTTCCAGGAGGGCTTCCTTCCGGCCCGTTCGGGCGATCCCGATGACCCGTCCGAAGTTGCCCGCCCTGCCGGCCTGGACCCCCGATACGGCGTCCTCGATCACCACCGTCCGCCCGGGCTTCACCCGCAACTGCCGGGCCGCCTCGAGGAACATATCGGGAGCCGGTTTGCCCGCTATTCCGAGGAGCTCCAGGTCCACGCCGTCCACCCGCGCGTCGAAGACGTCCGACAGATCCACGGAATCCAGGATCATGGCGCAGCTCCTGCTCGACGAAATGACGGCGGTTTTCAGGCCGTGCTTCTTCGCGCCGTGGATCAAGTCCACGGTGGAACCATAAACCTTGACCCCCTCCTCCTGGATCCGTTCCAGAAAATGGGCCTTCTTCAGCTTGCCCAGTCCGTGGATCGTCTCGGCGCCGGCGGGGTCCTCGGGCCCGCCTTCGGGCAGGTCGATCCCCCGCGACTGGAGAAAGCTCTTCAGCCCGTCGAGGCGCGGCTTCCCGTCCACATGGACAAGGTAATCGGTCTCGATTTCAAAAGGCCGGCAGGAGATCCCTTCCCGGGTGGCATGCCGCTCGAGAAAGTCGTCGAACATCCGTTTCCAGGCAGCCGCATGCTCGGATGCCGTGTCCGTGATCACCCCGTCCAGATCGAAAATGATCGCATCAAAATCGGTTGCGGGAATCGAAAAGGTTCTTCGTTTGTGACCCATATCCTGCCTCCGTTCCTGTGAGTGCTGAAGTGACGGACGGTCGGCCCACCGCTGAGAGGAGTTTCAAGTTCATGTTTTCAAGTTTCAAATTGCCAGGGGCGAAAGCACGCCGTGGCGTGATCACCCCCACCATTCATGGAAACGAGGATTTGGATTATCCTGACTTATACTATAATAGTTTAAATTGACGACATGCTGGGCTTCACGGGTCCCGTGGAAATGATGCTTTCAATTTATAACACGTACATCTTCACAAACGGCTGAGCAACTGGATTCGACGGTGCACATCCACATTTCAGCGCAGGGAGGATGCCCATGGAAAAGATGAAAGTTCGTGAACTGATGCGGCCCGTGGAGGAGTTCCCGAGAGTCTCCAGTCGGGCGACTCTCATGGAAGCGGTGGAGGCGCTGGCGGAAGCCGAAAAGGAATTCCTTGCCGGGCGGGCCAAACAGAGAATCCTGCTGGTTTGCGACGAGGATGGGAAAATCATGGGAAAGATCTCTCCCATGGACGTCGTTCAGGGGCTCGAGCCCAACTATGAGGGTATCGAATCCCTCAAGACCCTCCCTCACTATCGGCTGGCTCCAAGCCTGGTGGAATCCCTCAAAGACGAGCTGAGAGTGTGGGAGCGTCCGTTTTCCGAACTCTGCAGAAAAGCCGTTGCCGTGAAGATCAAGAACTTCATCAAGCTGCCGACTCCCGATCACATGGTCCGCGCCGACGACAGCATGGACAAGGCTTTTCACCTTTTCGTCGTGGGACGGCACGACTCGCTTTTCGTCACCGAGGGCGAGGCCATCGTGGGAGTGATCCGATTCTCGGATGTCTACCGGGAGATCGTGCACAGCATGCGCGAATGCTCATTGGCTGGATAGAACGCTTTAAATCCTCTCGAGATGGGACCTGTGGGTATGGCCCTGTACTCGGGCCGGTCGGCGGTTTTCTCGTTGTGAGATGGAGACCGGCGAAACGGAATGGAAGGGATGCAGGACCAGGAGACGCTCGAAAAAGAGATCAACGCTCTGTTCGCCGAGAACAGAGGGGTGGAGATTCGACATCTCCTGCGAGATGTCCCTGCACCGGATATCGCCGCTCTGCTGACCCGGCTGGACAGCGGGGGTCGCATTCTCGTTTTTCGCCTGCTGCAGCGGTCGACGGCGGACCAGGTCTTTTCCTACCTGGAATCCTCGGAAAAGGATGAGCTTCTGAGGGACCTGACCGATGAAGAAACCCGGCGGCTTTTGGCCGGCCGGTGGTCCCTCTATCGAAAGCGGATCGGATGGTTGACCGGTCTGATCCTGGTCAACCTGGCGGCATCGGAGATCATCGCTTCTCGCGGGGAGCTGCTGATCTCGTCCATAGCCCTGGCCTTTATCATCCCCCTGCTCATCGCCACGGGGGGAAATACCGGAGCCCAATCCGCCACCGTCATGATCTGTGCCATCGCCACGGGGGGGTCCCGGGGGCGATCACAACCGAGTATGGGGTTGCACAGGTGGTTGGCTGCATCAGAGGAAGAAGCGCCATTCACATAGCCAGAACCTTCCTTGGGAGGAACAAAAACTTCACTGGCCGGAGCTTTTTGGGCCAGGGGCTACCTTGTGTCCACGGTTGGTACGGACGAGCAGATGATCCGCGAGTACATCTAAAAGCAGGAAACCGACGATCACCGACTCGATCAACTGAATATGTTCGAATGGTCGCCGCCTTGTGAGGTGGCGAATGGTCTACAACCGATTTGAGCGGTCCACGTTGTTACAAGCCTCCGGCTTTGCCGGAGGTATGTGACTTTGTTTTTTCGGATGAAAGCGTTCTGAGGAGAAGGGGTTTCCATGAACAGGCTCTTTCGCAATCCCCTGCAAACCTTTCTGGCGGGGCTCCTGGCCCTGCTTCCCCTGGCCCTGACCGTGGCGGCCGTCATCTGGGTGGGAAATCTGGTGCACACCGTGGTCGGGCCGGGCAGCTCCATGGGCCAGCTGCTGGTCTCCATCGGCCTGGCTTTCGCCATGGACGAGGCCGGCGCTTATTTTCTCGGGTTCCTGGTCGTGATCCTTTGCATCTTCGTCTTTGGCGTGCTCGTGCAGTCCGGCATGAAGAGCAGGGTCCAGGCCATGGGAGACCGGGTTTTTCGCAAGGTGCCGTTCATTGGGAGTCTTTACGATCTGTCCCACCGCTTCATTTCCATTTTTGACAGGCAGGAGGGTAAGGACATCAAGAACATGAGCCCGGTCTGGTGTTTCTTTGGCGGGCAAGGCGGCACCGCCGTGCTGGCTCTCCTGCCCTCCGATGAGCTGGTGGAGCTGAACGGGTGCCTGTACCGCGCCATTCTGGTCCCGACCGCCCCCGTCCCCTTTGGAGGCGGGCTTCTGTTTGTGCCGGCCGAATGGGTTCAGCCCGCCGCTTTCGGGGTCGAAGCCTTCACCAGCATTTACGTGTCCATGGGAGTCACGGCTCCCCATTTCGCCCGAATCCGCCGGGAGACTCAATATCCCGAGGTCCCCAAGGGCGGGTCGGAAAGTGATCCTTGAGGCGAAGCCGGGTCGGACTGAAAGCTAACCGGTAAAGGCCAGTGGCTCGGATTCGGTCGGAGAATGTCGACGGAGCTTTGATTTCGTTCAAAAAGCGGCGTCCGCTGCATCCTCGATGACGATTTCGAGCTCGGCCAGCGTGATCTCCTTCACTCCAAGGGCATGCACCTCTGGAGTGACGGCCAGGACCATGGACGGTTCCTGGTCAATTCCCAGACCGATTTTTCTGCACGTCTGGTTGGCGATGCGAAGGGCAAGCAGCAGGGTGTCTGCGGAATCGAGGGTCTCGGAATGGTGGTCCCGGGCCACCTGGATATAAGTGTCGGGAAGGTTCCATTGGCTGAGCAGCCGACAGCCGTATTCCGCGTGAAGGCTGGCCAGGATCTCCCGAACCAGCGCTCCGGAGAGGTCCGCGTAGAGCTTTCCCGCGCGATGCAGGTGGTCCAGGACATTGAGCAGAAAGAGCTTGCCGATGTCGTGGAGCAGGCCGGCAAGGAATCCCTCCTGGCTGAGCTCCCGGTACCCGATCTTCTCGGTCAGCCACCTGGTTCCGACGGCACAGCCGAGAGCATGCCGCCAGAGCAAGTCCAGCTGTCGGTTGATCTCGTCGTTGCTCGACTGGTAGAGGTTCTTCTGGGTGACGACCATCACGCAATTCAGGATCTGCCTGGCACCCATGCGAACGATGGCCTCGCGGATGGTGCCGACCTTCTTGAGTCCCGAAAAGAAGGTGGAGTTGGCCACCCTGAGGATCTGGCCGGACAATGCCTGGTCCCTGAGGATCAGGCCGGCTACCTGCTCGATGCTGAAGCCTGGATTTTGCAATAACTGCTGGATTTCCAGGGCGATGCCCGGGTTGACCCACAGCTGGGTTTTGGTTGTGGCCAGGTGCTCCCTGATGAGGTCGATGAGGGATCTCGGGTCGTCACTCATGGTCAAATTCCCAGTGAACGTCTGATTTCGATGAGGGGCCGGGGGGCGGCGGTACGGGGAACATGTCTCAAAACCTCGTTGATCGTGGTCTCGCCCATGGCCGCCTTGGCGATTCCATCCTCGAGGAGGGTGACCATTCCCGAGGTCTCGACGCTGAGCCTTCGGATTTCATAGGAGGTCTTCTTGCTGAGAAGCCCATCCTTGACGATCTCGTTGAGAACGAGGAGTTCGAAAATACCGACCCGTCCCTTGTAGCCCGTGTAGCTGCATTGGGAGCATCCCCGTCCCGCCATGAGCGAGGCGCCCTTGAGGTCGTGCACGCCGTAACCGATGCGAAGCAGCTCCGCGGGTCTGGGCATGGACGGCTCGGCGCATTGTGGGCATATGCGCCGGACGAGCCGCTGAGCCAGGACGCAGACCACCGTTGACGAGATCATGAAGGCCTCGATATCCATGTTGAGGAGGCGGATGAGCCCCCCGATGCTGTCTTCGGTGTGGAAGGTCGTCATGACTTTGTGGCCTGTGAGGGCGGCCTGGATACAGGTGTCGGCCGAAAAGCGGTCCCGGATTTCTCCCACCACGATGATGTCCGGATCCTGCCTGACCATGTGGCGCAAGGTTTCCTCGTAAGTGAGACCGATTTTCGGGTCGAGGGAGCACTGGGAGATGCCGTCGATGAGGTACTCCGCCGGGTCTTCCGCCGTCAGGATGCTGGTGTCGAGGGTGTTCAAATAACTGACGCAGCCGTACAGCGTTGTGGTCTTCCCGGAGCCCGTCGGTCCGGTGATCAGGATCACGCCGCTCGGGATGTCCAGGGCTTCCTCGCGAAAGCGCTCCAGGACTTTCGGAAGCATCCCGATCTCCTCGAGATTGAGTACCCGGCTCTTCTTGTTCAGAAGCCTCAGAACCGTCTTTTCCCCCCACACGGTCACGTAGAAGGAGGCTCGAAGATCCAGGGTCGATCCGCTCCAGCGGTCCTCGAAAAAGAAGCGTCCTCCCTGGTGCCGCCGCTTGTCCGCGATGTCGGCCTTGGCCAGGATCTTGATTCGGCTCGTCAAGGCGGGGGCGAGGTCGGAGCCGATATCCTTGTGGTGCATGAGCACCCCGTCCGATCGGAACCGGATGCGGAGCCTGTCCCGCATGGGCTCGATGTGGATGTCGCTGGCTCCCGTTTTCATCGCCTCTTCGATGATGGAATTCACGAGGCCCGTAACGGTCTGCTCATCGGGCCCTTCGGCCCCGATCCGCGCCTGCATACGGCCCAGGGCGGAGATCAGCTCGTTGATGGCTCCCAGGGAGCAGATGCCGGCAAGGACGCCTTCGCCGAACACCTTCGCGGCGGCATCGCGGTTTTCGGTATTGAGCGGATCCGCGAAAGCCACCAGGATGCCTTCCGTCGTTCTTTTGACGGGGACAAACCTGTGCTGAACGTACCAGTGGTGGGGAGCCTTGTGAAAGAGCTCGCGATCGATGTCGGTGGGCGAGGGATCGATGAGCTCGAACCCCAGTTGATAGGAGAGCACCTCGAGGAGCTTCTGCTCCGTGATGAACTGGCTCTCCACCAGTACTTCGCCCAGTTTCTTGGCCCCTCGGGATTCCTTCTGGATG
>Ga0101944_10007319_pt1 | contig 11121 bp, 8 predicted proteins | sample DewCreD2012metaG_FD_75245 | JGI IMG/M metagenome (GOLD analysis project Ga0101944, IMG submission 75245) | Hot spring sediment bacterial and archeal communities from British Columbia, Canada, to study Microbial Dark Matter (Phase II) - Dewar... ... | reverse complement strand
AAAGGAGCTTCTCGATGCCTTCAATAAACATGATCGCTCCCAGACGCGCCGAGAAAATGCGCCTGGAACGGGACATGCGAAGGCTGGTTATCGTGATTATGGCGGAGCTGGTCTTCGCCGTTGGTCTGGGCGGCTGGGTTTGTACCAAGCTCCTGACCACCAGCAACCGCATATCCGAGCTCAACGATCAGTTGTCCAGGCTGCAGCCCGTGGTCAAGCAGATAGAGAACTACCAGAGCGCGACCAGGAAACTGGTCCCGAAAATGGAACTGCTCAACAAGGCCAAAGAGCAGACCATGAGCTGGTACAACATCCTCGATCGACTGACGCAGAGCTTCCCTCAGTCAACCTATCTCACTCGGGTCTCGACCAGCGCGGCGGAGCGCGGTGAAGCCGCGACCAAGGTGAATCTGACGGGCATCTCGATCTCGCAGTCGAAGATCGGCGAAACGATGATACGCCTACAGGCCATACCCGATCTCGAAAACGTCGAGCTGCACTTCACACAGCCCGCGTCGGTGCGAGATGCCGCCGCGCTCGAGTTCGAGATCGGAGCACAGGTCAAGGGTACCGAGCCGCGGAAAGGAGTCAAGCCAGATGCCAGCAGCCAGTCTTAAGGCCAGCAGCAAAAGCGTGACCGCTCTCATTGTCGTGGCGGCGGTTGTCCTGTTCGGCTGTCTTCTTACCTACGTCGCGGCTGCGGGCAAGATCAAGGCAGCGGTTGCGGAGCTGGAGCGCAAGGAAAAGGAAGTGGCCGAGAGCAGGCTCATGGCCCAGAAGCTCGAGAAGTCGAAACTCGACTATCTCGATGCCCGATCCCAGGTGCGCAACCTGGAAGCCTCGGTCTCGACCAAGGAATACGTTCCGACCATGCTCAAGCAGCTCGAGCACCTAGGTCGTTCGGTGAACCTGAAGGTGCTCAGCGTTCGCCCCGCCCCGGCCCCGAAGACCACCGCGTCAAGGTCTATCTCCAGCGGCGCCAAGGCCTCCGAAGGCAATGTCGAGGACGCATCCAAGCCCAAATCGGGCGAAGCAGGCGGCCAGGCGGTGAAGAAGCCCGCGCAGCCTTACACCGAACTCAAAGTCGATCTTGAGATCGAGGGCCGCTATATGAACGCGCTCGACTTCCTATACAAGCTCACCAGCTTCCCGAAAATAGTTGCCGTAAATGCCGTGGAGATCCAGCCCGAGTCCGACAAAGCCGCCATCGGAGCCCCAAGGTTGACCGTCAAGATGAACGCCACCGCGTTCGTGCTCAAAGATGATCCGGTAGTGGAGCCCGATGACGCGGCCCGCGAGCCGGCGGCCCGCGGCATCGCCGAACGGCCCGACGCCACGGCCCTCTTGCCCGAAATCCGTTGTCCCTGCCTGGTCCTCGTCGGCAAGTTCGACGCCATCTCGACCCTGGAGGAAATGCGGTGCGTCGCGGCCAAGATCCCCGGGGCGAAGCTGGTGACGATCGCGGGGGCGGGCCATCTGACGCCGGTCGAACAGCCCGCTCAGACCACCGCCGCCATCGAGTCTTTTCTCAAGGGCCTTCCGGGAGCCTGACGCTTTGGCGCCCCGCTGGCGGACGTTTTCCCGGAGCCTTTCCGAGAATTCGAGAAGCCACAAAATCTTCTGCTGCTAGCGAGAGTGCTCGCACAACAGGTTGGGGGTCCACCCCAATTCTCGGACAGGCTCCTAGGCGATCTGGAACACCGATCGGCTCTTGACGATGGCGTGATCGTCGGGGAACGTGTGGAAGGCGCGGACGACGAGGCAGCGGCTTCGGGCCTCCAGGTTGATGTAGCTCACCGCGCCCATGGCGATCCGGCCGCTGGAGTCGAATCGCTGCAAGAGGCCCTGGTGCTCCCCATGGCGCAGGAGTTCTTCCTGAAGCGTCCAGAAGAGTTCCGGGTCCACCGGCTCGAGCTGGAACTCGACGCTGTAGCTGACGCCGCCGCGGCACTCGACGCGGTCGCCGCGCTGTCCTTTGAGCCGGTAGTTCATCAGGCGGCGACGTACCGGAAGCGGATGGTGCGCGCTGGTGGCCACCTCGGTCAAGAGCATACCCGCATGCCGCCACGCGACCACGTGGCCGGTGCGCGTGATGTCCACCTTGGCTTCGTAGTTTTCGCGCTCCACGGAAGTCGAGGAACACACTTCAAACAATTCGGGGTGCAACGCTCGCCCGTAAAGCTGGAAAACCAATTCCGCGATCTTGGGTCGAACCGTGAGCACGAGTGCCATCCCTTCCCGAATGAATGAAACCGTCGCGGTCGAATCATGCAGTCTCCATCATCGCTTCCGCGCATTATAAACATTTCGCGTCAACGCCACAAAGACCATTTTGTCCTCTGGAAAAAACCGCCGCGCTCCCGCCGAGAATGGCACGCGATGTGCACACGGACGGCGTCCCGACAACCGGGGAACCCCGGCCCGAACCGGGGCCGGCGGCGCCTTGGACCCGGCTGGACTTGCGGCAGATTACGGCGGGGGCGCAGGGGGTTCGCCCGCCTCAAGACGGAAACGCGATTCCAGTTGGCGCCAGGTTTCCTCCATGCGCCGCACCCGGTCGGGATGTTGCGCCGCCAGGTTGCGGCATTCGCCGCGATCGCGGGAAAGATCAAACAGTTCCCAAACGTCCTGGTCTTCCCGCGACGACACCAGCTTCCAATCGCCCATGCGCAGCGCGCGATTGCCCTCGTGATGGAAGAACAACGCGTCGCGCTGGACCGCACCGTCGCGGGCGAAGGCGGGCGCCAGGCTTTTGCCGGGCAGCGGAGGAGCGCCCACCGGGAGACGATCGGGTTTGGCCCCGGCAAGCTCCAGCAGCGTGGGGACCCAGTCGATCACATGGCCCACGTCCCGCCGCCATTCGCCCCGCGCGGCGATGCCCTTGGGCCAGTGCACGATCAGAGGAGTGGCGATGCCTCCCTCGTGGACCCAAATCTTGTGCCGACGCCATGGCGCGTTCGACGCGCTGGCCCACCCAGGCCCCAGGCACAAAAACGACGCGGCGGAGCCGGGCGCCGCGGCCGGGTCGTGGCCGTCGCCGCGGACCAGAAGCGTCGCGTCCGCCCCATTGTCCGAAAGGAAGACGATCAAGGTGTTGTCCCATGCGCCCATCGCCCGAACCTGCTCCAGCACGCGGCCGATCTCCCGGTCCATGCGATCGACCATGGCGGCGTGGATGGCCATCTTGGTCGCCTGGAATCGCCTCTGTTGGTCGGTCAACGTCTCCCACGGCGCCGCGTGGTCGATCTCGCCCGGCCCGACCTGCTGGAGCAGCTCGGGCTTGAAATACCGCGGCCGAAGCTTTGTATCCAACGGGCCTAGCTCGCAGTCGACCACGCCCATCTCCTTCAGCCGCCGCCACCGCCGCGCGCGCACCACGTCCCAGCCTACCAGGTAACGATCGCGGTACCGGGCGATGTCCTCGGGCAAGGCGTGCAGGGGAAAGTGGGGCGAGATAAAGGCCAGGTAAGAGAAGAAGGGCCGCCCCCCGTGCCGCTGCGCATGGTCCTTGAGGCACTCGATCGCGTGGTCGGCAAACACGCAGGTGGCGTAGTAGCCGCTGCCGGGCCTGACGGCAGCCGCCGGCTGGTCGTCCAGGAAATGCTTCGTCGGCGAAAAGTACCGATCCCAATCCTCGAACCAATAGGAGCGGTCGAAACCGCCGTCGGCCACCGGCTTCGGCGCACCGTGCACATGCCACTTGCCCGTATGATAGCACCGGTAGCCCCGCGGCTTCAGGTAGTGGGGCAACAGCCGCGCCCAGGCCGGCAAGCGGCCCTTCGGCGGATCCATGCGGATCTGCTGGGCGTAGTAGCCCGTCAGCAGGCAGGCGCGCGTGGGCCAGCAGCGGGCAGTATTGTAGAACTGAGCGAAGCGGAGCCCGCTTGCCGCCAGGCGATCGAGATTTGGCGTCTCAATCTCTCCGCCGTAGCAGCCCGCGTCCGAAAAGCCCATGTCGTCGGCGAGAATCAACAGGATGTTCGGCGGCATGGTCCGTGCCACGCCCTCGGCCCGCGTCCGCGCCGGCGCGGAAAGCAAGATCATCCCCCACGCAACCATCCCAAGGGCGATGCGGTTCATGGCCAACACCTGTTCGTTTGAAGATCGGATTCGCGGCAAGGCCCAGGGCCGTCCACGCCGACAAGTATTCCCCGGTGCTCATGGGATGTCAAACGAATCGCTTTTTGCGTCTGTCGGGCTGTCTCGCACGCCCCTGGGCAAGGCCGCGCCGGGGGCCGTGCGGCGGCTTATCGTGGGGACGGCGTCACCGTCTGGATGATCTTCCCCAGAACGACATACGCGACGCCCAGCGCCGCCAGGCACGCGCCCAGATAAATCAGCGGGCGCGTGATGCGCCAAAGCTTTCCCGCCGCGTGCCGGAGCGACCGCCTCGTGGATTGCGAGGCCGACCATCGCCTGCCCTGGCTTTGGCAGCTCCGGCAAACATATTCGCCGTAGCGGTTTCTGTGGCAGTCCTTTCGGGCGACCTGGGCGTTGCAAAACACGCAGCGATACAGGCGCTGGGAACCAGCGCCGACCAGCAACGTGGAGCGGCGTTCCTCCTGGCAGGCAAGGCAATAGTACTTGCCACGCCGGCTTCGATGATGGTCCTGATCCGTGAGATCCGCGCCACAAGCCGCGCAAAGCTTGCGAGATTCTTCGGAATCCATGGAAAAATCGCTCCCGGCCGCGACCGCGCTGCTCGCTTGCCCCCTCGCATCACCCTAATCAGGATGCCGGGCGGCGTCAACTCGAAGGGGTTGCGCCACGGAGCGGGGCGCGCGGTGCGCAAGGGGTTGAGGGTTGGCGGGTTCCGCGGGGCCAAAAAAACCCCTTCCCCGCGAAAGCAAGGAAGAATTTCCCGACGCTCGCCCGCCGGATCCTTCCTCGCGTGGCCGGCCACGATCGTGGAAGCAGGCGACCAGGATGCAGTGGCATGGTGCGCTACACGATGCGCAATCCCTTGGGGAGGGATTCGCCGAAGACCATGCCTTGTTCTTCGGCGTCGAGTTGGCCCACGTCGCGGACAAGCTGGATGAAATGGGCGGGGGCTTCGTGGCGGGCCAGCCAGTCGAGCACGTGGTTGCGGACCTTGTCGGGCACATCGCGGTAGCGATCGCCGGTGCGGCGCGCGATCTGCATCGCCGCCAGCAGCGCCATGGGATCGGCGGCGTCGAATTCCATCAACTGCTTCAGCCACGCGGCGGCGGTCTCAGCGGGCACGACCGTGTTCAACGGCCCGTAGACCGGCTGCCGCGCCCCGAGACGCGCCAAGGCCCAGAAGATCGCCGGCCGGGTGGCCTCCACCTTGCGCTTGGGCAACAGATCGAGCAGCATCTTGCCCAATTCGATCTTCGTCGGGCTGGCCAGCAGCTCCAGCGAGCCGAGGAACCGCCAGACTTCGGCGGTTTCGTGCGAACCGACGCTGAATTCGCCGCCGCGGCCCCGGCCGGTTGTCATCTGATGGTGCAACGCCCGAATCGGTCCGAGGAGCGGATCGGCGAGCGCCTGCTGTTGGCCGGCGGCGAGTCCGCCGGCGATCCGCCGCCACAGCACCCACCATTCCGCTCGGCACATCGGCGCCGCGTGGACCAGGTTGCCCTGCAAACGCCGCCACGTCTCCGCCACCCGCCAATCGTCCAGCGCCAGGCCATATCCCGGGCGGAGAGCGAAGCCGAGCAGGTTGAGCCAGCGGGCCTCGTGGATCGCGCTTTGGCGCCGCCCCGGCTCCCGTTCGAGGAGGGCTTCCCAAATCCTGCGCAACAGCGAAGCGGGCCACTCCCCCCGGCCCATCCCCACGGCCTCGGCCAGACGCTTGACCAGGCCTTCGGGCTTGTCGCGCGCCGCTGGCCCGAAGGTCGCTTCGATGAGCCCCTCGCAACGCTGCCACACGGCCTCGTCCAAGAGCCCTTCGCGCTCCGCGGTGGTCTCTTGGGCGGCGACGTCGGTTTGAGTGGCCGAGCGGACGTCGAACTGAAGACGCCAGGACCGCCGCCCCCCGACCTCGCTGCACCACAACTCCAGCGTGCCGATCTCCGTGAGCCGGGCATGGAGGTGGACCGCCAGCGCGCCGGCCTCGCGTTTCTTGCTCGTCTTCAACACGGTGCGGATGGGCGGCAGCGGCGTCATCTGCTCGCGGTCGATGGGCAGGACATCGCCCGGCCGGTCGACCAGGCGCGTGCTGGAGACGTAGAGCGGAAATTCCACCGGTTCGGACACGCGGAGATCGAAACTCCGCGACGCCAGGTCCACGTCGTGGCCCGGCTCCACGCCGGCCGGCACAAGGCACACGGCCGCCGGCGGTTGGCTTTCGACGCCGATGTAGTACGTGCGGGCCAGGCCGGCCGCGATGCGAACGCCTTGGCCCCGCCGCACCATGCCGTAATACGCGGCGCCGCGGGCCACCGCCAGGTCGAGCCGGTCGTTGGCCAGGACCACGGGCCGCCAGGACGCGGCCGAACCAGAGGCCCGCTGCGGCTGGAACCAGCTTGCCAGCACCTCCAAGACCCGGTCCCGGACGGCCGCCGACTCGAACAGCCCGCCGTTGAACAGCACCAGGTCGGGCCGGGCTGGATCGTGCTCCGCGCGGTCGCTTTCTTCCAGGGCCACGTGGCGGTGCGCGGTCAGGAACGCGGCAAGATACTTGGTGACCGCGGGATCGGGGGCATAGGGCAAACCAAACTCCTGGAACCCCGATCGGCGGCTGGCGGGCTTTTCATCCAGCCCCACGCGCGGAAAAAAGCCGTCCAGGAGGACTTCGCGGACCTCGTCGCGGGTCAGTTCCACGCGTGTGCCCCCGCCGACCAGGCGCGAGCCCGCGCCGGTGATGTTCACGGTCACTCGCTCCGGGGCGTCGCTGCCCAACAGGGTTTCTTTCACCTTCTGGCAGGTTCGCACGAGCACGGCCCACTGCCGCGGTTCAAGCGTTCCCTCGCCGCCCAGGCGATGCTCGACGAAATGGGCCAGGGCCAGATCGAGGTTGTCGCCGCCGAGAATCAGGTGCTCGCCGACGGCGACGCGGTGGAAGCGGACGCGTCCGTCGGGCTCGGCCCGCACCCGGATCAAAGTGAAATCGGAGGTGCCGCCGCCGACGTCGCAGACGAGGATCTTCTGGCCCGGCGCCACGCGCCCTTCCCAGTCGCCGGCGTGGGCGTTGATCCAGGCGTAGAAGGCCGCCTGCGGTTCCTCGATCAAGACGACGCGGGCGAGACCCGCGCGGGCCGCCGCCTTGACGGTCAGCTCGCGCGCGACTTCGTCGAACGAGGCGGGGAGGGCGAGGACGAGGTCTTGGCCTGCCAGCGGCTCGTCCGGGTGCTGGGCGTCCCAGGCCTCGCGGAGGTGGGCAAGGCAGCGCGCGCTGGCCTCGACGGGCGACAGTTTTTCCACGTCGGGCGCCCCGTGCCACGGCAACAGCGGCGCCGTGCGATCGACGCCCGAGTGGCACAGCCACGACTTGGCCGACGCCGTCAATCGCCCTGGCACCAGGGCCCCGTGATCCCGGGCAAACGCGCCCACGATCCAGGCGGGATCCTCGCGGCTCCAAGGCAGACGCAACGCGCCGGGCGAGAATTCCCCCGGCGCCGGGTGGTACAGGCAGGAGGGGAGCGTTTCCCTGGCCTCGACCTGGCCCGCCGCCACCAACTGCGGCACGGCGAACGTCCGGACGCGCCAAGGCTCCTCGGCTGTGTCCACGTAGGTCATCGCCGAATTCGTCGTGCCCAGGTCGATTCCGACCACGTAACGGCTGGGCGGCGCATCGGTTCGCGGTTGAGTGGCCGACATGGGCGTCCATTCTATCCGCCAGGCGAATTCGCGGGAATGGAGGCCGGTTTTCGGGCCGCCGCCAACTCAGGGCGTGCGGAATCCGCGCACCGCCTCGATCAACGCAAGCACGTTTTCGACGGGCGTCTGCGGCAACACGCCATGGCCGAGGTTGAAGATGTGGCCGGGACGCCCCGCGGCCTGGTCGAGGATCTCTCGAGCGCGGCGCTGGATCTCGGCCGGATGGGCAAGCAGCACCGTGGGATCCAGGTTGCCTTGAATACCCTTGTGGTAGCCGATCGCTCGCCAGGCGTCGTCGAGGCGAATGCGCCAATCCACGCCGATCACCGAACCGCCCGCCTCGCTCAACAGCGGGATCAAGGCGGGGTTGCCTGTGGCGAAGTGGATCACCGGCGCCCGATCGTCAATCGCCGCGATCGCCGCCCGGCTGTGCGGGAGCACGAAGCGGCGATAGTCGTCCGGCCCAAGGCAGCCGACCCAACTGTCGAACAGTTGCACGACCTGGGCCCCGGCCTCGATCTGCGCGTTGAGGTACAGGGCAACCGAGCGGGCCAATTTTCCCAACAGCGCGTTCCAGGCCCCCGGCTCCTGAAACATCAGCGACTTGACCCGCGAGTATTCCCGGCTGGCCGAACCCTCGACCGCGTAGCAGGCGAGCGTGAACGGGGCGCCCGCAAATCCGATCACCGGCAAGTGATCCGGCAGCCCGGCCCGGGTCTTGCGCACGGTCTCCACCACAAACTCCAGCCCTTCCATGCTCTCCAGTTCGCGGACGCGATCCACGTCGGCGGCCGAGCGGAGGGGATTTCGGATGACCGGCCCGGCGCCGCCCGGGAACTCGAGTTGGAGCCCCATGGGCTCAAGGATCGGCAAGAGGTCGGAGAAAATGATCGCCGCGTCGACTCCCAATCGTTCCACGGTGCGAATCATCACCTCGGCGCAAAGGTCGGAATTCTTGCAAAGCTCGAGAAAGGTGGTCTTCCGGCGGATCGCGCGGTAGTCGGGCAAATACCGCCCTGCTTGCCGCATCAGCCAAATCGGCGTGCGGTCCGTGGGTTCTCCGCGAGCCGCCTTGACGAGGAGGCTGTCGTCCGACGGGTGAACGCGTCGCGGGGGCGAAGCTGGCATGGGGATTTGTGGGTTTCGTTGGTGCGCGGGCCTCGGCTCGCAGGGCGACGCCACGCAATCGCCTTGATCGTTTCGCGGCCCAAGGCAGGGTCGTCCTGTAGCCCTCAGCGGGGACTTTCCCGCTCTTCGCGGCCAAGTCCGCGAAAAGGGAACTATCCCCTGGCCGGGAAGGCGACAGGTGCGTTCTTGGGTCCTCAACAACCCGACAATCAGCCAGTCCCCGGCCTTGGAACGGTTCCGTTGTCTTTAAGGCCGCCGCTTTGGAAATGGTTTGTCGCGAACTCGCCCGGGGGACACCCCTCGCCTGCCCGCGATGCAACCCAGCGCCCGTCCTGCTTCGCGAGTCTAAACGCGCCGGGGGCGAAGTTCAACCCGCCAGGTCCCATGGCTGGGCCAACGGGATCCCGGCAGACGCCAGGAGTGGGGGCGCGGGCGCGCCGCCCATCATCGAGAGCGGAGGCCGTCCACGCCCGGCCCGATGCCCCGCGTCACTTGGGGAACCGGCGTTCCAACCTTGCCGCGACTTTCGACCACCAGCAACAGGTCGGATCGCGGCGGGCCCCCGGTGATCGGCAGCGGCAATCCCGGCACGAGCGATCGGGCGTCGCGGGGGACCGGCACCGGAACCACACCCAAATCCAGGATCAGAATCCGGTCTACCGACCACCGAAACCGCTCCTGGAAACGGAAATGGGCCATCTGCGGAACGTCGATCCGCGTCGATTGCCTCGGCGCGACCGGCGTGGGAATGCTCAGCGTGACCGGCACGAGGCGCTCCACCTGGTCCACGTCGCAACGGATGGCGGCCTCCAGGGTCTTGCCGTCCAGCATGAGCAACGGCGTGAATTCGAGCGAGAAGCCCTCGTCGACGACCGCGCTTTCAGGCTCAAAGCCGGGCCAGACTTCGGGCCGAATCTTCACGTCGCGCACGTAGTTGCGGCCGCGCATCGCGGAGACCACCGCCGGCTGGCCATTCTGGACAAGCAATTGAGGAGAACTATGTTCGCGGTAATCGCTCCGCCGCCGCAATTCATTCAGCACCGCGGCCGCCGCCTCCTTCTCCAGGACCCAGGCCTGACATCCCTGGGCCCGGATCGGGGCCGGATTCAACAGCCGTTGCACGCGGACGCGCCAGTCGGGGCTGTCCAGCGTGATCACGCGAATCCCAAAGGCCTGGCTTTCCGCTTCGCTCGAATTGAATCGATCGACGATCTCGGCAACCAGCGATTGGACCTGGGGGGTGTGATACACGCGAAGGGTTTTCGGCGTGGCGCTCAGGATGGCCAGCGGCTCGCCGTGCCACGACTCGTAGCCCGTCTCACGCAGGATCCAATCCACTACCGCTTGCTCGGGACGCTTGGTGGTGGTGATCCGAGAGGTGTAGGGGCTGATGTCGTATTCCCGGTAAAGCTGGCCGCTCTCGTTGGGCAGCGAGCCCGTCCCCGTGGAAACACGCGTCGCCGGACGCCGCGGCGAGGCCTCGCTCGAAGCACCGATGGCGGCGGCCGGGGGGGAGGCCGCGGACGCCGAGTTCCCGACGGAATCTCGCGGCTGGTTGGGACCGGAATCCCCAGACGCCGCGGGTGCGAACGTGCTCGGCGCCGGCCGAACAGATTCCGCGGAGCCGTTTTGCTGGGCCCCCGCCATTCGGGCAACGAACAGTGCGGCCGCGACGACAAACACGAAGCGTTTCAACATGCTCCAGCCTCCTTGCTGAAGACCGAAGAAACCCCACATTCCAAGGACGGTCTGAGACCACCGCCAACGATCGACCCCTTGCCCGCCCCCCGCGAGTTCCTCGCGGCGGTGATTCGACGCCAGCCTCGTCTGGCGTTTCGAATTCCGAGACTCGGATTTCAACCTCCGTTGCGCAAATGTCCGACCACCAGCGACGCGTTGTGCCCGCCAAAACCAAAACTATTGGACATCGCCACCGACAATTTGCGTTCCCGGGCCTTGTTGGGGGTATAGTCCAGGTCGCACTCCGGATCGGGCGTCTCGTAGTTGATCGTCGGCGGGATCAAGCCGTCGCGGAGCGCGAGGATCGCCACAATGAGTTCTACCCCTCCGCTGGCTCCCAAGAGATGCCCCAGTTGACTCTTGGTGCTGGAGATGCTGACGGTTCGGGCCGACTCCCCAAAAACGCGCTTGATGGCGGCCGTCTCGGCCACATCGCCCAACGGGGTGCTCGTCCCGTGGGCGTTGATGTAT
>Ga0101944_10007318_pt1 | contig 11124 bp, 13 predicted proteins | sample DewCreD2012metaG_FD_75245 | JGI IMG/M metagenome (GOLD analysis project Ga0101944, IMG submission 75245) | Hot spring sediment bacterial and archeal communities from British Columbia, Canada, to study Microbial Dark Matter (Phase II) - Dewar... ... | reverse complement strand
GTCATGAAATCGCCCACCGCGTAAATGTTGTGGTTGTCGTCTCCGGCGATGGCGAACACGGTGCCGTGGGGGTTGCCGATCACGGACAGGCCCGGGGTGGCGCGCACGCCGTCCATGAGCTTGCGCGCGGTGTCAATGGTTTGGCGCGCGAGGCGCAGGTACCCGTCGCGCCCGAGGTAGTGCATCACGGCCCAGGCGCCGGCGTAGGGTCCGCCGGGGCGGCCGCCGCACAGCGTGGGCGTGCCGTACACGCCGCCAGGGAAGTCCGCGTGCGCGAAATACTGGTGCGCGCGATCCGCTGCGTTGCGGTACAGCGCCGTGCTCGCGCCCTTGGGGCAGTAGCCGTACTTGTGCAGGTCGCACGACATCGAAGTCACGCCCGGCACGCGGAAATCGAACGCCGGGATGTCGCACCCGAGTTCTTCGAGGAACGGCAGGATGAACCCGCCCAGGCACGAGTCCGTGTGAAACCACACTCCGCGCTCCGCGGCCATCGCGGCCAGGTCTTCGATGGGGTCCACGATGCCGTGCGGGTAGGTGAACGCGGACCCGGCCATGAGGATCGTGTTGTCCGTGAGCGCGTCGCGCGCCGCGTCCGCATCCATCCGGAAATCCTTGTCCACGGGAACGGTGACAACCTTGATGCCCAGGTAGTGCGCGGCCTTGTCAAACGCCGGGTGCGTGGTCACGGCCTTGATAAGTTCGGGCTGTGTGATGTCCGGGCGTTTCTTGCGCGCGCGGTCCCGCGCGGCTTTCACGGCCATGAGGATGCTCTCGGTGCCGCCGGTGGTCATGTTGCCCGCTGCGCCGTCCCCGCCGTGCAGGAGGGACGCGGTCATGGACACCACCTCGGTCTCCAGAGTCTTGAGGCTGGGGAACGCAAACGGGCTTAACCCGTTCTCGACCAGGAACATGGCGAATGCGCGTCGGCCCACCTCGATGACATCCTGCCCGGCGTTGTAAATGAGCGAGAACACGCGGCCGTCGCCGTAAGCGAGATCGCCGCCTTTGATTTCTTCGAGCGCGGCGAACAGGCTGTTCTCGTCCATTCCCAGCTGCGGAAGATTCTTTTGCGCCATGTTGCGGATTCCCCCTTGAGCGAAATGCGTTGAGCGAATCATAGCAGACGCCGGGCGCGCCGGGCAAACCCGCGCCGGGCGCGTTTGTGATTTTTCTGTTGTGTTTCGCGCATGGCCGCCGGTGGTATAATACGGATGGAAACCAGACCCGCATACGAGACCGGGCCGCGCCGCGAAAGGAGCCAGACCCATGGCCGAATCCGACCGCCTCTACAAATGCTGCGATGCGTTCACCTCCGAACGCCACGACGATGTTCTCCTGTTGCGATTCGTTGAAAAGCCGTTCATTTTTACGCTGGACATGGGCGCCAAAAACCGGTTCGTGGAGTGCCTGCAGAGTGTGGCGCTCGACGACCGCGTCAAGAGCGTGGTGCTGTTCGGCCGATCCGAAAAGGCCGGGGCCAGCGAGTTCGTGGAGTTCTTTGAAAAGGCGCTGCTGCCCGAGGCGGACCAGAAGATCATGCACAAGATGCTGAACATCTTCAACCAGTTCATGCTCACCGTTCTGGACTTGGACAAGGTTGTGGTGAGCGCCGAGTTCGGGCCGCTGGTGTCGCAGTTCTTCTATGCGGGGCTTGTGTGCGATTACCGGATCATGGCCGAGGGGTCCGTGGTGCAGAACGCGTTTTTGAGAGCGGACATGCCGCCCAAGGGGGGCGGGCCGTTCTTCCTGCCGCACATGGTGTCGCGCCGCGTGGCGTATGAACTGCTCACGGACACGGGCGACATCACCGCGGAAAAGCTGCACAGCCTGGGCCTGGTGGATGAAATCGTGCCCGCTGCGGACATGGAGCAGGCGGCCCTGCGCGCGGCGCACAGGTTCGCGGCCGTGCCCGGCAACTCCCTGGCCGGCATCAAGAAATTCATGAACTACGAACTGCGCCGCCAGTTGAGCCGCTATCTCGAATTCGAGAACCAGGAAGTGCTCAAGGCCTACAACGCCGCCAGGCTGCGGCTTGCGCGCAGCAAAAAATGACACGCGCACGGGGCAGGGCGCCACGCACGCATTCCCTGGTGTGAAATCCGCTTTCGGCCGTGGTTCCGGCCACAGGACCAGAATTCCGTGGACAGGATGCCGCGGGCAGGATTGCGGGTTGGTTTTTTCCTTATTTGAACGGAATTGTGGCTACGCCACGAACACGAAGTCCCGAAGCTCTTCGAATCCCATGCGCAGCAGCGCGTCGCGGATCAGCGGCCGCGCGCCGCGCGACTCCACCGCGCACAGAATGAAATCGCCCTCCTGCGCGGGCAGCAGGTCCCCGGGCGCAATCACCGGCGCGCCCGCGCGCGCACGGCCGATTTTTCTGGGATCAATGTCCACGAACCGGCGCGTGCGCACGCCCGACGCGGCCAGCTCCGCGGCCCACCAGCGGCCCCCGCGTCCCGCGCCCCAGATCGTGACCCCGCCCCGGCCCTTCAGATATGTCTGCAAAAGGTAAAACGCCTTGAGTTTTTTGAACGCAACCGGCGAGTAATCCCTGTGCGTGCGGGACACGCGCGCCGGGGTGTCCCGCCACTCGAACAGGATTTCGGGGACCTTGGCGAATTGCGCGCCGTTCAGCCGCAGCCGCATCCACAGATCGTAATCCTCGGGCCAGCCCCGGTCCATGTACCCGCCCGCATCCAGCGCCGCCCGCTTGCGGAACATCACCGACGGGTGCGCGAACGGGGATTCCACGAAAAAGTCGCGCTCGATGTCAGCCGGAGAAACCACGGAATTGATCCACTGCTCGTAAAGGGCCATGCCCTCGGGAACCGGAGCGCCGTCCGTGGTGAAGCAGCGCACCAGGCACGAGGCGAGCGCCAGGCGCGGGGTGCTGTCGAGCAGTTCTGCCTGGAGTTCGAGCCGCCGCGGCAGGCACCGGTCATCGGCGTCCATGCGCGCCACCAGCGGCGCGCGGCAACGCGCCAGGCCCGCGTTCAGCGCCTGCGGCAGCCCGCGACCCGGATTCCGCATCAGCGAAAACCGGGCGTCCTCGCGCGCAAGCCGCGCCCCAATCTCCGCGGTGGCGTCCGCGGACCCGTCGTCCACGATCACGCACTCCCAATCCTCGAGCGTTTGCTCGCGAAGGGAATCCGCGGCCTCGGGCAGCGTGTGCGCCGCATTGCGCGCGGGCAGCAGAATGCTGACGCTCGGTCGTTTCATTGTTCTATTATAGCGGCCCGTTCCGCACGCGGGACAAAGCGCACCCCGCGCTCCCAATGTTCGCGCGGCGAAGCGCCGTTGTCCGGGCGAAGAGCATCGCATGCAGAGGGTTTTCGCTGCCCCGGACTCTATGGTTTTTTTGCAGGATGGGCAGGATGAAAGCAGGACTGAAACACGACTGAAGAAAGATGGAAGCAGGGAAAAGGCGGGGGAAGGTCACGCTAATGGCAAATGACACCCTACGAGTGTTATACAATTCAAAAGCCTATGACATGCCATCAATGCCGCTGTGATATAGGGCGCGGTCGCCGAACCGCGCCATAATTTGTAACGCACAGCGATGCCGCTCCGCCAATATTGCCGAACCGCATCGCTCATGCTGCAGGGCGGGGCCACCGCACCTCGCCGCTCCCAATGAACGCACGGCGGCGCGCTGCTATCCGGGCGAAGACCCTCGTTTGCGAGAGGTTTTGTTGCGCCGTGAGAAGGCGTTGTTCTTGCAGGATGGGCAGGATGGACAGGATAAAAACAGGACGAAAGCAGATAAATGGCAGGAATAGGACCTAAGCCGCCAGGCGACTGTTGTACATTTCAAGGACGCATGTCGCCGGTCATGAAAGCGACAGCATGCTGTGGCATAATGAGGATGTCCTTGGTGTTGTCAGCAATTTCGAAAACCAAGTTTGGCATGGCGTCCCCGTAATTCCGATTCAGATTTGATAATTCTCTCACCGGGAGTCAAACAGCCTTTTAGAGGCAAAATCGTGTGGCCGTTCGGCGTTTTCTCTTGCGGGAATACATGTCGTGAAGTCAATTTTTATCACGCCGCACTTGAAAACTGCTGAAACTTGGCTATTATGCCAAATAGGAAATAAACTGGGCGGTGAAGGGCATGGACCAGAAAACCAGGGCGAAATACGAGGCCAGGGCCAGAATCATCAAGGCGCTGGCGCATCCCTCCCGGCTCTATATCGTGGATCTGCTCAATGAGGGCGAGCGGTGCGTGTGCGAGCTTACGGAGAAAATCAACGCGGACATGTCCACGGTATCCCGGCACCTTTCCGTGCTCAAGGCCGCGGGCATCGTGTCCGATGAAAAGCGCGGCACGCAGGTGTACTATTCGCTGTGCGTTCCGTGCGTGATGAATTTCTTCGGCTGCGTGGAGGCCATCATCAAGGATTCCGCGCTCAAGCAGATGGAGCTTGCCGGTTGACTGCATAACCGCGGATGGCTGAAGGAAATAATGTCTGACATGAGAAGGTGACGCTATGGACTGGAAACAGGAATGGAAACCGCTGGCCGTAATTCTGGGGGTTTTTCTGCTTGCGTTTTATCTGCCTGTGGGCGGGGCGAGGTTCGACACCGCTGTCATGGAATCCCTGCATCTGGTGAAGTGGTACGCGCAGGAGCATGTGATTCTGTGTCTTGTTCCCGCGTTTTTCATTGCGGGCGCGATCGCCAATTTCGTGAGCCAGGCGTCGGTCATGAAGTACCTCGGGGCCAAGGCGAACAAAGTGCTGGCGTACGGTGTCGCATCGGTGTCGGGAAGCATCCTGGCGGTGTGCTCCTGCACGGTTCTGCCGTTGTTTTCAGGCATTCACCGCATGGGCGCGGGCCTCGGCCCGGCCACGGCGTTCCTTTATTCGGGTCCGGCCATCAATGTGCTTGCCATTATCCTTACGGCGCGGGTGCTGGGATTTCAAATCGGCGTGGCGCGGGCCGTGGGCGCGGTTGCGTTCAGCATAATAATCGGGCTGCTGATGCACCTCATATTTCTTAAAGAGGAAACCGAGAAGGCCGAGGCGCAGATGGCCATGCCCGAGCCGGAAGTGGCGCGCCCCCTGTGGCAGAACGCCGTGTTTTTCGGGCTGATGGTTGCCGTGCTCGTGTTTGCGAATTGGGGCAAACCCGATGTCAAAAGCGGCGTCTGGTTCTCCATCTATTCGAGCAAGTGGATTGTTACGGGCGCTGGCTCGGCGCTGCTTGGCGCGGTTCTGATATTCTGGTTCAAGATGCCGTGGTTCAAGATAGCGCTTGCGGCTGTCCCCACAGCGATTATGGCGGCGATTTTTCCTCACGAACCGTTGCTGCCGTTCTCCATGGGAATTGTGGCTTTATCCATCGCGCTGAATACGCAGGAAGGCGAGATGACGGACTGGTTCAGTTCCACCTGGGATTTCGCGAAGCAGATCCTGCCTCTTCTGCTGTTCGGGGTGCTTGTGGCCGGGCTTTTGCTGGGACGGCCGGGGCAGGAAGGACTGATACCGTCGGAATGGATCAGCGGGCTGGTGGGCGGCAACTCGCTGTGGGCCAATCTGTTCGCCTCCGTGGTGGGCGCGTTCATGTACTTCGCCACGCTCACGGAGATTCCGATTCTGCAAGGGCTGATAGGCAACGGCATGGGGAAGGGGCCGGCCCTGGCGCTGCTTCTGGCCGGTCCGGCTTTGAGCCTGCCCAACATGCTGGTCATCAGAAGCGTGATTGGCACAAAGAAGACCGTTGTGTTCGTGAGCCTGGTCATCGTCATGGCCACGATCAGCGGCATGATCTTCGGCGCCATTGCCGGGTGAGGAGAACCAAGACATGCTGAAACTGAAAACCACAAGCGTATGCATGGCGCCCGAAGAGCTTGTTCAAATCGAGCGCGCGGTTCTGGACGACGACGCGGACGCCGCGCTCAAATTTCTGAAACGGCTTCACGACCGCATCCAGGCCGAACAGGTCCGGTGCGGCGATCTGCACAACAAATAACGCGCATGGCGCAACAAGGGAGGATGGCATCATGAAAATCGAGATTCTGGGCACGGGGTGCCCCAAATGCAAGAAGCTGTTCGAGAACGCGCAGGCGGCGGTAAAGGAACTGGGCCGCGACGACATCGAGATTGCGAAAATCGAGGACATCAACGAAATCACCGCGCGCGGGATTATGATGACCCCGGCGCTGTGCGTGGACGGGCAGGTCAAATCCGTGGGCAAGGCGCTTGGCCCGGGCGACATAAAAAAACACATCGGGTGAATTTCAAGGAGTTTCTAATGGCGCGTTCCAAAGCAACTGGGAACTGGATTGGCCTTTCGTTGATAGGGATCATGTTTTTAGCCGCCACGGCTGTGGCGGCCGCCGCAACAAGGCTCTGGGTTCTGACCGCGCTTCCGGCTGGGTTTCTCTTCGGGTTTTTTCTGCAAAAGGGAGACCTGTGCGGCGCGTCCGCATTCAGTGAAGTCATCCTCATGAAGGATTGGCGGAAGATGTTCGGGCTGTGGGTGGCCATTGTGGTGTCCATGCTCGCATTCGCCGTTGGCGACAGAATGGGGCTGGTGCAGCTTGCTCCCAAGCCCATGCTGTGGCTGAACTACATCGTGGGCGGCGCGATATTCGGAGTGGGGTCGGTGCTTGCCGGCGGTTGCGTAAGCGGCTGCCTGTACAAGTCCGCAACCGGCAACCTGAACTCCATCGCGGCGCTGCTGGCCATGCCGTTTGGAATCGGGCTGGTTGAATACGGACCCTTGCATGGCTGGTTCGAAAGCATGTCCTCGAAAAAAATTGCGGCGGCCGATGGCGGGCCGGTCACGCTTTCGTCACTGACCGGATTGTCGTTTGCGACGCTCGCCGTTGGCTTTGCGGTTCTTACGCTGGCCGCCGTGGCCATCGCATGGGCGCGCAACAAGCCGAAGAAAAAGCCCGCCGGAAGCCAACGCGCGAAACCGCCGTCATTGAAGCGCGCGCTGACGAGGCCCTGGAAACCCTGGCAGGCTGGGCTGGCCATCGGCGCGCTGGCGCTCTTCGCCTATGTCTCCTCGGACATGAGCGGCAGGAATTACCCGCTGGGCGTCACCCACGGTGTGTTGCAGGCGCAGGTGCTCTTGACGGACACCCCTTCCAAATTCGTTTATGAAAAAGCCCCGGCGCCACCGGCCGCAGCACAGGCCGCTCCAAAGAAACCCGCGGAGGCGCAGGGAAAGAAAGTCGTATGGTGGCTGGTGCTCGTGGTGCTGGGCATGCTGCCGGGCGCGTTTATAGCGGGCGCGTTGTCCGGGCAGGCGAGGCTTTTGCCGAAACCGCCGGAGCAAATCGTCGTGGCCGCCCTGGGCGGATTCATGGTCGGCGCGGGCGCGGCGCTTGCCACGGGCTGCGTGATCGGCAACATCATGTCCGGCTGGGCGCTCATGAGCGCGGGCATGTTTCTGTTCGGAATCGTGGTGATTCTGTCCAACTGGATCGCCACTTACTTCTATCTCATGGGCGGCGGAATCAATCTTGGCCGCAAATGAACAAAGGCATGCGCCGCGGCGGCGCGGAAAGGGTGCGCAATGAACAGGAGATCAGCCCGTGTCTGGGCCGCGGTATTATTCATTGTCATGGCGTGCGGGGGCGCGGCTCACGCCGCGCAGAAAACCGGGGGCGCGGGAGACAAGAAGCCGCCGGCGGCGCAGCCGGCCAAGGACAAGCCCGCGCCAGCCGCCACGCACACGGTTGTGGTTTACTACCTCTACACCGAGCCAAGATGCGTTTCGTGCACAAACATCGAGAAATTCACCAGAGAGGCCATTGAAAAGACATTTGCAAAGGAACTCAAATCCGGCCGCCTGGTCTGGATGCCCGTGGATGTGAAAAAGGACGGCAACTGGCATTATGTCGAGGATTTCCAGTTGAGATCCAAAACCGTTGTGGTGGCGGATTACAAAGGGTCCAGGGAAGACAAAGAGAAAATCCTCGCCTGGAAGAATCTCGAACAGGTCTGGCCGCTGCTGAAGGACAAGGAAAAGTTCATGGAATACATTCAGACAGAGACGCGGATTTTTCTGGACCAGAAATATGAGAAGCCGAAAACGGACGAGAAGAAAGACAAGGACAAACAAAGCGGCGGCAACAAAAAATGAATGGAAGGACGACAACCACATTCCCGCAGAGGTGCGAATACGAAAAAGCCGTTGCGGTTCTGGAAGCGATGTCTCTTCCATGCGAAGAGGTATCGCCGGACCCGGGATATGCGATGGTCGCGTGTCCCGCAATAGTGTTGACACACGAGACGCGCCGCGCATTGAGTGATGGCGTGCGCGATGATTACATTTGTTCCGGCTGGGTTGATTACCGGCCCGCGAAAATCGCGGTTCCCGGCGAGAATCCAATTATATACGAAGATGACATATTCGGGTTCGCTTCGATCGTGCTCCTGGCGCCCTGTGTGGCGGACCCGGAAAAAATACGAATAATCGCACACACTTCCGGTGACATTTCTCCGGTGTTCCCCTATCTCAACGCCACGGTCAGGGGCGCTTCCTACAACAAAAACGCGCCGAATCTGACTTTCATGGACGGCCACCGCATGATTTCGCTCTACCCGAACCGTATCGCGGCGGCAAAACCGGACGAGATAGTGGACGCCTGGCGGACGCTGGAAATGATCCGACGGCTGGTTAACGAAACCTGGGCGCGCAGAGATGAGATTGAACCAGACGACGCATTGCGCGTCCGCCCCCCGGCGCTCGAAATTTTCAAAAGGCTGCCGCGAACCAACTGCCGCGAGTGCGGTGAAGTGACATGTCTCGCATTTGCGGCAAAGGTTTACATGGGGCAGGAATCCGTTGACAAATGCGCGCCTGTATTCGGCGGGAACTTCGGACATCTCAAGGACGCGCTGCTAGAAATCTGCCAGGGGCTGGGCACGATGCTTGAGTGAAATACGGATCAAAAATATCCGTAAAATGAATCGGGGAGGTATGTATTATGAGCGATCAATGCAAATGCTCATGTCAGAGCGGGGTCACACTGATCTTTGCCTGTTCGGGCGCGTCGGATGTCGGGGCGATCAGCGACCGCGCCGCAAGAAAACTGACTGCTGACGGCGCCGGCAAGATGTACTGCCTCGCCGGAATCGGCGGCCGGGTGAACAATATCATGGTCAATGCGCAGGCGGCGGCGCGCATTCTGGCCATTGACGGCTGTCCGCTCGATTGCGCGAAAAGCACACTCGAAAAAGCGGATTTCAAAGACTTCAGGCACATCCGGGTAACTGACCTTGGCATGGAAAAGGGAAAGACGCCGGTCATTGACGACAATATCGCGAAAGCGGCTTCTGAAGCCGGAAAACTGCTGGAATGCGGATAAGGAGATTTGCGGGAATCATGAAACCAAAAACAATCGTAAGCGCGGCGCTGCTGTTTTTCGTGGCCGTGTCCGCCGGGTATCTGATTTGCAAAAACGCGCAGAGCGCGCCCGAGCGTTCCGGAGGGCAAACGGCGCCGCGTGAACAGGGCGCGCCCGCGCAGGAAAAAACGCTGATCGTGTATTTCTTTCACGGCAGGGCGCGCTGCGTTTCCTGCAAAATCATTGAAGCGCTGGGGCGCAAGGCGTTGCAGTCCGGATTCCCGGAGGAATTGAAATCCGGGCGCATCGTGTGGCGCGACATTGATCTGGACAAGCCCGAGAACCGGCATTTCATTCAGGAGTACCAGATTCTGTCCATTTCTCTTGTGCTCTCGGATGTCGAGAACGGAGAGCAGAAACGATGGAAGAATCTCGAAGAGGTGTGGAATCATTTGAACGATGAAAAGGCATTTGTCGAATATGCGCAAAAGGAGATTCGCGCCTGGCTGTGAGCCTGGCGGATGAGCGTCATGGAATATCTTCTTGGAGCCGGAACCGCGCTGTGGCTGGGGATTCTCACCTCCATCAGCCCGTGTCCTCTGACAACCAACATCGCCGCCATCACCTACATCGGCAAGCGGGTTGCCGTTCCGGCCAGCGTGTTCACGGCCGGGGCGCTGTACACCGCGGGCCGCGCGCTCACCTACCTGTGCCTGGGCGCGGTCATCGTCGCCGGGGCGCTCAATGTTCCGGCAGTGTCGCATTTTCTGCAGACCAACATGAGCCGGATCCTCGGCCCGGTTCTGATTTTGGCCGGAATGTTTTTGCTGGAACTGATTCATGTGAGCCTGCCCGGCGGGGGCGCGGGGCAGGGGTTGCGGAACAGGGCGGAGCGCTACGGAGTCTGGGGCGCGGGGCTGCTTGGCATCCTGTTCGCGCTCACATTCTGCCCGGTATCCGCGGCCCTGTTCTTCGGAACGCTCATCAGCCCGCTGGTGATCGACCCATACCGGCAGGGCGTGGCCGGCCTGGCGCTGCCGCCGATGAGCGTCATTCTGGCCACCCAGCTCGGGCGCAGTCTGCTGTTCCTGGGCTCCGTGCTCCCGCTGGTCCTGCTCTGGAGCGGCGCATGGCGGCCGCTTGCCGTGCGGCTGGGCTGGGCGTGGTGGGTGCTGGTGGGGCTGTACGGACTCAGCACGGCGTTCTGGATGCCGCCGAATCTCCGTTTGATCCACGCCCTCGAGATCGGCGCGGACTCGTTCGTCCACGCATTCCTCCTCGTGTGGGCTCTCCGCGCGCCTTCGAGGCGGGCGGCTGCCGCCGTTTCCCGGCCTGCCGCGTGAAAGGCGGATCAGAAGAGGAGTGCGAACGGCCGCAGCGGGGCGCCCGTCGCGCCTTCGATTTTCAGCGGCGCAGCGACGAACAGAAACTCGCGGGCGCCCGCAGCGGCCAATTCCTCAAGATTCAGGCACTCGATGATGGGGATGCCAGCCTCCACCAGCAGATGGACGTGCACGGCCATCTCAGACGACGGAATGCGCTCCAGAGCCACGTTGTCCGCGCCGATGGCCCGCATGCCTTTTGACGAGAGCCACTGCGCCCCTGCAAGGGAGAGCCCCGGCTGGCGCTGCCCGTTGAGAAACCGGCGCGCGTCGCGCCACCGCGCGCCCCACCCCGTGCGCACCAGCACCACGTCTCCGGCGCGCGGTTCGAGCGGCGCGAGTCCGGCTTCGAGATCCTCCGCCGGAATTTCGCAGTCTTCCGGCAGCTCGCCGCCCGGCGCGGCATCATACAGAAGCCCGCGCGCCACAAGA
>Ga0101944_10007317_pt1 | contig 11124 bp, 5 predicted proteins | sample DewCreD2012metaG_FD_75245 | JGI IMG/M metagenome (GOLD analysis project Ga0101944, IMG submission 75245) | Hot spring sediment bacterial and archeal communities from British Columbia, Canada, to study Microbial Dark Matter (Phase II) - Dewar... ... | reverse complement strand
GCAAGGGTCGCCCGGCGGTGTTCCTCCGCCGTGAGGCCGCCGATGGCGGCGAAAAAGGATCCCCCGCTCATCATGGTGCAGGTGCCCATGCCGGGGGGGCCCTTGGAGAGGACCATGACGTCGAGACCATGGGCACGGGCCTCGACGGCCGCCCGAAGGCCGGCCCCGCCCGACCCGATGACGAGGACGTCGCAGAGGGTATGCTCCATGGCCGTGCCTTTCGGAGTGGGTGAAGGGGACGCCCCCGTACGGGGGGAAACGCCCTCAGCGGCCGTCGGCGGCGGCCCCGAGGGTGTTCTTCCAGACGATGAAGGGCGAGGGCGAAAAGAGGCCGGGGGACGCCGGGTCCACCCCCAGTCGAACGCCGTGGACGTCCGCGCCCCCAAAGACGATCACCCGAAGGAGGTTGGGGACGCCCGCGCCGGAGAGGGGCCGGTCCGTCTGGTAGCGGTGGCTGTCGCCGTGGACGAGGAGGACCTGGCCGGGGAAGGCCCGCTCGAATCCGAACTCAAGGGCCTGGCCGTAAAGCTGGGCATCCACGAGGCCGTGCGCTTCCACGGCGGCGTGTCCCGCACGCGCGTGCTGGAGCTTATGCAGGGGGCGCACATCTTCGCCCTGCTGTCGCGCACGGCCGCGGACGGCGACATGGAGGGCACGCCCACGGCGCTCATCGAGGCCGGAGCGCTGGGCATGCCGGCCGTTTCCACGACCCACGCGGGCATTCCGGAAATCATCGAGCACGGGGCCACGGGCCTGCTGGTGCCGGAGAACGAGCCTGCGGCCGCGGCCGCGGCCCTGTTCCGCCTGGCCTGCGACCCGGACCTGCGCGCGCAAATGGGCGCGGCCGCGCGCGCGCGCATCCTGGACCGGTTCTCCATCGCCACCGTGATCCGCGCCATCGAAGCCGATTACGAATCCCTGATAACCTGAACGCAGTCCCCCCGGCGGCGTGCATTGGGCCGCGTGTGCATTTTCGCGCCCGGATTCCGGATATTGGTAGTGCGATAAGGAGCGCGGCCATGGCAGACCTGTTCGACGCCATCAAAACCCAAATCATCGAACCGCTGAAGAAGCGCGCCACATGCGCGCATGCGGGCGAAACCGGACCCTTTTGCGCGCAATGCGGAGCGGATCTGCGCGCGGTCACGAGCCTGGAATGCCGCCTGTGCGGCCTGCGCGGCAACCCCAGAATGTTCCCCGCGGACAAGGCGCCGGATTTCTGCCCCCAGTGCGGCGCCCCGAAAATTACCTTCCGCAAAATCCGCAAAAAACGCGGCAAGAGCGCATAACCCGGCGCGGTTCGGCAAACAAAGCAGTAACCGCCATGCGTTTCAAATAATGCGCGGGCAGGCTGCCGCTCCCTGCATCACCGGCATTTGAACGACAGGTCGTCGGATTTTACAGTATTCAATGCCCGGTTTCGTATTTTATCCTGCCTCATCCTGCCCATCCTGCAAAATATCTCTAGGCTTCGCGGCTCGAAAGCATCACGGATGATACGCACGCGCATTGAGGAATCCACCAGCAACGCGGCGCTTATAAAACATTAATGGAAAAACTGTATAATGAAGCAATACGCGGGAGGGCGGATTATGAGAAAAATCAATTACCTTGCGGCAACACTGGCTTTGATAATTGCAGCGGATGCGTTCTTCGCCACGGCGCATGCGGCGGCGCCGCCCGGCAACATCGTGCGCATGAATCCGTTCGTGAGCACGGCCAAAACCGGGTATGTGCCCATGGGAGACGCGGCCACGGCCGCGAGCGTGTACGCCAAAGCGCAGTCTTTCTCGAACATCGCCTCGGCGCCGGTCTCCGGATGGATGGCCGCGGCTGCGGACGCAAAAGCGCTGGACCCCAATGCGCCCACGGCCGGGTTCCAGGGCGTGACTCTGCCGCACGCCTGGGGCGCGGACCCGATCCGCGTGTTCCGCGCCGCGTTCACCATGCCGGATACCGTGAACGGCTTCGCTATCCGCGGCGGCGCGGTGTCCCTGTGGTTCGCGGGCAAGGGAACCCTCGATGTGTATATAAACGGCAAGCGCATCAAGAGTTTCGCCGGCAGCGGCGAGCTGGACATCACCGGCAAAATCAAGCCGGGCGACACCGTGACCCTGGGCGTGAAAGTTACGGAAATGACCGGGCACGGCAAGCTCGAAGAAGTGAGCCTGCGCTCCGCGGAGCTTGACCAGATTCGCACCCCTGTTGGCAGAATTCTCACACAGCTTGAGACCGCGCGCCTGCTTCTCGAGCAACTGCCCGGAAAACAGACCAAAATGATCGAGGCCGTGATCGCCGCGGGACGGGAGCTGGACGCGCTCAAGGGCGCCACGGACATTGCGGCCGTGAGCGCGGCCCTGGACAGGATCGAAGCCCTGCTTGCGCCCATGGAAACGCTCACCGCGCGATTCCCGGTGTTCAACGCCGGACCGTTCCTTCAGAATGTGAAGCAGGACGAAATCACGGTGGTGTGGGAGACACGCGCGCCCGCGCCCTCCGCGGTTTATTACGGACGGGACGCGCTCGACACCGTGGTGTCCGACCCAACCCCCGTGACCTTTCACAAGGTCACGCTCAAAGGTCTGGCGCCGGAAACCGCATACAAGTATCTGGCCGTGTCGGCCGATCAGGCCGCGCCCGAATCCACATTCCGCACGGCCGTGAAGCGCGACACGCCGTTCTCGTTCGTGGCGTGGGGCGACAACCAGTCCAACCCGCAAATCTCCGAGCCGCTGGCAGACCTCATGATTCCGCTCAAGCCGGACATCGCCGTGAATGTGGGCGATGTGGTGGGCAACGGCTCGGACTACACCGCGTGGGCGCGCGAACTGTTCTATCCCATGCGCCGCCTGTTCATCAACACCCCGTATTTCACCGCCATAGGCAACCACGAATACACCGGCATCTCGTGCGGCACACCCGTGAAATGGTTCGAGAGCTACATGGCTCTGCCCCAGCCGCCGAATTATTATTACGCCTTCACTTATGGCAACGCGCGGTTCATCATGCTCAACCAGCAGCAGGACATGGGCTGTCCGGGCGTGAATCCCGGCACCGCGCAGTACGAATGGCTGCTCAAGGAACTCGAGTCCCCGGAATACAAGGCAGCGGATTTCCGGTTCATGTTTATGCACAAGCCGCCGTACTCGAACTGCTGGGCGGGCGGGTACTATGACGGCGAGGCCGCGGCGCGCGCGCACCTGGTGCCGCTCATCGAGAAATACGGCGTGGACATCGTGTTTTCGGGCCACACGCACGACTACGAGCGCGGGCAGTGGCCGCGCCCCGGCGGACCGTACTACATCATCACCGGCGGCGGCGGCGGGTCCCTCGACGACACCGTGTACAAGGAATGGCCGCAGATGCAGCTTCATCATTTCGCGCATCACTTCAGCCATGTATCCATCAACGGCCGCACCCTGAAATTCCAGGCCGTGGACAAAAACGGCAATGTCATAGATTCGTTCGAGATCAAGAAAAACTGAACGCGGGGCGCGGGAGCGGCCCCGGGGATTGCGGGCGGTTATTTGCCGTTCTTCCGGCGACGGGGTTCAACCATGCTCTTGCTCGTCAGCGCGCTGCCGATTTTCTGCCTGACAACTTCCATAAGCTGGCCCATGGTCTCGCGGGTGTAGCCCGCGGTGTCTACGGGTTCGTGGATGATCATGCTCGCGCGGCCGGGGAAAAGGTCCCATGTGGTGGGGGGCAGAATCCGGATTGTGCCGTCCAGGGTCACGGGCAGGATGGGCAGGCCCATTTCCATGGCCATGATGAAAGCGCCTTTCTTGAATTCGCCCAGCCTGCCGGTCATGCTGCGCGTGCCCTCGGCGAAGAACATCATGGAAACGCCGTCCTTGACGATTTCCCGGGCCTGGTTCACGGACCTGACCGCGGCCTCGCTGTTGGAGCGATCCACAAACACATTGCCCACCCGGTAGCTGGAATATCCCAGGAACGGCACTTTGCGCAACTGCTTTTTCATGACCCAGCGGAGGTCCATCTTGAGATGTCCGAACACGGCCAGCATGTCGTACACGCTCTGGTGGTTGGCGACCACCACATAGGATTGCTTTTTGTCAATGTGTTGGCGGCCCTTGACCAAGAGGAACATGGGCGTGATGCCGCACACGAAGCGCGCCCACCAGCCGCCCCAGAACAGGCACGCCGCGGACTTGCTGAAATACGACGCGATAATCGCGCCCGTTCCGAAAAACGCCATGGACAGGCCCACAAGAGGAATGACCACGAGCCACTTGTATGGCTGATATACCGTTCGCAATGCCGTCATGAACCAAACCCCGGTTTCCCCTGATGTCGCATCCCGTCTATTGCCGCATCGGTGGAGATAGTCGAAAGATATGCATAAAATGCGCGCATGTCAACAAAATTCGCACGCGATCAAGCGGGTCGGAACCCGTGGGAGCATTTTCCGGGGGCGGGTTCGGGTTGATTCAATCGCGGGAGGTGCGCAACCAATGCGCATTGACGGTTATGCGATTTGGCGGAAGGAAGGCGCTTTGCTGATCACCAAGGTCAAAGCTGCAACTCAATGCCGGCTTAAATATGCCGCCGCCGCGAAATGGAATTCCGCAACGGCTCGGGGATGGCCCTGTGCGAATTGCCGGGCGCGGTTCAGCAAAACCGCTTTATGCGAACATAAAAATCCATGCTATTTCTCGTCCTGCATGAAAATCGGCAGAACCGCGAGTATCTGAATCTTGAAGCTCTGCATGTCGTTCATGTACGACAGCGCCTTGTTCATGGTGGACTGCTGGATCATGTTCTGCTTGAGCCGCACCGCGGCATCGGCCATGTCCACGCCGCTGATCTTCGATTCCGCGCCCGCAAGGCTGATGGACTGGATGTTGAGATCGTTGACGATATTTTCCAGAGCGCGGGTCTGGGCGCCCAATGTGGCCCGCACCGTGTTGATCTTCTCCAGGTCCTGATCCATTTCCGTAACCTGGATAAGGCCATAGTCCATGAAATCCTTGGCCGAGAAGTTGCCCGGAAACGGAACCGCGGGCACGGAGATGCTGTCCGCGATGTCGGTCATGGACGGAATTACAATGGCAAAATTGTATTCCGGGGATCCGCCAGGGCCGACCTGTGCGGACTGTCCGGAATCGTAAGCCGCAAAGAAGATGTCCTTGGTGTTGAACTTGGCTGCGCTCTCGGTGATGATGAAGGGCGGCGTGGGCAGGGACAGGCCGCCGAGCCTGCGGCGGATTTCTTCGGCCAGGGAACCCATTTCATCGTACATCTTGCGCTGATCCGACGGGATGATTTCCATGGGATTGGAGCTTGTCTGCGTGTTGGCCGTGGCCTGGTTGGCCATGCGCAGGCTCAAGTCCCGGATGCGGATGACCATGGAGGTGATATCTTCGAGCGTGGAATCCGCCAGACGCAGCAACTGCACGGTTTCCTGCGCATTGTGCGAGGCCGTGAAAGCGCCTCGTATCTGGGCCTGCATGCCCTTTGAAATGGCCAGTCCGGACGGGTCCAGGCTTGTGCGTACGATGCGCTGGCCGGACGACAACTGCCTTGATAAAACATCGTAATCGCCTGTGACATGGCGGAAATGATTCAACATATTGATGGATAGGCTGTTCATATCCATGGCGACGATTCCCGCGAGACTGCTCTGCCAAAAGCGCACATTGCAGCCGCGGGCCTCCTTTCGAGTTTGCGCAAGCGCAAATTAATCGTCCCTGGGCCAGGGCAGGGTGCATCCATGCACAGCCTGCCGGGCATGCGATCAAGCACGCCCATATATAATTAGTAATTCGCTTGCGGCTATGCGCCGCATGCGCCGAGCGCGCATATATCACACCATGCGCGCGCTATTTCCGGAATTTCCGCCGGCCTATCCTTTCCGGCTGAATCTCCGGCAATGCAATGCAAGCCGCGCCACGGAGCTACTCCATGGTGCAGTTACACACTTCCTTATTGAAGGTTATCGGCTTAAGCGCGAGAGATCTTTAGTGAATTTTTGAAAAAACAACCCAATAAAAAAGCCGGCCTCCGGGGACCGGCTTCAATGCTTTGCAGAACTTGCGCACCGCGCATTTGCCGTTTTGAAATCGCCTTATCAAGGTTCTTCAAATATCTGCATTCTGTTGTTGTACTGATCCATGACGAACACCCTTGCCTTGGGGCCGCTGGTGTCAATGTCCATGTCTTTGGGATTGTACATTTTGCCGTTGGCGTAGCCGAACCCGCCGATGATGTTAATGACATCGTAAACGCCGTCGTACACCTGCACCCTGTTGTTGGTTGCATCCGCCACATAGATGTATCCGTTGGAGTCGAGCGCCACGCCGAATGGATTGGAGAGTTGTCCGGGTTCGGACCCTGGCGAGGCGAAGGTTGTGGTGAGAGAACCGCCGGTGGAGTATACATGCACGGCATTCGCCGTGGAATCGCCCAGGAGAAGCGATGCGCCGCTGGCGTCAATGCCCGATGCCCCGGATTCCAAAAATTCGCTCACAAATGTTCCCGTGGAAGTGTAGCGCTTAATGTATCCGGTGGATGTGGTGACGAAGATGTCGCCGGAGGGCGCCGCGCTCACGGACACAGGGCCGGACACAATGAACTTGCCTTTGAAAACCCCGGCGGTGTCGAAATATTGCACGCGGTTGTTGCTGTCAGCCACATAGATGTATCCGTTGGCCGGGTTGTGCGCGATGCCCGTGGGCTTGACGAATTTGCCGTCCGTGGTGCCGATGCTGCCCCAGACCTGCGTATAGCTGCAGGATGTGGTGAATTTCTGGACGCGGTTGTTGTCCGTGTCCGCAATGTAGATGAACCCGGCATGGTCCAGAGCCGCGGCTGTGGGGCGGTTGAACTTTCCGGGATAGCTTGCGGGTTTGACATCGCCCGGTTCATTGGGATTGCCGCACTGGGCAATGAACTTGTAGGGAGCGGGCTGGGCCACGGCGCAGACCTCGGTGGAGTACAGGCTCACGCCCGGCGCGCTGAAGGGCGCCGGGTACGGATCCGTGACGGCTTGCATGACATAGCAGTATGTCTTGAATGGTTTGACTGTGGTGTCCGCGTATGTGGTGACGCCCGCAGTGATGGAATCTATTTGAGTGTACGGTCCGCCGGGCGCGGCGCTGCGGAACACATTGTAGCTCGCGAGGCCGGGGTTGACCAGCGGGGTGCCGTCCACGCGCGTGGTCGGCTCGGTCCATGACAGATCGAGCTGGCCCGGATTGGTGTTGCCGATGGCCATGTTGCCCGGCGGGCTTGGCCCGGCTTCCATGTCAATTTCCATGGTGTCGGGAGCGCTGTCAATGTGCCCGTCGTTGACCACGACCTGGAACACATAGGAGCCTGGCACATGGCCGATGAATGAGGCCTGTGTGGCCGTGGTGTTGGTGAAGGCGCCTGCCGACGGCCCGCTTATCATGGTCCAGACATAGGTGAGCGGATCCCCGTCCGCGTCGCTGCTGCCGCTGCCGTCCAGAGGAATGGTCCAACCGGTGAGCGCCGGGCTGCCGCTGATGTAAGTGAAGTCAGGCCCGGCATTGGCAACGGGCACGCAGTTCACATCAACAGTCACGAAATCGGGCGTGCTGTCCGTAAGCCCGTCATTGACGACAAGGCGGAAGGTGTAGTCTCCGCACACGGCTGCGGTGAATGTTGTGGCGGTGGCGGTTGGCGCCGACAGGGCCACTCCCGGGCCTGCTGCCTGGGTCCACTGGAATGTGATAGGTGAGCCTTCCGGGTCATAACTGCCGCCGCCGTCAAGGGAGACCACCACGCCGGGCTGGATGAAGAACTGGTCAGGCCCGGCGTCCGCGATGGGCGGGTAATTCACATTGATTGTGACCGTGTCCGCGGGGCTGGTGGCGAATCCGTCGTTCACCTCAAGCTGGAATACAATGACTCCGCCTGTGGAGGTCGTGAATACCGGGGTGGGGGATGTGGCGCTCGACAGCGCATGCGCAGGCCCGCTGATCTGGGTCCACAGATAGGTAAGCGGATGGCCGTCCGGGTCGCTGCTGCCGCTGCCGTTCAGAGACACCAGGATGCCCAGTCCGTTTATGTTCTGGTCCGCGCCGGCGTCGGCCACGGGCACGCAGTTCACGGTCACGGCCACGGAGTCCGCATCGCTGTCTATGATTCCGTCATTCACGGTCAGAGAGAAGGAATAGTTGCCGCACACGGCGGGAGTGAATGTTGGGCTTGTTGCGGCGGCGCTGGACAAAGCAACGGCCGCGCCTGCCGTCTGGGTCCAGGCGAAGGTGAGCGGGTCGCCGTCCGCATCGCTCGATCCGCTGCCGTCAAGGGTAACGAGCAGGCCGGGTTCGTTGATGAACTGGTTCGTTCCCGCGTCGGCTACGGGCTTGGTGTTCACGGCGATTGTGACCGTGTCCGCCGGGCTGTCAACGAAGCCGTCGTTCACGACGAGTTGGAACACATAAGTATCGCCAACCATGGGCGTGAATACGGGATTCACGGCTGTGGACGACGAGAGCGTCACGGCCGGGCCGCTGATCTGTGTCCAGGCATAAGTGAGCGGGTTGCCGTCGGCGTCGCTGGACCCGCTGCCGTCTAGGGTGACCTGAATGCCGACATTGACAAGGTTCTGATCCGGCCCGGCGTCAGCCACGGGCACGCAGTTGACCACGAATGACATGGAATCAATGCTGCTGGTGGCGAAACCGTCGGTGACCGTGAGATTGAAATTGTATGTGCCGCAGGCTGCCGGTGTGAATGTGGGATTCACGGCGCCGTTGTTGGACAGAGTGGCGGCCGGGCCGGAGGTCTGGGTCCATGTGTAAGAGAGCGGATCCAGATCCGCGTCGCTCGAGCCGCTGCCGTCAAGCGTGGCAAGCAACCCGGGCTGGGTCGCGAACTGGTCTGGCCCCGCATCGGCAACGGGCACGCAGTTCACGGTGATTGTTGCATAATCCGGAGCGCTGTCCGTGTATGTATCGTTAACAACAAGCTGGAACCCGTACACGCCGCAGGCCGCTGGTGTGAATGTGGCGCTGGTTGCGCCCGCACCGGCCAGAACCACGGCCGCGCCCGATACCTGGGTCCAGGTGAAGGACAGCGGATCCAGGTTTGCGTCGCTCGAACCGCTGCCGTCAAGCGTAACCAGAATTCCTGGCTGCGCGATGAACTGGTCCGGCCCGGCGCCGGCAACAGGCGGAATGTTTGTCGCGATGGTAACGGTGTCGGGCACGCTGTCAATCTTGCCGTCGTTCACGATGAGCTGGAACACATAGATGCCGCCCGCGGCCGGGGTGAAGGAAGGCGTGGCCGAAGTTGTGCTGGACAGCACGGCCGCCGGACCGGATACCTGGGACCACAGGTAGGTGAGAGGGTCGCCGTCCGCGTCGCTGCTGCCCGTGCCGTCAAGATTCACGAGAATTCCGGGCGCGGTGATGAACTGATTCGGCCCGGCTTCGGCGATGGGCACGCAGTTCACATCAATGGCGACCAGATCCGCCGTGCTGCTCGCGAACCCGTCGTTCACGACCAGCGAGAATTCATAGTCGCCGCACACGCCCGGTGTGAATGTTGGCCCTGTGGCGGAACTGCTTGAAAGCGTCACGGCCGGGCCTGCGGTCTGCGTCCACGCGAAGATGAGCGGGTCGCCGTCCGCATCGCTCGATCCGCTGCCGTCAAGAGTGACGGGCAAACCGGGCTGAATGAACGCCTGATCCGGCCCGGCATTGGCCACGGGCACGCAGTTCACATCAACATTCGTGGTGTCCGCAACGCTGGTGGCCTGGCCGTCGTTGACCGTGAGACTGAAGGTGTAGAACCCGCACGAAGCCGGTGTGAAGGTGGGGCTGGTTGCGGAACTGCCTGAAAGCGTCACGGCCGGGCCTGCGGTCTGTGTCCAGGCGAAGGTGAGCGGGTCGCCGTCCGCATCGCTGCTGCCGCTGCCGTCAAGCGTCACGAGCGTTCCGGGCGTGGGTTTGAACTGGTCGGCGCCCGCATTGGCGATGGGCACACAGTTCACATCCACATTCACCAGATCCGCGGCGCTGTCAATTTTGCCGTCGTTGACCTTGAGGCTGAATGTGTAGTGCCCGCATGAGGACGGGGTGAATGTTGGCGCCGTGGCCGCGGCGTTTGACAGAGCAACGGCCGGGCCTGCGGTCTGTGTCCAGGCGAAGGTGAGCGGGTCCAGATCGGCATCGCTGGAACCGCTGCCGTCAAGCGTCACAAGGCTGCCGGGTGCGGCAAAAGCCTGATCCGTTCCGGCATTGGCCACGGGCACGCAGTTCACATCTATGGTAACCGAATCCGTGGCGCTGTTGACCTTCCCGTCGTTCACAACAAGGTCGAAGATGTAGTCGCCGCACACCGCGGGCGTGAAAGACGGGCCGGTGGCGGACGGGTTGGAAAGAACGACGACGCCAGGCCCGCTGTTCAGGGTCCATGAGAATGTAAGGGGATCCCCATTCGCGTCGCTTGAGCCGCTGCCGTCAAGCGTGACCAGAATTCCAGGCTGGACCATGGCCTGATCCGGCCCTGCGTCGGCAATGGGCGTGAAGTTGGTCGCGATGGTAACGGTGTCGGCTACGCTAGTGGCGAAACCGTCGCTGACCAGAAGCTGAAATGTGTATGCGCCTCCCACAGGCGGGGTGAAGGCGGGATTCACAAGGCCGTTGTTGGACAGAGTCACCGCAGCCGGGCCGGCTGTCTGCGCCCACTGATAGGTGATGGGATGGCCGTCGGGATCGTTGCTGCCGCTGCCGTCAAGAGTCACGAGAATGCCTGGCGCGGGGATGGACTGATCCGGGCCGGCGTCTGCTATGGGAACACAGTTCACTTGAATGTCCACGGAATCGGCTGTGCTGGTGGCCTGTCCGTCCGTGACCGTGAGACTGAAGGTGTAGAGTCCGCAAGCGCCGGGTGTGAAGGTGGGACTGGTCGCGCCATTGTTGGACAGTGTGACCGCAGCCGGACCCGCGGTGTTTGTCCACTGGAAGGTCATGGGATCCGTATCCGGATCATAACTGCCGCTGCCGTCAAGCGTGACCAATATCGAAGGATTGTTTAAAAACTGGTCTGCACCGGCGTTGGCAACCGGCACACAGTTGACATCAATATTCACGGAATCGGCCGTGCTGGTGGCCTGGCCGTCGTTCACTG
>Ga0101944_10007316_pt1 | contig 11125 bp, 7 predicted proteins | sample DewCreD2012metaG_FD_75245 | JGI IMG/M metagenome (GOLD analysis project Ga0101944, IMG submission 75245) | Hot spring sediment bacterial and archeal communities from British Columbia, Canada, to study Microbial Dark Matter (Phase II) - Dewar... ... | reverse complement strand
CGGCTTCCATGCCGCGGACGCGGCGGAGGCGGAACTGGGCGTTGGCCATCTCCATGACGCAGTGCATTTCGGTGGGCGACTGGGGCTGGTACTCGTCGATGTAGGAGTCGCGGAGGGCGACAAAGTCTTCGGGGGCTTCGTAGAAGAGCAGGGCGGTCTGGGTGAAGAAGCCGTGCTTGCGGGCGTTTTGGGAAGAGCGGGCCTTGCCCTGGGGGGTGCGGGGGCCGGTGGACTTGCGGGCGTTCAAGCGCCGGGCGGCGAGCTGTTTTTCGGACAGCGGCCGCTTCGGTTTGTCGGGGGTAGTTGAATTCGACATGACAGAAGCTCCGGAGGGAGGGTAGGCACGGGCTGGCCCTGCAGGGCTGAGGGTGCGGTTGTAAGTGACTGGGAGAGCGCGTGAAAAACTGCCGTGTCCGGTGTCACGGGGGCGGCGTGATGGGAGTGCGCGGCTCTTGAGCGCCATCGGGCTTGAGGCGCGCTGATGAAGCAGGCGGGAAGAAAAAGGGGCAATTGTGTTCCTGTGTCGCCTTTTTCTCGAATTGAGGACGCGGAGGGATGCGGCCGCAGGCCGAGGCGGAGGGGGAACCGGGCACAGTTGGGATGCAGTCCGCGCGCAGACGCGAGGGGATCGGCGCCTGGGGAAGGCGGCGGTCTGGCCGCGCGGTGCGGGCGCGATGGAAGGGAGTCAAAGACGGCTGCTTCCGGGCTGCAGGAGCCGCGCGAGGCGGACGAGCAGATCCGGGGCGCCGAAGCCGCCGGCCTTGGTCACGAGCCAGCGCGTCCGGCCACCGGCCTCGAAGCGGCTGGCCACGACGCCGGGCAGAAGTTCCGCCACAGGGAAAAGCACCGGATCTCCGAAGCGGCCGAGAACCGCGCGGGCGGTGTCGCCGCCGAAGACGATGAAGGCCGGAGATTCCAGCAGGCTGTCCTGCATGGGGGCCGCGCGCCAGGCGCCGGAGAGGACGCCTGAGGAGCGCGCCGTTTCGATCTGCGCGATCGAGGCTGGATGTGCGCTGCCGTTGATGACGAGGCATTCCGGGATGACCGGCAGGGGCGCAGGGCACCGGGCCAACCCGACCCTGGGGGCGAGACAGGCGAGCAGGCCGGCGGGGCCTGCGGCGAGCCTTGGAAGGGGTTCGGCGAACACGGCCGCGGCGGCTGTTTCCAGATCCGCATCGGAGGCGCCTTCGTGGATAACGATGCGCTGCAAAGGCGCACCCTGGCGCTTGAGAACTTCCCGGATGCAGCCTGTGCGCACGGGGGAGAGAGGATCGCGCGCGAATGCGGTCTGTTCGACGGGGACGCCGTCCACGTACAGCAGGCCGCCGCGGACGGTTCGGCCGAGGCGCGGATAGGCGGGGGCGTAATGAATCCGGCCGGGCGGGAGTGCGGCGAGCTCGGCGCCGATGTTGCCGCGCAGGGTGGAGTCGGTTTTCTTGTAAATCAATTCTGCGGGAATCTGTTCGATCCAGCGGGCCACGCGGCGGCGGGCCTCGGGAGGCGGCAGATGGCGGGACTCGGTGTCGATGACGACGGCGGGGCCCGCGGGGGCGGCGTGGAGGGCCACGGCGGCGCCATCGAGCAGAACGCCCGATTCGAGCGCTCCCGTCAGATCGTCGGCAAGCACCAGCACTTTGCGCATACCGGACCGCTCCCTGCTTCCGTGGCCGTGCGGGCGGGGGATCGTCCGATCCCGCGTACCGGGCCGCGATTTTCATTGTGGCTGATGTTTTGCCGCGGGCATTGAGGGGGCCGCGACAATGGTTTCCTGGAGGAGCACGGTCGCGCGCTGCACGCGCGATGGGGGAGGGTGTCAATGGGTTGGGGCGGTGGCGGTTCACCACCTGGTCGCAGCCCTGCGGGCTGCTCCCGCGCGGCTCCGTTTGGGCGATGGGGAGGTCTGGAGGAGCGGGGGCGGCACGTCAGAAGTACCAACGCAGGCGGATGCCGGCGGTGAAGGGCTGGACGACGCGGGTGCCGACGAAGATGGACTGGAAGTTGTAGAGGGCCGTGCGGTCGGTGAGGTTGGTGAACTGGAGGCCGATGTCGTAGCGCTTCTTCTGGTCGCGCGTGCGCTCGAAGCCGATGACGAGATCGACGATGTTGCGCGGGCGGACGCGAGCCGGGCGCTGATCGAGCTTCACATAGGGCAGGAGGTCGAAGAAGTCGGGATCGGCGGCGACTTCGGCGGGATCGGAGGGGTTGGCCACGAGCCCGTAGTCGTAGCGGTTGCTGACGGTGACGTACCAGCCTTTCGGGTGGTTCCAGCTGACGACGCCGTGGACGGAGAGAGGCTGGTCGTGGTCGATGATAAAGGCGCCCTGGGTGAAGGAGTCGATGGCGTCGTTGCCGAGGAACAGGCCGCCGGTGAACGGCGGGGTGGCGACGGCGCGCGAGTGCGTCACGCTGAGCGTGTAGGAGAAGCCGCGCGAGACGGGGCCGACAAGGCGGCCTTCCACGCCGTTGACGCGGATGCGGGCCAGCGTGATGGGGAAGATGATGCCGGTGTCGAGGAAGTTGTCGTTGTCCTGGAGATTGCGCGAGTTCTTGTGATAATAGGCGACGTTCAGGCTGGCTTTCCTGCCGATGGACTGCTGGAGGCCGGCTTCGAGAAAGTTCTGCTCTTCGGGGCGGATGGGAACCCAGCCGCCGAGGGCCTCCTGCACGGCGGGCGGAGTCAGTGCGGCCACCTGCGGGGAGGAGGACAGCAGGAGGTTTTCGTTCGGGGGCGTCTGGTAGAGCCTCGAGTAGGAGGCGCGCAGGACGGTGCCGGTTTCGCGGATGTGATAGGCGGCGCCGATGCGGGGCTGGAGCTGATTGCCGTTGACGATGAAGCGGTAGGCGTCGAAGCGCAGGCCGAGGGAGAGATTGAAGCGGCCGAGCGACAGGGCGTCCTGGACGAAGCCCGAGTACATGCCGCCCGTGCGGCGGTCGCGGAAGTCGAAGAGGCGTCCGCCGCGCGCGAGGTCGAAGGGGCGGAGGTTCGGGTTGAACGACTCTTCGTCATCGGGGTCGTTGAAGGAAGGCGAGGTGATGCCGAGCGTGAAATGCTCGCTGAGCGGATAGCGCTGGATGTCAAAACCCGTGCGGATGTTGTGCCTGCCGCGGACGGCATTGAGACGCGCGCCGGCGGTGATGGTGGACATCTGGCGCGCCTGGGAGGCGGTGACCGGAATGTCGCCCGCGCTGGGCCGGAGCCAGGACTGGGCCTTGCGCGCGGAGATGTTGACGTCGAACGTGGTCTGCGCATCGAGCGTGCGCACCCAGCCGAGGCTGATGGCGCCGTCGCGGAGGAGCTGGCGCTGGTCCATGCCGTTGGCGTGCTGGGAGCGCAGGTTGGCGAGCTGGAAAGAAGCGCGGCCGGCCATGAGGTTGAGGCGGAAGACGTCGCGCGCGCCGGGGTGCCAATCGAAGCGGGTGAAGGCGCGCTGGTTGTTGCCGCCGTTGTGGAGGTTGTCGAGCGAGACGGAGTCGAGATAGCGGTTGGTTTTCGAGGTGTTGATGACGGCGGAATATCCGACGTGGCCGCTTTCGCCCGAGACATGGGTCACCTGGCTGAGGAGATCGAACTGGGCGGCGTTGACGAGCGTGCTGCCGCCGAAGCGGCGCGCCGTGCCCATGCCGGAGCGGGTGGTGATGTTGGCCACGGCGCTGACCTTGTTGCCGTATTCGGCGGGCACGTTGCCGGTGAAGAGTTCGACCGTCTGGACGATGTTGGGGTCGACGGCGTTGGCGAAAGCGCCGGTGAGCTGATCGGAGACGGGCATGCCGTCGATGACGAAGGTCATCTGGTTGTGGGCGCCGCGGGGGTGGATGGCGCCGTTGGCGTTCTGGGCGAAGCCGGGCATGGAGACGATGATGCTTTCGAGGCCCTTGTTGCCAGCCTGGAGGGCGAGGCGCTCGATGTCGCCCTGGTTCATCTGGATGTGCGTGCCGGTCTCTTCGGGATCCACGAGCAGGCCGCCGATGGCTTCAACGGTGATGCTGTCGCGCACGCCGGCAGGAGCGAGACGCACGATCATTTCGTGGGGAACGTTGCTGCGCAGCGAGACTGTCTCCTCGTGCGGGTCGAAGCCTTCCTTCTCGATGGTGACGCTGTAGGTGTGGAACGGGATGTTGCGGATTTCGAACGAACCGTCTTTGGCCGTGCGCAATTCGGCGCGGTAGCGCGTGACCGGGTTTTCGACGCGGATCAGCGCGCCGGGGACGACGGCGCCGGTGGGATCCTGCACCACTCCCTGGAGCACTGCCGTAGACTGAGCGGCGGCTGAAGGGGCCAAAGACACGAACAGGACAGCTGCGGCGCACAGGAGACGCATGAGTGAAGCCCTTGAGGGAGAACTGATACCGTTCTATCACATCTGCGGCCATGCGAATCCGCCGAGGCTCAGATGCGGCGCGGCGCCTGCGCCGGATATACTCCCTGCGAATGGGCGAAGCGAGCGGGAAGCAGCAGGGGATGTGGGTGAAGCTGGCGATACTGGCGGGCGTGTATGCGGGCTTTGTGTGGCTGGTTCCGCGTCCGGAGACGCTGACGGCGGGCGCATGGCGTCTGGCGGGGCTGTTTCTGGCGACGGTGGCGGGGCTGATCCTGCAGCCCGTGCCAGGCGGGGCGATCGTGCTGCTGGCGGTGACGATCGCGCCGCTGATCACGCCGCTGAAGCTGTCGGATGCGCTGGGCGGGTACGCCGATTCGACCGTGTGGCTGGTGATGGCGGCGTTTTTCATCGCGCGCGCGCTGATCAACACGGGGCTGGCGAGGCGGATTGCGCTGATGTTCGTGCGCGCGTTCGGCAGCAGCACGCTGGGGGTGTGTTACGCGCTGGGGCTGTCGGACATGGTGCTGGCGAGCATCATTCCGTCGAACGCGGCGAGGTCGGGAGGAGTGATTCTGCCGATTGCGCGGTCGATCGCGGAACTGTACGGCTCGCAGCCGGGCGAGACGGCGCGGAGGATGGGCGCGTTTCTGATGGTCGGGGTGTACCAGTCGATCTGCGTGACGGCGGCGATGTTTTTCACCGGGCAGGCGAGCAATCCGCTGGCGGCGCAGATGGCGGGCAATTTCGGGTATTCGGTGACGTGGGCGGGCTGGATCTTCGCGGCGTGCGTGCCTGGGCTGTGTTCGCTGGCGCTGGCGCCGTGGGTGGTGTCGAAGATTTATCCGCCGGAGATCCGGCGGACGCCGGAGGCGGCGGCGTTCGCCAGCGCGGAGCTGGAGAAGATGGGTCCGATGTCGCGGCAGGAGAAGATCCTGCTGGCGGTGTTCGTGAGCGTGTGCGGCGCGTGGGCGACGTCGTCGCGGACGGGGCTGGACATCACGGTGGCGGCGCTGTGCGGCAGCGCGGCGCTGCTGCTGACGCGGGTGCTTGCATGGCAGGACGTGACGGGAGAGCGGGCGGCGTGGGACATTTTCATCTGGTACGGGGGGCTGCTGCGGCTGGGCAAGGCGCTGCACGAGCAGCATGTGACGGAGGCGTTCGCGCAGCGGTTCGGGGCGATGCTGGGCGGACTGGAGTGGCTGGCGCTGCTGGTTGCGGCGCTGCTTGTGTTCTACTACGCGCACTACCTGTTTGCGAGCATCACGGCGCATCTGCTGGCGCTGTATGCGCCGTTTCTGGCGCTGCTGGCGGCGAAGGGCGCGCCACTGGGGCTGGTGGTGTTCTCGTTCGCATGCTTCGCCAACCTGAGCGCGGGGCTGACGAACTACGGAACGACGCCTTCGCCGATGTATTACGCGCAGGGGTATGTGGCGTTCCGGGACTGGTGGCGGGTGGGGTTTCTGGTCTCGCTGTGCCACCTGGCGCTGTGGGGCAGCGTGGGGTTCGCGTGGTGGAAGCTGATCGGGCTGTGGTGAGGGCGGAAGGCGCGCGGCGATGGACTCCCGGGAGATGGAACGCGGCAGCGAGGGCGGACGGGCGGCGCGTCAGCGCGAGATCGCCAACCTGCTGGGGGCGGCGGCGATTCTGATGTTCAGCTTCGCGGCGGGTTCCGGGATTCTGCAGCACGCGCGAACGCAGGATTTCCTGAACCTGTACACGGGCGCGTGGCTGGCGCGCGACGGGCAGTTCCACCGCCTGCATGATGCAGCCCTGCAGCTGGAACGCGAGAGGGCGCTGGCGGGAGAGGGACGCAGCCTTGTGCCGTTCGTGCGTCCGCATTTCTACGCTCTTGCGCTGTCGCCGCTGGCGCGGCTGCCGCTGGACGCGGCATTCCGGGCATGGATTGCGCTTCAGGCGTCGCTGCTGCTGCTGCTGCTGTTTCTGATCTGGCGCGACCGGGGCAGCGAGGCGGCGCTGCTGGCGTCCATGTTTTCCTGCCTGGTGATCGGACTGGTTCACGGGCAGGACAATGTGCTGATGGCGCTGCTCGCGTATCTCGGGTTCCGTTCGCTCGAGCGCGGCAGGGACGTGCAGGGCGGGCTGTGGTGGAGCCTGCTGCTGGCGAAGTTCCATCTGGCGCTCGGGCCCATTCTGGTTCTGGCGGCGGGGCGGAGGCGGCGGGCGATGGGCGCGTTCGCCTGCGGGGCGGCGGCTCTTGCAGTGATCAGCGCCGGATTGAGCGGCATGGAAGGGGGGGTCCTGTACGTGCGTTTTCTCCTGAACCCGTCCTCGGAGGGGCTGTATCCGGCGCCGGAAAAACTGGCCAGCCTGCAGGGGCTGGCGGCGAACCTGCCCTGGCCGGCGGGCTGGACGTATGCGCTGGCGGGGCTGCCCGCGGGACTGCTGGCGCTGCTGGCGTTCCGGCGGCCGTGGCGGCAGAGCGTGTGTCTGGCGCAGGGCGGGGCGCTGTACCTGACGCCGCACGTTTACGTGTACGACTGGAGCGTTCTGATCCCTGCGCTGCTGCTGGGGGCGGAAGACAGGGGGCGGCCGCTGGTGCGCGGGCTGTCGCTGTTTCTGCTGTCCCCGCTGAGCGCGACGGCGTTCCTTGCCTCGCCGTACACGCAAGCGGGAGTGCATGCTGCCTACATGGCGTGGCTGGCGGCGATCGCGATGGCGCAAAGGCGAGGGGAGAACCGTCCGGCGGGAGAGGACGGGGCCGCGGCTAGCTGACGGCTTCGACTTCCACCTTGCGCGCCCCGCGCTCGAAGCGCAGTCTTGCCTGGTGCTCCTGCCAGAGGGTGGAGAAGCCGGCCCAGAAGTAGCCGGAAACAAAAATCATGAGAAATGGCAGGGCGAAGAAGTTCATCACGTCGATGCAGTAGGCCACCATGCCGAGGAAAAAAAGGCCCATGCCAATTTCGGCGAAGGGCAGCCAGCCGGACTTGCGTTTGTAGACGACGGCGACCTGTCCGCCGGAGGCTTTGGGCGCGTACTTGGGCGTGCGGACGAAGCTCGACTGCCTGCCGAGGAGGGCTTCGATGACGGCTTTCGTGTTGGAGATGGTGAGCGCCACGCCCATGGCCAGCAGGAAGGGCAGGATCAGGATGGCGCGTTTCCAGCGGTCCGGGCAGAGCTCCTTTTCGGCGAGGAGATAGAAAGAGACGACGCTCCAGAAGGAGCAGATGATGAGCGGGAAGTCGACGAGGAGGAGCTGCTGCCAGCCGATGTAGAAGCGCACCATCATGACGGGCAGCATGAGCGCCGAGACGCAGACCATGAGGGGGTAGCTGATGTTGGGCGTGAGGTGGAACCACGCCTCGAGCTTTTCACGCCAGCCGATTTCCTTCGAGCGGAGGATGCGCGGCAGGAGCTTGAGCGCCACCTGCGTGAGGCCTTTGGCCCAGCGCTGCTGCTGGACCTGGAAGCCGTAGGTGTCGACGGGGAGCTCGGAGGGGCACTCGATCCAGGGGAGGTAGACGAACTTCCAGCCCCTGAGCTGCGCGCGGTAGCTGAGGTCGCTGTCCTCGGTGAGGGTGTCGTGCTCCCAGCCGCCGGCGTCTTCGATCATGCGCCGCCGGAGGATGCCGGCGGTGCCATTGAAGTTGAAGAAGAGGCCCGAGCCCCAGCGGGCGACGTGCTCGAGGGCGAAGTGGCCGTCGAGCATGAGCGCCTGCACTTCCGTGAGAAGGTTCTGGTGACGGTTGATGTAGGTCCAGCGGGTCTGGACGAGGCCGACCTGCGGGTCGGTGAAGAAGTGCACGGTGCGCTCGAGAAAATCTTCGGGCGGGATGAAGTCGGCGTCGAAGATGGCGAGCAGCTCGCCGGTGGCGCTCTTCATGCCCTCCTGCAGGGCGCCGGCCTTGAAGCCGATCCGGTTGGTGCGGTGGATGTACTCGATGGGGTGGCCCTGCGCGCGCAGCCGCTGGACGAGCGCCTCGGTGTAGGGGTGCGTGTCGTCGGTGGAATCATCGAGGACCTGGATCTGGAGCAGTTCTCTGGGGTAGCGGATCCTGAGGACGCTGTCGAGGAGCTGGTCGACGACGTTGCGCTCGTTGAACAGGGGGAGCTGGATGGTGACGCGGGGCAGCGTCTGGAAGCGCTGCTGCGGCTGGCGCGGGATCCTGTGGCGCGACCTGAGGTAGCGGAAGATGGTGACGAAGCGGTGGGCGCCGTAGACGGCGAGCACGCCCAGCAACAGGAAGTAAGGAACCAGGAGCAGCCAGTCGAACCAATCGAGCTGGTGGATGCCGGCGAACGTATCGTCGGAGAGGACTCTCGCCCAACGGTCCGCCGCTGACGGCGCCAACAGGAATGCCCAGCTCATTTCCGGTTCCCTTTCGCGAAGCTTCAGTCGGACAGGCCAGAGCCGCAGCCTACGGGGCCGCCGCGGGGGCCGGCGTCTCCTCCGCGCCTGCCATCTTCTATCATAAATCCGGACCGCCGTGGTGCGAGCCGGCCGCATCCGGCGTAGAATGGCGGAGACACCCATGGAAACTCACGTCAAGGTGCTGGCCTGGTTCAACCTGGTTCTCGGCGGGCTGGGGGTCGTGCTGGCGGCGGTGACATTCGCGGGCGGCTCGATCATCCCGGCGGTCATTGCCGCCGCGGCTGGAGAGGCGGGTTTCCTGCCGGCTTCGATCCTGCAGGCGGTGGTGACGGTGATCGTGGTCCTGATCCTCGTGCTCTCGCTGCCGACGTTCATCCTGGGCTTCGGGCTGTACAACCTGCGGCCATGGGCGAGGATTCTGGGGCTGGTGCTGGCGGCGATCCACCTGCTGAACGTGCCCGTGGGCACGATCATCTCGGTGTATGCGTTCTGGGTTCTGCTGAATCCGCAGACGGAGGCTCTGTTCCGGCGGCCTCAGGCCTGAGTGCGGGCGTCGCGCGGGCGGAGGTAAAAGTCGAGCGCATCCTCCAGCGAAGCGGAAGAGGGCTCGGCCGCGGCTTCCGGATGGGTCGCCCGAAGGCGCCCCAGAGCGGTCCGCTGCAGCTCCCTGACGACGGAGGGATGATCCGGGGCCAGGTTGCGGAACTCGCCGGGATCTTTTTCCAGATTGAACAGGCGGACGTAGCGGCCGGGCGCGGGATGGTCCGTTTCATACCCGTCGAGGCGCCTGCGGCGGCCGGAGCAGTACATAAACTTCCACTTCGGCGTACGGACGTAGATCTCTTCATTTTCCAGATACTGGCTGACAATGCAGTCCCGCGGTTTTTCGGGCCTGCGCCCGCGGAGATAGGGGGCCAGCGAGCGGCCGTGCTGCAGCTGGAAGGGCGGAGCGCCGAGCATTTCGAGCAGCGCGGGGCCGAGATCGATGTGCTCGGTAAGGTCCGTCACGACGCCGGGCTCGATGCGGCCGGGCCAGCGCACGATGAGGGGCACGCGCAGCGCGGGCTCGTAGCCGCAGTGTTTTTCGAAGCGGCCGTGATGGCCGAGGCAGCAGCCGTGGTCGGCGGTGCAGACGACGAGCGTGTTTTCGTCCAGCCGCAGCTGGCGGAGCTTGTCGAGGATGCGGCCCCAATTGCGGTCGAGGAAATGGACGCTCGAGTAACAGGCCGCAATGATGCCCTGTCTGTCGCGCACGGTGAGATCGCGGAAGATGCGCGGGATCTGCCACTCATCGTCGGCGGCGGCCTGCGGCGGCAGAAACTGGAGGGGATCGAAGAGGCCGCGGTCCTCGACGGGGAAATCGAACGGCGAATGGGGCTCGAACAGGCTGAGCCAGAGGGCGAAGGGACGGCTGCGGTTTTCCTCGAGGAAGCGGGCGGCCTGGCGCACGAGAAATGTGCCGCGCATGTCGGCGTCGAAGCGCGGATAGGGCGCAGCGGCGGCGTTGAGCCACTGGCGGGCCGGGGTCCTGAAGGGCCGCCATGGGAGTTCCTGGACAGGAATGGAGGAATCCACAGGGGCGGGCTTGACCTGCTGCTGCCAGGCGCGGGTAGCCGCACCGTCAGTGAGCGGGTGATCGAGACCGTGCAGTCCGGGCGAGGGCGGCCGGTTGAAGTGCATCTTGCCGATGGCGGCTGTGGTGTAGCCGGCCTTTTTCAGCTGTTTCGCGAGCGTCGGCTTCGACGGATCGAGAGGCGTTTCGAGCACGGTGACGCCAGCTGCATGCGGCATCTGGCCGGTGAAGAGGCTCTGGCGCGAAGGGGTGCAGACGGGGGAGTTGCAGTAGTGCGAGCTGAAGCGGACGCCCTCTCGGGCGAGCCGGTCGAGGTTCGGGGTCAGCGCCTGGGGGTTGCCATCGCAGCCCATCACGTAGGCGGCGTGGTCGTCGGAGATGAGGAACAGGAGGTTTGGCGGGCGCGGGGCGGACCGGCTGCGGATGAAGGCCGGGGCGAGGCGGGCGCCGAACTGTCTGCGAGTCAGCACGACGCCATTGTAAGCCCGGGGGAGTGTTGAATCACGGCGGCGCGCTTCCCTATCATCAGAATCAGGGGGTCCCATGCGGGCCATGGAACCGGTGTTGAACCAGCGTGCGATCGAGGTTCTGCATGCGATCGTGCAGACGTATGTCGAGACGGGGGAACCGGTGGCCTCGCGCACGATCGCGCGCCGGCGGAAGAATCCCCTGAGTCCGGCCACGATCCGCAACATCATGTCGGACCTGGCCGAGATGGGCTATCTGGAACAGCCGCACACATCGGCGGGACGGGTGCCGACGGGGAAGGCGTTCCAGCACTATGCGGCCAGCATCGCCGCGGGGCTGAGCAGCGTGCAGGCGGACGAACGGCTGCGGACGGAGCTGGCGCCATACGGCAGTCCGGACGAGTGCGTGCAGCAGGCGTCGCACCTGCTGACGTCG
>Ga0101944_10007315_pt1 | contig 11125 bp, 8 predicted proteins | sample DewCreD2012metaG_FD_75245 | JGI IMG/M metagenome (GOLD analysis project Ga0101944, IMG submission 75245) | Hot spring sediment bacterial and archeal communities from British Columbia, Canada, to study Microbial Dark Matter (Phase II) - Dewar... ... | reverse complement strand
TATGGAGACTTCGCCGGCATACCCCTGAGCACCGGTATAGATCTCTCCGTTAATCATGATGCCGCACCCGACGCCGGAGAACATGTAAATGACGTTCTTAAGCTCCCTGCCCAGGTCAAGCCAGTGCTCGCCGAAACACGCGCAGGTTGCATCGTTCTCGATCAGTGCGGGGAGGTCGAATTCCTTCTCGATGAGCTCCCCCAGTGGAAGGTCAACCGATGCGTAGGTATAATAATTCTCGACTTTCTCCGGCCAGCGTACTGACCAGTTCTTTTTGTTGATGAGCCCGGCAATGCCGATGCCGACGCCCTTAATATTCACGGCATACTCTTTGGAGCGCCTGAGGATCTCCCTGATGATCTCAAGCATACACTCGGCTATCTCGCTCACCGAAGCCTTGGGCCGCGCGATCTGGGTCTTGGTGATGATATTGCCTTTGAGGTCAACCAGAAGCCCGACCATATTCATAAGGTTCAAGCCTACGCCGATGACATATCCTCCCTGGGGATTTAAGTCCAGGAGCGTAGGCCTTCTGCCGCCTTCGGAAACGTCAAGCTCGGTTTCGTTTACCAGTTTGTGATGGAGGAAGTCGTCGATGTAGTTAGAGATGGTGACGACGTTGATACCCATCTCCTTGGAGATATCCGGTCTGCTGATGGGGCCGCGCCTGCGCAAAATTTCCAGTATCTCGATGCTGCGCTTTTCCTTCTCGCTGTATTTCTCTTTGTAGAAGTCGCCCTGGCGCATAAAGTGCGGGATTTTGAGCCTTTTTTCTCCCTCTTATTAAAATACTTGTTTTATTTATACTACTAATGCATACATAAGTCAAGTATTTTTAAGAAGATTTGAAAAAAGGGGGGAGCAGAATCCGCAGGATCGCGCCTTAAGCGGTTTATAAAAGAATTGTTTAATAAACGTCTGCCATGAACAGGCTTCTATCCACAACCCCTGAAGCAGAGACAACCACCAGATTGATCTCTTTGGTGCCTGCATGCTTATAAGCCGTAGTGAATGACGCCTGTTCAATACCGACAGATGCATCGCCCAGGTGTCCTGACCAGAGGTATTGCACCTGGACCTGCATGCAACCGGTCTCCATAGAAGGAGAGCCTGTTGCAATCCGGGTGTTCTGTCCCTGCTTCAATGTAAAAGGGGAAGCGCTAAGCTCAAGGGCTCCTGCATTAAAAGCGGAACGAGGCGTGCCAAGAGAGGCATCGAGGAATACTTTCAAGTTGTGCTCAAGAGGAGCGCCGGAGTCGATCTCTTTGAGCCTCTCTGCAGCCAGGGCTGCTGTTTCTGAGAAATTGTCTTTGGAAGCAGACTCAAGGACCTTTGTGTAATAGAAGCGCGCTCTCTCAGGATCTCCTTCCCACTGGCTTAAGAGACCCAGATGATATAGGCTTGAAACCACATGGGCATTCACCGGCGCCTGTCGGCTTAAGGCCTCAAAATATTCCTTTCCCTTCATCAGGTCTGCGAGAATGTAGGTGTTGATGATGGCGCTCTTAAAAAGGGCTTCTGATGCACGGGTTCCGGAAGGAAAACGAGTGGCGATCTGCTGATAGAAGTCGTTGCAACGCGCGTATTCCTTTACCTTCTCTAAGTTAAGAGCGCGCAAATAGATCAGCTCCTGGTCAAAAATATCTTTGCCTCCCAGCTCCTCTGCTTTCTTGAAAAGCTCCTCGGCAAAATAAGCCCCTTCGGTCCTGCCTCCTGCCGCAGAAAAAATACGGGCAACCTCAAACAATGATTTAAGCGCTTCTTCCTTAGGGCTTGTGGTAAGCATCTTTTCAATGAAAATCCCGTACACCGGTTCAGCCAGGTCCGGGTTTCCCGAAACCAGGAAATTATCAGCCATAGTCTTGAGTTGCTCGGGTGCGATATCCTCGGAAGCAGCCAATTGCTCAAAGTAAAGCTTATATATCCGGCGCGAAGCTGCCTTTTGCTCGGATTGCGCCAGGGCGTCGGCGACTTCCTTGAGAAGCGCAGGGACATGCGCTGCCTGAGAATACGCCTCTACATCCTTCATCAGGTCAGAGAGCGCGCTCTCGGCAAAAGCATCTTCCTGCCCTTTGTGGAAATTAAACGCCAGGATCCTTCCTCTGATACGCAAAGGGTCATCAAGCGCAAAAGAGGCCACAGAGGCCTCTATCCCTTTTTCGATATCGCTGCGGTAATCATTGCCTTTGCTGAAATATTCGTCCCAATTTTGCGTCTCTTCGAGGTATTTAAGCTGCTGGTAGCGCGCATCCGCGAGATAATACATAAGAAGTGCTTCAAACGGCTTCTTTCTGCTACGCTGCAGCTGCAGGAATTCCACGAATTCGTTGTATTTATGCTCTTTCAGGTATACCGTGCTAAGCTGTGCAAGGCCCTGGCGCAGGAGTGTTTCTTCCTTTGCTTCGGAAACCTGCCTGGCTAAAGACGCTATATCGGCATCTGCCGCAAAAAGCCTCCCCCCGGTGAACAATACTGCACAAAGAAGGGATGAAACGCAAAGAAGGAACTTTTTCATTTTTTTGCCTTCTTTCTTTTTGCCTCAGGGTTCTTCCAGAACTCCCTGATGACGTAATAGGATTTGCGCGGCTGGCGCTTTTCGATCCCTGCAGAAGTCTCTTCCGGCAAGAGCGCAACAATCCCGAACCACTCCTCGTTCATGTTCTTGTTATCCTTGGCCTTGATGTCGAAATAGTAACTGCCGTTGGACCATCCTGCTTCGGTATTATGCACGCCCCACCCTGCAGGATCTGCTTCGTTATGCTTCCACCATTCATCCGTCCATTCAAACATGGTCCCACCCAGGCAATTGCCTGCGCCGTCTTTATTGCCGGCGAAGTTCTGGTAGATCTGGCGCCACAACGACTCCAGGAAAAATGCCTGCATGTTCTGGTCTTCTTTGCCCAGGTAGGCATCGTAGGCATCGGCGCCGAATTCGCTGATGTAAAGCGGCTTATCAAACGTGGCCTTAAGCGAATTAAAAAGGTTCCCGAAGGTCTTGCCCCGGTAAATAATACAGGCAACCAGGTCTATATCCGTTGCAACCAGGGCAGCGGTATCCAGGCCCACAAGCTCACCGTTACCGAGGGCTACGGGGTGATCGGGGTCGGCCGCTTTTATCCGGCGGGCAATATCGTTTACGAAAGAATAATAAATACGGGCGCGCATTGCCTTTTGCTTTGCCGGATCCGGCTCTTTGTCTATCTCCTCGCTCGACCAGGGATTTACATGCCCCAGACAGGAATAATTGTTTTCGTTCCCCAACACCCAGAACAATAAACCGGGCTCATTCTTATAAAGCTCCACCATCTGCAGCACTTCCCCGGCCACTCTTTCCTGGAATTTATCATCCGCGTAAAAAGGACACGGGTATTCCCAAAACCCGAGCCAGTGCCCCAGAATCGTGCGTATACCGAAACGTTCATAGAGATCGCGTATGACCTGTTTTACCGCTTCGGGATCCTCCCCTGGCTCATAGATCCTGATGGTGTTAATCCCCATCTTTTGCATAAGTTCGCCGTCGGCAATCCATGGCTTGGCAGGATCAGACCACCAGTTATACTCATGGTTCTTGCCCGTTGGTATGGGGCTGTAACAAACTCCCTTGATAATATAAGGCCTGCGCTCAACCATCAGTTGGTAATGGCCGTTCTTAAGCGTCCGGATATAAACCTGAGCGCGCCTGGGCCTTTGAGCCGCGCCCTGCAGCAGTAAAAGCGCGCACAACAGGCCTATGGCGGAGAATAAAGAGAACACCCGCCATGGAATTCGACGGGTGCTCTCTTTGGTGCAGTTCGCTAAACCGTAATGCAATTTATTCGTACTTGATTTCATCGAGGTAGAACGTTGCTCCTTCGGGGTTTACATCGGCATTGGTTGCCCAGCAAAATCCTCCGATGATATAGGAAAGGTCCTTGCCTTTAAGATCGATGGTGTACTGGGTCCACTCCTTGTTCAGGATCACCGGGCCGATACCTGCGGTATCGGAATCGGAATTTTCCCCCATGATCCCGCCGACCTTGAACTCTTCGATACGTTCCCCGCCTTTTTCCCCGCGCGCCCAGAAAGTAAGCTTGACGGCTTTGGAAAGGTCGAAGCCTGCATCGATTGAGCCCCAGTTATTTGCCGGGTGCTGCCAGTACATCCCTGCCCAGCGCGCGCCCTGCGCACCCTTGGCGGAATATGTGATCTTGATGCAGCTATCCCCGAGATAAGGGTCTTCGGTAGAGGCGTTATCCAGCTTCATATCCCCGTAATCCCCCATCCATCCGGAGGCGATAAAATGGTTCTTCATCGAGCTCTTATCGGCATACACGTAAAAAGGCATAGCCTGAGGCTGCTTTACCTCCGGCTTCATCTTCGGGTCTGCCTCGAATTTGATGTCGTCGATGTAGAAGGTCGCTCCTTGCGGATTCAAGTCAGACGTAGTCACCCAGCCAAAGCCTCCGCTGATATAAGAGAGGTCCTTGCCGGCAAGGTTAATCGTATATTCCTTCCAGGTATCGGTAAGCTCTACCGGCCCGAACTCGACTGCCGCAGAATCAGGATAGGTCCCCTTAATCCCTCCGACGGTAAATTTCTGGATGACCTCCCCCCCCTTGGCGCCGCGCGCCCAGAAGGTAAGCTTGGTCATGCCGGTAAGGTCAAAGCCTCCTTTTTTAGAACCCCAGTTGTTAGCGGGATTCTGCCAATACACGCCTGCCCACCCCTGCCCCTGGGCCTTCTTACCGCTATAGACGAATTCAATGCAGGTAGTCCCTGAATGGGGCTTTTCCATTGCCTGGTCGTTCATTTTGATATCGCCGTAATCACCCATCCATCCCGAAGGGACAAAATGGTTATCGGGTGAGCGTTTGTCGGCATAGACGCCGAAGGTCTTGCCTTCAGGGGCGGCAGTCTGCGCATAGGAACAAACGGGCGCCAAGAGCAGTAGCCCTACAGCAAATAATGCCACATTTCTCTTCATTTCTTGTACCTCCTTTTCTTAACGGTCTTTCTTAAAATACGCGCTTTGATCGCGGACAAAGTGTGTGTTTTTAACGGTGTTGGACGCCTCCTTTCTGCACGCGGACGTACTTTTAAGAATCAAAAACCCCTAATCAGTCCATTTCTCCTGATACATATAGTATACTTTGCGGATATTCCTTAAAAAAGGGCTCTTGCTTCCGTCGCCCTGCCCGCAAATCCCCAGCCACTCTTCGTACATCGTCCCGTCGGGAAAAGGGCCTACCCAGAGGCCTTTTTTATCGTGGATCGAAGGCTCATACCCTTTCCACCATTCATCAAGCCATTCAAAAATTATTCCGCCCAAGGCATTGCCAGCGCCCTGGCCAAAGGCCATGTTGTGTTCTATGTCTTCCCAGGCCCCGCGGTGATATTCTGCCTGCATGGTTTCGGCTTCTTCGGCAGACCTGCCTCGCGCATACGCGGGGCACCCGAACTCCGTGATGAATGCAGGCCTGTCTGCCTCCTCCCTGACCTGCTTCCAGAAAAATCCGAATCCGTAATCCCCGCGGTAGGCATTGGCGCCGAAGATATCCACATCAGGGGCGAACTTCCCGAAGCGGTCGAGATACAATATGTCCCCGCTGCATATAGCCACCGGGTGTTCGGGATCAAGGGATTTGATGTGCAGGGCTGCCTCGTTTGCAAACTTAAAGAAGGCCTCCGGGTCCTTATCGGCATTACAGGCATACCCATAGACATTTTCGTTCCCCAGGAGCCAGAAGAGGACGTAAGGCTCATCCTTGTGCTCATTAACCATCCTGGTGACTGACTCGATCATGTTTTTCTTATGCTCAGGGTTGTTGTAGTCAGTACCGGGGTTCCAGGGAGCGCCCGAGCCAAGAGTATACTTACCCAGGAAATCTCCCATGATTACCCTGATGCCGTAATCATTATAGAGTTTCCGCAGAAGCTCCTTGTTGACCTTATGAGGATGGTGGTAAAGCCTGATGGTATTGACACCCATCTCCTGCATCAGCTTAAAATCACCCACTGCCGGCTCATCGGCATCCTGCTCATTATTGCCGTTTTTATCGACGAAGGAATCGAAGGGCCCGTCTATGAGGCCGTTATTATTAAAATCTTCTTCCATCCAGTTCCCCATGGTCCCGTCATCAGGAGATTGGCCTACTTTGGTAGGGGTATAGGTAACGGCTCGTATGACGTAGGGCCTGCCCTCAACAAAAAGCTGCCAGCCGCCGTTGGTGTAACGGATAAGGTGCACCTTGCCTTCCCCGCGCTTCAACAATACCTTTTGCGGTTCGGGAGGACGCGCATAGATATCTTCCGGGGAGCCAACCTTGACGAACCTACCCGGAGAAGCAACCACGATATCGTTAGCAACATCGTTATCAAAACCGTTAATGATGCGGATGTCGGCATTGATAAGCCGGTAGCCAAGCTCGGGGTTCCTGCGCAGCAGAAATTCTATTTTTGCAATCGCCGCCTGGCCGATGTACCAGGGTGTCTTAAAATAGGTCCAGCCGTAGCTGCCAGGGAAGTGCACGAGAATCGCATAGTAGCATTTAATGGCGTGGGTGATGAGCCCGGACTTCTCCAGGAGCAGGGCGGTATAAAAAAGCTTTACCCCCTGCGGCTCAGAGCAGGTCGCCCACTTGAAAAATGCCGCTTCCAGGTCCGGGGAATGCACAAAATCCCAGAGATCTCCTGCCAAACGGTTCTCACTCAAGGCCTTCTTAAAAGCAGGGTCTTTCCTGATAGAGAGCGTATTAGGATAAATCCCCTCGCCGACAGCCTGAGCAAGCCCTGCCTGGTCGCTCATTTCATAACGGTAATCCTTGGTGCCGGCATTGTGGAATGTGCCGTATTTTTCGTAATCAACAAACGATTCGCTCCCGGGGTCATTGAGGGTAATCGAGGTTTTTAGCTGGCTTACCCTGTGCTCTGTCTCGATCTCGATAGTGCCTGTCTCGATCTTTTTAATGCTCTGCTCGGCTGCCAGCTTTAGCGACCAATACCATCCACGCATATCCCAGCCTTGCGCATAGGGGTATTTGTTCACAATGAGCTCGAAAATCTTTTTTGCCTCCTCCTTTTTATCCTGGCGCATCATCGCTTCTGCCTGGATAAAATAGGCGGTTGCCACGTCATTGAGGGCCTGCACCGCCTCGATTTCGTCTTTGTTCTTAGGCATCTCCTTCAGCGATGCCTGTTGTTTCTCGGCGTCTGCCTGATAGAGGGCTATGCACTCGCCGGTGAGCTTAAACGTCTGCTCAAGGTCCCGCTTGCCGTGCGCCTCCCAGGCCTTATTGATCAGATCGCTTGAGGCAGGGCGTTCCTGTGCGCACACCGCGCCGGCAAGCAGCGTAACGCTCAAGGCAACGCAGGCAACACTCCGTACGCGAAGCCATACCTCCCCGGCGATCCGCTCAAGCGCCCGCTTGTGACTTGTGACCTGTGACCTGTGACCTTTAAGACTCATCCTACGACCGCTCCTGCGGTAACACCCTTAACGATATACTTCTGCATAAGGATGTACACTATAATAATGGGGAGTGCTGTAATAGTCAGCCCTGCCATAAGCAGCGGATAGCGCGTGATGAATTCTCCCTGAAAGGTCATCAATGCCACCTGCAGAGGCATTAAGGGCTTGCTGTCAAAAATAATCAGCGCCAGCACGTATTCGTTCCAGACGTTAAGGGCATTGAAGACGATCACCACCGCCAAAACCGGCTTTGCCAGAGGAAGCGCTACATTCCACCAGATGCCCAGTTTTGAGCATCCGTCGATGCGCGCGGCATCCTCAAGCTCCTTGGGCATCTTGTCAAAAAAGGTCTTTAAAAGAAAGATGCTCGTTGAAAGCCCGACGTTGATCATACAGAGGATATAGCCGAGGGAGGTATTCCTTAAATGGAGCTTATTGAGCAATACATACAGGGGGACAAAGCTCCCCGGTATGGGTATCATCATCGCTGCCATAAACATCGCAAAGAGTATGTTTTTCCCGGGGAAGCGGAAACGCGAGAATGCATATGCCGCAAGAGAGGAAACGATAACAATCCCAAAAACCACCGAAACCGTATACAGCAGGCTGTTAAGGAAGTACCTGCCGAATCCCCCTTCCTTCCAGGCCAGATAATAATTCTCGAAGTGGACTTCTGAAGGAATGAGCGAGGTATCCTTAAAAATAGTCTCCTGGGTCTTGAGGCTCGAAGAAACCATCCAGGCAAGAGGGAATACGCAGGTAACGGCGACGGTCAACAGAAAGATATGGATGATCACATTGATGCCGATACGCTTGGTGCGGTAATAAAGGGCTGTTTTCATAAGGTTATACCTGCCTTGCCTTGCGTGAGAAACGGTACTGGATGAAAGAGATCGCCATAAGGATAATGCCGAACGTAATGCCCTGCGCACAGGCATACCCGAACCTCGATGAACCGCGCATCGCAGCCAATATCCTTAATACCGGCACCTGGGTGTGGTATGCCGGGCCTCCGCCGGTCATGGCGATGATTAAGACAAACGCCTGCATAGTACCTAACACCGTCAGTATCCCGACAAGCATGGCAACCGGTATCATCAAAGGGATCGTGACCCTGGTAAAGGATGACCAGGCATTTGCTCCGTCAACCCGCGCCGCTTCATAAAGCTCCTTCGGGATGGTCTGTAACCCTGCCAAAAAGATGAGGAATCCCCAGCCAAAGCCCTTCCAGGAATGCACCACCGCAACCGCGGTAAGGGCGGTAGCAGGGTCAGCAAGCCAGTTGCGTGCAAGCCCGCCTAAGCCGATCGCGCTCAGCCAGTGGTTTAACAGGCCGTAATGGCCGTCGAGGATCCACTGCCACACCAGCCCGACCACCACCTCCGAAAGCACCGGAGGGATAAAGAAAATAAGCCGGTAAAAATTCTTAAGGCGGATCTCGCGGTCGCATGCCCATGCCAAGAGGAAGGCAAGCGCATTTTGCAGGGTAAGCGCGATGAGGGTAATGTAGCCGGCCTGCCACATGGACTGCCACCAGATTTTATCCTGGAAAACGATCTCATGGAAATTACGCAGCCCTACGAATATCTTGGTAGGCAAAATCCCGTCCCACTCATACAACCCCAGCTGGACAACCCAGACAAAAGGGATGATGTAAAAAACAGAGAATATTACTACTGCCGGCAGGACAAAAACGTAATTTTCAAGCGTGTCTCTTATCCTCATACGTTCTTATGAGCAGTTTTCAAAAACCGCGCGTCAATTGCTGCCGCGGCTCCTGCTTAATTCACGCTCCTTAACTTTCTGCACCTCCTCAGCGACCTGCTCAGGGGTTTTCTCTCCGATAATAATCGACTGTATCCCTTTATCAAACGCCTCGATGACCTGGGAGAATTCAGATATACCCCAGATATTGGGATGCGTTGTCTGGTCCATGTTCTTGGCGAACTGTGCCAAGAGCGAAGGTATCTTGCTTAAGCTCTCTTTGTTTGCCGGCAGATTTTTCGTCTCTTCCGCCAGATAGGCCTGCTGCTGGCTGGCAGTAAGCCACCTGAGGAACTTCACGGCCTCCTCCTTCCTGGGAGAACGCGCATTGACCATAAAGGAAGAACCTGCGCCTCCCCAGATTGCCATCGGGTAGTTATCCGAGGCCTTGGGAGGAAGCATGGCGCCGTAATTAAGGTTAGGGTTCATCGCTTTGTACACATTGACGCACCAGGAACCGTTGAAGGCAAAAACTGCCTTATTATTGGCAAAAAGCTGCTCAGCGGTCTTATTTACCATAGTAACCAGGCCGCTTGCCAGGACCCCGGATTTCTGCATCTGCTCAAAAAGGGTAAGCACCTTCACCCAGTCAGGGTCGGTATAGGGGACTTCTCCGCGCAGGGTGGCCATAACCTTATCTTTTCCCATGATATTGAATGCGTAATTGTTGGCAAGGCAATCAATCATCCACATCTCGCCCCATCCGGAAACAAGGCCCTGCATATTCGCTTCTTTAATCTTGGCGCCGACGGAGAGAAATTCGTCAAATGTCTGAGGCGGTTTTTCGGGGTTAAGGCCAAGCTGCCTGAAGAGGTCCTTATTATAAAGCATTTGGATGGTCATGACGTCGATGGGAACCCCGTAAATTCCGGGCGCAACGCCGTAGCTGTTGCCGGGGGTAAATTCGTTCACTGCCAGGGACTTTGCAAAGAGGCTGTTCTTCCATGCGCCGGCGTTCTCCTCCATGAAAGGCGTCAAATCAAGAATATGCCCTGCCTTAACGAATGAGGCAAAATCGCGTTTTTCGCCGAGGATACCGAAGATATCGGGGAGATTGGCGCCCTGTGCTGCTGCGCGCACTTTCTGAGAGTACGCATCCGACGGGGCATAAAGCTCAAAGGCGACTTTTATTCCGGAGAGTGCTTCGTATTGTTCTGATAGAGCCTGGAACGCAGGCTCCCGGTCCGTCATCCAGTGCCAGACCGTAATGGTGGGCTTAGCGGGCGCTTTTTGCGCAGAGCACCCAAGGATCGTAACAGACAAAAAGAGGAACGTAAAAACAACAAAACCAAAACGTTTACAACAGGCTGCTGCCGGCTCCATTCTGCCTCCTTTTAATAGATAAAATGGATAAAAACGCCTGCCTTGCCGACAGGAAATCAGCCAGGTTAACGGGCAAAATGGCGCAACAAGCCAAAAACAGTTTTTTCACTTTACCACAAGTCCGGGTAGCGGTCAAGTTTTTTGTGGCTGAGATTAAGCGCCTCTCCTGAGCCAGAGAATGCGCGCCAGGCCCATGAGCTCGGCTTTTTCAAGCTTCACTCCCAGGCGCGTCTGAACAGGGCTCCCCGAAGGCTTTGACCACATAACCGCCCCTCGTGTGTAGAGGGGGGCGTGCTGATCGGGGATGCGCAGCCACATCTCGAGGGATGTGTTGGGGCTAAGGTTACTGCGGGTGACCAAACCCAGCCCGTTGGCGCTGATGTCTACGGTCTCTGCTTCACCTTCCTTGCCACTGACGGGATCTAAGTATCGAAGAGGAAAACGGGCTTTCATGCGTGCAAAAACTCTGTTGTCATCCATGTACTACGTAAGCCTTTCTCCGTGGCTTTTTCTTATTACTATTGTACCATATTTTTAAAAAAATACTACTTTTTTATACTAAATTTAATAGTACCGGGATTAGGGCTCCGG
>Ga0101944_10007313_pt1 | contig 11132 bp, 9 predicted proteins | sample DewCreD2012metaG_FD_75245 | JGI IMG/M metagenome (GOLD analysis project Ga0101944, IMG submission 75245) | Hot spring sediment bacterial and archeal communities from British Columbia, Canada, to study Microbial Dark Matter (Phase II) - Dewar... ... | reverse complement strand
GGTCGGTAGCCGATGCGGGCCTTTTCGTAGATGTAGGCGTGGCGGGCAATCACATAGTCGGGCACGATGCCGAACACCCGCATGGCCAGAAAGACCCGGTTGAAGCTGCGCAGGCCGCGGCCGGTGCACACGACCCACACCATGCGGTAGCGGTGCCGCACCTCCTCGATCTTGTCGCGGAACGCGCGATACATCTCGAATTCCGGACGGTGTCCGAGCAGGGTACCGTCCGCGTCGGTGACGAGCATGCGGATGCGCTCGAGAACGTTCTCCGAGCCGCCCGGTTCGGTCGGCACAGTCTTGCCCTCATGCATCGGCCGCGCGGCGGGCGTTTACTTCTGCGTCGCCGCTTCGCGGATTAGCGCCAGGCCGATTACTTCCCGCTGAATCTGGTTCGTGCCCTCGTAGATCTGGGTGATCTTGGCGTCGCGCATCATCTTTTCCACGGGATATTCCTTCATGTAGCCGTAGCCGCCGAAAACCTGCACGGCGTCGGTGGTGACGCGCATGGCGGTATCCGAGGCGAAGAGCTTGCTCATCGCGGAGATCTTGCTGATGTCCCGGGCGCCGCTGTCAATGTAGCGCGCCGCCGCATAGACCAGGGCGCGGGCCGCTTCGACCTGGGTGGCCATGTCGGCCAGCATGAACTGCACGCCCTGGAAGGCCGCGATGGGTTTGCCGAACTGGCGGCGCTCCCGGCTGTAACGCACGGCCTCCTCCAGGGCGCCGGCGGCAATGCCCAGCGCCTGCGCCGCCACGCCGGGCCGCGACTGGTCGAGCGTCTTCATGGCCACGATGAAGCCCATGCCCTCGCGGGCCAGGAGCTGGCTCCGGGGCACCCGGCAGTCCTGGAAAATCAACTCCCGCGTGGCCGAGGCCCGGATGCCCATCTTGTTTTCCTTCTTGCCGAAGGTGAACCCCGGGGTACCTTTCTCGACGATGAAGGCCGAAGCGCCGCGCGGCCCTTTGGCCTTGTTGGTCATGGCGATGACGGTGTAAATTTCCGCCTCCCCCCCGTTGGTGATCCACTGCTTGGTGCCGTTGAGGACGTAGGCATCGCCGTCCGCCACGGCGGTGGTGCCGATGCCGCCGGCATCGCTGCCCGCGTTGGCTTCGGTCAGGGCGAATGCCGCGAGCGCCTCGCCCCGGGCGATCCGCGGCAGGTATTTTTGCTTCTGCTCCTCGGAGCCGAAGAGCAAAATGGGAAACGTCCCCAGCGCGGTGGCGGCCAGGGCCAGAGCAATGCCGCTGCACACCTTGGAGAGTTCTTCGACGGCGATCACCAGTTCCATGACCCCGCCGCCGAGCCCGCCGTAGGCTTCGGGAATGTACAGTCCGCAAAGGTCCGACTCCGCGAAAACCTTGACGATTTCCCAGGGGAATTCGCCGGTTTCGTCATAGTGGGCGCGAACGGGCTTCATCTTCTCTGCGGCGATGCGCCGGCAGAGGTCGCGGATCATGATCTGGGTTTCGGTCAGGCCGTAGTCCATGTTGGTCGGTACTCCTGAATTGGTGGCGGGCGGCGCCGCCCGCGATGCGCAACCGGCGCGAACTATAGAACCCGGAGGCGGCGGCGAACAAGTCAAAACACGCGCTCAGGGAGCGGCGGCGGCCGCGGGCAGGACGAGCGTGACCACCTGGCGGTTGGTCGCCAGCAGCGCGGCCGCGGCGGCGCGCACCTGTTCCGCCGTCAGCGCCTCGAAACGGGCGCGGGTGGTAAACTCGTACTCGGCGCCGAGACCGTACAGCTCGTTGAGTGCGCAGATCATCGCCAGGTTCATGTTGTCCTGCAGGCGCATTTCATGGTCGGCGATGATTTGGTTGCGGGCGCGCTGGAATTCCTGGTCGGTGAGGCCCGTGGTTACGAGGCGGTGGATTTCCCCGGCCACAAGGCCTTCGACTTCCGGGACGGCGTCCGGCCGCGTGCCGGCATAGACCACAAACAGGCCCGGCTCAAGACCGGCGCGCTGCGCGGCGCCGGTGTAATAGGCCAGACCGCGCTGTTCGCGAATCTGTTCGGAGAGTTGCGCGGAGAGTCCGCTCAGGGCCGTTTGCAGGACCTCGAGCGCGTCCTTGCGCGGGTCATGGAGGTCCACCCCGGGGTAGCCGAAAAGTACGATGGCCTGCTCCTTCGGTTCGCGTTTCTCCACGCGCGCCGGGAGCTGTGGCGCGGCGCGGAACGACGGCCGCTCGGGCGGTGCGGCCCGCCGCACGTGGCGGGTGGCCTGTTCGGCGAGCTGCCGGGCCTGTTCGGGGTTGAGATCCCCGAACACGGCCAGGACCAGGTTGCCGCTGACGACCAGGCGGCGGAAATGTTCCCGCAGCGCGGCCTGGTCGAAATGCTCCACGGCGGCGCGGCGGCCCAGCGGTGTCCAGCGGTAGGGATGGCCCGGGAAGAGCACTTCCTCCGCGGCCTGCTGGGCCACAAACAAGGGGTGCTCATACTGCCGGTCAATCGCCGCCAGTTGCACGGTTTTCTGTTTGGCCAGCTCGTCCGGCGGGAACACGGGATTGACCAGACAATCGAACATGACGTCCAACACGGTTTCCGCGTCGGCCGTCAGACAGCGCGCCTGGAGTCCGAAGCTGTTATGGCCGGAGAACGGATTCAGTTCCGCCCCCAGCCGTTCCACGGTTTCCGCGATTTCGCGGGCCGTGCGGGAGGTGGTGCCGCGCAGCAGCATCTCGCTCAGGCAGCGGGTGAGTCCGCTGGTTTCTTCCCGTTCCTCGAGCACGCCGCCGCGCAGGGCCGCGCACAGGTACACAAACGGCAGCCGGTGGTCCTCGCGCACCAGCAGCGGAATACCGGAGGCGAGGGTGAGCTTTTGCACCGCCGATGGCGCGGGCACGACCGCGTTCGTTCCGCCGGCGGGCTCGGCCACGGGACTCAGCACGGCCAGCGTCCGGTTTTCCGGCCGCAGGTAGCGGCGCGCCACGGCGCGCAGCTCGGCACAGGTCACGGTCTGCAGGCGGCGCAGGTAGGTTTCCGCATAACGCGGATCCTGAGCGAGAAGTTCGCCGGAGGCGTAACTGGCCGCCTGGCCGTGGGCGGTCTGCAGGGTCGCGAGTTCGCCGACGAGCATCATGCGCCGCACCTTCTCCACTTCCGCGCGCGCAAAGGGACGCTCGGCCCAACTCCGCACCTCGGCCTCGATGGCGGCCAGCACCGCGCTTTCCTTGTCAGGATCGAAGGCGGCGCTGATGCCGAAGAGTCCCGGATACCTGGGGGTCAGCGACCAGGCCTCGATGCTGTGGACCAGCTTCTGTTCCTCCTTGATGCGCTGCACCAGTCGGGAACTTTGCCCCTGTCCCACGATGGCCGCCAGCAGGTCCAGCGCCGGTGCATCGGGGTCGGTGAGGCGGACGGTGTGATAGGCCATGTGCAGCCGTGCCACCTTGAGCGGACGCACCTGCCGCGCGTACCGTGGGGCCTGTTGCGGGGGCTCTTCCGGCAGGACGAGCGGCGGACGCGGACGGCGGGCGAAGCTGCCGAAAATCTCCCGCAGGGCCGCCTCGACCTCGCCGGCGCGGATATCGCCCACCACCGCCACCAGCATGTTGTCCGGACCATAATGCCGGTGGAAGAAGGCCAGCAGCTCATCCCGCGTCACGGTCGCGAAGATTTCCTTGTAGCCGATCACCGGCACCCGGTAGGGATGCACGACAAACGCCGTGCCCCAGAGCAGTTGGCCGAGTTCGCGGTCAGGATTGTCGCGGATCATGCTCAGTTCGCGGAGAATGACCTCTTTTTCGCGCTGCCATTCCTCTTCGGGGAAGGCGGCGTTCATTACGGCGTCGGCGAGCACTTCCAGCCCCAGGCGCCAATGGCGCGCGGGCAGGTCGGCATGGAACACGGTGCGGTCCCAACCGGTGTAGGCGTTGATCTGTCCGCCGGCGTCGCTGATCTGGCGGGCGATCTCGCCCGGCTTACGGGTGGGTGTGCCCTTGAAGATCATGTGCTCCAGATAGTGCGAGAGGCCGCCGCCGAGGTGTTCGGCCTCATGCACGGCGCCGGCGCCGACCCAGATCTGGAGCGCCACGACTGGCGCCGAAGGATCTTCCTTGACCAGACACACCAGGCCGTTCTCGAGGACGAAGCGGCGCAGCGTCGCATTGGCGCGCTCCAGCGCGGCCAGGGCGGCAGCGTCGGCACCGCTGCGCGCCGCGCCGCGCGCGGGAGTTGTGGCAAACCAGGTGCCCATGATGACCAGGGCCCAGCAGGCACGCCTCATGAGGTCTCCCGCCGTGGGAGTGCCGGGGCCAAGCCACCCTTGGGAGCCGTCCGGCCCTTGCGACTCCGCGCCTTCTTAACCGGCCGGGTGGGGAGGAAGGGAGTGACAAACGCTGCGCGGAAATCATAGCCCGCGGCGAAATCCTCCTTGCGGTCCTGGGGCGTCTTGCCCAGAACGCCCTTGCCCACCAGGTTAAAGACAATCTCGCCCACGTCTTCCGTGCGTTTCACGCCCCACGTCTGGAGCACCCGGAAGGCCAGGGGACCGAATTCCTGCAGAGCCAACAGGCGGAAACCTTCCAGCAGTTCACGGCCGGTCACATGGCGGCCGGGTCCCGTCTCGGGCTTGTTGAGCATTTTGATTGTGTAGTCGAGGGCGGCGCGTACGAAGCGATAGGCTTCGGCCGCATAGCGGGCATCCTCCTTGAGGATTGCCGCCACCGCCGCTTCGAAGTTGCGCGGTTGCATGTTCGCTGCTGCTCCCTCTGCTTTTCCCGGCTAGGTCAGGGCCTGCCGAATACGGGCCGCAAAGCTTTCCATCTCCGACGGACTGCCGTACTCCTTGGGGATCCAGTTCCAGTGATGGCCGTCGGTGGCAAAACGCGGAATGACATGAAAATGAATGTGGGGGACCACCTGCCCCGCCGTGCGTCCGTTCGCTTGGGACACGTTCACGCCGTCCGCCCGCAACCCCACCATCTGGGCCCGGGCAATGCGTTGCACCACCGCAATGAGTTCCTGCAGCACCTCCACCGGGGTTTCGGTGATCGGATTGTAGTGGCGCTTGGGAATGACCAGCGTATGTCCTTTCACCACCGGCCCGATGTCCATGAAGGCCAGCACGTTGGCGTCCTCGTACACCCGCGAGCAGGCCAGCTCGCCGGCCACAATCTTGCAGAATACGCAATTCGCATCCATGGGCTTGAGCCTCCGGCCCTGGCTCTCTCAGCAAGCCGTTGGCACTCTACCGCAACCGGCCCGGCGCTGCAAATCGGAATTGCCCCGGCTGCGTCCGCGGCGGCGCAGCCGCCGCCGGGCCGGCTCCGCTGCGCGCTTGGCAGCTCCGGAGATTTCAGGTAGGCTGTATTCACAACCGTGAAGAGTAGCCTCGACCGCGCGGTGGTGGCCGGCTGGTTGCTGGGGTTGGCAGCGCACACTGCCGCCGCCGGAGTCGCAGAAATCGTGGGTGAGGTTAGCGCGGACCACTACGCCCTCGAGCACAGCAATCTTTACGTTACAGCCGGCATGTGCCGGGGCTTTACGCCCACCAGTCCCATCCGCTATCCGGGTTATCAGCACGACCCGGCGCGCGACTTCATCCATGGATTTTTCTCCAGCCTGGGTCTGGTGACCGAGCTGCATCCCTTCTGGTTGCCTTTCACGAAAGTATAAACCATTGGTAACTACTCAGGTGCCCGCCGGCGGCGGGCGGGCACCTGAAAGAATTGGCCCGAGCCAATCCCATCAGCACGGAGCATAGGCTATCCCCCCGAACCGCAACCGAAAAAAGTTCGTTTTTTTGGGCTGGACTCAGCCGGCGTGCTTGTCGTACTGTCCCGGCATGGCAAGCGTCACGGTTCGACAGTACTCACCGTCAATGGTCATGCAGGGGCGGCAGATCGGAGAGCGGGACATCGATCTGGTACGCAGCTTGTTGGAGGCGCATCCGGACTGGAATCGCACGCGCCTGAGCCGGGAACTGTGCGCGCGCTGGAACTGGCATAACGCGCAAGGCCGTCCCAAGGACATGGCGGCGCGCACCCTGCTGCTGAAACTGGAACGGGCCGGATATGTCCGGCTGCCCCCGCGGCGCGGAGTTTCGCCCAACGGACGGCGCAACCGGAACGTGGCGCCTATCGCGCCGCCCGCCGAGCCGATTCGCGGCGCCTTGCGCGACCTGCGACCGTTGAGCGTGAGCGTCGTCGCGCCGGGATCGGACGACGCGGGCCTGTTCCACGGCCTGCTGGCCCACGAGCATTACCTCGGACAGCGCAACACGGTCGGCGAGAACCTCCGCTACTTGGTACGCGACCGGCTCGGACGGCCGGTGGCCTGCGTCCTGTTCGGCTCGGCGGCGTGGAAGTGTGCCGCCCGCGACGGCTTCATCGGCTGGGACCGCCGCACGCGCGAACGCAACCTGCAAGGGCTGACGAACAACACCCGCTTCCTCATTCCCGGCTGGGTGCAGGTGCCGCATCTGGCCAGTCATGTGCTGGGCCTGATCGCCCGGCGCATCCGCGCCGACTGGCAGGCGAAGTACGGGCATCCCGTGCATGCGCTGGAGACCTTCGTGGATCGCTCGCGGTTCAAGGGCACGTGCTACCGGGCGGCCAACTGGCTACACTTGGGCCAGACGCGAGGCCGCACCCGCAACGACCGCGCGCACCGCCTCCACGCACCGGTCAAGGACGTGTACCTGTATCCCCTCGTGGCCGACTTCCGGCGGGAGCTGTGGGCATGATCGGCTACGATCAAGCCTTGACGATTTGCCGGACCGATCCTGAGGCGGCGGCGCGAATGCTCTGCGAGTTGTCGCGTGAACTGGACGCGCTGCGAAAGGAAGTCGCCGCCCTGAAGGCAGAGAACGCTGCCTTGCGCGAGCGGGTGCAGACGCTGGAAGAGCAGCTTGCCAAGGACTCGCACAACAGCCACCTGCCTGCGCCGAAGCGGCTTCGGCAGGCAGGCAAGCCGCCGTCTTCCGACGGGCTCGCCAAACCCAAACCGAAGAGCTTGCGCCCGAAAAGCGAGCGGCCTACGGGCGGTCAACCGGGCCATCCGGGCCACACGCTGCGCAGGGTGGAGAAGCCCGACCGGATCGTCACCCATCGCGTCGAACGCTGTGCGGGCTGCGGTCGCTCCCTGGCGGGGCAGAAACCCGACCGCGTCGAACGCCGCCAAGTCCATGACCTGCCCGAACCGAAACTGGAAGTCACCGAGCATCAGGCCGAGGTCAAAACCTGCCCTTGCGGCTGCGTCAATCGCGCGGCCTTCCCGCCCGAGGCCGCCGCGCCCGTGCAATACGGGCCGCGCGTCAAGAGCGTGGCCGTGTATCTGGGCGAGTACCAACTGCTGCCCTTCGACCGGCTCGCCGAAATCATGCGCGATCTCTTCGCCTGCGAGAGCTTCAGCGAGGGCACGCTGGCCAACTTCAAGGCCGACTGCTCCCGGCGGCTGGAGCCGGTCGAGGCGGCGATCCGCGACCTGGCGGCTGTCGCGCCCGTGGCCGGCTTCGACGAAACCGGCGTGCGGGCCACCGGCTCCTTGCACTGGCTGCACACCGTCTCGACGCGGCTGCTGACCTGGTACTACGCGCACAAGCGGCGTGGCTGCGAGGCCATGGACGCTGCCGGCATCCTGGCCGACTACCGCGGCCGCGCGATCCACGACTTCTGGAAGTCCTACTTCGACTACGACTGCGATCACGCCCTGTGCAACGGGCATCTGCTGCGCGAACTGACCTTCCTGTGGGAGGAGCAGGAACAGGCGTGGGCCAAAGACATGATCGACCACTTGCTGGCCATCAAGGAGGCCGTCGCCACGGCCCGTGCCTCCGGCTTGACTGCCCTGTCGCCCGCCGACCAGGAGCGGTTCCTCAAGGACTACGAGCGGATCGTCCAGGCCGGCTACGCGCAGAATCCGGTCACTGCGCCTCACAGCCCGAAACGCAGGGGCCGCCGCAAGCAGAGCAAGGCGCGCAACCTGCTGGACCGCTTCCGCGACCACCCCGATAGCGTCCTCGCCTTCATGCGCGACTTCGCGGTGCCCTTCGACAACAATCAGTCGGAGCGCGATCTGCGGATGATGAAGCTGCGGCAGAAGATCTCCGGCACCTTCCGCAGCTTCCAGGCCCTCGTGAACTTCTGCCGCATCCGCGGCTACGTCTCCACCGCCCGCAAGAACGGCCTCAACGCGTTGGACGCCTTGCAGCGCGTGTTCCTCGGCAATCCGTTCGTGCCGGCGGCCGACACCTCGTAATCCTCGCCCATCGCGCCGGACGCCGAAAACCGGCCAACCACTCTCAGGTGGCCGCCCGCTTTGGGGCGGCGACCTGAGCAGTTACAACCATTGATTAGTAACAACTTATACAATCCGCGAAACCCAATTTCCTAACCAGTCTTAAGTCGCTATGCATCAAGCACTTGCAAAGGCTGTCCTTGCCGTTTTGACCGTTTTCAGTCACCTCGCAGAGGGCTGGTTAGGAAGCTCTGAGTTTCGTGAAGCCCTCGTGTCTGAGGTTCGTTACTCCTTGCCGCATTCGGGGTTAGACTTCCTAACCCGGCCGCTGGAGCAGGTCCTTCGGCCTGCCGGAAGCAGCGGCTTTCACGAAAGTCGGCAGGAGTCATGCATGAAGCAGCTCGATCTCCTTCACGGCGAGCATCTATCTGCCCGCGTTCAGTACCAAGCACTGTTTGAGTTTCTGCCCCCAATTCCCCATAGTTACCAGTTCGGTCGACCAGGCATCGACCCGAATGTCATGCTGCGGGCATTCATATATCGATGCCTGCGACGTCTGCCCACGCTCTCGGACCTGAACTACTCGCTTCGTGAAAACCCCTCGCTGAGTGAAGGTATCGGCCTGGATCCATTCGCGCCTCCACCCAGCATAGAACGGTTCTCCCGTTGGCTGCGATCGACCTCTAACGAGACACTCCAATCCATTCGTTTCATCCTCGTGCGCAGGCTGGTCGACAGCGGCGCAGTTCATGGGAAAATCGTCGCCTTCGATAGCACCGCGATCCTCTCGCCCGTCAAGGAGAACAACCTCAAAACCACGGTTGCCGACCGATTCAACAAGCACCGATACCCCAAGACCGATCCCGAAGCGCGGCTGGGAGCATGCCGTTACTACATGGCCTCCAAGACTCAGAAAATCCGATTCTTCTGGGGCTACCGTAACCATGCCTTGGTCGACTTCCAATCCGAGTTGCCTCTATGGGAAGAAACCCATCCGGCCAACTATCACGCAAACCACTGCGCCATCCCGCTGCTCGAAGCCTGTTCTCAGAAACTGAATTTGCTGCCCCAAGTCGTCTGTGGCGATTCGGCCTACGACGCGGAGAAGATCCTCGCCTACATCGTTGAACACCTCCACGCCCGACCCGTTATCGCCTCCAACGCCCGCTATCAACCCAACCCCGATTTCCGTGTTCAGGGCAAAGTCGTGCTTTGTCCTGCTGCTCTGCCCATGATCCACAAGGGCCGCATGACTCCGAAGCGAACGGGCATTACCTACACCCAGTACGCCTGCCCCTTGCACTACAATCAATCGCTGCGCCAGAAGTACTTGCTCTCCCAGCCAACCACCCCAAATTCCTTTCTCAGAAGGGATGCAACTACCTGCTGCGGCACACCCCCTCGTACCGCTCCCAAATCCCCTATGCCTCCGCCGAGTTCACGGAACTGTATCAGAAGCGTACGTCCGCCGAACGTGTCTTCGCCCGTCTGCTGTCCGTCACGATGCAGGAACCGACCGTGCGGGGTCTGGCCGCGACCCGGAATCACTGCACAATCGCCCACATCGCCGCTTTGCTCGTCGCCAACGCGGCCTACAAAACCGGCCACCCCGACAAGCTCGCTTTCGTTCGCACATTCGTGCCCAACTTCATGGCTGAATCATGACTCGCCGAAAACCGACTTTTGTGAAATCCTACTATTCCAGCCACTTACAAAACCTGTCCATCAAAAATCGGGGAATGTCCTCATGCTTCGATCACTGCCGATTCTGGAGTGTGTTCGCCATGTGTCCATTGTTTTTTGGTCGGCCGCGCGCCTCCCCCCTTCCCCCCTGGGGGGAGGCGCACCCAGCTCCCAGCGGATCCCGAGCCTCAGCCCCCCAACCCCAAGCCGGCACCAACACCTGATCCGCAGCAGGGGGATACCATGTCGCTTCCGCGTCCCACAAAGTTAAAAAAGTCGATTGACATAGAGTGGTATCTGTCCTATAGTACGGCCATGATTATTTCGACCAAGTGCCGGTACGCCCTGCGGGCTGTTTACGAGATTGCTCGGTCGAATCAAGGAGGAGTCATGACAATCGGGGATATCGCGAAAGCGCAGCGGGTTCCGCAGCGTTATCTCGAAGGGATACTGAATCAGCTTCGCAAGGGCGGTCTGCTGGAAGCCCAGCGGGGGAGAAGCGGGGGATACAGGTTGGCCAAGGATGCCGGAGAGATCACGGTAGGCGAGGTAGTAAGGTTGATTGATGGACCCATTCGTGCCGTCGGGTGCGTTGAGGAAGGCAAGACCACCGACTGTCCGATGCGGGAGAACTGCGTATTTCTTCCGACATGGCAGAAGGTTCAACAAGCCATTGACCGGGCGCTGGATTCGACTGATTTCAACCATCTGGTGAAACTGGCGAGCGAAATAAGGCCAGAAGGATGCTCGAATTACACAATCTAGTTGCGCATTTTTCTTTTGAAAGAATGTACTGTAGGCCGGTCGAGGATTGTCACATTTAAAGGTGGAACACGCAGGAGTCAGGAGCATGGGCTATGACACGCGCGTACAAAGACAACTCTGAATCGATCGGCAATACGCCGCTGGTACAACTGAACCGGATCACTCGTGGGTTCAACGCCCGAGTGCTTGGCAAGGTCGAGGGGCGCAACCCCTCTTACTCGGTGAAGTGTCGTATCGGGGCGGCCATGATCTGGGATGCCGAGGAACGGGGCGTGTTGAAGCCCGGAATCGAGATTGTGGAACCGACAAGCGGGAACACCGGCATTGCGCTGGCCTATGTCGCTGCGGCGCGGGGGTACCAACTCACGCTCACGATGCCCGAGACCATGAGCGTCGAACGCCGAAAGATCCTGGTGGCGTTCGGTGCCAGACTGATTCTTACCCCAGCCCAAGAAGGCATGAAAGGCGCTATTACGCGCGCCGAGGAGCTGGTGGCTTC
>Ga0101944_10007312_pt1 | contig 11132 bp, 10 predicted proteins | sample DewCreD2012metaG_FD_75245 | JGI IMG/M metagenome (GOLD analysis project Ga0101944, IMG submission 75245) | Hot spring sediment bacterial and archeal communities from British Columbia, Canada, to study Microbial Dark Matter (Phase II) - Dewar... ... | reverse complement strand
CGCAGGCGCCGCCTCCGGCGGGGGTGGCGCTGGGGGTGTCCAACCCGGTGGGAGGAAGGGATTGGCGGCCAGGGCGGGCGAGGGTGACCGCGCCTGTTGTGCGGCGATAAAATCCAAAATGCCGAGTCGCGGCCGGCTGTCCGCCGGCGTGGCTCCGGCGCCGGACCACTGCGGCGGTTGTTCCGGGCGCAGCTCTTTCCAGAGCCACCAGCCGGTGACGGCGATCAGTCCCAGCAGGCTGCCGACGAACACGTTGCGCGCGTTGGCGCGCATCAACCATTTCCAGAACGGCTCCATGTGGTGCCTCTTCCGCGCCGCTCAGTACCCCAAGGGCCGCGCTCGCCGCGCCGGCGTCGGGGCGTTCGTGGCGGCCTGAAAATCCTCCGGCGTTTTCAAGAAGATCGGACTGCTGAGCACAGCCGTGACGCTGAGCAGATTGGGTTTGTCGCGGGCGGCGGACTCGACGCGCAGGCGGCGGATCAGGAACAGGCGGCCCGGGTCCAGCACCGCCCGGAAGAGGTCGAACAGGTTTTCGAGGCTCCCATAGAATTGCACCCGGACAGGATATTCTTCGAAAAACGGGACGGAGGCGTCGCCGAAAACCCGCACGACGGGCGTCAGCGGGGTAATCTCGCGCAGCTTGTCGATCTTGATATCCAGCGTCAGATCGACCAGCCGCTCGACGGCGCGCAGTTGCAGCATCAGCTTGCGGGCGTCCTCGCCGCTGGTGACGGTATCGTCGAGGCCCAGATCGTGGGGCAGGCTGATGTTCAACTGGCGGGAACGCCGCAGCAGCCGTTGGCGCACCTCGAACAGGGCCACCTTGAAGTCAATATGGCCCACGGCGGTTTCGTTCGATTCATCCCGGCGGACAATCGTCGAGAGGCGCGCCACGGTGCCGGTCCATTCGTTGCACAGCGCGCGCTCGTACTCCTCCTCTTCCAGCAGCTTGCGCTGCAAGACTTCTTCCCCGAAGAGGTAGTTGCGCGCCGCCAGTTGGGACTGCATGTCGTCAATCTCCCGCTGCAGCCGTTGGCGGCGGTTGTTCAGCGGCGTCAACAGGAAGAACCACAGCGCGAAGATCAGGACGCCGGCCATCAGAATGATCGCCAGCACCTGTTGGCGTTCCGACCATTTCTTGAGGCGCAGGAAGTTCATGGCGCCGCCAGCTTCACTTCAATGACAAAGCGCTGGCCGGGACCGTCCCGCAGGGCCGCGCCGGCCGAGGATTCCGCGGCCAACTCGTCGCTCAGCAAATCCGCGGCCACCACGAACGGCTCGGCTTTAAGCCGGCCGATCAGGTCGCGCACCGTGGTGAACGCGGAGCGCCGGGTGTAGCCTTCGACCAGGACCCGCTCGAAGGGCGCGGGGGGCCGGTTGGTCGCCGCCGGCTCGGCTGCCGGCGGCGGCGCGGCCGGCAGCGGGTCGGTCGCCCCCTCTGCGGCGGCGCGGCGGGCAAAGTAGGATTCGGCGTCGGCCACGACGGTGATCACATCCCGCGGCTCCTTGCAGCGGGCCAGGGCCTCGATCAGGTCGCGGATTTGCAGCCCGGCGCGCAGGTCGCGGGCGACCACCTCGGCCAGGTCGCGCACGACGGCCGCGCGGGCGCGGGTCCTTTCGATCTGGGCGGCCAGTTCCTGGCGGCGCGCGAGGCTGACGCGCTGCGCGTCGAGTTGCGCCTCCTTGCGCCGGATGTCGCGGTAGCCGGCGATCAGGCTCACGGCCAGAATGGCCGCGGCGGCGGCGGCGGCGGCGATCCACATCGGTTTCTGGCGACGGAACGCCAGTTCGTCGCGCACCCGCGCGGGCAGCAGGCTGAGGCCGGCGCCGGCATCGCTGAGGCCGGCGAGACCCAGACCGATGGCCGTAACCAGCCGTTCGGGACGCTCGCCGTTGGGCGTGACGATGCGCGGCGCCACGGGGGCCACCGGCAGGCCGAGCCTGGCCGCGGCCAGTTCCGCCAGACCGGGGAGTCCGGCGCCCCCGCCGCTGAGCCACAGCCGCCGCGGTTGCCACTCCGGACCGGGAAACAGATTCTTGTACACCGCGAGGCAGGCTTGCAGCTCCGTGATCCACAAAGCTGCAGCCGAGCGCAACGCCGCCGTCTCCGGGGCGCCTTCCTTGCGCAGCGCCTCGCCGCTCAGTTTCAGCGTTTCCGCCTGCGCCGGCGGGATGCGCAGCGCTTTGGCCAGGGCATCGGTGAACGCAGCGCCGCCGAGCGCGAAGGTGCGGGCAAACAAAATGCCGCCGGCATGACCCACGACCAGGCTCGTGGCCGAATGGCCGATGTCCGCCAGCAATTGCAGCTCCGTTGTTCCGGCCAGCGCGGTCCGCAGGGCGTTGAACGCGGCCACGGGCGCCGGCAACAGGTTGACGACGAGCAGATTCATCTCGGCGGCCAGATCGAGCACGCCGTCCACCATGGCGGAGCGGGCCATGGCGATCAGGACATGCCGATCGCCCCCCTGGCCGGTGAACGGAGCGTAGCCGTAGGTCATGGCCTCGGGCGAGATGTCGGTGATTTGCAGCACCTGCATGGCGGCGATCTGTCCCAGATCGCGGGGGTCCCCCGGGGCGACGGACTGGGGGTGAAAGACCACGTGTTGGCCGGGCAGAGCCAGAGCGCAGGGGCGGCGCGCGAGGCCCAGCTTGGCGACCCAGGGCAGGAGGGCCTGACGCTGGGCGGAAACGTCCGAGGGCAGCGCCAGCGCTTCGCAGCGCGCCACGCGCAGGGCGGCGCCGTCGCGTTCCAGCCACACGGCCTTGGCGGTGTGCCGGCCCAAGTCCAAGCCGACGACTGTTTCTTTTCTAGCCATCGAATGCCTTTGCCTGGCCGGCCGCGGTCCGGCGGTCCGAACCGCGCCGGTGGCCGGCCGTCACGGGGCGGCCGGGCCGCCGGCGGCCGGCGTTGGGACCGCGGCGCTCTCGGCGGGCGCAGCGGCAGGCGTTGCGTCCGCGGCCGCTGACGGCGCCGGCGCCGCCGCGGGCTCCAGGGCAATCAAATTTTCGCCGCGGTTCGACAGGAGCGTGGCGGTGACGAAAATCAGCAGATTGCTCTTCTTTTCCTGGACGGTATCGTGCCGGAACAGGCGGCCGATCAACGGCAGCCAGGACAGCACCGGCACGCCTTCCTGAACCTTGCTTTCCTGGGAGGAAATCAAACCGCCCATGACGACCGTTTCGCCGCTCTGCACCACGACTTCCGTTTCGATCCGGCTGCGGCGGAAGATGGGCAGCTTGACGACCGAGAGGGTGGCGTTGGTCACGCTGCCGGCGTCGTTGTTGTCCGCGCCGGTTTGATAGTACTCGTAGCGCACGAAGTCGCTGATCTCCGGCACGACGCGCAGCATGATGTCGCGCAGTTCGGCGCCGACGCTGGGCGTGACCTCCAGAAGGATGCCCAGCTCCTCCAACTGCGGTTTGCCGACCGGCACGAGCACGGTGGTGTAGGTGGTGGCCCCGCCCGACTGCAGGGCGCTGGGCGTGGACTGGATGTCGTACTCGTCGAAGTAGCGGAAATCCTCGCCGATGCGGATGGTCGCCGTGCGGTTGTTGACCGTCGCCACCTTGGGCACGGAGAGCGTGCGCGATTTGCCGGAGGTTTCCAGCGCGTGCAGCACGGCCTGGAACATGGGATCGGTCAGCACGCCGCGGAAGGTAAGGTTCAGGCCGCTGGCGGCGCCGACAAACTCCGTGCCGGAAACCGTTGCCCCTTTGTCGATCTGCGACTCCGTGGCGGTGATCGGCCGGCCGTTCTTCATGCCCCGTTCGGAGGTGACGCGATACGGGCTGTTGAGCGTCCAATCGATGCCCAGTTCCAGCAGATCGTCAACCCCGACGGTGATGAAGCGGGCTTCGATCAGCACTTGGGGCGGAACGACGTCGAGGGCCTCGATGATATCCTCGACCTTCGCCAGATTCTCGCGGGTGTTCTTGGCGATCAAGACATGCGCATTGCGGTCGAAGAAGAGGTCGGCGCCGTTTTCCTGGGGAACGAAACGCTTGATCGCTTCGATCAAGGCAAGGCCTTGGTCTTCGGCGGACAAGTCTTTGTTGGCCAGTCCTTTGCGAAGACGATAGAGACGGGTTTCCATGGGCACCGCCATTTCGCCGGCGCCCAGCGGCGTGGCCCAGATCAAGTTTTCGCCCGCGTGAAAAGCGATGCCGAGGTTGCGAGAAGCATAGTCGAGGATTTCGGCCAGGGGCACCTGGTCGGCATGGATGGTGAAGGTGCGGTTGGCGTTGGAGAGGTCATCGGCCACCATGTTGACGCCGGCGGCGCCCAGCGCCAGCACGAAGTCCGGGAGGGTGGCGTTTTCCAGGTGGATGCTGACGGGGCGGCGCAGCAGCTCTTCCATGGCGGTGCGCGCGGTGCGCAAGGGGCCGCTTTGGCCCTGCACCGGGAGGCGCGTTTCGAAGGTGTCGGGCAGAGCCTTGTGCTTTTCCGCGTCCGTTCCCATGCGGCTGTCCGTGGTGGACTGGCGCAGCTCGGCCACGGTGGCGCGCCGCGCGGCCAGGGCCTGCATGATGCGCTGCTGCAACTCGGCCAGGCCGGGCCGCAGCGGGTCGCGGCGGCTCAGTTCGATGCAGCGCGCCACGGCTTCGGCGTACTGGTTTTCGGTCAGAAGGGCTTCCACGGCGGCCAAATCCGGATCGGCGGCCGGCGGCGGCGGCACGGCCGCGCGCGGCGTGGCGCAGCCGATGATGCCCCCCACGGCCAGAAGCAGGGACAAGAGGGCGCTGAGCAAAGAGGGGTTTTTCATAAGGCACCTGCGCGCGATGGACGGTTCATTCCAACGGTGTGAGTTCCCAGTTCAACGGACCCGCAAAGACGTTGCCGGCGTAAGCGACGTTCAGCGTCAGGCCCTCCTGGTGGCCATCGGTCGTGCGCACCTTGCGTTCGCGATGGTGAAAGAAGCAGCGCACGATCGGGAACAGCGATTCGCTGTAAGGCTGGCCGCCGTTCCACTTGTCGCCGTGCTGCAGTTGATAGGTTTTGACTTCCTTCCAGGTGGTGGTGCCGGGGTCGCCGTCCAAGTCCACGTCTTCGCCCGTGACGCCGCCGGAGCCGATGTCGGACGACCAGTCCCAACTGCAGGGGGCGCCGCAGAACTCGTAGAAGTAACTGCAGGCATGCACGGCGGGGTTGCGGCCGTAGGCCGAGCCGTTGCGGTCGTTGTCGCTCGTTTCGGCAAAGAGATCGCCGGGCGTGTCGGACAAGGGCTTGGAGCCGTCCGCGCCGCGGGACATGTCGGAGGGGCAGACGAACACATCGAGGCCGCTGCCGCCGCCGTGGCTTTCCCGGGCCTGGAGATACTGCGGGTGCAGGTTGGAGAGCCAATCGGGATTCTGGCCTTCGTGGTCTTCGCGGTACATCAGCAGCGAGATGGCCAACTGGCGCAGGTGGTTGGTGCAGGCCGTTTGGCGGCCGCGCTCGCGGGCGGCCCGCAGGGCGGGCAGCAACAGGGCGGCCAGCATGCCGATGATGGCGACGACCACCAGCAGTTCGATCAACGTGAACGCTCTTCGTGCCGCCGCGCTTCGTTTCATGGTCTTGGGCCCCCGGCGCGCCGCGTCCTGCGGCAGGCAGTCGCTGATCCTTGCGCAACCGCTGACCAGAGACTGTAGTTGCAGCCCCCAGGACAGTCAACGGCAATTGCCGGCCGCGAATTGCAACCGGGGTGGCAAAAAAACGGCGTTCAGGCGAAGTCGCTCTTTTGGAAAGGCGCCAGGGCGGACCAGTCGCCCTTGAGGGTGGGCGAGGCCAGGGCCTGCCGCAGGCGCGCCAGAAAATCGGGGCGCGGGATCGGTTGCGCGCCCAGGCGGAGCAGATGCGGCGATTCCACCTGGCAGTCGATCATGGCGAAGCCGAGCCCCTGGAGACCGCGGACCAGAAAGACCAGGGCGCACTTGCTGGCATTGGCCACGCGGGAAAACATGGACTCGCCGAAGAAACAGCGGCCCAGCGCCACGCCGTACAGGCCGCCCGCGAGCCGGTTGCCTTCCCAGACTTCGACCGAATGAGCATAACCTGCCTCGTGGAGCCGGACATAGGCCTCCAGCATCTCGGCGGTAATCCAGGTGCCGCGCTGGCCCCGGCGCCGGGCCGTGGCGCAGTGTCGGATCACGGACCGAAAGCCGCCATCGACGGTGGCGCGGAAGCGGCTGGCGTTGAGCGTTTGCCGCAGGCTGTGCGAAATATGGAGCCGCTCGGGAAAGAGCACGCAACGCGGATCGGGCGACCACCATAGCAGCGGCGCGCCCTTCTCGTACCAGGGGAAGATTCCGGAGCGGTAGGCCAGCAGCAGGCGTTCGACGCTCAGATCGCCGCCGACGGCCAGCAGACCGTCCGGTTCCGCCAGGTGCGGCGGCGGGAAAACAAGCCGGCGGCTGAGTTCGAACACGGGCATCAGCGATCGCCCTCCCGAGCCGCCGCGGGGCCGAAGCGGAGCGCCGCGGCTCAGATTTTCTGGATTTCCGCCGTCAGCCCGAAGGCCGTCAACTGATCTTTGTGCAGCCGCGCCGGCGTCTCGGACTCCAGCTCGGCGATCGCGCGGCCGGTCTCGTGCGCTTCGAGCATGATTTTCACGGCCAGTTCCAACGGGTGGCCGAAGACCCGCATCAGGCATTCGACGACGTGTTCCATGCTGTTGACGTCGTCGTTGAACAGGATCACCTCGTACAGGTCTTCCGGCCGCACGGAGGCGGCGGTTCCGGTGGCAGGGTGTTCCACGGTCGAGGCCGCGCGCGCGCCGCGGGACCGCGGCAGGACGGCCGGCATCCGGGGCAGGGGGTGCAAGTTCATTGCGGGGGCCAGTAAAGCAAAGGCAGGCGCGAGGTTCAAGCGCCGGCGCGTCTCGCGGCAGGCGGCCGGCGTTCCAAACGGATCGAATGCGCGAGAACATTTTCTCGCTTGCAAAGGGAACCCAAGTTCAGTTTAATATCGCAAGAGATTTGGGAAGGCTAAGGGCTCAGGTCAGTTATCAGGAGGGGTTGAACCATGCCGCGCCGAACGGATGTGGCGGAGAAAGTGCGGAAGCTGAAAATCTTTTGGCAGCAACACAAACGGCTGCCCGGTTACAACGAGATGCTGGAGTTGTTCGGCTATCGCTCCAAGAACGCCGTGTTCGGACTGCTGCGTCGGCTCGAGAAACTGGGATACGTGACGTTGCAGCACGGCAAGGTGGCATTGACGGGCAAACTGACGGGCACGGTGCGGCTGCTCGGTTCGGTGCAGGCGGGCTTTCCGTCCCCGGCGGAAGAAGAACTCGTGGACACCTTGAGTCTGGACGAATTCCTGGTGGAACATCCGGAAGCCACCTTCATGCTCAAGGTCTCGGGAGACTCGATGATCGAGGCGGGCATTTTCCCGGACGATATCGTGCTGGTCGAGAAAGGCGTGGCGCCGCGGAACAACGACATTGTGATCGCGCAGGTGGACGGCGAATGGACGATGAAGTACTTCGTCAAGGACGCCGACGGCGTGCGGCTGGAGCCGGCCAATCGCAAGTATCAGCCCATCCGTCCGCGGCAGTCGCTGGAGATCGCCGGGGTGGTGCGCACGGTCATCCGCAAGTACGGTTGATCGCCGCGCGGGCAGGCGAATGGCGGCTGCCGTCCCTTCACGCCGGCCGCGGGGGCTCGGGCGGGGCGGCCGGCAGGACAAACCAGAAGACGCTGCCCTGGCCCGGCTCGCTGTCCACCCCGATGCGGCCGCCGTGGGCTTCCACGGCCAGTTTGCAGAAGGTGAGGCCCAAGCCGGTGGACCGGGGCGTTTGTTGCGCTTGCCCGAAGCGTTCGAAGATTCTCTCGTGATCGGCCGGGTCGATGCCCGGCCCGCGGTCGCGCACGCGGAACCGAATGCCGGCGGGATCGGGTTCGGCCGCGACGTCGATCGCGCCGCCCTCGGGCGTGAATTTGACGGCGTTGCCGAGCAGATTCGTCAGCACGCGGCCGATGAGGTCGCGGTCGCCGCGCAGGGTGGCGGCGGCGGGGGCCACGTGCACCGCAATGGCGCGTCGGCCGGCCTCTGGGCCCAGGCGGCGCAGGGCTTCGTCGATCAGGCCGGCCGTGTCGCCCGTCTCGAGGTTCAGCGGCAGGGCGCCGCTTTCCAGGCGGCTGATGTCGAGCAGCGAATGGATCATCCACGTCAGGCGGTCGCCGAGCGCCAGCGCCTCGCGCAGAAAGCCCGCTTCGTCGTCGCTGAGTTTGCGCGCGGCGGTGTGGCGCAGCAGGTCGATGTAGGCGAGCAGCGAGGTGAGGGGCGACTTCAGGTCGTGCACCACCATGTGGGTCAGGTGGTCGCGGGCCTGTTCCGCTTCCTGCAGCTTGCGGTAATTGCGTTCCAACTGCTCGAGCAGGCGCGCTTTTTCCGCGTGCGCGGCTTCGGCGTCCTCCTTGGCCTTGAGCAGCCGGTCTTCGGCGCGTTTGCGCTCGGTGATGTCGCGGATCAGCACCACGGCGCCGGCCTGCCGCCGCAGTTCGACGGTGACGAGTTCGAGCGGAAAAACGGAGCCGTCTTTGCGTCGGCCGCGGGCCTGGCCCACGTGGAACCCGACCCGTTCCAAGTGCAGGAAAATTTCGCGTTGGTCGCTGGTGATGCGCCGATCGAAATACAGCAGGTCGGTCTGGCGGCCGATCACCTCCTGGGGCGTGTAGCCGAAGACCTCGCGCACCAGTTCGTTGCACTCCGTAATGCGCCGGTCGGGGCTGACGATCAGCAGCACGTCGGGGCTGATCGTTTTCAGGATCAGTTCCAGATCCCGTTTGGCGACGATGGTGCTTTGCCAGCGGCGATAGGCGACCCAGAGCAGGATCAGGAGGTAGAGGAAGACGGCGGCGGAGAAGCACTGGACGGCGGTGTTCTCCCAATAGGCGGCGAATTCGCGGCGCACCGCGGGCAGGACAAAACAGGCCAGCCGCTGGAGCGCCAGGGTGGCCACCAGCAGGATGGCGAGCCAGAGGTGCACCGTCTCGGCATTTTTCGGCTTGAACGCGCGCATGGCCCCCCGCATTCTTGAAGGGCTAGATAGCCGGCGGCGCGGGTGCGAGTCAAGCGGGAACTCCGGGCGCCGCGGGGGAAGGGAGCACAGGTGAACAGTTTGGAAGAAGGCGCGGCGCTGCAATTGGATTTCGGGAAAATCGCGAAGACGGCGGCCCGCTGTCCGGAGGTGCTGCCGGTGGCGGTACAGGATGCCGACAGCGGCGAGGTGCTGCTGGTGGGCTACACCAACGAGACGGCGTTCCGGCGGGCCTGCGCCGAGCGGCGGCTGATCTTGTGGAGCACATCGCGCAACGAGCTGTGGGAGAAGGGGAAGACGTCCGGCGAGACGTTCGAGTTGCTGGAAGTGCGGGTGAACTGCGAGCAGAATTCGCTGCTGTACAAAGTGCGGCCCCGCCGGGGCGGCATGTGCCACACCCGCAACCGCGCCGGGCGGCCGCGCGCGGGCTGTTACTACCGCCGGCTGGCGTGGGATACGCTGAGCCTGGAGCATCTGGATCCGTAGCCGTGAGATTCCGCTGCCCATATTGCGGCGCGGACTTGGGCGCCGCGCCCGTGGCCTTGTGTCCCAGCTGCGGCAAGGGCATGCAGATTCCCGACCATCTGCGGGCCGTGCCGTTTCGCGAACGGCAGTTGGCGCGCCGCCGGCGGCAGCGGCAGGCGGAGCGGGAGCGGCGGCGGCGCGGCGCGAACGAACTGCCGGCTCTCGGCCGGCGTCCGGTCGCCGCGCTGGCGGCCCTGGCCGTGCTGGCCGTGCTGGGCAGTCTGCTCGTGGCCCGCGTCCGGCGCGGTCCGGCGCCGTCGGCCCCCCTGCTGATCGGGCGGGCGCAGGAGGAGTTGAACATCCTGCGCGTGGCGCTGGACGATTTCCGCAACGACTGCGGGGCATACCCCGACGAACGCTCGGGGCTCTACGCCTTGATCAGCAACCCGGGACAGCCGGCCTGGCGCGGGCCGTACGTGACGCTGATCAAGCCGGATCCCTGGCGGCGGCCCTACGTGTACGAGCAACGCGGCGGGGAGCCGCTGGTGCTGTGCCTGGGTCCGGACGGCCAACGAGGCACGAGCGACGACTTGCGGCCGCGCGGCTGGCAGGCGCTGGTGCGCGCGGGGGCGGAGACGGGCGCGGACTGAAGCGGGCGGCGCCGGCGCCCGCCGCCGGCGGAGCGGGGAAGGGGCGGAGCATGGACAACGTGGTCAGTCTGGTTGGCATCTTCGGGCTGTTGGGTCTGGCGTGGCTGCTGTCGGCCGAGCGGCGCTGCGTCAACTGGCGTCTGATCGGCGGCGGGTTGGCGCTGCAACTGGCGTTTGCCGCCTTTGTGTTTCATGTGCCGGCCGGCGCGCGGCTGTTTTTGTTTTTGAACGCCGCGGTCGTGCGGGTGTTGGACGCCGCTTCGGCGGGGGTGCGCTTCTGTTTCGGGCGTCTGGCTCTGCCGCCCGGCGCGGTCAGCGAAACGGGCGAAACCTCGCTGGGTTTCATTCTGGCGTTTCAGGCCCTGCCGACCATCGTGTTCTTTTCGGCGTTGGTTTCGGTGCTGTACTTCTATCGGATCCTGCCGGCGCTGATCCGCGGGTTCGCCTGGGTGTTTGCGCGGCTGTTGCGGGTGTCGGGCGCGGAAGCGCTGTGCGCGGCGAGCAACATCTTCGTGGGCGTCGAATCGGCGCTGACGGTCAAACCGTACCTGGAACGGATGACCCGTTCGGAGCTGTGCGCGGTGCTGACGGCCGGCCTGGCCACGGTGTCCTCCAACGTCATGGCGTTGTACGTGTTCGTGTTGCAGGAAACGTTTCCCAACATTGCCGGGCATTTGATTTCGGCCTCGATGCTCTCCGCGCCGGCGGCGCTGATGATGTCCAAGCTGCTGCTGCCGGAGCGGGAGGCGCCGCTGACGCTGGGGCGGACGGTGGCGCCGTATGCGGAGCGGGAGGCCAGCGTGTTTGAGGCGATCATCCAGGGCGCGAACGACGGACTGCGGTTGATCATGGGCATTGTGGCTTTGCTGCTGGCAGTGCTGGGATTGGTGGCGTTGGCGGACCTGCTGCTGGGGGCGGCGGGGGGGCGGCTCAACGCCTGGACGGGGTGGGGAGTGGACTGGTCGTTGAAAACGCTGTTGGGGTGGCTGTTTTGGCC
>Ga0101944_10007311_pt1 | contig 11134 bp, 10 predicted proteins | sample DewCreD2012metaG_FD_75245 | JGI IMG/M metagenome (GOLD analysis project Ga0101944, IMG submission 75245) | Hot spring sediment bacterial and archeal communities from British Columbia, Canada, to study Microbial Dark Matter (Phase II) - Dewar... ... | reverse complement strand
AGTGTGTCAATAAAAAATACTGAGAAGTAGAAATAAGGATAACCACTATCAAGTGGGGACCATGACTCACCTCCATCGGTTGTTTTTATCACGGTGCCGCTTGCTCCTACAGCATATCCAATTTTTTCGCTGGGAAATGATACTGATGCAAGGTCATGGGTTACATTACTATATTGTCGTAGCCAGTTTTTCCCTCCGTTCGTAGTTTTTAAAATCAAACCTCGGGAGCCAACAATCCATCCTGTCTGAGGATTTATGAAGCGGACACACATTAGATTGTAAGTTGAAGAACTGTCTGTATTTTTCCACGAGATGCCACCGTCGGTACTTTTTAAAATTGTCCCATAAGCCCCAACAACCCAGCCGACTTTTGAATTAATAAAATGAATGGAATAAAGTGTATTTTTTGTCCTGCCTGTAAATCGTGAATTAGTCCATTGTTTACCACCATTAGTTGTGCGGATGATTTTTCCATTCTCACCGCAAACTATCGCGGTGTTATTATCCAGAACGGATATGGAAAAATAGTTTGTCTTATCTACATTTTTCTGGAATTGTAAAAGAGATAAAATAATAATCAGCAAATATGCGGGCATTTATTTTCCAGGTTATTTTTTAAATTTTATGTTAAAGAATTGGATTGTGTATTAATATCATCATAATGATATATTATTTAATTTTCAAATTATCTTTCATTTTATACCCAATTCTTTAAGTAAATTAGTTGCGTTTGAAAATTTTTCAGCAACCCAGAGAACATAGCGGATATCGACAGCAATTGAGCGACTGTACTCCTCACTCCACATATAGTCATTTATTGTCGCTTCATAACATCTGTCAAAATTAACTCCAACTATTTCACCTTTTGCATTTAGAAGTGGACTTCCCGAATTTCCACCAGTTGTATCAAGATTGTACAGCAATGCTACTGGCACATCGTTTAACTTCTTGTGTTTCCATCTACCAAAATTTTTTTCCTTGTGAAGTTCAATAAGTTTTTTTGGCGTTGCATAGGGATCGGTTCCCGTCGTTTTTTCAATTATTCCCTTTACAGTCGTTATTGGAGCCGAATAAAGTGCATCAGCAGGAGAGTAACCCTTGATTTTACCAAAAGTCAGTCTTAAAGTGCTGTTCGCATCGGGAATAAAATCTTTCTTTAAGTAAAGTTTTTTTACGTCAACAAGTAGTGCATATAACTTTGAAAGGGCTCCATCTCTGCGCTGGCGTACTGTACGAAGTTCATCATAAAGCGGCATTAGAGACTGGACAAATTCTAAACATGGATCGTTTAAATTAGTAAGTTCATTATATGATTTTGCAAGTGCTTCTTCTAAATATGTTTTATCCATTAACTTAGATGAACTGTACAATTTATCGATAAAAGTATTTATTGCTGTTTCAGGATTATCTCCGGATATGATTTTATCAATGGGGGATATTCGCTGGTTTTCAGGAAGTTTTACCGCATCAGTTAAGATCCGTTTCAGGAATATTTTATCAACTGGTTCATAAAAATTTGAAAGTGACATCAGAAGAGATTCTTTGGTGCGCGTAAAATTCCGATCCATATATGCTGATGCACGTTCAATATCTGGTTTTTCTCTTTCTCGGCTTGCATCGATCACGGCTTTGGCCAGACTTATTAAATTTGAACTTTGAAGCAGATAATCCAATGTAAATTCATATTGTGTTCGTGATCGAATTTCTTCATAAATTGAATTGATATCTGATAAAACCGAGCCATACCATTTTTTTCTGTTTGGATCTGAATCAATGAATGACTGTAGTAATTGTTCCTCTTCCCTTTTTTTTGAAACAAGTTGAAGTCGTTTTAATCCCTGTAATTTGCCCCGATAGTTTTTCATTGTGTTTGCAAGACCTTTTATTCTTCCATCAAGTTTCAAAGAAATGGCTCTATCTTTCTTTCCCAATTCTTCCATTACTGATATCTGCCACTCGTACAGGTCTGCAATGTAGGGCATTCGAATTTCTTCTTCAAAAGCCAGGTATGAAGCAGTTCTGTGGCGGTATGTCCGTCCGGGGTAGCCCAGAATAAAAACCGGCTCATTTTCATCGACACCCTCAAGACCAATCTTAAGGTACTTTTTTGGATGATATGGTACATTATCCTGAGAATAATCAGCGGGGGAGCCATCGGGGGCAACATATGCTCTTATGAATGAAAAATCGCCTGTGTGTCTTGGCCAGATCCAGTTATCATTCTCACCGCCAAATTCTCCTATAGAGCGGGGCGGGACGTAAACAAGTCGGACATCCCGTAAATAAGTATAGATAAACAAGACATAGGATTTACCTATGAACATTTCTGAAATTTCTGCTCTTTTCCCTGGATTTTTGTTTTCTGTTTCAGTTATGATTTCTTTAATTCTTCGATCAATTGCTTTTGAACGGGTGGCAAAGTCCATTGTGTCATTTAAGACAGCGAGCACGCTTTCTGAAACATCACGATAGGAATCAACAATTCGGACTGTAAAACCTTTAGCAGGGATTTCTTCCGTCAGGGATTCAGCAAGAAATCCGTTTGTTACCAGATCTTTTTCGGGTGTACTCGCGGCCTGGACAGCACCAAATGCACAATGATGGTTTGTAATTATGAGTCCATTAGGAGAAACAAACGAACCGGTACACCCGCCTATATTTACTATTGCGTCTACCAGACTGACTCCATCCGGATTATAGATATCTTCTGCAGTAACTTTTAATCCTTTTGATTTTAAGTCTAATTTTTTAATCTCACTTAAAGGGTACATTCCCTCGTCTGCAATTGTAACGGAGGAAAAGAAGATTGTGATAAGGAAAAGGAAAATAAATAATCCTGAAAATTTTATGTATGATTTTTTTTCTTTCTGACTTTTCATGTGGGCCTCATTGTAACAAGTGGTAATTATATTTTTTTTGTACCTATTCTATCGATGTATTTATTTTTTTCTGTATCTACGCGGATTGTGTCGCCTGTGACAATAAATTGCGGAACCTGTATTTCTATCCCGTTTTCAAGAGTGGCGGGTTTCATTGTATTATCTTGCCCTTCACGGATTCCTGGTCCGGTGGTCACGACTTTTAACTCCACAATTTTCGGAAAATTTATTGATATGGCTTCGTCCCCGAGCAATTCTATTGTCACTTTCATCCCCTCTATCAGATATTTTTCATTTATTGTGAGATTGGTTTTTGGAATGCTTACCTGATTAAATGTTTCAGGGTCCATGAAGAAAAAAGAATCGGCGTCTTTGTAAATATATTCCATCTGACGTTTTGTTAGTTCGAATTCCTCAACTTTATCGGTTAATTTGAACCGGCGGTCTGCAAAATGACCGAATTGAAGGTCTTTAAGTTTTAATTCAATAAATCCATGCATCTGCCCACTTCCTGCGTGGTGAATTACTTCGAGCACTTTGTATAGTTTTCCATCTAATTTAACTGCTGTTCCTTCCTTAATGTCGGAAACCAAGATCATATCAGTCTCCTTTCTCGATTAGTAAACACTATTTTAAAAATTAAAGCGGCACGCTTGAATGGATTTAAATATCCTTTAATTCAATTTTTTTGAATTTTAGAGAAAGAGTAGAAAATTTATTTTATTTCTCTATTTATTAAAAATTATTAAAGTAACTTTTTTAAACTTTTAATTTTAATTTAAAACCTGTATGATAATTTCAAGTCTGCGGTAATTGCTATTTGATCCAGTGGATTATTCATTTTCACGCTTTCACCACCTATGGTTCCAGAATTAAGATAGGTATATCTTACATTTGTTCCTGCGCTTATTAGCCAGTGTTCGCTGAAATAATGTTCCAAACCTAAGCCACCTCCCAGCGCGAACCCGTTCAACATGTTGTCAAAATCAGCACTCAGAAAACTAAAACCAGCCTCTCCGTTTACAAAAGGTTTTATAAAAGAAGAATCGAACGGGTAATATTGGACTCCTCCTAAAATCCATCCCAGTGTCCATTTTGATGACATGAAAATTTCACTGGAATTTGATTTTGTCAGGATAAGTACATTATCATTCATGTCATGGCGCGCAGCACATATAATTGCAGTAATAGAAAATTTATCATTTATTTTATACTGGAAATTTAAACCTCCTCCAATTGCACTGTTTAATTTTACTTCATTACCGGATATCGATATATAAGGAAAATTTATCCCAACGAAATATGCTCCCTGGGGATACACTATACTACTCAGTGTTATTATAAGGGAAATAATTTTTAAATATATTTTTATCTTCATAAAGACCCCCTTTTTAAATATTTTTAATGATTATGCTTTCATCCTCATCCCTTTTTCTTCATAACTGAATATCCACCCTGCGAGTTTTCCTGGGTCAATTTCCTTGAAATTATTCCAGTATTTTGCCGTATTTAGGAAACGAGAACTTGTATCATTTTCAGGTATGCTCTTTTCCATCCGGAAAATCTCTTGAATTCGCAATTTCCATAATTTCATATTTGAAACACGCAAATCGACCCATCCATCGTGAGCCCAGGTGTCTATTTTTTGTTTTGTGACGGATATTTCTTTTTCACCTTTATTGACAGGTATTTTTATTGTATCACCCCGTAAAAGTGTTTTCCCATCAGGTAAAAGAATTGGGATTCCGATTGAAATTATTTGTGCACGAAGCAAACTATTTGTTTCTATAATTTTTTTAATTTTTCTTGACAGGATATTCGGGCTTGTTTTTGCGATATCATACATATCTTTACAACTTAGTTTAAGCAAATATCCTTCATAAAGAAGTTTTGACAATCTTGGAGGGCCAAGCATTTCAAAGGCGACGCTATCTGTGTGATATTTTTTCTCCAATTCGATGATTTGATTTTTTGCACTCTGAAAAAGATATCCTGCACGGTATGTCGGACCAAGTGTAGCGTTATCAAGTGCATTTATTATATCATGCCCGGTGTTTCCTCCCTTTATTTCGTAAATAACGTCCTCTGCTATTTCTTCCGGGGTAACAAATTCCATCTGTCCAGGTGTTGTTATTGCTTCGAATTCCCCTCTTGAAAAAAGTCCATTTTCGCCAGTATCAATAAAAACCGACTTCATTGTTTTATTGAGCGGTTTTGCGAAGTTATTTAAAGTCAATGGAAGTGTTTGATTTAGTTTGAAGCCATATTTTGGAGGGCAATCGACAAGCTTAACAGGTTTTCCATGCTTTTTAATTTCACCATGAGCAACACGTTTCCATGCTATAGCCGCAGTCGGCTTTATCTCTTTTGTGATTGGTGCATCGGGTGTACGTCCCATCAGGAAAAGTAAAAGCGTGTGGGCTCCTGCAACACTTGATTTGCTCAGCAGCACGCTTGATGGTCTTTCTTCACTGTGAGTATAAGGTATATTCAAGCCCATTCCGCCGGTGCCGCTTGTTCCGATTTTTAAATATATTTTTGTTTTAAATAAATGCATTGATCTGTAAAGGATCTGTACATGTCTGATTAATTGCGGGACGTACAAGGAGCAGAGTAATTTTTCTGTCGCTTCCACAAAATCCGCTGGTTTAATTTCGGCCAATTTTGATTTTTGTAAGGTGGTACGAGCATTATTGAAGATATTTTGATAGGCAATCGCAGTAGCAGAGTTAATACAATCTATAATGACATCAGGTTTATGCTTACTTATTAAACTATAGAGTGACGAGCGCATAAGGGATTTATCGGTTAAATCTCCCAGTATATCTTCAATAAGATGTTTTCTTTTTTCAGGATCGTTTATGATTTGATCTCGGGGGATATCTTTGAATTCGGTTCGCAGAAAGATATTCCCCCACCATGGGATGAAGAATTGTTTTCCTTTTTTGGGAAATTCTTTTCTTAGTGTGGCAACTCCCTCTTCTGCTTCCTCGCGGGGAAGGGCTGCTACAATTATCCTTTTAGGACTTTCTTCAACAAGTCTGCGACATACTGCCATTCCGACAAGTCCTGCTCCCCCTAAAACAAGTATAGTTCGATTTTTAATTTCCATACATTTATTCTCTCAAATTTTTTATTTTTGGTTAAAGTTTTTCTAATACAACTGCGGTTCCGTAAGCCAATACTTCTGTAACACCTGAAGTCACTTCGTTCGCGTCATAACGCATACCTATGATACCATTTGCACCCATTTCCTCGGCATGACTTATCATAATATTGTATGCTTCCTGACGGGCTTTTTCACATAATTCCTGATAAAGAGAAATGTTCCCGCCAAAAAGTATTTGTATACCTGCTCCAATGTTGCCAACAAGTGATCTTGATCTTACGGTTAAGCCGCGAACGAGACCAAGATTTTTTTTAATTCGGTAACCATCAATTGTAAATGCTGTCGATACCAGTGAATTGTCTATCATTTTGGTTATTTTAATTTTATTGATTTTACCATATTTTCAAATGTCGGGAAATAATTTTCCTTTTGTGGTGCAAAATAATTTATAGTTATTCTTATGACCTTATCGTTCTTAACTGTAAAATAAACGCGGCTTCCAATGTCTTTTCTCGGAGAGTAATCTGCCCAAAATGCGTTCTGTCCATCAATTTGTGTCTGCCCTGAATTTTTGATATTGTACCTGCCTTTGTTCTGTGCCCAGACTTTTTCGACTGTCAGATTTTTTGCTCCAAACACATCGATATGAATAGTGCAGTCGAGCCTATCCGCACGCATCTCCATTGCGAGGTCATCATTTGCACCTTTCTTTACTGGAACAAATTCTAAATTTTCGGGATAAAGCATTGTGAAGAAGTTTGATGTATAAGTCTGCATTACCGGTGACGGCGCCCATTTGTCAGGTGTTTGCTTAACTATGACAGGAGGTTCAAATGAATTCATCATAGCATTAAATACTTCGGAATTTGCAGCGTAATGGTCACCATAACCAAGGCATGTTATTTTATAAACAGCAGTATCGCCGGGGAAATATATTTCAAATCCGCTGATCTGCTTTTTTGATGTTACAGGAATTCCATATCCAATTTTTGAAGCTTCTTTGCCTGCAACAAAGATTTTTTCCTCAGGGAGTACCTGAATATTTTGCCAGGTCTGTTTTAATTCTTCCTTACCTGCTTGTACAATATCTATATATGTTTCACCTTTGTATGGAATTACCTCAACAGACACTTCTGCACCTTCCTCGCCTGTCCGGGGATCAATAAATTTATTCAGTACCTCCTGTGATTTCGCAAATTTTGCTCTTCCCGCTTCACCCAAACTTTTCCACTCGACCGGATATTTTATCTTGAACCCGAAGGCAGGGTCTTTATATTCGGACAATTCGCCGACCTTAACCGGCTCTAATTTTTTTTCACAACCTGTCAACATAATGCTGACGGTTATAAGTATGACTATTAATTGTTTCATAACGCTAACTCCATATAATAGTGAATAATTATCGGTATTATCAACCAAAATTGAGGTTGTTTTATGTTCAAAAACTACAATGAAATGCGAAGGAAAAGATACGAAAAGTTTCTGATAGACTCAAATATTTAATGGATGTTTTTATCTTTTGTTTGTTATTACCATGCTGTTTTCCTATATTTTTAACAATATGTCAAATAAGAATTTACAGGACAAACCGATTGGTGTTTTTGATTCGGGCATAGGCGGTTTAACCGTTGTACGTTCGATTATGAAACACCTTCCACACGAGAATATTGTCTATTTCGGCGATACAGCGAGAGTCCCTTACGGTCCTAAATCAGCAGAAGTGGTCAGGCAATATGCAGCACAGGATACAAAGTTCCTTGCCGAAAAGGGAGTTAAGATGATAGTAGTCGCATGTAACACGGTTTCGTCAGTCGCTCTCGAAATTGTTCAAAAAAATTCCAGGGTTCCTGTTATCGGAGTTATAGATCCAGGAGCACGTGCTGCCGTAAAAGTTACCAGAAACAAAAGAATCGGAGTTATAGGTACGGTCGGAACCATAAGGAGTGATGCATATACCAACTCAATTCGGCAGGCAGATCCATCGGTAGTTGTTATATCACAACCATGTCCACTTTTTGTTCCGCTTGCTGAAGAAGGATGGATTGACCATAAGGCAACGGAACTAATTGCGCGTGAATATCTCTTCCCGTTGAAACTTGAAAGAATTGATACGCTTGTCCTGGGTTGTACACATTATCCGTTGCTTGCAAAAGTAATAGAAAATGTATTTGAGGGAAAAGCAGCACTGGTAGATTCAGCCGAGGCAACGGCCCATGAGGTGATACGACTACTTGATGAACACAATCTTCGTAATCCGAGTACGATGAAGGCAAACATTCAATTTTTCGTAAGTGATATACCATATAAATTCGAAGAAATTGGTGAGCGATTCCTCGGACGTAAACTTGGGAGAGTAAGAAAAGTGGAAGGATTTTTTTAATAACTATTCTGGTTTGAAAAGGATAAGATTATGGCGGTAAAGGATATTCTCCTTCTCGGTAATCCTGTTTTGAGAATGAAATCAAAAAGGGTGGAGAAAATTACAGATAAAGTTGAGGAGACAATCACTGATCTAAAAGAGACGTTGGAAAATTTCAGAAATAATTTCGGATTCGGTCGTGGAATTTCTGCTCCTCAAATTGGTTCTTTAAGCAGAATTATTTTTGTGGATATAGGTGAAAAAATTCCGTTAATAAATCCGAGAATAATAAGTCGATCACGAGAAACCATGCGTTTGTGGGATGATTGTTTCTCTTTTCCTGAAATTGTTGTGAAGGTTAAACGGTATAAAAGAATAAAGGTCGAATATTTTGACGGTAATTTTAAAAAAAATGTACGCGAATTTGTTGGAGATCAATCAGAACTTTTACAACACGAAATTGATCACCTGGATGGTGTTCTTGCTCTGGATCGTGCTATAGATTCCACACATATTATCCTGCGTAGCGAATGGGAAAAATTAATTCACTCAAGAAAAAAAGACTATTTATTATAATCAGGAATACATATGGATCGAAACGAAATTCTATCTATTTTTAAAAAAACTAATGCTTTGCTGGAAGGTCATTTCCAGTTAACATCCGGTTTACACAGTCCGCAGTACTTTCAATGCGCAAAAGTACTCCAGTATCCAGAATATATGGAATTACTTTGCGGATTAATTGCAAAACATTTCCGTGATCAGAAGGTTGATTGTGTCGTTTCCCCCGCATTGGGTGGAATTGTGGTAGGGCAGGAGGTCGGAAGGCAGTTAAGAATTCGTACAATGTTCACCGAGAGAAAGGATGGAGAAATGCAATTGCGAAGGGGTTTTGAGATAGAAAAGGGGGAGAGGGTGCTTGTTTGCGAAGATGTTACGACCACGGGAGGTTCTGCCCGTGAAGTATGCAATATAGTGGAAAATTTTGGAGGGGTTGTTGTCGGTGTGGGTGCTATAGTTGATCGTAGCGGAGGAAAAGTTCCTTTTGAAAATTTTTATGCAACAATGGTAATGGATGTAATCACATACAATCCAGAAGAGTGTCCGCTCTGTCAGAAAGGACTTCCATTGGTGAAACCTGGAAGTAGAACCAACAAATAATAATGAGAATTTAATGAAACTGAAATTACTAAAAAGAAGATGTGTATATGAGGGAAGAGTGTTTTCAACAATTGTTGATGACGTAGAATATCCTTCAGGGGTTAAGACTATTCGAGAAATTGCAGAGCACCCGGGTGGTGCGGTTATTCTTGCCGTATTTGATGATAAAAGGGTAATACTCATTAATCAGCATAGATATCCGCTGGATAAATTTATCTGGGAACTTCCCGCAGGTAAACTCGATACAGGCGAGGATCCATTAAAATGTGCTCAACGGGAACTTGAAGAGGAAACGGGATATTCTGCTAAGCGCTGGGATTTGTTAACATCAATATATACAACACCAGGATTTTGCACAGAGAGACTTCATATATTTATGGCGAGAGGATTGGAGGAAGTGCCGACGGGAAGGAGGCTTGAAGAAGGAGAGGAGACCATGACGATGAAGGTAATTCAGATGGAAGATGCGATTGAAATGATTGAAAAGGGTGAAATTATTGATGGGAAATCGATCTGTGGAATTTTATTAGGAGAGAGAGTTCTTCAAAATAAAAATTAAAATAATAGGGCTCTGAAATTATTTTTCTCTTCTGGAGGGATACATGAATCCTGTTGAAATTATTATTAAAAAAAGAAAAGGCATGAAACTATGCCGCGAAGAAATTGAATATTTCCTTCAAGGTTATATTGAGGGCAAAGTAACTGATTATCAAATGGCTGCTTTCCTTATGGCAGTTTATTTTCAGAAAATGGATTTTGAAGAAACAGCCAATCTTACTGATATCATGCTAAAATCCGGTCAAAAAATTGATCTATCCTTTCTTCCATTTAATAAGGTTGGAAAACACTCTACAGGAGGTGTAGGCGATAAGGTGTCTATAATTTTAGCTCCCATGGTTGCGTCCTGTGGAGTATATGTGCCGATGATTTCAGGACGTGCGCTTGGACATACCGGAGGAACTTTAGACAAACTTGAATCAATCCCTGGTTTTCGAACAGATTTAAAGATTGACGAGTATAAAAAAATATTGTCTGAGGTTGGTGTTGTGATGGCAGGTCAAACCGATGAGGTTGTTCCAATTGATAAGAAAATGTATGCAATACGGGATGTTACAGGAACTGTGGAAAGTGTTTCACTTATTGCAGCGAGCATCATGAGTAAAAAACTTGCCGAGGGGATTGATTCACTGGTACTTGATGTTAAGACGGGTAAAGGTGCTTTTTTATGTTCAGAGGAGGATGCTTTAAATTTAGCGAATACACTTTTAAAAGTAGGACAGAAATTCAGTTTAAAATCAATTGCCATTATTACCGACATGAATCAACCGCTAGGTTACGCTATCGGAAATTGGGTAGAAGTTGTCGAGTGTATTGAATGTTTACAGGGGAAAAATGTCCCGGATTTAATGGAAGTGACTTATGTTCTTGGGGGGATGATGGTTTATCTGAGCGGGAAAGCCAGGAGCATTGAAGATGGAATTTCACGATGCAGATTGGCTATACATTCAGGTAAGGCATGGGAAAAATTCAAAGAGATGGTAAAAATGCAGGGGGGTAATGTTAAATATATTGAGAATCCAGGTCTATACAAAAAAGCATCAAATAGTGTTGAGATTTATAGTACGG
>Ga0101944_10007310_pt1 | contig 11136 bp, 10 predicted proteins | sample DewCreD2012metaG_FD_75245 | JGI IMG/M metagenome (GOLD analysis project Ga0101944, IMG submission 75245) | Hot spring sediment bacterial and archeal communities from British Columbia, Canada, to study Microbial Dark Matter (Phase II) - Dewar... ... | reverse complement strand
GATGCCGGGCTGTCGGGTGTCGAGTTGCTTCGTGTTTCCACCGGGGTCCTCTCGGTTTCTTGCCCTTGTGGGCGCGACATTCGCGCCGTGTGGCGGGGAAAGCCCGCCTCTGGGGTTATCTACCGGAGGCGGGGAAGGAACGTCGGTGGGCGGGCTGTTCGTCGCTTGACACACGCACGCGAAACCCATAATTTCAGATGGGTTTCGCGTGATGCCGTCAAGAAGCCCAGACTTTGCACTTGACTTATTTACTCAAAACCCATAATATTGCTATGGGTAACGTGAAACTAAGTCAAGGATACCGACGATGAAACATGATGAGTTTTTCCGAAAGCACCCGGTTTTCACCGGAGAGGAGTTGGCCAAACATCTGTCGTCCCATGGTGAAGTCGGCGGGCGGGCGCAGGAGGCGCTCCTGGCGTACCACCAGAAGACCGGACGCGTCGTTCGGGTACGCCGCGGGTTGTATGCCGTCATCCCGGCGGGAGCCGATACGGATTCGTATCCGGTCGATCCGTTCCTCGTCGCCGCGAAGCTGACGCCGGATTCGGTGTTGTCGCACCATACGGCGCTGGAGTTTCACGGAAAGGCTTACTCGGTTTATACACACATCACGTACTCGGCATCCCGCCCGCTTGGACCTCTGACGTTCCGCTCCCATGTTTTCCGGGGGACGAGGTTTCCACACACTCTCCTCCGCGCGGGAAAAGTCCACGTCGGCGTTTCGACCCCGGAGCGTGCCGGAATGGAGCTACGGGTCGCGAGCCTGGAGCGGACCTTGGTGGACGTCCTGGATCGTCCGGACCTTTCGGGAAGCTGGGAGGAAATCTGGCGGTCGCTGGAGTCGGTCGAGTTCTTCGACCTCGACAAGGTCGTGGAGTACGCGCTCCTGCTCGGAAACGCGACCACCGGGGCGAAGGTGGGGTTCTTTCTCGAACAGCACCGCGAACCGTTGATGGTGGAGGACCGTCACCTCAAGGCGCTTCACGATCTGCGGCCCCGGCAACCGCATTATCTGGACCGCGCCAAGCGGACATCCGGTCGCCTCGTGTCGGAATGGAACTTGGTGGTTCCAAGGGAAGTGCTCGGACGGGCGTGGGGGGAGGTACCATGAAAATCTCCCCAGAGAAGCTGGCCGCCGAAGCGCAGGCAACGGGCTTCAGACCGGATGTGCTCGAAAAGGTCGCTCACCTGCTTGGGCTGCTCGATGCCATGCGAAGCCACCCTTTCCTCAAAGGGAAGTTGGTCCTCAAGGGCGGAACGGCCTTGAATCTTTTCGTCTTCGATGTTCCCCGGCTCTCCGTCGACATCGATCTGAACTACGTGGGAGCCGAAGATCGTGATGGCATGCTCGCCGAGCGTCCCAAGGTCGAGCAGGCTGTTCAAGCGGTCTTCGCTCGGGAGGGCTTCACCGTCAGGCGGATGCCTGAAGAACACGCCGGAGGAAAGTGGTCGTTGCGGTATGAAAGCGCCCCCGGCCGGAGCGGGAACCTCGAAGTTGACATCAATTTCATGTTCCGTGTCCCGTTATGGCCGGTGGTGACCAGCGACTCTCATTCCGTCGGGAATTGGCGGGCCACAGGGATTCCCGTGCTGGATCGCCATGAACTGGCGGCCGGGAAGCTCGCGGCGTTGTTGGCGCGCAGACAGGCGCGGGACCTGTTCGACAGCCATCGGATTCTCCGAATGGAAAACCTCGATTCCCACCGCCTTCGTATCGGATTCGTGGTCTACGGCGCGATGAACAGGAAGGATTGGAGGACGGTCTCCTCGGACGATGTGGACTTCGACGCCATGGATTTGGCCAGGCAGTTGGTCCCTACGCTTCGCGTCAATGCGGCCGAGGTCCAAGCGGAATCAGCCGAATACGGAGAGCGTCTTGTAAGGGAATGCCGCGAAGGTCTATCCGCCGTGCTGCCTTTCACGGACCCCGAGCGGGCGTTCTTGGATTTACTGCTGGACCGAGGGATGATCGACCCCACGCTTTTGACCGCCGACGAATCTCTTCAGCGACGCATTCAATCCCAACCGCTTCTCGAATGGAAGGCGCTCAACGTGCGAAAGCACAAGGGATCGTCTTGATGAAACCCGCGCCCATCACGCCGCAGTTTCCCGTTTAGATAAACACCGGGTCGGTCGTCAGGGGCACCAAGGAAACCGTCTCCTCGCCCACTTGGTTGAGGACGGACTGCTCCCTGGCCAGCATCGCGCAGCGCACGGCGTCGATGACATGGTCGTTGCCCTTGGAATAGACGATGCGCCCATCGTGCAGCGTGTAGGTGTGGGTGGTGAACTGATCCTCGATCTCCAGGTCCTCGATGGGGAACACGAGCTGACGTCGTTGCATGGCTCCAGCAATCAAGCTGGTCATGAATTCCTTGGTCCGCTTCCTTACCTCATGGCCGTCGCGCACGGCCAGGGTGGTCATGCCTCCGAAGTCGTAACCGCGCAGCCGCCCCTGAAGAGCCAGGTCCTTGTACTTGTCCAGGGTCAGCAGTTCCTGCACGACGGCCATTCCGTTGCCGCCGTTGTCCACGCCGATGCCCGCGGCGGTGTAGTACCGGTCCAGGAGTGCGATGGTCTGGGCGATGTGGGGATAGGCCACGTGCTCCATGCGGACCCGCAGGACCAGCTTGACGATCCTGCGCTCGGGCAGTTCGATCTCCTGGAACACGACGATCTCCGTCGGGTCGTTGGTGTAGCCCAGATCTCCTCCGATCCAGAAGACGCCGGTCCGCGGCATGAGATTGAGCAACATCTCCAGGCGGTCGTGGGATTCCTCCTCGGTGGCGCAGCCGCGCAGTTCCTCGCCGGTGACGACGACCTTCTGGTATTCGACCACATCCTGTCGGCAGAGATTGAGGTGCTCGATGTTGAACGCGCCGTAGGAAGGCTTGCCGTGTTCGCCGGCCACCTCGTGCTGCCAGCCCGCGCTGTCCCGCCCGCCGTAGAACTCCAGCAGCTCGGCCTCCCGTTCCGGGCTCCAGCTCGGGTTCAGCCAGGAAGGCCAGCGGAACACCCGGAACTGGGTCGAGCCGGTCAAGCGGTAATAGGTCGTGTCGCGCAGCCCGTTGGGCGTCGAGTAGATGCGCAGTCTGCCGCCCGACTTCAGGCACTGGCGAAGGGCTTTCCAGGCCCGCTCGGTGAGCCACGCCCCTTCGTCAACCCAGACCCGGTCCACATGCAGCGAGCGGAACGCGTCGCCGTAAGCCCCGGCGGGACGGAAGTAGAGGATCGCGCCGTTGGTGAATTCGAGCCGGAAGTAGGGTTTGCGGTGAATCTTGGGCTTGCCGTATTTGGTGAGAGCCACGCTGACCATGAGGTCCGGGTTGGCGTCGAGCTGGAACTCGATCTCCTCGATCAGCGTGTCGAGATGCCCTTGGTGGGGCGCGCCGACGAGTCCCTGGCAGCCGCGGTTGGTGAAGGCGAAATGCAGGGCATCGGTGGTGATGCAGACGCTCTTGCCCACGTCGCGCCCGTCGAGGTGGATGATATTCTTGTCCGGGCAGAGCAGGTCTTCCGCCTGGTGCGGCCAGTAGACCCGTTGTCCCCCGTCGCGGTTGCGCAGGTATCCCTGTCCCCAGAGGACCGGGTCCGCCAGGGTCTCCGCCAGTTTGCGCTCCTTGGCGGATATCCGGGCCATCAGGGCAGCCTCGACCTCAATGCCGACCCGAGGACCGTGCCGACGATCTCGGCCAGGATGTGCTGGACGGCGAGCATCCCTTCGCGGTCGCGGATCACCCCTTCGATATCAGCCGCGGCTTGATCGAGCTCCTCCCACTCGGGGTAAGCCTGCCGTGCGGTATCGAGCCGGGCCAGGGCATCGTCGATCTTCCCGGCAGCCAGCTCCGCGCCGATCTCGACCAGTTGCCGTCCAGCCTCGCGGACGGCCTCGCTGTTCCGTTCCAGGATTTCCTTCATTGCTTGTCCCCCTCCGGCGTTTTTTCCTGCCCCGATGCCCAACGGTCCAGGGCGTCCAATACCTCGGCCAACCGGTCACCGATGCCGGCCAGGCGCTCCCGGTCCGGGTGCTCCGCGTCGGCCAGGGCCTTGTTGGCCTCTGCCACGTACTCCGGCATGTAGCGGTTCGCCGTGTGAATGGCGTCCTGAATCCGCTGGGGCGGCCTGGCAGCGGCGCAACCCAACAGGGATGACGCCAGACTCGCTGCCAACAGCGCATTCAGGATCGTTTCGACCTGTCTTCTCATGATTCCCCTCCCGGCCCGCCCGGGGCCTGATTGTTTCTCTGGAATGTGCATGGAACGCCTTGACTTCCGGCGCACACGAAGCCTGTATGTGAATGTGCGTAGAGCCTTGAATTACAAGGACTTGAGCCGTTTGAAAGGAGGTGCCGAATGCGCGTTTTCGACGCCGGGACCATCCGGTCCGGGAAACCTGAACTCAACGAACGAAAGGAGAACAAGTCATGAACGAGACCCTGCATCAGGCCGCCCAGGCCTATCTGGAACACCTGCGGACCCAGGGGAAGAAGGAGCGGACGCTCTACACCTACGGCAAGGACTTCGAGCAGATCGAGGCCTTCTTCGGTGCGGAGCGCAAGCTGTCCAGCGTCCTCATTCCGCACGTGGGAAAATTCTTCAAGTCCGATGCGCTGCTCAAGCTGCCCAACGGGCGGGAGCGCTCCGTGCCCACGGTCGAAAAGACCAAGCGGGTGCTCCGCATGTTTCTGATCTGGGCCAAGGATACCGGCCGCATCGACAAGCTGCCCCTGCCCAAGGACACGCCCATGGGCCGGAGCGCCAAGAAAGGAGGACAGCGTAATGACGAACACGACGCCATCGAGTCTCCGGCTGCTGAGCAGTCCTGAGCCTTCCAGCGCGCGGCCCGGTTTCACCGAAGCCTTGGAAGCCTTCGGCAGGAGGCTCGCGGCCGAAGGACGTTCGGAGAACACCATCAGCGCATACCTGCGCGACCTCTCGTACTTGTCAGAGGCGCTCCTCCGAAGGCATCCGGGAGTCGTCCCGGACGAGGTGACCAACGCCATGGTCGACGAGGCGTTGACCTCACCGGAGGTGACGACCTCGGCTGGAGGCGGCGTCCGCTCGCCGGCGTCCATGCACCGGTTCAAGGCGGCTGTCCGGTCGTTCTTCACCTGGGCCGAGCAGAACGGGATCGTCCAGGAGAATCCGGCCGGGTCGTTGACCCTTCGCAGGCTTCCCCGAACTCCGCCCAAGTTTCTGACCGAGACCGAGAAGCGCCGTCTGCTAAAGGAACTTCGCGGCAGGGCATCCTCGCTGGCCCTCCGGGACCGCGTCATCATCGAGGTCTTCCTCGGGACCGGCATCCGGCTGCAGGAACTCGTCGACCTCGACATCGAGGACGTGGACCTCGACGCCAAGCATCTCCGCGTGCTCGCCAAGGGCTCCGTCCCGCAAGTGAAGTTTCTAAAGTCCACTCTGCGCTCCCTCCTGCGGAGCTACCTGGTCGAGCGCCGACGCCGGGGCGACGGCGAATGCCGGGCGATGTTCCTCTCCAACCGCGGGGAGCGGCTCTGCGAGCGGCAGGTGGCCAGGCGGCTCGAGTATTGGCTCAAGGCTGCCGGCATCGACAAGAAACTCAGTCCGCATGCGCTGCGGCATACCTTCGCCACCCACCTCTACAGCCGGACCGGAGATATCCTGGTGGTCCAGCGGGCCCTTGGGCACCGGGACCTGTCGACCACCCAGGTCTACACCCACCTTGTGGACGGCGCGCTGGAGGACGCCCTCGATCGCCTCTGATCCGCCGCCGACCATGGAAGCCAAGCGGTCCACCCGGGCCGCTTTTCCATTCCCGCCTTCGGACAGGCAATGACAGAGGAAAGAGACAGTCAGCCTACAGTCGCGTCCCCGAACACATCCGCAGGCAATGATGCGGGCAGCATCGGAGCCTTCGGGAGCCGGGCGGAAGCATTGATTGAGAGAACCTTCCGGTGACCGGCGGCTTCGGAATGTCAGAGAACACGTCTTATCCGACATCCCCATGCCGAGGGTGGCCGCAAGTCCGCGTGTTTCGCGGGTCGCTGCATGGCGGGCGGTGGTGTTATCCGACCTCATTTCCGTGTTTTCCCTCTCGCGGTCGTTTTCCGGGCTGGTTTCTTCTGGGACTCCGCCAGCTTTTCAAGCAGGGCCGTGGCCCACTCAGCCGGCGTCGTCTCCGGTCCCTGGCATGCCTCACCCTCACGGGCGATCTTGGTGGCCTTGAGGTCCTTGAGGTGGCAGCGGATCATCCGGTCCAGTCGCTCGGCGGCGTCCCAGTCGCCGGACTCCTGCGCCCGTCCCAGCTTGAGAAAATAGACCGCCACCAGCTCGACCTGCATGAAGTCAGAGCTCTTGTTGAACACGAAGTCCTGGTAGAGCTGGCCGATGATGGCCTCGAAGAGCGGACGCTCCTCCGGAGAGAGGAAGCGGTCGGCGTAGATGCCGTGGCGCAGGCTGTTCTGGTTGCCCGGAGCCGCGCCACTGCCGGTCCGCGCCTTGGCGGTCTTCCGGACTTCCTGCTCGGGCGCGGCGTTCCGGTGCCAGCGTTTGAGCTGACCCGCGTCGTGTTTTCCGATCCTGTCTTGGGCCTTGTCGTCTGCCATGATCACCGCGTTTTTCGTTTCGGCATCTCGGGGTTCGGGGCGGAAGGCGAATTTCGCCCTCTTCAGGGGAAACCCCCTCGATATCTACCGGAGCGGATCGCGATGCGTCGGAATGGATTCCTCGCGGCTCTGCGCCACGATCTGGCGCACCCGGCGCGACGTGACGCCGGAAAGCCGAGCGATCTCGCGGGTGGGCACGCCTTGATCCTTGAGCGCCAATACGAGCTTGCGGCGTTCCTCATAAAAGCCCACGTCGCTCGGCACCCAGAGGAGACCGGTGAAATGCAGCCGGACGGCGTCGAGCACCTCGGACGGCAGAACGTCCCTGGCATTGGCGTAGGGCCGTTTCATGTTTCCGGATTCGTTCTCTTGAGCCATGGTTGATCCACGTCGGGGTTGTGGAAACGAAGACGGTTCTCCCGCGGTGGTGGGCCGATGATCTCGATGTAGCGCCGGGTCACTTCGCCGATGCGTTCGTTGGCATCGACGAAACAGACGAGTCCGAAATCGTCGCCGCACGGAAAACGGAACCGTCCCCGGTTCTGATAGAGCCGCGCCTCGCTCCAATCGAGGGAAAGTGCCTGGTCCCGGATGGCATCGACCTTGTCGATAGCCGATTGCGGGACCTTCTCCGTGAAACGCCACTCCCCGTCCTTGGGGTAAAGGTGTTGCTCGACAGCCGATGCAGGGGGACATGCAACCGGAGAGACGGGTGCGGCACAAGCGGGTCGACTCTGGGCGGCCGGGTCAATCGATGGCGGAGGATAAGTCTTGGGATCGAGGCTCCGAACGGCGGCGAGAAGCTCGTTCTCACCGAAACGTGCGACAGCCCATGCATGGATGTCGTTGAAGAGGGTTCGCAATCCGTCGAAGGCGGCGGAATCGAGTCGTCCTGCCTCCAGCACTTTTTTGGCCAGCGCCATCTTGTGCCGGAGCCAAGCGTAGTATTCCGGGTCCAGACGGCGATAGCAGATGCCGTCCATGCCCACGTCCCGCGCGAAGTATCGAGGTTTGTCGGTTTCCCAGGAGTCCAGGTTCGTGGCCGCATAGAGGGCGGTGCCATCAGGATCGACGGATTCCTGCGGATCGTTGCGCTTTGGTACTTCCGCTGTTTCCGGCCCGGAGACATCGACCGGGGCCGATTCTCCGGCGGTCTGTTGCATCATGAGTTCGAGAAGGCTCACGTTCCCAGCTCCAATCGGGTGGTTTCCGTTTCATGGGATACCTACCGGAGCGGGGTCCGTGCCGTCGGGATGCGAAGGTGCGAAGGTCGATGAATGGGGCTCGAACCTTCGCAGGAGCCTTCGCAGTGCTGTAGATGATTGATATTGCTGATAGATATAAATAAGGAATGCGAAGGTGCGAAAGATGTAGAGAGTGTCACTCCCGCGCGGACCGTAAAAAACAATCGGTGGTCCGTCGAGAGACACGGGGTCACGGCACGCGATATTTTTTGCTGAGTAAGGGGGGTGAACCTCTGAAACCCTTCGCACCTTCGCAGTGTCGGCCCAAAATCTTGATATGACGAGGTATACGGGTGCGAAGGTCCTTCGCGGTTTGCGAAGGGTACCCTTCGCACAGGGGAGCGGCATCAGGGGACAGGATCAGACGAGGTAGGTGATGTCGTAGGTGGCGGTGCGCCGGACGGAATGCTCCGACCGGTTGACGGTGATCTCGAACCCGGCTTGTCGGATGGTGTCCAGGTCGTTCGAGAACCGCTGAGCGAACTGCTGCACCGAGTTCATGCTGAAGGACAAACCGAAATCCTTGGACAGCCGTTTGATGGCCACGAACAGATCGCGGGCCAGAGCGCCCTCGACGGTCGTCTCGTTCCGGAAATCGATCTGGTAGCGTTCGAGGAAGGCCGCCTTGTTGGTCTTGGCGACGTTCATTGCGGTGCTCTCCCTGTCCGCTTCGAGTGCGTGCCGGTAGGCCTTGAAGAGCGCCGCCAGGCAGGTGGCTATGGGATTCGACTCGCGGGCGGTCTCGAGGCTGACGTTGTTGAGCGTGGCGATCCGGCTCACGAACTGCGGATGGAGTTCTTCCAGCGCCCGGTCGATCACATCCTGTTGCTCCCCGGCGAGCATCATCAGATACATGAGGCTCAGGTAGTCGTTGCATCGCCGCTTGCTGTGGTTTCCGAGGCTTCGGTGCAAAAGCCGCATCACCTTCTCCTGAGCGCCGGTTTGGAGCATGGCCAGCAGGTGGCTCGTGCGCTTCATCAGGGAAGAGACGATCAGATCGCGGTGCTCCCGGAGCGCGGCCAAAATTTTCGCTTCGAGGAAACAATCGCTTGCCTGCTCGTCCATGTCGAAGCGGATGATGAACGAGCGGGACAGGATTTCCGCGAGTTCCCCTCCCAGAGGTTCGATGCCCGTGGTGTTGAGCAGGCACTTGGTCCGCTCGATGACCGTCTCGGTGTCGGTGCCGCTCTTGCGTTTTTCCTTGGCGATGCCGGTGATGCTGGTCAGGATGAAGGTCGTCAGGTCCTCGGTCATCTGTTTGACCTCGATGTTGTCGAGGACGATGAGCGGGTTCTGCGAGCCGTCGGTATAGTTGGCCGCGTCGGTGCTCTTCTTCTGCTGGGGCTCGCCGTAGAGCAGGGCCGAGATCAGTTTGCTCGCGGTGGTCTTGCCCGAGCCCGCGGGACCCTCGAACCGGGTCATCGGCCGCGTGCCGGCGAAGTCGATTAGGAGAAAACAGGAGAGCCATGAGAGGATCAGCACCCGATCCCCCGGCGCGCAGGTGAGATTGTCGAGCAGCAGCTCCACCAGGAGCCGGTCGGCTTCCGCGGGATCGGCGTCGGCAAGGAAGCGGATCGGTGCCATCTTCCGCGAACCGTCCAGGATGACCCCGTCCGCGTTGCCGCCGTTCTTGAGGATTTCGACACCCTCCGGAGTGATCTTGGCAATCTCGTGGTCGGTGTTGTTCAGGTTGAAGTAGACCGTCTCCCTGGCCACGTCCGTGTGAAGCCAGGAAAAATGCTCCCGTACCTGTCCGCGCTCCACCGCCAGGTTTGACAGCACCTCGTAGAACGTGCGGCCGCCGCCGGTGGTCTGTACCATCCCGGTGTGCTTGTACATGAGGGACGCGTAGAGTCGCTTACGGCCCCGGTCGGGCGTATCCATCCACAAGATCGTGTCCTCGAAGAACATGAACGGCTCGCCCTGGGGCGTGCGGAAGAACCGAGCCCCGTTGGCCGCGAACCAATCGTAGGCGGCTTCGGCGGCAAGGGTGAAATCGGGCGCGCCGCGTTCTTCTTCGGTCGCAAGCAGGACTTCCTCGATCCGTGCCCGGCACGATCCGGCCGGAGCGTCGGACGACCGCTTATCTCTTTTTCGTTCCTGCCGCGCCAGATTCCGATGCTCTTTCTGCACCGCCCGCACTTGCTCGCGCAGCGTGGCAAGCGAGAGACCCGTCTTGCCGAACCGCTCCTGAACGAGTTTCAGATGCCGGTTCTGCTCCAGCGGGGAGAGGTGTGCGACTTCGCGCAGGATCGGTTCGAGCAGCCGGTTACGCTCCTCTTCCGAGACGTCGGTAGGCAGATGAGAGATGCCGAACTCCAAGGGCGTCTCGGCCTTCGCCAACAACTCTTCGAAGTCTTGGGCGGAGTGACCGGCCGCGAAATAGTCGTTGACATCGATTTTGGCTTCGGAGAGGAGTCGCTCGGCATCGCGGATTTCATCCGGGGTCCGGCCGTCGAGGTGCTTGGTCAGTTCGCGGGTTCCCACCGCAGCGTCGAGACCGAAGCGCTCCCGCAATTCCCGGCGGGCGTTCTCGCGTCGTTCGTCCAGGGGGAGAACCGCCAGCCGGGTCTCTATCCGATGCTCGGAAAGGACCGCCGCGGTCTTGAGTGCGCCGTTCATCCCGGCTTGGGAGATCTCGTTGTCCTGGCAGACGTAGACCGTCTTTACGTTGCGAAGGCGCGGCAGCAGCCGCTCCCAATCCGCCTCGCGGATACGGACCGTCACCGGCGACACTGCTGGGAAGCCATGTTCCATCAGCGAGATGCAGTCGGTCACGCCCTCGGTGATGATCAACCGCTCCGGGTCGGCGAGCAGACAGTCCTCGTTGTAGAGATGACTATTGTCGATGCACGGGGCGATGTGCTTGCGGGTGTTTTCGTCGTGGACCGGGAGCTTCTTGTATTTTCCTTGTTCCCATGGCTTGTCAGGCGTCCACGGAGTCTTGCGACCGATCATGAAAACTACCCGGCCGCGGCTCCAGTAGGGAAACACGACGCGCCGGTCGAAGAACGGATCAAGTCCGTCTTGGTTGGTGGGACGGAACGCGCCGGATGCGGCCAAGTCCCGCGGGGAGAAACCGCGTTTCTTGCAGGTCAACTTCCGGACGATTCCCTCGTCGCCGTCGTTGTCCGCATAGCCGATGAGGAGCCTGTCAATTGTCTCCACGGAAAGGCCGTATTTGGACCGAAGCCATTCGAGGACCTCGTGGTTGTCCTTGAGCCGCCCGTGATAGTGTTCCGCCAGGGCTGTCAGCACATCGTGGACGCGCAACTCGACCAGGCGCTCCGCCTCAGCTTCGGCCAATTC
>Ga0101944_10007309_pt1 | contig 11141 bp, 11 predicted proteins | sample DewCreD2012metaG_FD_75245 | JGI IMG/M metagenome (GOLD analysis project Ga0101944, IMG submission 75245) | Hot spring sediment bacterial and archeal communities from British Columbia, Canada, to study Microbial Dark Matter (Phase II) - Dewar... ... | reverse complement strand
CCGGCGAGGGTCCCACATAGTAAATCACCGAGCCCTCCAGCTCGAACGGAAGGGAGTCCCCTGCTTCGATGAGCTGGATGAGGCGTTTATGCGCCGCATCACGCGCCGTGTAGACGGTTCCGTTCAAAAGCACGCGGTCCCCGATGCGCAGTCCTTCAACGTCTTCTCGTTTGAGCGGCGTCGTCAGCCGGATTGCCTCTTGCATGTTCAATCCCCCTTTCCCTACAGTTCCGTTTCCTTGTGCCTGGCCGCATGGCATTGAATATTGACCGCAACGGGAAGGCTGGCAATGTGACAGGGCATCATGTTGATGTGAACCGCCAGAGACGTGATGCGTCCCCCAAGCCCCTGCGGACCGATTCCCAAACGATTGATCTCCTCGATCCATTCCTTTTCGAGGGGGGCCAGCTCAGGATCGGGGTTTTCGCTTCCAAGTGGACGCAGAAGGGATTTTTTTGCGAGAAGCGCAGCAACCTCGAAGGTCCCGCCGATGCCGACGCCGACGATGGTCGGAGGACAGGGATTGGGCCCCATTTCCTTCACCCGCTGAATCACGAATTCCTTGACTCCCTGGACTCCGACGGCGGGAGTCAGCATGGTCACCCGGCTCATGTTCTCGCTGCCGCCCCCCTTGGGAGCGAAGATCAGTTTGAGACCATCACCGGGGACCAGGTCAACGTGGATGATGGCCGGGGTGTTGTCCCCCGTGTTCTGCCTCGTGAAGGGATGACAGACGCTCTTGCGGAGATATCCCTCCCGGTAGCCCTGGCGCACCCCCTCCTCCACGGCCTCCCTGAGGGACCCTCCCACCAGATGCACTTCCTGGCCAATCTCGATGAAGACGACGGCAAGCCCAGTGTCCTGACACATGGGAATCCGTTCCTCCCTCGCGATGCGCGCATTCTCGACGAGATGCTTGAGAATGTCTCGCCCTGTGGGGGATTCCTCCCGCTCGAGTCCTTCTTCAAAGGCTTTGAGGACATCCTCGCCGAGCTCCATGTTGGAGCGAATGGCAAGGTCCTTGACGGCTCTGGTGATCTCGCCGACGTGAATCTCTCTCATAAACGAAGTCTCCTTTCCCGAGGTCACAGTGAAACAACGGATGCGCTCCGAAATCATGACGCACGCCGGAAGCGACGACTCAACCTGCTGGTCTCTGGATTTGAATGGCGAGGGCTGCGAGGCTGGAGGCGGCAGAACCGGAGCCGTGTGATCCAAGGCATTATTCAGTTTACACCATATGCAATCGAGCTTGAGCCGTTTCAAATGTGGCGATTGGACGCGGGCGTCCGTCAAGGATCCGAAATCGCCGGCCAGGAGGCCTTTAATATGGTCCAAGGCTTCTTGTCAATTCCTTTGATCGGTCATGCACCGTCCTCCAGGCCCAAGACTTCGCATTCCCCAGTGAATCGGGGATGTCCCATGGGGCACCCAAACAGTACGGCCTTGTCTGTTGATCCTTCATTTTGATCGAAACCTTGGCTGGTAACTGTGCTATGTTGTCTTTGTGAGCGCGGAATGACCCCATTGGCATGGAACCCCTCGCAATGGAGCACCCCATCCATGAAGATCAGAGTCCTTGGAGCATCAGGGTCGGAGACTCCGGGGCATCGCTCTCCCGCTTTCCTGCTCGACGATTCCATCCTTTTCGATGCCGGCACCGTCGGAGAAGCGATGGATGCTCAAGCTCAGAGTCTGATCACGCACATATTCCTCACCCATGCCCATCTCGATCACATCAAGGCGATCCCGTTTCTGGTGGACAACATGGTGTCCACCCGCCCCGAGTATCAGTTGACCGTCGTGAGCGGCATCGAGGTCCTGCACGATCTCCGGTGCAACATCTTCAATGATCGCATCTGGCCGGATTTCACACTCCTTCCCAACAGCGACACCCCGGTGCTCAGATACCAGGAGATCAAGGACGGCGAGCCCTTCAGGGTTCTCGACTACAGCATCACGGCTACGCCGGTCAATCACGCCGTTCCCGCCTACGGTTACCTGGTCAGCAACGCACGGGGGGATGCCTTCATCTACACCGGCGACACGGGCCCCACCGACTCCATCTGGAAGCGATCGGCGGGGCACCGGGTGAAGCTGCTCATTGTGGAAGTATCCTTTCCCAATGAACTGGAGCATCTGGCCCTGGCATCAGGGCACCTGACCCCTTCCCTGCTGGGCAGGGAGCTGGCGAAAATGGCCTCGGTTCCGGAAGGAGTCTTTATCACACATCTCAAGCCAGTTCACCGCAAAGCCATTGCGGCCCAGCTTCGGGAACTCAGCAGGTTTTCCGTGAAGATACTCGATGACGAGAATGAGCTGATTATCTGAGGCGGGTTACCGGGAGGGAGCGAAGGAGTTCCCAATCCCTCCCGGCATGTTGGAACAACTTCGGAAATACCACTGAACTGGTAGAGATCGTCCCCTTTAAATGTTCGTTGACTCTTCACCGCCGATGATCTTGTTCAGCTCGCCGATCAACTTCCCTTCGGAAGTCTTGCACTCGTCGCATTTCAGAACATGATCCAGGAAAGCGGTGATGTTCCAGCCCTCGTAAGTCCTGATGCGCAAATCCACCAGGTCGCGGCCGCACTCGAGACGAATCATTTGGGCTCCTCCCCTTCAGGTTCTTGCCAATCCCATTCCGAACAAGGCTGTGCAGCAATGGGCAAAAGCTCGCCTTGATAGCAGTTCCCTCCCGGGCTGCAGGCAGCAAAAACTCAGTTGGCTCTCTCTTCTTCTTCTAGGGAATGGGTCTCCGCACATAAGATCCCCGTCCCTATACCACAGTCCTTCTTGACAGCAAAAGAAAAACGGCGTGCTTCCCCACCCGCTGGATCATGAGCGGGGATGCGCTTGCCATCCTCATCTCAGGCCCCGTGCGGTTCCGCACCTCTTCCGCATCTCATCGCCTGCAGCCCGCGGAGTTTCGAATACTAGAGGCAAGCGGTACGATTTTGGATAACTGATAGATATCTTTATTAATTAAGGCTCATGACCTGTGGTTTGTCAGGGCGGTCGCTAGCTCCGCCGTGGCTTCGGCCTCCACACCGATCCCAATGGCCGAAGCTCCGGCCCTGGTCATCGCCGCGTACGGGGTCGGCCTGGCCGCCCTGGCCCTGGGGCCTCGCTTCCTGCGAAAGCGCATCCATAGCGGGGTGCGGAATTCAATCGATGGACCCTCGCGGGAGTGGCCTGCTCGATGCTTGGGGGGTTCTGGGTGGCGGGGATCCGACTTCGCCAGTTCGGGAGAGGCGTTCTGGGGCGACCTGCTGGCCATCGAAGGTGCCGTGATGGCAGCGGGCTGCCTGGTGACCAGCCCCTCGGCGCGGGGCTCCCTGGATCTCGCCACCCACGTCTTCATGGCCTAAGGGGGGCGGCCGGGACCCTTCTGCTCTTTTGTGCGGCGGCGGAGCTTGCCCCTCTGCTTGATCAGCAAGAATCGAGAGCTCTCGCATTTGAGCATCGAGAGTTTTTCTTGGCTCGCGAGGCTTTCCTGACGAATCCCTGGGCGGGCTCATTGGAACCGCCCGAGGGTTTTCGAGCACGTCGGCTCTTTTCCTCGCACGGGTCAAAGCTCATTCGACCGTTGAGAATCGGTTCGACTCTGTTCGAGGGGTCCGGCTCATATCCCTCGATGACCGTTTCCGGGATTGAGCTCTTGAGCAGTCGTTCTATACGCTTCAGTTGTTCGCGCTCATCAATGCAGACCAGTGATATTGCCGTTCCTTCATGATGAGCACGGCCGGTGCGGCCGATTCGGTGCACGTAGTCTTCACACACCATGGGCAGCTCAAAGTTCACCACATGCGGCAACTGGTCGATGTCAAGCCCCCGCGCCGCGAGATCCGTTGCAACCAGCACCCGGACATCGCCAAGCTTGAAGTCCGCCAATGCCCGGGTTCGCGCCCCCTGGCTTTTGTTGCCGTGGATCGCCGCCGCGCTGATCCCATCCCGCTCCAGTTGCTGAGTGAGCTTGTTGGCGCCATGTTTGGTTCGCGTGAATACGAGAACCTGTCTCCAGTTGTTCGAGGCAATCAGAAAAGAGAGAAGCTCCCGTTTTCTTCCGCGGTCCACCGGGTGTATCAATTGCGCGACGCTCCCGGCGGCGGCATTGCGGCGGCCCACCTCGATCAGGACAGGTGAGCTCAATAGCTGGTCGGCGAGCTCCTTGATCTCCTTCGAAAAGGTGGCGAAGAAAAGAAGATTCTGTCGTCTTGGAGGCAAGAGTGCCAGTATTCGGCGAATGTCTCGCACGAACCCCATATCCAGCATGCGGTCCGCCTCGTCCAGTACCAGGATCTCCACTCCCGACAAATCCAGGGTCCGTTGTCGAACGTGGTCCAGCAGGCGCCCTGGGGTTGCGACCAGAATATCGACACCCTTTCGGAGTCTCTCGATCTGGGGGTTGATACCGACCCCGCCGAAAACGACCATCGATTTCAAGGGCAGATGCTTGCCGCAGGCCGCCACGCTGGCTTCGACCTGAGCTGCAAGCTCACGGGTCGGCGTGAGGATCAGGGCGCGAACGCGGTCTTTTGCCCTTGCCCTGGGACGATCACTCAAACGCTGCAATAGCGGTAGAGCGAAACCCGCTGTCTTCCCCGTACCGGTTTGAGCACCGGCCAATATATCCTTTCCCTCAAGTATGACGGGGATTGCCTCCTGTTGGACGGGAGTTGGTTTCCTGTAACCTTGATCGGCGATAGCACGAAGGAGCTCGTTTGAAAGTCCGAGATTTTTGAATGACATGTCTAAATCATTGCTCCTGGATGCTGACTGAGGATTGTTATTCTCAGCCAATCTTCTTCCCTTTCAAGAAATCGCGAACCGCGTCGGGAGAGGTCCCGACTGCTCTGACTGCATTCTTGAGCTGAATGTCAGTACATGTAAATTTCTGACACCAATATCTGATTTCGTTCTTTTCATGAGGATTGACTCTTTTGTCAGCATAGGGGCCTCTTTTTGCCAGACCAGTCATGGCTTCCTTCCTTAAGGTTTCATCAAGGAGCCGCACCACGAATCCAGCACCGGGGCAACGCTCGCCATTGCCATTACGCGAGACGCAGCCGGGCAATGGATGCACGGGCGGGTCCCCCGCTGATGTCAGGAGAAATGAGTATTTCGAGCACCGCCAGCCCAACAATCTCAACGGCAAAGTCCTCGATCTCCCAGGTAGCTTCAGGAGGGCTGAAATTGTACTGCTGGCGCACAATTTCCCGGTATGAGCGACCGCCGTCGGTGGACCACCGCAGCAGGACCTCCTGCGTGCGCTGCTGACTCTCTTCATGACACACCAGGTGAATGCGTTTGACTCGCCGCGGCTCGTCAAACAGGAGCCGGACCGTTTGACGACCGGGCTCGGCCGCCCGCCAGCCCGGTCCCTCGCCGGCCTTCAGAGCCGATTCGATGGGGTGAGACTCATCCTCGGATGTGAGCTCAACTCTTGCCAGGCTTTCTAAATCCAGCCAGGCTTCATCCGGGGATGGGGCACCTTGCGTCTCCCCAGTGATGATACGCTTGCGCATTGTATGGGCCCTCCCGGCCCTCGGCCAGAAGATGATTCTCCGGCAACACCTCGTTGCATGAGCACCGAACGCGGGACCGCGGACCGTTCCCAACCATGATCACGATGGTCACAAGGGCTCGGGCAATTCAGGGCCGGCGTCGATTACACGCCTGACGCCCTTGCCGGATCCACGTTTTGGGGCTCCTTCGGAAAGTTTAAACATCTTTATGATGCTCACGAGCAGTTTGGAAAGGGTCTGCGCCGATTGCGACTTCTGACGGCAGGCCCTGAGTCTGGATCTGTCGCCTAAGCCAAGTTGATATAACACTATTTCGTTGGAATCGATCTCGGATGCAGTGATGCTCTTGAGCTCAAAGATAGATTCCGCCAGCTCCTCATCTTTGGCCTTCGTAAGACAATCAATCGCCAAAGTCAGGATCTCGTTTCCATTAATTTCCCCTGAACCCTTATTGAGCTCCAAGAGCTTGCTCAGATATGGAATAGCGTAATTTCTGCTATAGGAGGAAAGGTCTATCTCGGTACTCGCAGTGTATGTCTTTAAGTCTTCATAAAAATATCCAGTGGATAACAGGTCTTTCAATGAGGCATCAGGCATTGTCTCCATCGTTCGTCTCCTCTCGTAGTACCGTGTTCAGAGCCTCCCGTCGCAAACAAAGATCCCCGAATCGCCTCCCTGTAGCGGCGCGCGGCGTTCGGACCAGAACGCTCACAATCAATACCCATCAGGATGCCCAGGGCTCAATTCTGCTTGGCATCGGAAGCGCCTGCGCCCATGTTGCTCTTGATTCGCCTGACCAGCGGGGTAGCCAGCCTGCCAGCCCCGGCCGCCTGAGCCCTTTTGATCTCCGTCAGGGCCTCCGGCCATTTTTCCAGGTCACAGAGAGCAGCAGCCCTGGCTACCAGCAGAGGAGCATTGTCGGTATCTCTCAAACGTTGAGTAGCCTTGAGTGCCTGAGCGGGCAGATTCTGTTCCCTCAACGAGGAGCACAGAATCTCGGCGGCGACACGGTGTCCAGGCTCCAGCTTCAAGATCCGTTCGGCGATCAGCCCCATCCTGCGGTACTGAAGAGCCTTGCCGGCCTTTTGGGCACGAACCAGAAGAGCATCGACATCCGTGATGGAAAGGTCCTCCTGTTCGAGTGCCTTCAGCAGGAGAGTATCGAGCTTGAGGATATCCACCGTGGGAGGAGTCAGAAAAGTCTTTCTATCATACCATCTATTCCCGTCCCAGACATAAGTGCTGCGGTGTAGATTGACTTGTTTGACTTCTCCCATAGGGCATCCAGTCCTTTCCGGTGATTCGATGAGCAAGGGATCATCCGCTGCGTCAGGAAGCCTAAGGTTAAGACTTATGCTCTCGATAGACTTAAAATAGTATAATAAGCTTGGAACGGTTCAGCGAAATCAGTACTTCCATTGCTCTGGTAAAGGCTGCGGCCCAGGTCTGATGCCGGCGATATCGGGGTCTTCACCGGGAGTACATTCATCCCGCTTGGATTTCACCTCCCTGGCATTTGCCCGGCGCACCTCCTTTTCCTTCTGCTTCTGCTGCCGTTTTCTCTCCTTTTCAAGCTTCAGGGAACTGGGTCTTTGAGCCATGATCACATCCTATGCTTTTAAAGGCTCAACCCATCTCGACTCGCCGAAGGATCCCAGCCATGGAAAGGTTCCCCTTCCAGCGACAAAAAAGCCGGAGATTCACTCCGGCTTGTTCCTTCGTAAGATGGGCTGGCTATCCGATTGTCGCTATATCTTCTTCACCTTGAGAGCCTGAGGCCCCTTGGCGCCCCTTTCCTCTTCGAACGAAACCCGTTCTCCCTCTGCGAGGGATTTGAAGCCATCGTTTTCGATGGCACTGAAGTGAACAAAGACATCATGCCCTTGATCAGCTTCGATAAAACCGTAACCTTTACCGTCATTAAACCATTTCACTCGACCTTCAGCCATTTCGCAGTCCTTTTCATTTGTCTTGAACTTTTCTTCAGGCGCGTTATTTGAGAGCAACTTCTGAACCGTTTCACTGCAAGGCAAAAGATCGATCCCGGAGATGACTCAAAAATATCGAACCACACTAGTTTGATGGAATATTACTTCATCACAAATTAAAGGCAAGGTAATTCTCGATCAAAGATTTCTTCCATTGAAAAACAGAAATGCGAACTTTGTTTAAATTTTGAGCCAGATCCGCCTGTGGAGTACTTATAAAGGCGACTGTCCAACATCTTCTTGATTTAACTCCCTGTTCAATTTAGAGTGAAATTTGAACATCGAGCGGTGGAAGCTGTGAAAATTTATTCCGGCCGGAATTTCGGGAACCTTTCGCGCTGAGAGTGCCTTGACCGATTTGATCAGCTTCAAGGAACGGGCATTGTTCCGACAACAGTCGTTGATGGCGTGACTTGTATCCTTAGAAGTCAGATTGGGGAAGTTGTAAGAATTCATGAGGGCTGTTCTGTCCAAAGAAAGGTTGTGGACCATGACTAACATTTTCGTCGGCAGCTTGTCCTTCAAAACCACGGAAGAGGAATTGCGCAAGGAATTCGAGGCGTTTGGCGAAGTGAGCTCTGTCAAGATCATCGAGGATCGCGAGACGCGCAAGTCTCGAGGTTTTGCCTTTGTTGAGATGCCTGATCGGCAACAGGCCATGGCGGCCATAAATGCCATGAATGGCAAGGACCTTGGCGGACAGACCCTGAAAGTCAATGAAGCAAAGCCGAGGGAAGCCCGCTCAGGCCAGAGCCGTGAACGCGGCGGAGGCGGTTACGGTTTCTCAACTTTTGGGAGCAGGACACACGACCAGAAAAGCGCCGATATTTACGACAGCAAGGACCGGAGGAGTGGAGCGCCAGGCGGTCGAGGAAGAGGTGGGCGCGGCTCTGGGGGGCGATCGGGTGGAGGCAGGCGTTCGCATTGAGCTGCAGGGAAAGTCTGGCCCGGCTGCCCGGGAGGAAGTGCAAAGGCTGTTTTCAAGGGAGTGATCAATCCGGCATAGGTGGACGATTCTCAAACCCACTCAGAGCCTTTTATCCCCCGCCATCTCGCCGCCACGCTGTCTCAACGCGGCCCTTTCCCGCCAGGACCTTGGAAAGGATCCGGATATGCCGTCCTTTTCAGCGATGACAACCTTCAGGCGCAGACTCGTCGATCCGCCGCGATGACTCCACGGACCTTCGCCGGAGCCTTCCCCTTCAAGCTATGGCAGCGCTCCTTTTCGGGTCCAATAGCTCAGATTGGGCCGGACTTGTTTCACACCAGCGGGTACGCGGCCTGGAACCGGTCGACGACGTCGAGGAGCTCCACCGGGAGCCTGGCTCTCGTCTCCATCACGATCTCCCGTGGAATTTCCCTGTAAAAGGCATGGGCGATGCCGCCGGTGATGCAGGCCAGCGTGTCGCTGTCTCCACCCAGGGAAACGGCCTTTCGCACGGCGTCCTCGAAGTCGCTCGATTCCAGGAAGGCGATGATCGCCTCGGGCACCGTGCCCTGGCAAGAGATGTCGAACGCGTAGCGAGGCCTGATTTCATCAAGGGTACGGTTCAGGTCATAGCCGAAGCGGTCGGCGATCTCACCGCGTATGTCCTCCCTGGCCGCACCCTTGCGGGCCAGGAAGACGGCCAACGCCGTCGCCTGTGCCCCTTTGATGCCTTCGGGATGGTCGTGAGTGACTTCCGCCGTTTTCCTCGCCTCCCCCAGGACGGTTTCGAGTGTTTCAAAGGCGAAGCCAACGGGGCTCACCCGCATGGCCGCCCCGTTGCCCCAGCTGTTGTAAGGAGCGGGCCGCGCGGCGAAAAGCCAGCCGTAAAAGGAGGCGCCATAGCCCGCATTGGGATACTCCCGCCCAAATGACCTGAGTGATGTGGCATAATCCGCTTTCTCCAGGATGGAGGAGGCCACGGCAATGGTCAGCACCGTATCGTCCGTGAACCGCGAACGGCTCTGAAAGAGCTGAAACTCAACGGTCTTGATGGGACGACGTTCGTAAACGGACCCGATCATGTCCCCGGCTATGGCTCCAAGCACCGTTCACACCTCCCGTGTTTGCGATCTCGTTCAGTCCCGCTCGCGGTTCTTGCGAAAGGAAATGTCGGGCCAGTCTTCCATGAGGAAGTCCAGGCGCCAGGCCGTTGGAGCGAGATAGGTCAGGTGCCCTTCGGCATCGCGGGCCAGGCTGTCCATGTTCTTTTTCTCGAACTCCTCGAGCCGCTTGCGGTTGTCGCAGACGATCCAGCGCGCCGCCGTCAGCGGCACCGGCTGATAGACCGCGTCCACGCCATATTCCGCCTTGAGCCTGGCCACGGTCACGTCGAACTGCAGGGCTCCGACAGCGCCGAGGATATAATCCGAGCCCCTGAGGGGGCGGAAGAACTGGACGGCGCCCTCCTCGGCCAGCTGCTTCAAGCCCTTCTGGAGCTGCTTCACCTTGAGGGGGTTCCTGAGCACCACGCGTCTGAAATGCTCGGGGGCGAAGTTGGGTATCCCGGTGAAGCGCAGGACTTCCCCGTCCGTGAACGTGTCTCCGATCCTGATGGTCCCGTGATTGTGGATGCCGATGATGTCCCCGGCATAGGCTTCCTCGACGTTGGCGCGGTCCTGGGCCATGAAGACCGTCGCATTGGCCAGGGTGATTTCCTTCCCGAGCCGATGATGCACCACCTTCATGCCCCGGGTGAATTTCCCGGAGCAGATCCTCAGGAAGGCGATCCGGTCCCGGTGGGCGGGGTCCATGTTCGCCTGGATCTTGAAAACGAAGCCGGAGAAGAGCTCCTCGCACGGGGAAACCTCCCGGGTCAGCGTCGGCCGGGCCCGCGGCGACGGGGCCATCTCCACGAACGCATCCATGAGCTCCCGGACCCCGAAGTTGTTGAGAGCGCTGCCGAAAAAGACGGGAGTCTGGTTCCCACGCAGAAAATGATCCATCTCCAGGGGATTAGCCGCCCCTTCGAGGAGCTCCACATCCCTGCGCAAAGCATCCGCCTGGGAGCCCAGCAGCCGATCCAGCTCGGGGTCGGCCAGATCGTTAATCCGGACGCCGTCTTGCCTTCGCGTTTCCTGCCCGGGGGTGAACAGATGGAGCTCCCTGCGATAGAGATTGTAAACTCCCTTGAAGCCCCGGCCCATGCCGATGGGCCAGGAGAGCGGGGTACACTCGATCTGGAGCTTGTCCTCGATCTCGCTCAGGATGTCGAGCGGCTCCCTGCCGTCGCGATCCAGCTTGTTGACGAAGGTGATGATGGGCGTGTTGCGCATCCGGCAGACCTCCATGAGCTTCTCCGTCTGCGATTCCACGCCCTTTCCGCTGTCGATCACCATGAGGGCGCTGTCCACGGCGGTGAGGACCCGGTAGGTGTCTTCGGAGAAGTCCTGGTGCCCGGGTGTATCGAGAAGATTCATCTCGAAGTCCCTGTAGGTGAACTTCATCACCGACGTGGTGACGGAGATGCCCCTCTGGCGCTCGATGGCCATCCAGTCGCTGGTGGCATGACGTGCCGCCCTGCGCGCCTTGACGGCCCCTGCGATCTGGATGGCCCCTCCGAACAGGAGCAGCTTCTCCGTCAAGGTGGTCTTGCCGGCGTCGGGATGGCTGATGATCCCGAACGTCCGCCGGCGCTCG
>Ga0101944_10007308_pt1 | contig 11142 bp, 12 predicted proteins | sample DewCreD2012metaG_FD_75245 | JGI IMG/M metagenome (GOLD analysis project Ga0101944, IMG submission 75245) | Hot spring sediment bacterial and archeal communities from British Columbia, Canada, to study Microbial Dark Matter (Phase II) - Dewar... ... | reverse complement strand
CCCAAGCGAATGGGTCTCGATCGCGTTCAGGCCCAGCACCCACTGTCCGACGGGAAAGTCGGGGGTGCGGCTTTCGGCCACGACGCCCACCGTCGTCGCGCGCACGGCGTCGCCCAGCGCGACCGGCGGCATGTAGGAAGGGGCGTCGTCAAGCCAGCCGCGGATCGCGGGATCGAGCGAGGCGTAGCGGTTCTCGATCAGGAACTGCCCCTCCCCGAGTACCGGCATCGCCTCCTCGACGAGCGCGAAGTCGGCCTCGACCGGGGTTCCTTTCGGCCGGCGGACCAGCGTGAAGCGCCTGCGTTTCAATCCGCCCCCCTTCCGCCGTCGACGACATGCGCGGTTCCCGTCACCATCCGCGAGGCCGGGCCGGCGAGGAAGGAAATGGCCGCCGCGATGTGGCGCGCCTCGCCCACGAGATCGAGCGCGTTGCCGTCCTTCACGAAGGCCCTGACCTCGGGCGTATCGCCATAGGCTCCCGTGATCATCTCGGTCAGGATCACGCCGGGGTTCAGCGAATTGACCCGGACCGGCGGGTCGAACCCGCCCGCCTCGACCGCGGCGATCTTCGAGAAATGGGTCACCGCCGCCTTGGCCGGACAATAGGCCGAGCAGTCCTCGAGCCCGATGAGCCCGGCGAGCGAGGAGACGTTGATGATCGAGCCGCCGCACTTCAGGTCGCGCATGGTGCGCATGGCCCACTTGGTGCCGAGGAAGACGCTCTCCACATCGGCTTCCCACAGCCTGCGGAAATCCTCCAGGCTGGTTTCGGGCAGGGGCCTGGCGAAGAAAATGCCCGCCGAGTTGACGACGGCGTCGAGCCGGCCGAAGCGCCCCGCGATATCGGCCATCACGCCTTCCCAGGCGGCCTCGTCGCACACGTCGAAGGCAAGGAACTCGGCCACGCCGCCGGCGGCCGCGCACTGGGCCACCGTCTCTCCCCCTCGCGCGGGATCGCGGCCGGCCGCCAGCACGTGGAAGCCGTCGCGGGCAAGCCGCACCCCGCCGGCGCGGCCGATCCCCGAGGTGGCACCCGTCACGAGGGCAACTGGCATGCTCATATCCGGTCCGACAGCAGCCAGCCGCCATCGACGACCAGGTGAGTGGCCGTCACGAACTCGGCCTCGTCGGAGGCAAGGTAGAGGATTGCCTCGGCGATGTCCCCGGGCCGGCAATAGTCCTTGAGCGGCAGGTCGGCGAAATTGGCCGGATCGGCCCAGTAGGCGGCGTCGAACAGGGCCTCGGTCATCGGCGTGCGCGTGCCGCCGGGGCAGATCGCGTTCACCCGGATGAGATCGCCCTTGCGCCCGACCTCGACACCGACCGCGCGCGCCAGGTTGATGAGCGCGGCCTTGGCCGTCCCGTAGGCAGTCGTCTGCATGATGGGCTTGAGGCCCGCGACCGAGGCCATGACGATGATCGAGCCCCTGGCCGGCGCTCCTTGCGCGCGCATCTGCGCGACCGCCGCCCGGATCCCCAGGAAGGCGCCCTCGACATGGACCCGGCACTGGGCCCGGAAGTCGGCCAGCGCGAGATCGACGATGGGCCCGGCCTGGGCGGTGCCGGCATTGGAAACGAGGATGTCGAGGCGCCCGAAGCGCTTCACGACCTCGGCGATCGCCGCGTCCCACTGCGCCTCGTCGGTCACGTCATGGGGGAAGAGGGCACCCGAGGCGCGAATGTCGGTGCCGAGCACGCGCGCGCCAGCCGCTTCCAGCGCAGCGACGGCCGACGCCCCTATCCCCGACGCCGCGCCGGTCACCAGCGCCACCTTGCCGGCCAGCCCGCTCACAGCAGCATCACCTCAATCCGCCCCCCGCGCTCGCGCGCCGGAAAGGCGGCGATGGGCTCGATCGCCGGCGGGCCCAGCACCCGGCCCGAGGCGAGGCAGAAGCGCGCGCCATGGTGCGGGCAGACGATCGACGCCGCCCGCACCCGGGCACCCTCCATCGGCAGCTGCGCATGGCTGCACAGGGCCGAAACGGCGAACAGCCGCCCGTCGCCCGTGCGCGCGACCAGCAGGCGCTGGCCCGCCACCTCGCGCGAGGCGCAGGCGCCGGGGGCGATATCGGCCGGCCCGGCGTCGGCAAAGACCGTCAATCGGCCACATCCTCGCCCACGAAGTCCATCAGCACCTTGTGGAAATGGCGGATGCGCAGCTCCTGCCCGCCCAGCAGCAGCCCCTCGTAGGCCGCCGAGTTCATCCCCTCCTGCACGCGCGGCAGGTTGTGCGCGTCCTGGTCCAGCACCAGGCCCAGCGAGATCTCGCCATGCCGGTAGGTCCGGTGTTCAGGCAGCATGTGCGGCGTGCCCGGCTCGAGATGCGCGAAGTTCATGAGATCAAAGAGCATGCGGTTCGGGTCGGTGGGGTGCGGCCGCGACACGAACAGCAGCATCGTCTCGCCATAGATGTTCATCGTGACATTGGGGAAGATCATGTAGTGATAGTCGTCCGACAGCTGGTCGTCGGCGAGATCGCGATAGGGGTAGATGCTGTTCTCCTGCCGCGCCCGCTTGGCCTTCTGGATCGCCAGGCGCAGGTCGCGCGGGCGCCCCTCGAACTCGGCCGGGTCGAGCCCGTAAAGCTGGGCCATGCCGACCATCACGTCGGAGAGCTTCTCCTGGTCGGTGTAGCGCGGCGAGGGCGTCGTGAAGGGCACGATGTAGCGGTTGTGCAGACCCAGGCAGTCGATCTGGACATTCCAGTCATCGAGCCATGAGAGAAGCTCGGGGTGGATGCCCTGCACATGGTAGGTCTCGTTGAAGGCATCGACGCTGGTCTTCCAGTTGCAGTCCCACTCGATCGTCTTCCAGTCGATCAGCTTCATGTCCTCGAAGCGGTAGGGGTCGAGGTGGTCGGGAATGACGCCGAGGAAGGCGCGCAGCGGCCCGGCGTCCGGGTCCATCGTGAACCAGAAGAAACCGCCCCATGTCTCGACCCTGACCGCCTTCAGATGCTGGGTGCAGCCCTTGAGCTGCGGGAAGGTCTCGAGGTCGGGGATGTTGATGTTGCGCCCGGCCGTGTCCCATTCCCAATGGTGGTAGCTGCACTTGAAGCTGGCGGCGGCACCCTGGGCATCGGGCGGCATCACCCGGTTCCCGCGGTGCGGGCAGACATTGTAGAAGCCCCGGATGCTGCCGTCGGCCTGACGCGCGAACAGGAAATTCTCGCGTCCCACCGAATGGGTCATCCAGTCGCCGGCCTCGGGGATGAGCTCCTCGCGGCCGCCCAGCAGCCAGATCTTGCGCCACATCCGTTCCCACTCGCGGTCGAGGAAGGCGCGCGACGTGTAACGCGACTTGGGGATGAGCGCGGTGCCGAGGTCGGGGTCGGGCAGCTTTTTCGCCGCGGGCGAGGGCGCGCCGCTGTAGGTGCGCGTCAGCGGCACCGCCTTCCAGTCGCCGTCCTTCAGCCGCGTTGCCATCCCTGCCTCCTTCAAGCCTGCGTGCCGGCCCATTCGCCGCAAAACTCGCCCGCAGCCGTCAGCGGCCAGATGACGTGCGAATGGCCGGTGCCCACCGTCGGCCGCGGGGCATGGCGCTTGCAGCTGCCGAGCGCGGGCGTTCCCGGAATGCCGGGCACACCGGGCCCCTCCACCCGCACCCGCGTCCAGAACCGGCAGGTCGCGCACAACAGCTCGGCCATTGCATTCCCTTCCCCACCCCGAGGCCTGACCCCTCTTGCATTTGAGAGTGCAGGGCGTAAGTCGGAGACCGAGTCCCCTTGGCATCGCCCCTGGTGTGCCGCCATTCCCCTTTGCGCTAGGGGGCGGGGCGGGCGGGCGGTGTCTCGGGCGAGCGACCGGGAGGCGAGGGAGAAACGATGGCGCTGGCCGACGAGATCGCGCGCGTGATGGTGCGCAGCACTTCGGACATCCGCCCCGCAGCCGAGGCGCTGCGGGACATTGCGTGGGAGCGCGCCCGGCTGCGCGTCTCGCCCGCCGACAATATCGCTTCCAAGCAGCCGCTGTGCGACGAGGACGGGGCCATCCTCGCCTCCGAAGTGTTCGGCTGGAACGCCCCGCACGAGCGCTGGTGGGCCGACTCGCGCCTAGCACTCTCCTCGCCGCTGCCGCGCGCCTGCCGCTACGAGAGCGAGACCTTCTGGGCCAATGCACAGGGCTTCTACACCCGCCAGCCCAACCGTTACCTCGATGCCATCGACCTGTCGAACTTCGAGAAGCGGGCGCTGTGCAAGGCCGCGATCGTGGTGCCCATCCATCTTCCCTTCGGCCAGATCGGGGCGGTCAGCTTCACCAGCTCCGACCCCGAGCGCACCGATCTTTCGGCCGAGTTCGAGGCCCATTCCGACGAGCTGGCGCTGCTCGCCCACCGTTTCATCGCCGGCTGCGTGAAGGCCCACCGCACGCGGCAGTGGCTGCCGGTCGACTGCCAGCTGACCAAGCGCGAGGTGGAATGCCTGCGCTGGGCGAGCGTCGGCAAGACCGACAAGGAGATCTCGCTCATCCTTGGCCGCAGCCACGCCACCGTCCGTTTCCACATCCAGAACGCCGGCGAGAAGCTCGACGCCGTCAACCGCTCGCAGACCATCTTCAAGGCAAGCCAGCTCGGCTATCTCGGAACCGCGGCCTGACCGCCGCCGGCGGCCAGGGTGGCCGCAAGGGGAACGACCCATGAATCTCGTCTGGCGTCTCGCCACCGGCCTCGTCGGCCTGGTCAATGTCGCCCTGGGCCTCATCTTCCTGATACATCCCGCCGAAATTGCCCCGCAGTTCTTCCTCGAGCCGCTGGGCACCCAGGGGCTGGCGTCGCTGCGGTCGGACTATTCCGCCCTGTTCCTGACTGGCGGCCTTTTCGCGCTGCTGGGGGCCTGGCGCGCCGACCCGGCGCCGCTCAGGATCCCGCTCGTGCTGCTGGTGATCGCATTTGCCGGCCGGACCTTGAGCCTGGTGGTCGACGGGGTGGCGCCCACCGCCTGGCCGCCCTTCGCCCTCGAAGCGCTGATGGTCCTGCTGCTGGCGCTGGGCGCGGCGGCCTTCGCGCGCCGGGCCTGAGGGTCAGTCCACCACCCGGGCGCCCCGTCTCACGCCGGCTGGAAGCGGAACATCGGGGCGGGGCGGAAGCGGCCCGACACCTCGCCGGCGAAGATGTTCGACTGGTCGATCCCGAGATCGAGCTTCCTGACGCCTGCGCGCGGCGCGAAGTCGAGCTTCTTCAGGTCCACCCAGAAGACGTTGGGCGAGACCGTCGATTCGAAATAGTAGAGCCGGTCCTTGTGGTCGGCGACGACTCGCCAGCGGGTCGACGAGATGTTGGGCCGGTCGGGCGTGCTGATGCCGAGCGGCACGGACGCGTTGCGGATCACGCTGAAGGTGGCGGCCGCCGCCACGCGCGGATCGTCGCTCCTGGTTACTGCGCCCATGTAGAAGCTTGTGCGGGCGAACCGGTCGGACGCGCGGCTGGTGCCGGGCAGGAACTGGAGCCCGCCGACTTCCTGCCAGTAGGAGGTGATGGCCAGCTGTTCCGGGAAGGCCGGCTCGTTGGTCATGACCCGGTAGGCCCGGTCGTGGTAGATCCGCATGTCGCCCCCCACCCATTCCACCACCGCATTATCGCCCGAAGCGTCCGACAGGGAGAAATGCATGGTCGCAAGCTTGCCGGGCTGGCCGGGAACCTCGCCCGTCTGCACCAGCAGCGGGTTGGCCTTGAGCCAGGTGACCGCCTCGGTGACGGTCGCAAACTGGTCGAGCAGGAACTGCGCGAAGATGGAAATCGCGATGGTCGGAGTCCTGCCATCGGCCTTGGGATAGGTGGAGTCCGACATCCACAGGCTGTTCACCATGAGGCCCGGCTCGTTCAGCCCGTCCGCGGTGGCGAAGTCATAGCCAGTCGCGATGAGGCTGCCATATTTCGATGTCCATTTGAGCGAGGTGTCGCCGGCCAGGCCGGTGCGGGAAACACCCCGCGGAAGCGCCCACAGGTTGGTCTGGATATCCTCCTTCCAGTCCATGGTGCGGCCGGTGAGGTAGCGGCCGTTGGGCCCTTCATAGACCGCGCGGGTGCAGGCGTCCGCCGCCGGCGTTGCCGCCGCAGTGGCGAGCAGCATCGCGACCGCAACCCGGGCGAGACTCGTCGAAGATCGTGGCATGGGGGACTCTCCCCTCGGAGCGGTGCCGGCCGTGCCATTCTAGCCATTCGCCCGAGGATGGCCAGCGCGGCTGTCAGTCCGCCACTTTCAGCACCTGCTTGCCCCGGTTCGCGCCCGTGAACAGGCGCATCAAGGTGCGCGGCACATTCTCGAAGCCCTGCTGCTCGTCGGTGCGCCACGCAAGGCGCCCGTCGGCGACCAGCCCGGCCAGCCGCCGGCGGATGGCGGGGAACTCGGCGGCCCAGTCGAGCACGATGAAGCCGCGCATGGTCGCCCGGCGGAACACCAGGTTGAAGTAGTTCTGCGGGCCCGCCGGCATGGTCCCGGTCTCGTAGCGCGAGATGCCGCCGCAGATGACGACCCGGGCACCGGTTGCGATCTCGCCCAGCATGTCGTTCAGCATCGCCCCGCCGACATTGTCGAACACCACGTCGATTCCACCCGGGCAATGCGCCTTCAGCTGCGCACGCACGTCGCCTGCCTTGTAGTCAATGGCCGCGGCATAGCCCGCTTCTTCCACCAGCCAGCGGCACTTCTCCGCGCCGCCGGCAATGCCCACCGCGCGCGCCCCGGCGATGGTCGCCAGCTGCCCCACCACCGAGCCGGTCGCGCCTGCCGCGCCCGAGACGACCACCGTGTCGCCCGGCCTCGGCTCGCCCAGCTTGAACAGGCCGCACCAGGCGGTCAGCCCCGTCGTCCCCAGCACCGAGAGCATCGCGGTCGGCGGAAGATCGGGGTGGACCGGCTCCAGCCCCGCGCCATCGCTCAGCAGCCACTCGGTCCAGCCGGTGAGCCCCGCGTAGAGCGCCCCCTCCTTCAGCCGGGGGGTGTGCGACTTCACCACCCGGACGATGCCCGAGCCGCGCATCACGTCGCCGATCGTCATCGGCGCCACATAGTCCGCCACATTCTCCGCCCAGCCCTTCTGCGCCGGGTCGAAGCCCAGCCACAGCACCTGGCACAGCGCCTGCCCCGGCCCGGGCTCGGGCAGCTCGGTCTCGACAAGCGTGAAGTCGCTGTCCTCGAGCGGGCGCCCACGCGGATGGGCGGCAAGCAGCCACTGGCGGGTCTTCATCGGGCATCTCCCTGGCGCGAACCTGGGGTCGCTTGCACCCGTGGCATCCCCGCGCGCGAGCCGCCATTTCTTGCAGGGGGCCGCGCCCGCTACAGCAGGGCGAGCACGGCCTCGTGCACACGGCGGTCGCCGGCTGCGATCACTGCGCCGGCGGCGCCGGCCACCAAAGGCTCGCCGCGCCAGCCGGTCATCAGCCCGCCCGCGCCCGCCACCACCGGCACGAGCGCCGCCCAGTCATGGAGCTTCAGATTGTCCTCGACCACGAGGTCGAGGTGGCCGGCCGCCAGCAGCCCGTAATTGTGGCAGTCGCCGCCCAAGAGCGTGTCGCGCGCCGCCCGCGCCACGCGCTGGAAGCCCGTCAGCCCCTCGGCCGAGAAGGCCGCCGGGCTGGTCGTTGCCAGATGCGCAGTCTCGAGGCCGGGGCAGGCGCGCACCCGGACGGCCACGCCGTTGAGCGTCGTTCCCGGCCGCTCGCCCAGCTGGCCGACCCAGCGCTCCTTCAGGATCGGCTGGTCGATGAGGCCCAGCACCGGCACCCCGGCTTCGAGAAGCGCGATCAGCGTGCCGAACAGCGGCCGGCCGGCGATGAAGGCGCGCGTGCCGTCGATCGGGTCGAGCGCCCACTGGCGGCTGGCGCCGGGCCGGCTGGCGCCATATTCCTCGCCGATGATTCCCTCGCGCGGACGATCGGACTCGAGGATCCGGCGCATCGCGGCTTCCGCCGCCCGGTCGGCCTCGGTCACGGGCGACTGGTCGGCCTTGGTCTCGAGCGAGATGGGCTGGCGGAAGAAGGGGCGGATGATCGCGCCCGCCACGTCGGCCAGCCGGTGCGCCAGCGCGATATCCGACGCGAGGCTCATGGGCGGGGCGGGAACTCGGCGCGAATTGCGGCCCCCTGCTGGTCAAGCGCAGGCGCCGGCGGGCGGGTCGCGGGATCGGGCACGCCCGACAGCTTGATCGGGTTGCCCGCGACCTTGAGCGGCCGGCCATTGGGAAGCGCCGTTTCCACCAGCATGGTCCGCGCGGCGACCTGCGGGCTGGCGAGCGCCTGCGACACCCGGTTGACCGGGCCCGCCGGCACGCCGGCCTCGCCGAGTCGCGCCAGCCAGTGCGCGGCGGGCGCGGTGGCGAGCCGCGCCTCCAGCAGCGCCTCGAGCGCGGCCTGGTTCTCGGTCCGCGCCTGATTGCTCGCAAAGCGCGGGTCGTCGGCCAGCGCGTCCAGTTCCAGCGCCTCGACCAGCGCGCCGAACAGGGTATCGTTTCCGGCCGCCACCACGATCGGCCCGTCGGCCGTCATCAGCGCCTGGAACGGCGTGATCGAGGGGTGGCGGCTCCCCAGCGGGCCCGGGTCGGAGCCCGAGACCATCAGGCGCGCGATCGCATTCTCGAGGATGGCGAGCTGGCAGTCGAACATGGCGACATCGACATGGGACCCTCGGCCGGTCGTCGCGCGCTTCAGCAGCGCCGCCTCGATCCCGACCACGGTGAACAGGCCCGCGGTGATGTCGCCGAGCGACGTGCCGACACGGACCGGCGGCTGGCCCGGGTGGCCGGTTACGCTCATGAGTCCCCCCATGGCCTGAACGATCACGTCATAGGCCGGCCGCGCGGCGTCGGGCCCGGTCTGGCCGAAGCCGCTGGTGGAGGCGAGCACGAGCCGCGGGTAGCGGGCGTGCAGCGCTTCCCAGCCATAGCCCAGCCGGGCGAGCGCCCCGGGCCGGAAATTCTCGGCGAGCACGTCGGCCCTTGCCAGCAGGGCCTCGAAGACGGCCCGGTCGGCCGGGGCCTTGAGGTCGAGCGCAATCGATTCCTTGCCCCTGTTCACGCTGGCGAAATAGGCGCTCTGGCCGTCGACGAAGGGGGGGAAGGCGCGTGCGTCGTCGCCGCCGGCGGGCGATTCCACCTTGATGACGCGCGCGCCCATGTCGGCGAGCAGCATCGTCGCATAGGGCCCGGCCAGCACCCGCGTCAGGTCGACGACGGTAATGCCCTCCAGCGGCCGCGCCGTTTCCATGCTCATGGCTTTTCGCGTATCGCGTGCCGAACCCAAGGGAAAGGGACCATGATGGCGCTGCAAGTGATCGGCGCCGGCTTCGGCCGGACGGGAACGGCTTCGACCAAGATCGCGCTCGAGATGCTGGGCGTCGGACCCTGCTACCACATGATCGAGGTGCTGGCGAAGCCCGAGCGGATCGGCCAGTGGATCGAGGTGGGCGCCGGCCGCCCGGACTGGGAGGCGATCTTCGCCGGCTACCGCGCGACGGTCGATTTTCCCGCCTCGCCCTACTGGCGGGAGCTTGCCCGCCACTGGCCGCAGGCGAAGGTGCTGCTCAACTGGCGCGACCCGGAGAGCTGGTACGCCTCCACCCAGGAGACGATCATGGGACCCGACTTCTCCGCTCACATTGCGCCCTCTCCCTTCGGCGCGATGGCGCGGGCCACCTGGTGGAAGGTCTTCGATGGCCGCATCCACGAGCGCGACCACCTGCTCGCCGTCTACAACGCCCACGTCGAAGCCGTGCGCGCCGAAGTGCCGGCCGACCGCCTGCTGGTCTTCGAGGCGAAAGACGGATGGGAGCCCTTGTGCCGCTTCCTCGGGGTGCCGGTGCCCGACGCGCCCTTTCCGCGCGTCAACAGCCGCGACGAGACGCGTGCCATCCTCGAACGGATGATGGCGGGCGAGGGGAACAGCGCCGGCGACCCGATGCCCGATCTCGCGGCGACCTACCGCGGGGACGCCGGCCCTGCCGTCGGCTGACCACCCCGGGCAGGGCGCTCGACCAACGGCGGGCGGCCTTCGACCAGCCGCGTGGATTCGGTTGCCGTCCTGGTGCTAGGACGGGCGGATGAACCGGATGTTCGAGCCCGACGCTCCCGAGGCGGCCACCCTCCCGGCCGTCCGCGGCGGGCCCGACCGGACCCGGCTGGCGCTCCTGTCGATCGGCTTCTTCTGGCTGATCTATTTCATCATCGGCACCACCCGCATGGCGCTCGCCGACGTGCCTGCGCAGGACGAGATGCTCGTCCGCCGCGTGGTCGTGACGCTGGCCTCGATGGGCCTCACCTTCCTGCTCTACCGCCTGCTCTCCCGCTTCGAGGGCGCACGCACCGGCAAGCTCCTCGCCATCGCCTTCCTCGCCTCGGTCCCGCTCGCGCTCGCCTACTCGATCGTCAACTACATTGCCTTCCATGTCTTCGAGATCAGCGTCGTCGTCTCCGACCCGATGTGGGAACACAAGCCGGCCCTGACCGTCATCGCCAGCCAGGCGCTCGACTGGTATTTCTTCATCGCCTCGTGGGCGGTGGTGTGGATCGCCATTCTCTACGCCGAGAAGGTGAAGCGCGCCGAGCAGGCGGCCGCCCATTTCGCAAGGCTTGCACGCGACGCCGAGCTGCGCGCGCTCAGGTACCAGGTGAACCCCCATTTCCTGTTCAACACGCTCAATTCGCTCTCGACGCTGGTGATGCGAGGCGCCACCGACGAAGCCGAGCGGATGATCCTCAATCTCTCCACCTTCTTCCGCCAGTCCCTGACCCGCGAGGCGACCGACGACCTGCCGCTGGCCGAGGAAGTGCGGCTGCAGCGCCTCTACCTCGCCATCGAGGAGGTGCGATTCCCCGATCGCCTGCGAGTCGAGGTCGACCTTCCCGACGCGCTCGCCGAACTGCCCGTCCCGGCGCTCATTCTCCAGCCGCTGGTTGAGAACGCCATCAAATATGGCGTGTCGCGCAGCCGCCGCCCGGTCACCGTGCGCATCTCGGCGCGGTTGTCGGAGGCCGGGCGCCTGGTGCTCGACGTCGCCGACGACGGCGACCCGGGCGCAGCCGACGCTAATCGCCCCGCCGGCTTCGGCGTGGGGCTTGCCAATGTGAAGGCCCGGCTGGAAGCGCGCTACGGCACCGAGGCGCGGCTGGTGGCCGGCCCCGCGCCGGCGGGCGGCTTTCTCGCCCGCATCGT
>Ga0101944_10007307_pt1 | contig 11142 bp, 6 predicted proteins | sample DewCreD2012metaG_FD_75245 | JGI IMG/M metagenome (GOLD analysis project Ga0101944, IMG submission 75245) | Hot spring sediment bacterial and archeal communities from British Columbia, Canada, to study Microbial Dark Matter (Phase II) - Dewar... ... | reverse complement strand
TCCGCGGACTACGGAAGATCCGGCGTTGAGGTGCTGAACGATCTTTATGCGCTTGTCTATGCTGCGTTCGAGGAGCGCGACGACTTCCCTGACGATCGAGTGCATGTCAACGGAAACCGACTGATAACGGCCGCGCCTTGCGAAGGCAAGCAGCTTGCCCGTCAGGTCCGCGGCTCTCCTGCATGCCGTGACGATGGTCTCGGCGTGTCGGGCCGCCTCGGATGAGCCGGCGGTTTCGCGGATGAGTTCTGCCGAACCCATTATGGCTGCAAGCTGGTTGTTGAAATCATGGGCCACGCCCCCGGCCAGATGGCCTATGGCCTTCATCTTTTCACTGTGCCTGAGCTGTTCCTCCAGTTCGCGGCGGCGGAGTTCCTCCTCCCTTCGTTTTGTGTCGTCGAGTCCAACGCCTATGATGCCCGCCAGGCGGCCCTGGCTGTCTCTCAGCGGCAGTTTTGTCGTGAGAATCCACAAAGTCCGGCCATCCGGAAGACGCGCCGGCTCGTCTTTCTGGATAAGCGGCTCGCCCGACGCCATGATGCGCTCTTCGTCGGCTCTGAATTCCCTTGCCGCGGTCTCGGGATAGAAATCGAAATCGGTCTTTCCGATCAGTTCGTCCGGGGATTTGGCGCCCATTATGATGGCCGTGAGCCGGTTGGCTATCAGGAACCTGCCCTGAGCGTCCTTCACGTAAATGGCGTGGGGTATGTTGTCAATCAGCTTGCGCAGAAGATTGCGTTCCTCACGAAGCTGTCTTTCGGCCTTGCGGCGTTCGGTGACGTCCTCGCAGATGCCCAGGACTCCCATGACTTTTCCGCTTGCGTCGTGGAGCGGCACCTTGGTCGTGTCGAGCCATCGGAACGATCCGTCGGGCGAGACCTGCGTTTCGAGAAAGTGGCATTCGGCCCTGTCAGTCTCCATGACGCGGCGGTCAACTGCCCGATAGGCTTCGGCCTCCGAGCGGGTCGAGGCAAGGTCGAAGTCCGTCTTGCCGACGACATCCTCCGGAGAATTCAGGCCGCGGGCCTTCGCAAAACTCGCATTGCAGCCCAGATACACGGAGTTGCGGTCCTTCCAGAAAACGCGCACGGTAATGCTGTTGAGCACGGAACGCAGCATTTCGTTGGATGCACTTATGGCCTCCTGCTGGCGGCACCTTTCCGTGACCTCCTCGTTGAAGCCGAGAATGCCGATTATATTTCCGCTGCTGTCCCGGAGCGGCAGTTTGGAGATTTCGAGTATGACTTCCTCGCCCTCGGCCGTTTTGTATGCGTCTCGGCGGCCTGTTACGGGCAGACCGGTTGCCAGAATTGCCGCCTCCTCCTCGGCGTACTGCCTGGCGCTTTCCGGCGAGGTGAAATCAAAATCCGTTTTCCCGATCAATTCGTCCGGCGACTTGAGAAGCATCCGCTCAGCGCAACGCCTGTTCGCCAGTATGAAGCGGCTCTTCGTGTCCTTCAGATAGATCCACTGGGGCAGGGCGTCTATCAGCGTCCTGAGCATGTTCCGCTCCTCGCGAACAGCGAGTTCGGCGGAAACTCTGTCCGTGATATCCATGCTCATGCCGACAAGGCCGGTTATGCTGCCGTCTCTGTCGCGCAGCGGTATCTTGTTGGTGAGCATGTGACGGACCGAGCCGTCCGGATATACGCACTTTTCCACAAGATTCAGGATCGGCCTGCCGGTTCGCATCATTTCCTGTTCCGACTCAAAGAACGATCGGGCGATTTCCGGCGGGAACAGGTCGAAGTCGGTCTTGCCGAGCACTGCGGAGGGGTCGGCAAGACCAAGCAGTCTCAGATGCGCGGCGTTCGTGGCCATGAACCGGCTCTGGCGGTCCTTGATGAAAATATGACAGGAGGGCAGATGATCCATGATGGCGCTGAGGCGTGAATGCTCCGCGTGCCAGTGTTCCTCCGCGCGGCGCCGCTCTTCATTCTCCCTTTTCAATTTGTCGTTTGCGGCCTCAAGCTCAGCGGTCTTGGCCGCGACGATTTCCTCAAGATGTTCCTTGTGCCGGCGCAGTTCGTCCTCCGTCATCTTGCGAGGGGTGATGTCTCGGCTTATTCCGACGAGTCCGATCGTTTTCCCCCGGGCGTCGAACAGCGGAGTTTTTGTGGTTAGAAGCCACCGCATTCCACCCCCCGGAGCCGGCATGGCCTCCTCGCGGTCAACCAGAGGCCTGCCGGTCCGCATGATTTCCTGCTCGTCGTCATAGTACCGGCGCGCGAATTCGGCCGGGAAGAAGTCAAAATCTGTTTTCCCCACCACATCCTTGATTCCTGAGGCGCCGAGGGATCGGAGATGAAAGGCGTTTGTCACAAGGAATCTGCTCTCGCGGTCCTTGATGAAGATGTGGCAGTCGGGAATGTGGTCGAGAAGCGTCTGGAGAAGGGCCGCGTCAGGCAGAAAGGCGGCACGTCGGGACGTTTTGCCTCCTGCCGCCTGCGCACGGCGCGCCGTCTGCTTGCGACCCCTGCCGGCCCCCGTCTTTTTCTTCAGAACACGATGTGGCATTCAGGCAGAGCCTTTCTCAGCCTGGCCTTTTCAGCTTCGGGAATCTTGTTTCCATCCAGGCGGAGCGTCCTGAGATGCTTGAGTTTCCCGATGTCCTGGGGAAGAGCAACCAGAGCGTTGTCCTCCAGGTCGAGATTGCGAAGCGCAGACATGTCCGAAATCCAGTCAGGGATTTCGGTGAACTGGTTGCCGCCGAGCGCAAGGTCCGTCAGCCTGGAAAGGTTGAGAAGCTCGGCAGGGAGTTCGGTGAGTTTGTTGTTTTGCGCGTAAATCCTTTCAAGAGACGCCGCGGTTCCGATTTCAGGCGGCAGCGAGGAAAGCTGGTTGTCGTTCACGCGCAGCCATCGCAGGGAGGAAAGTTTTCCGATCCAGGAGGGGAGCGCGGTCAGGTTGTTGCGGTCCAGATTCAGGTACTCAAGCGATCGGAGCGACGCCATTCCTTCGGGAAGGGAGGAGAGCCTGTTCACGTTCAAGTGCAGCCACTTCAGCGAGGAAAGGCGGCCTATTTCATCCGGGAGCGACTCTATGCCCGCTTCGCCGGCGTCGAGGCGGACCAGATTGCGCAACTCGCCTATTTCCGGCGGCACTGCGCCGAGATTGTTTTTTCGCAGGCTCAATATCTGCAGGTTGGGAAAACGGGCCAGTTCCCTCGGAAATTCGTTGAGCCCCGAGTTGAGCGAGATGTTGCGAACCTCTTCCGGTTTCCTGATCGCTTCCTCAATTGACGTGTAACGCGGCAGGCGTTCCGGACTTCGCCACGGCACGCAGCCCGATCCGGCGAGCAGGAGGATGAAAAAGATCAAATGGCGGCATTCTGACTTCTTTGTTCTCACGGACCGGGAGAGTAGCAGCCTGTCCTGTAAAATTCAAACACGTTCAGCCCGGATTTTGCGCACCCTGGCCCCGGCAGGTCTGAGGGTTCGATTTTTCGCAGAATAATCGCTTGCGCTGGAGTCGGAGGGTTAGTACCATGCCGGCATGAAAACATTAATTCGTAACGGGTCTGCGGCCATTTTCGCGGTTATCCTGTGCGGCACCGCGCACGCGCTTCCGCGCGGCTATGCCACAACAGGCGAGAAATATCTTGAGAACTCCACGGATTTGAGCAGGTGGAGTTTCGGCATATATGCCGACCTGCGCGAAAGGGATGTGGATGTGGAGACTCCGATTTCGGGAGTCTTTCAGAAATACAGGATGAAATCCGACGAGTACATGGGCTACCTCGGTTATGATGCGCTGCGGTGGCTGACTGTCTATGCAACCGCTGGCGGCGGCGAGGTCGAATTGAAGACCGCCGGCGACTCCTCCAGCGCGCAGGCGGGCGTGGGCCTGAAGATCAATCTGGTGGATCACGAAATTATGGACCCGACTCTGCTTGAGGACAGGATCCGGCTGAATGCCTCTGTCCAGTATTCATTCTTTACCGTTGATGCTTGGCCGGCCGAGGACGCGGACGTTCAGGAGCTTTCAGCGTCGCTGACGTTGAGCCTCGTGAACGACATTGTCGGCAACAAACTGTTCCTGCCCAATGGCATTGGCATATTCGGCGGAGGGCTTTATTCCGATCTGCTCGGCGGAGACGTTGATGAGGACAGCAAGTTCGGCTATACGGCCGGCCTTGAAGTTTTCTACACCGAGCGCGTGACCCTCGAATTCAGTATTCAGGGCTTTGACGATATCACGTACTGCGGGGGGATTCATCTTCGTCTGTAGTTGACCCGAATTCTGCGATTGGTCCGAGCGCGGCAGATGCGCTCCGGCGCTCCGATGTATTATGCCCATGCTGCAAGCGCCTTGCAACAGGGCAGATGCCGAGCTGAAGGCCGTTATCCTGGTTTTCCATTATCCGTTTCGTTTTTTTGTTTATTCGTTCAAACCACGTTGCGGTTGAACGCCATTTGTTCCGACATCATCGGATCCGGCCATTTCTCAAACGTAGAATCTGAGGTTCATGCCGCTCAGGATCCGGGCGTGAATGGCGGGTCCGGGTCGGGCCGACCACATTTTGCGCTGCCATCTCCCTCTCTCCTTTCCGCCAGCCTTTTGCGGGGGCGCACGCAAAACCGGCGCAGTTTGGCGTTGTGCGGAGCGGGCGTTTAGTCTAATGTTCCGCGTCTGCAAATGAAGAAATCGCTCAGATACAGAGAGGCGTTGCGCGACGCAAGGCGCATAGTTGTGAAGATCGGCACGCGTGTCCTGGCGCAGAAGAGCGGCAGGCCGGACACGCGTCGGATGGCTGGCCTGGCGCGGCAGGTGGCCCAGCTTCAGCGCGATGGGCGCGAGGTGCTCATCGTAACATCCGGGGCAATAGGCGCCGGCATGGAGGCTCTGGGCATGAAGGAAAGGCCGACCGCTCTGCCGGATCTTCAGATGGCCGCCGCGGTGGGGCAGAGCCGGCTCATGGCCCGCTATGACAAGCTGTTCTCTGGACTTGGGTACATTGTGGGCCAGGTCCTTCTGACCCATGGCGATTTCAGGCACAAAATCAGGCTTACGAACGCAAGACGGACGCTCGAAAACCTGCTCAGGCACAAGGTGATTCCCATTATAAACGAGAATGACGTGGTTGCGGATGAGGAAATCAGGGCGGACTTGTCTCTCGGCGACAACGACTATCTCGCCGCGCTGGTGGTAAAGGTTGTGAGGGCGGATTTGCTGGTCCTTCTGACGACGGTGGACGGTGTTCTGGAGCCTGGGCCGAACGGATCAACAAGGCGCATACGTTATCTGGAGGCCATTACTCCGTCGGTTTTCAAGCTTGTGAGGGACAGCGAGAGCAGGCTTTCCAAGGGAGGCATGGCGTCGAAGCTCTCTTCTGTATTGGTCGCGACAAAAGCCGGATGCGCTGCGGTGATCGCCAGCGGTCTGGAACAGGGGATCCTTCAGCGGGTGATAAGGGGCGAAGATGTTGGCACGATAATCCTTCCCGAAGCGATTTGACGGGGAATCGGGCTTAGCCCGGAAAGGCGCAGATCAGAGTGAACATCTCCCGCGGTTTGAGGAACGGCCTTTTTCTCACGTTTTGCGCAGTCACTTTCTTGTGTTTGGTCCTTCAAGGGGCGTCCTGTCTGAACGCCATGCTTTTCCGATAGGTCATGCAGTCCGGCTCAAAAACAGAATCCGGCATTTCTCCCGCCGAGAAACGCATTCTCCGCGAACTGGGGCGCAGGGTTGCCGAAATCGGCAACAGGCCGGAGCAGCGCAAAAAGGCCGAAATGTGGCGGCGCCACAACGACCTTAAACCCGAAAGGCCGCTTGTTCTCATATTCCCGGAAGGGGCCTGGCGCGAGTTGCTTCCCGAGAGCGAGCTCAAGACGACCGATCCGCTTGCGCGGGGTCTGGAATGGGACCTCCGAACCAGGATTTATTACGATGAACATCTGCCGGACGACAACGTCATCGAGCCGGTGATCGCGTGCTGGGCGACGGTGCGCAGTTCCGGATGGGGCGTTGACGCGATGCGGGTGGCGCCGGCCGATCCCACAGGAGCGGTGCATTTCGAGCCGGTCATTGTGGAAGAGCGCGACCTGGAAAAGATCAGGATACCAGAAGTGGAAGTGGATAAAGAGGGTACCGAGAGGCAGTACGCGCTCATGTGTGAGATTTTTGACGGCATACTCCAGGTCGAAAAAAGGGCGCGCGCGTTCAACGGGTTTGCAATAATGGACCAGTTTGCGACATGGAGGGGGCTGGATCAGCTTTTCATTGATCTTGTTGACAGGCCCCAGTGGGTGCACCAGGCCATGGAGATTCTGTACAGGGGCATGGTGGCGTGCCATGAGGCGATGATGGCCTCGGGAATGGTTACTCTCAACAACAGAAACCATTACACCGGCTCCGGAGGCACGGGCTACACGAGCCAGCTTCCCGTCGATGGTTTTGACGGCGTGCATGTGCGCTCGCGGGATCTCTGGGGGATGGCCACGACGCAGATTTTTTCGGAGGTTTCGCCCGAGATGCACGAAGAGTTCGCGCTTTCATACGAGCGGCGTTATCTGGAGCGTTTCGGGTTGAACTGCTACGGCTGCTGTGAACCTCTGCACAACAAGCTCGATCTTGTGGCCTCCATACCGAGATTGAGGCGCATCTCCATAAGCCCCTGGGCCGACGTGAGGAAGAGCGCCGCATTTCTCGGCGACAGATACATATTTTCGTGGAAACCCAATCCGGCGATCGTGGCGGGCGATGCCTGGGATCCGGACTATGTGAGGCGCTATATCAGGGAGACGATCACTGCCACGAAGGGATGCGTGCTCGAAATAATCCTGAAGGACACGCATACCTGCCGCAACGATCCCAGACGGCTTTGGGAGTGGGTTCGGATCGCCCGTGCCGAGGCCGAAGCTGCGGTTTGAGCGCCGCAGGCACCGGTCGCATTATGTTTGACTCTGTCCGGCTGGGGAGGGTAGGCTCCTGTGGATTTCATTCTTGTGGAGGTGTGCTATGACGCGCCGGCTTGCGCTGCTCGCCTGGATCTGGGCGTATGTCGTTTGTTGTGCGGCGGGTCTGCTGCCGGGCCAGACGGCCACGGACAAGCAGCTTGGAGAACTGCGTAGCGCCTACGAGAAGAACCTTGCCGCCATCAAGAAAACATACGATGACGGCGTTGCCAGATGGCCGCAGGATTATCTCGCTGCGCTGAAGGCGCTGCAGAGCAAGTTTCAGAAGAGCGGGGACTTGGAAGGCTACCAGGGAGTGCAGGCGGAAATTGACCGGTTTCAGGCCGCCGCGGAAATTCCCGATGAAGCCCTTGAGGCAAGCGGACCGGAGCTTAAGGCCGTGCAGAAGAAATTCCAGGCCATCCCGGCGGAGCTTGCGCGTCAGAAGACCCAGAAAGTTCTGACCCTGTTCCAGCAGTACACGTCAAAGTTGACAGCCATGCAGACCGACCTCACCAAACAGAACCGAATAGAAGACGCTCTTGCTGTGAATGCGGAAATCAAGCGGGTCAAGGAAAGTCCGGAAGTAGCCGCGGCCGAGTTCGAGAGGATGGAACAGGAGGCCAAGGCCGCGCAGGACAAATCAGCCGAGGCAAAGCCACAGTCCGGCAAGACACAGGAACCCGCTGCGCCTGCCGGAGAAACGTCTTCCAGGCCGCAGAGATTCGAGCAGGCGGCGGCGTATGAAAGGTCGAAAATCTACACCGATGGGAAACCTCCGGATCTGCCCGGCATCAGTTTCAAGCCTCTGGCGTTGCGGCCGACGGCAAACGCCGGCGCAAGGCGCAAGCTGAATGTCACGGCGCTCCTTGGATCCTCGGAGTCAATGGAACAGCGCAGCGACAGCAGCTGGGGCGGCGTCGCAAGGGCGAAAAGCGGGACGGCCTCGTATCGAGTGAGGCTGTTCTTGAAGACCACCGGGACGTCTCTTACGGTGGAGAACGTTACGCTTGTTGTGGAGTACTACTCCAAGGATCTGAGAAGCGGCAGCGGCAAGATCACACCTGAACGCATGCTGGTGGAGCATATCAGGATTCCCAGGATTGATTTCCAGGGAATTGCTGTGGACTGTCCGGATGTGTCAACATATCAATCATCCTACAGTTACTCCAGTGCCTGGGGCGGCAGTCACAAGGACAAGATCGGCCGTGAATTTTACGGGATTGTTGTGAGCGTTTTCGAACAGGACAAGAGCATTTGCTACCAGGCCGTGTCCGGCAGCGCTCTGGACCGTTTTGCAGGGACTGACATTCCTGAAGAGAGCTCGTCCTGGGGACCGTCCATGGATGGCGAGTGGATGCCGAGGCGGAGGATCGAGGGCCGCATGTGGCCGCACGATTCTTCGGAGTGACACGGCGCAGCCACGTCGTCTATGTGAGGCCGAAAGCCACAAGAGCTGTCCGGAAGTCGCGGGGAAGCGGCGCCCTTGCGAAGACCCGGCGGCCAGTCCGCGGATGAGCGAATTCGACCGTTGAAGCGTGCAGCATCTGGCGGCGCACGGCCGTTTCAGGTCCGGTTATACGTCTTGCGGTTCCATACTGCCGGTCGCCAGCCACCGGATGCCCCAGTTGCTGAAGATGCCTTCTGATCTGGTGTGTGCGTCCTGTTTCAGGAGTGGCAAGCAGGTGCGTTGCCCTGCGATTCGCGTCCAGCGTCCTTATGTGCGTGCATGCTTCTTCACCGTCCACTGGAATTCGCAGGGTTATTTCGCGCGGTTCCACCCTGCCAAGGGCGATGACATGATACGTCTTGCGGACGGTTTTTCTGCGGAACAGGGCGATCATGGCCTCCTCGGTTTCCTGGTTCTTGGCAAGGATCAGGCAGCCCGATGTGTCTCGATCAAGGCGGTGGACGGCCTTCAGGTTCATGTTTCCTGTCGTCTTGCGCAACGACGATTCCAGGCTGTTGTAGCCGTTCGAAAGCCTGCCCGGCCGTTTGTTGACTATGAGCAGATCGTCGTCTTCGTAGATAATTTCGGAATCATCCGCACAAGAGCTCGGTGCCGAGGCTTCCTGAATGGAAACAATATCGCCGCGCGAGAGCCTGTGCCTGGCCATCCAGACCCTGCGCCGGTTGACCAGCACGCTTCTGCTGTTCAGCATATCCTTGGCCTGCCGTTTGGTGAGGCCCAGGCGCGCAGCAAGAAACGACACCAGCGCGCTGCCGCTCTCGGCTTTGGCAACGGGTTGGAGATTGCGGATGGCCATCTGTCCTTTCCTTCCTCCTGTTTTTCTGATACTAAGCGGTGTTCCGTGACAAACGTCCAGGAAATACTATGACTGACGGAGCGCAAGTTAAGACAAATTCGTGCTCTGGGACTGGTCCGAGCGCGTAAGATGCTGAGAGAGGGAGGCGCCGTTTTTCGTGCTTGCGCGTTCAACCCGCGTGCGGCTGAACGCCATGTTTTTCCGATAGGTCATGCAAACAGACCATTTGTCAGACGCAAAATCCGGAATGAAAAGTCCTGAAGAGATTGAGGAGGAGCTCATCGCGGCGATGTCGGAAGGGTCGTCGTCGCATGAGGCCGTGCTCGAAGGGCTGAACCGCCTGAAGGACGCTGCCGGACTCGAGCGGGCAGAAGCCGCGGCCGGGATTTACCAGGAGGAACTTGGGCGCCGTGGCGACAAGGAGCGATTCCTGTCTCTTCTCGAGATGAGGGCGGGCTGGCTGGCGTCCGATCCTGGCTTTGCCCGGACGTGCGGGGATCTGCTGGCCTCGCTCTGGAGCGACGGACGCGGACGCGCTTTTGTGCGCGCTGCGGGGTTCCAATCCGGAGCGTCCGCGACGGATTGCCTGCGCAGATTCCGCGTCCTGATTTCCCTTCGACCCGGCTCGGTGTGCCGGCACAGCGGGTGGGGCTTTGGTACAGTGAGGGAATTCGATGATTTTGATGAACGGCTCGTGGTTGATTTTGAAGGGCGGCCCGGCCAGCGCCTGAGCTATTCGCACGCGGCTGAAGCGCTTCAGATTGCGCCGTCCGACCACCTCATGTCGGTTCGCGCAAGAAATCCAGAAGAGCTTCGCGTGCTTGCGCGGAACGATCCAGGCGGTCTGGTGAAACTTGCGCTGCGCAGCCTGGGCCCCATGACGGCCGAAGAGTTGAGGTCGGCGCTTGCGGCGGAAATCCCTGATGAGCACGATTGGCGGCTTTTCTGGGAAAACGCCAGGCGGGCGCTCAAGGGCGACTCTCTTGTGCAGTGGCCGTCCCGCAGGACCGATCCGATCAGATTGCTGAACGGGCCGATGGAATTTGGGGCCGCATGGATTGAGCGTCTGAAGTCCGAGATGAACCCCGACGCGATCATGGAGCAGGCAGCCGAAGCCGGATCGGCGAGGGCCGCATGGGGGCCGGACGGCGCGGCGGCGGTGGCCGAAAAACTTCTCTACGCGGCCCGCGTTTACCTTGAAAAGCAGCCCCACATGGCGGCGCTGGCTCTCGCCGCGGCGACAAAATACGGAGTCGCCGCGGAATCTGCCGGCGCATGGGACGAAATCGTGGACGCCCTGCTGGAGCCGGGGCGGTTTGCGGCCCTGATTTCCGATATGCCGGTCCGCGAGCTCAGGGGATTTCTTCAGATTGCGGCGTCGAGATCCGCCGAAAAGCTCGCCGGCTTGTGCGTCGAGAACATGGAAAAATATCCTCTTCCGGCTCTTGAGGAACTGCTCCGGTACCTGGTGGACAACGGGTTCGAATCCATGGCATCCGGAGCGCTGAGGCGGGCGTTGGCCTCAGGCTCCGCGGATATTTCCATAGTGGCGTGGTGCGTCCGTCATCTCGATCTGTGTGAAAAATGGCGGGTCGGGTCCCTCCATCTCATACTCATCACGGCGCTCGGCCTTGCCGGCTCTCAGTGCCGCGGCAGGGATCTCAAGGCGCGTCGCGCCATCCAGGACTCTCTCGAAGAGGGGGCGTTTCTTGAAGTCTTCGACCGCCTTTCGCCTTCGGAACGCGCGGAGTTCGTGAAGCGTGTAAGGGACCAGCGCGGATGGAATCCGGCCGCTCAGCGTTCCATCATGGCGAGAATCATCATGGCGCATCCGGAACTTGCCGGCGCGGTTTCATCGCCGGCTCCGGCCGGGCCGAAACAGGCTGCTGCGCGCGTGACCTCATGGCGCAGTTTCAGGCTGCGACAGGCCGCGCTTAAGAAGCTTGTCGAGGAGGAGATACCCGCCAACAGCCGGGAGA
>Ga0101944_10007306_pt1 | contig 11143 bp, 12 predicted proteins | sample DewCreD2012metaG_FD_75245 | JGI IMG/M metagenome (GOLD analysis project Ga0101944, IMG submission 75245) | Hot spring sediment bacterial and archeal communities from British Columbia, Canada, to study Microbial Dark Matter (Phase II) - Dewar... ... | reverse complement strand
TGGTAATCTTATCGGGCGGCACGAACCCATAAGAGGCGCTCCGCTGGGTGAGCGGCACGCCTTCATAAAGCCCTAATAGCAGATGTCCCGCACGCACGCCTGCCCGACGGAGCTGCGTGCCTGTAGGGCGCCACGCGACCACCACCTCCACATTGTCCATATACTGGGCGATCTCGTCGGGGAGGCTATCCAGCGCCTCCGCCACCAGCGCTTCAAACTCCTGCGGGGTCAGCTCGAGTGCCATCGTGAAGAATCTTACCCCACTCAGCCTGCAAGCAGGCGACAAAAGCATGGATGCCCCAGCCTATCAGCAGGCAGTCGGTGAGCGTCTTGCCCACCTGCGGGAGAACCCAGTAATGCTCAAACGGGTGCAGGAACGCCAGTTAAAAGCCGATGCGCAGGAAGAAGCGCGCAAGCGCAGCCTGATGTCAAAGCTGCAGGCATATATTGAACAGGACCTGCTGAAGGAGGAGGTTCAGAGGCCGGCAATCAAAGCACAAAAGCCAGCTAAGGTCTCCGCAGTATCCCAGACCAGGGCGGCAGCGCAGGCGCTTTCCACCATAGAATCTGACCTTAAAGAACAGGAAGTTTCCCTGGCCCGCGAGAAAGCCATTCAACAGGCAGCTGTCCAGGAGGCAGTGGAAGGTTTTGAAGAGGCCCCTCTGCCGGCTCAGGCAGCCAGCGCAGCGCCGCTGAAAAAAGCGCCCCCTGCTCAGCAGCCAGAGAAGAAACCGGCGCCGGCAAAGATAAAGGCCTCAGGAAAGCCTCAGAAGGCTGTTGCCGTTATAAGCGCGCGGCCCCAGAAAGGCGCATCGCCGCTTACTGTGCGTTTTTCATCCCGGGGGAGCAAAGGCGCAGGAGCAAAGATTGTTTCTTATGAATGGGATTTCGGAGACGGCGACATTTCAGAGAAGCCCGGGCCCTCCAACACGTATTACAACATGGGTTATGATCCGGCAACCTACCGTGTTACCCTTACTATAAAAGATGCAAACGGCAACACGGCTACAGCCGAGTCCGTTATCGAAGTATTGCCCAGGTAAAGGGCAGCGTATCACCCTGCCGGGATCGCGCCAACCGCACGTTACTACATGCCAGCCATGCTTTTTCGCCAATTTTTAGGGACTATCCGTACCTATGGCTTGGTCAGGAAGAACGACCGTATTGTCGTCGGTGTATCCGGCGGCCCTGATTCGGTTGCGCTTCTTTATTTATTGGCGCGCATCCGCAAGGACTATAACCTTACGTTGCATGTGGCGCACCTGGATCATGGCCTTCGCAAAAGCTCATCGCGGGATGCGTTATTTACCCGCCGCCTCGCCGAAAAGTTACATATCCCGGTTACCGTTTCAAAAGCTTCCGCATCGGAGTTGTCGGGCAGAGGTTCTCCGGAGGAGAGCGCCCGTAACGCGCGCTTTAAGTTTTTTTTCCGGGTTGCCCGACGCACCCGGTCCCGTAAGATCGCCCTCGGCCACACGCTTGATGACCAGGCAGAGACCGTGCTGATGCGGCTATTGAGAGGAGCGGGATTGAGCGGCCTTGCCGCAATCTCTCCGAAAAGAAAATTCGGCAGTATCGAGGTCATCCGCCCGCTTCTGGAGTCGCGAAGGAGAGACGTGGAGTTTTTTTTAAAACGCAAGAAGATCAAGGCCTGCCACGACGAGACCAATACCGGAGACTTGTATCTGCGCAACAGGATCCGCCGCAGGCTTATCCCGCTTCTTGAAAAGGAGTATAACCCCAACATTAAGGAGGTATTGGCGCGCACTGCCGAAGCAATTGCCTGCGATTATGATTACCTGTTCAGGCAGGCAGCAAAGCAAGCTCAGGCTACAGGGGCAAAGATCAGCCTTAAGAAACTCATCCGTCTTCATCCTGCCGTGCAGCGCCTTCTGGTACGTTTGAGCATCGGCCGCCTCAAGGGGGACACCCGCAGGATAACCTTCCGCCATATACGCGAGATTGAGGACCTCATTCGTAACCGGCCTTGCCATTCCGTAGTAAACCTGCCGCGCGGGGTATGCGTGGCTAAAACCAGGGATTCTCTGCATTTTTTCCGGCGAAAGAAGTAATAAACTCTTGATTTTATAAACATTTAAAGATATAATAAAATTTCTGATATTTTCAGAAATTCTAAAAAAGGATGCGCTATGCCGATAAATAAACCTCTCAATAAACTACAGAAAAACAAACCTTTCAGGCGTTTTCCCTGGGGCTGGATTATCGCCATCGGGATATTCTACCTCCTGGTAAGCTCCTTAACCGTATCGGTTACAGGCGTGCCCAAAGAGCTTGCCTACAGCGAATTTTACCGCATGCTTACGAATGACCCCGGCCGCATCAGGTCAGTTTCCAAGATAGAGACGCTGCTGCAGGGGGAGTTTACCGATAACAGCAAATTTTATGTGCATATCCCCGATAATGATACCGCGCTTCTTGATCTCTTGCGCAAGAATGTAACCCGCTTTGAAGTTAAGCCGCCGCGCACGCTCTGGGCAAACCTTTTTTATTCGCTCGGTCCGGTGGTGCTGCTTATATTCTTCTGGTGGATGATGGCCAGCCGCGGCGAGCAGTTAGGCAACCGGATTATGGCTTTCGGAAAGGTCAGGCCTAAGATTCACAGCGAAAAAGACGGCGAGAAGGTTACCTTTAACGATGTGGCAGGGGTGGATGAAGCCAAGGAAGAACTGCAGGAGGTCATCGAGTTCCTGAGGGACCCAAAGAAATTCCAGAAACTCGGAGGCAAAATCCCCAAAGGTGTTCTTTTGGTAGGCCCGCCCGGGTGCGGAAAGACGTTGATTGCAAAAGCGGTTGCCGGAGAGGCAGGCGTGCCGTTCTTTTCGCTGAGCGGTTCTGATTTTGTGGAGATGTTCGTCGGAGTTGGCGCCTCGCGCGTGCGCGACCTCTTTGACCAGGGGCGCAAAGCCGCCAAAACCTCCGCAAAAGGCGCCATTATATTTATCGATGAGATCGATGCAGTAGGGAGATTGCGCTTCTCGGGCATCGGAGGAGGCCATGACGAGAGGGAACAGACCTTAAATGCCCTTTTGGTTGAAATGGACGGCTTTGACCCGCAGCAGGGGCTCATCCTTATTGCGGCAACGAACAGGCCCGATACCCTTGACCCGGCGCTTTTAAGGCCGGGAAGGTTTGACCGGCACATCATTGTTAATCTTCCTGACATCAGAGGCAGGGAAGAGATCCTGAAGGTCCATACCCGTAAGCTCAAGCTCGGCCCGAACGTGGACCTTAAGTCGCTGGCAAGCCAGACACCAGGGTTTTCCGGAGCCGATATTGCCAACCTCTGTAATGAAGCCGCGCTTCTGGCAGCCAGGCACAGTAAAGACGTGATAGAAATGGTCGATTTCGAAAAATCCGTTGAGCGCGTTCTTATGGGGCCGGAGAAGAAGAGCCATATCATGTCACCCAGGGAAAAAGAGATTACTGCCCTCCATGAATCAGGGCATGCGCTGCTTTCGCTTTTATTGCCGGAGGTTAATACTCTTAAGAAAGTTTCCATTATCCCGCGCGGCCTTGCAGGTGGTTATACCTTTACCCCTCCGCTGGAAGACAGGCATTACTGGACCAGGAAGGAGCTGCTGGCGGAAATTACAAGGATGCTTGGCGGCCGCGCTTCGGAGGAATTAAACTTAAGCGATGTCACTACCGGCGCCCAGAATGACCTGGAGATGGCGACACAGATGGCGCGCCGCATGGTTACGCAGTTCGGGATGTCCGCAAAGCTGGGCAATGTTACCCTCGGCCGCAGGGAAGGCCTGGTGTTCTTAGGCCGCGATATCGCGGAAGAGAAGAACTATAGCGAAGAGACCGCCCGGCTGATTGATGAAGAGATAAAAGGGATCGTTGATGAAGCCTACATGAAGGCAAAAGACCTGTTGCAGCAGAATAAGGAGAAACTTAAGGTTCTTTCCGATACCCTTCTGGAAAAGGAAGTCTTGGACGGGGAAGAAGTGAAGAAGTTGCTCGGTTTTGCGACAGAGGCTCCTGCTTCGACCGCATCCGCATAAGCAAAAGCTATGATCAGCGTCCTGGATATACGTAGCACCCGCGAGGCAGAACGCCTGATGCGCCAGATCAAAGTTGACGAGTATGGCATCAGGATTATGGCGCCCAAGGCGGTCACGCGCGTCGTCAGGATAGACGGAGTCCCGAATTTCGCCGCGAACATCCTCAAGCAGGAGATGCTTTCCCTGGGGGGCGATGTTGCCGTTGCGCGCGATGCATTGACCGGGAGGGGCAAAAAGAGCAGCTGTGTGCTTATCGGCAACCTCTCGCAGTTAGCGCGCCTCAACGAAAAACTCCTGATCCAGCCTTTCGGGCTGGCTGATATCTCCCGCAGGCTCCAGAAGGTATTAGACGGCTATGCAGCGGATGGCCTTGTCATAGAGGCAGCAGGTTGCCTTATAAGGACCGCAGGAAGAACGCTCATCATGGGGATCATCAACAATACCCCTGATTCCTTCAGCGGTGACGGGCTCCTCACGCGCACGTTCGCAGAGGCCGTGGCTAAAGCCAGGGAAATGGTTGCCGAGGGAGCGGATATGATTGATGTCGGCGGAGAATCTTCCCGCCCTCAGGCAAAACCGGTCCCCCTGAAAGAAGAGATCAGGCGGACGATCCCTTTAATTAAAGCGCTCAAACGCGCGATCAAAGTGCCTATATCGATCGATACCTGTAAGCCTGAGGTTGCCAGGCAGGCGCTTGATAACGGGGCGGCGATCGTCAATGACATTACTGCCTTGCGTGATAAACGGATGCGTAAGGTGGTTATGCGCTACCGGGCTGCGGCAGTGCTCATGCATATGAAAGGAACCCCCCGCACCATGCAGCAGGCCCCTGTATATGAGGATGTCGTTTTGGAAGTGAAAGAATTTTTGCACAATGCGCTTCTGCGGGCAGAAGAAGACGGGATCAAGAGAAGCTCATTGTTCATTGATCCAGGCATAGGTTTCGGCAAGACCGTAGAGCATAACCTTCAAATCCTCAGGCGCCTTAGAGAATTCAGGTCCCTGGGCCGGCCGATACTGGTAGGCACCTCCCGTAAGTCTTTTATCGGCAGGATTGCCAGGGCAGAAGTCTCAGAAAGGGTTTTTGGCACCGCAGCAAGCTGTGTGCTGGCTGCGGAGAATGGCGCGCATATCGTACGGGTGCATGATGTCAGGCAGGTGCGCCAGGCGCTGGATATCGCCGATAGCATAAGGAAGGCATGAATATATTCGTTTTGTGGAAACCGGCAATCGAAATACTTATCCTCTGGTTCGTTATTTACCATATCATGCTCTTTTTTGAAGGGACCAGGGCTATCCAGGTTTTGCGCGGCATCGTCATTTTGCTGCTTGCCTTTTTCGTCTTCCAGAATATGGGATTCCTTATTCTGGACTGGCTGCTGACTAAGCTTTTTGCGATTTCGGTCATTGCCATTCTGATCATTTTCCATCCCGAGATACGCCAGGGCCTGGCAAGGCTGGGTAAACGCCACCTTTTTGGCACAGTCTTGCGAGAGGAGGAGCTTGATTTTATCCTCAGCCAGATCGTCAAGGCAAGCGAAATCCTTTCCAGGGATAAGATCGGAGCGCTTATCGCTATCCAACGGGAAGACTCCCTTACCCCTTATACCGAAAGCGGGGTAATCATTGACGCAAAGGTCTCTATAGAGCTTATTCAGACTATTTTTACGCCCGGAAGCATGCTTCACGACGGAGGGCTGGTGGTACAGCACGGCAGGATCATGGCGGGGGGATGCCTTTTTCCGCTTACCGCAAGCCAGGACCTCAGCCGCATCTTCGGCACGCGCCACCGCGCTGCCCTGGGGCTGAGCGAGGAGACCGACGCGATAGTGATTGTCGTTTCCGAAGAGAGGCAGGACATGTCTTTTGCCTACCAGGGAAGGCTCCACCAGGATGTAAGCCCCGGTGAGATGCTGACCCGGATCAAGGACATTATCAAAATCAAAAAAGAAAATGAATAAAGCAAAAATCAGCGTTTTCTACCGCATCAGCCACTGGTTTACCTATCACCCGTGGCTTAAGGTGATTTCTTTTCTCCTGGCGGTACTGGTATGGTTTTATGTCAGGGGAGAAATAAGCAAGTTCAATTATTGATATGCCTGCACTTGGCGTTAACATCGATCATGTTGCAACCGTCAGGCAGGCCAGGCGAGGGCTCGAGCCGGAACCGGTATCTGCCGCACTCCTTGCCCAGTGCGCGGGGGCAGACTCTATCGTTGCTCATCTGCGGGAAGACCGCAGGCATATCCAGGACCGCGATCTTTATCAACTTAAAGAAGTACTGCAGGTTAAATTCAATCTTGAGATGTCCGCAGCAAGCCAAATCGTTGCCATTGCCTGTCGCCTCAAGCCCGAACAGGCAACGCTCGTCCCGGAAAAAAGGCAGGAGTTGACTACAGAGGGAGGACTTGACGTTGCCTCACTCTTAAAGAGCGTACGTAGCACCGTGCAGCGCCTGCAGGATTCTGGTATTGAAGTCAGCCTTTTTATCGACCCTCAGGTACGCCAGGTCAAAGCCGCTCAAAAGGCAGGCTGCACCATTGTCGAATTACACACCGGTTCTTATGCGGAAAGCCGCAGCGCTCTTCAAAAGCGCTCCTGCCTGAAGGAGCTTAAGGCAGCGGTTGCCTGCGCGCGCGATCTGGGCCTGCGCGTTGCAGCAGGCCACGGCTTAAACTACAGCAATGTCATCGAGGTTGCACGGATTAAGGGAGTGGAAGAGCTTAACATCGGGCATTCTATCGTATCGCGCGCAGTGCTGGTAGGCATGGAGCGCGCAGTCAGGGAAATGAAGGCTTTGATAGCATGATTGTAGGCACGGGCGTTGATATTACGGAAGTCAAGCGTTTGAAACAGGCGGTAGAAAAATGGGGGGATGCGTTCCTCAACCGCGTTTTCACCAGCAAGGAGCTTGAACATGCCAGAGGCCGCGCAAGCCTTTATCAACACCTTGCCGGAAGGTTTGCCGCAAAAGAAGCGGTCTTCAAGGCGTTGGGAGACAGTACCCTTAGCTGGAAGGATGTGCAGATATTAAACGACGCAGAAGGGAAACCGCGTTGTTCGCTCTTAAACCATAAGGCAGGGTCATTCAAGATAGACGTTTCTATTTCGCACGTCAAGAATTATGCGGTTGCCAACGCAATTGTTTCGAAGGCCTCCTGATTCTCACAAGGGTGATTTCGGCCACATACTTGTCGTGGCTGGGTCGTTGCGTTTCTCAGGCGCTGCGCTTTTATGCGCGCACGCGTGCATGCGTTCGGGGGCAGGCCTGGTAACGCTTGCGGTCCCCGAGGGGGTGGCCCAGGCCTTTGTGAAAAAGAAGATCCCCGAGGTGATGCTTTTGCCTCTTGCGCAGAATCTACGGGGGGAATTGAGCCTGAGGGCATTCGGCCGCATCAGGAATTTTCTTAAAAATATCGATGTCGTGGCCATAGGCCCCGGCCTTACGCAACAACCCGCAGCGCAGTCATTCTGTCGTTTTGTGATAGCCCATGCTTCGGTTCAGCATGTGGTGATTGATGCGGATGCCCTTACTGCCCTTAAAGGCCACATGCGGCTTTTGCGTAAACGTAGCCTCACCGGCCGCTATACCGTTTTGACTCCTCATCCGGGTGAGATGAGCAGGCTTTTAGGGGTGACTGTTGCCGACGTGCAAAAAGAGCGATTAGGGCTTGCAAAAAAAACAGCCTCAGCATATAATCTGACAGTTGTTTTGAAAGGTAACCGTACGGTTGTTGCCGGGCCTGATCCCCGGGCGGCCTATACGAATACCACCGGTAATCCCGGAATGAGCACCGCAGGAAGCGGTGATGTGCTGACTGGCATTATCGCTGCTTTTCTTGCGCAGGGGCTTGATGGTTTTAGCGCTGCTAAGTATGCGGTCTATGTGCATGGGCTTGCCGGCGACCTGGCTGCGCAGGAAAAAACGCAACCAGGGATGATCGCATCGGATATAATCGCGCATCTGCCGGAAGCATTAAAGAAATGTTTTAAAAAGCGGTAAGGTTTTTGCTGGCGTAGCGCAACGGTAGCGCAGCGGTTTTGTAAACCGCGGGTTGAAGGTTCAAATCCTTTCGCCAGCTTAGTTCTGTATAAAAATTGTGGGTCAATGGTTAATGGTCGATAGTCGATCGTGTAATGCTTGACGATAGACCGTTGGCTATCGACTATAGACCACTGATTATTTTTTAGGGATTATATGGGCAGGTACCCAAGTGGCCAAAGGGGGCAGACTGTAAATCTGCTGCACCTGTGCTTCAGAGGTTCGAATCCTCTCCTGCCCACTTAAATTTCCCGACAAGGGAAATTTAAGTGTACTTGAGCGAGGATAAGCGGCACGAGTGCGTAGCCTTCCCGAAGGGAGCAAGTGCCGCCCGAGCGAAAGTGCACTTGGATGTCGTTCCCGACAAGGGAACATTCAAGGAATTGCGCGGGTACGCACCTCGTGGTGCGGGAGTAGTTCAGTGGTAGAACAATAGCCTTCCAAGCTATATATGGGGGTTCGATTCCCCTCTCCCGCTTAATGAGCAGACGATTTGCGCTGCCACAGGCAGCGCAAATCGTCTGCGAATTAATCCCGAAGCCTGCGCAGTCAATTTCGAAGAAATTGACAAGCGTTCAGGCGAGGGATGAAAGAAATGAGCCCGCTTAAGCGAGCGGGGTAGGATATAAGGGGACGTCTGCGAATTAGCATGAAAGGATATTATGCCTGAACGCGAATTCTTAGAGCCTGTTTTTATTGACGCCTTTGACCTGGATGACGCATGGTTCCAGACGTTAAGCGAGATCCTTGATAAGGGCCATGTGTATACCATAACCCGCGGAAGCTACGAAGGCCAGCGCAGGCTTGAGTTTGATTTTGTTGTCGTCAGGGCGCGCAAGCCATCGCATCAGATAATCCCTATTATTCCCGAGGGGATGAGCATACCCGCACCCACTGATATGGATTACGTGCAGGGGTACCTCAGCTATCTTTTGACCGGGACAAAGACCGAGACCGAGGATTATACATACGGAGAGCGCCTGGTTGAACCCAAGGTTAAAGTGAGGCAGAATATAGGCGGCAAAGAGATGATCAGCGATATGCCTCTTGAGGTCAATCAGGTGGAGGAAGTAATACGGATCTATAAAGAGCAGGGTTTTGGAACCAATCAGGCAATCATGGAAATAGGCATGCCTTCGGATATAAAACTGACCGACCCTCCGTGCCTGAGGCTTATTGATACACGGATACGCTACGGAAAGCTTCATTTTATTCTGTATTTCCGTTCCTGGGATCTATGGGGAGGTTTTCCGTCCAATCTCGGAGGGTTACAGTTAGTAAAGCAATACATGGCGCAGGAGATAGGGGTGGAGGATGGAGAAATGGTTGCGGTGAGCAAGGGCTTGCATCTTTATGAATACAGCTGGGACCTGGCAAAGCTACGCACCAACAAGCCCAATCCCCTGGCCCTGCAGAACGGAGTCTTAAAATAATGGCACAAGCATACGGAGGGCCGGAGCGCAGGGAATTCATCCGCGAGGATTTCGTGCAGCCGCTCGCATACAAAGTATGCAAGAAGGACACGGTATCAAAATTATTGCAGGGATACACTGCCAATGTCAGCCAGGCCGGGCTCCTGTGTAACATCAAGGAAAAAGTTTCTCCCGAAGATATCCTCTGGCTGTCTTTTGACCGGGATACCCTCGCTATTTGCTCAGAGATCGAGAAGCGCAGCCTTATTTATCAAAACGGCATCATCGGTAAGGTGGTGTGGGCCAAGCAGGCCAAGGATATGACCTACAATGTAGGCATTCATTTTATCACGCGCGAAGAGAAACTGTTTCCATCCGCGTTCCTCCATATCGAGACGCCGTTGAGTCAAAAACAAGATGAATGAACCGAGGATTGCGGTACTGGGAGACGGCGGCTGGGGGACAACCCTGGCAATACTGCTTTGCAAAAAAGGTTTCGATGTTACTCTCTGGGGCGCTTTTCCCGATTACTGCGCCTACCTTGACAGGAAGCGCGAGAATCCCCGGTTCCTGGCAGGCATAAGCATACCGCGCCGCATCAAAATTACCCCGGACCTTAAAGAGGCAGTCCGGCAAAAGAATATTATTGTCCTGGCTATACCGTCCCAGCACATGCGCGCGGTCCTGGGGAGGCTTAAGAAAAGCGGATATCCCCGGGATGCCCTGTACCTGAGCGTTACCAAAGGCATTGAAATAGGGACGCTTTTAAGGATGTCCGAAGTAGTGCAGGAAAAACTGGGTACCGTTGGCCTTGCCGTTCTTTCCGGCCCGACCATTGCCCACGAGGTTGCCAAAGGCATCCCTACGACGGCAGTCATTGCCTCCAGGGATGCCCGCATACGCAAGTACCTTCAGTCCATTTTTACAACAGAGCGTTTCAGGGTTTATACTAACAGTGATGTAATCGGCGTCGAGCTGGGGGGGAGTTTTAAGAATATTATCGCCATAGCCTGCGGTATCTCTGACGGGTTGGGATTCGGGACCAATACTAAGGCTGCGCTTCTTTCGCGGGGGCTGGCTGAGATGTCAAGGCTTGGTATTTACCTTGGCGCCAAAGCTTCCACGTTCAGCGGTATCAGCGGCCTCGGTGACCTGGTGACCACCTGTATAAGCGAATACAGCCGTAACCGTTTTGTAGGGGAGGAAATCGGCAAAGGCAAGTCTCCTGCTTCGGTATGGCGGAAGATGAAAATGGTCGCAGAAGGTGTGCCTACCGCCAAGTCGGGCTATCAGTTAAGCCTGCGCCACGGCGTAGATATGCCGATTACGCGCGAAATCTACCTTGTTCTTTATAAAAATAAGTCTCCTGTCAAGGCTGTAAAAGACCTGATGGGAAGGGAAACCAAAGAAGAAACGACATAGACTTTCGGGGCGTGGCTCAGTTTGGCTAGAGCGCTTGAATGGGGTTCAAGAGGTCGACAGTTCAAGTCTGTCCGCCCCGACCAGATTAAACTTGGGGATTTTCTTGGAGAACAAGAGAGGGTTTTAGCCCTCTCTTGAGAAAAAATTTCTTTTTCATAACTTCTTTTATAATAAGGGATTAAATCAAAGGGCTTTTTGAAATCTAAAATAATTTTTCTGTCCAGCAGGCGGCGGTTCGT
>Ga0101944_10007305_pt1 | contig 11144 bp, 11 predicted proteins | sample DewCreD2012metaG_FD_75245 | JGI IMG/M metagenome (GOLD analysis project Ga0101944, IMG submission 75245) | Hot spring sediment bacterial and archeal communities from British Columbia, Canada, to study Microbial Dark Matter (Phase II) - Dewar... ... | reverse complement strand
CTCCCATCGAAAATCACCACCACCCTCATCGACGTGCTTGCGATGGCCGCATAGCGGCGCTACCATGTCCCCGTTTTATGCGAAAGTCCACTGCAAGCAAACCGGCCGATGATTCCAGGGCGCGCGCCGCCCGCCAGAGTCAGTTGATCCTGGAGGCGGTGGCGGAGGGCGTCGTGGGGTTGGATCTGGCGCAAAAACACGTCTTCGTCAATCCCGCCGCGGCAAAGCTGCTGGGATATGCGCCGGAAGAACTGGTGGGCCGCAGCGGGCACGATATCTGGCATCATTCCCGGGCCGACGGGAAGTCCTACCCGGCGGAGGAGTGTCCGATCTGCACCACCTGCCGGGATGGTGTGGAGCATCGCGTGACCGGGGAAGTGTTTTGGCGCAAGGATGGCACGAGCTTCCCGGTGGAATACAAAAGCACGCCCGTCATGGAAGGCGGGCGTCACGTTGGGGCGGTCGTCACGTTCGAGGATATCACCGAACGCTTGGAGAGCGAAAAAAAGCTACGCGAGACCGTGGCGCGGATGGCGGCCGCAATCGACGTGGCCGAGCTGGGGACCTACGAGGTGCTCAACGGCGTTCGTGTGACCTTCGCAGACCGGCGGGCCTGCGAGATTCTCGGGGTGCCGAAAGCCGACGCCGAGGCCGGGCGGATCATGGAGTTCTGGGTGGAACATCTCCATCCCGAAGATGTTGGCGGAATCATGAAGTTCAACCGGGAGTTGAACGAAGGCGAGCGAGAGCGGGTAACGGCGACCTACCGTTTTCTGCATCCGGAACGTGGAGTCGTGCACCTCCACCACCTGGCGCATGTGATCGAGCACGATGCCGCCGGGCGCGCAGTGAGGACGATCGGCGTGCTGCAGGACATCACCGCGCTCAAGCGCAACGAAGAGGAACTGCGCCGCACGCTGGACGAGGTCCGGCAATTGCGGGACCGTTTGGAAAAGGAGAACGTCTATCTGCGGGATCAGATGCGGAGCGAAATCGGTCAGCACGGCATTCTCGGGGAGAGCGAGGCGGTCCTGAAAATGCTGGCCCTAGCCAGGAAGGTGGCCCCGACGGACACCGCCGTACTCATCACGGGCGAAACGGGAACGGGCAAGGAGTTGCTTGCCCAGGCCATCCATGACCAGAGCTCACGCCGGGACCGCATCATGGTCAAGGTCAACTGCGCCGCGCTGCCCGGGCCGCTGATCGAGAGCGAACTGTTCGGGCGGGAGAAAGGCGCGTACACGGGCGCCATGACCCAGCAGGTCGGGCGGTTCGAGCTGGCGAACGGCTCAACCATCTTCCTGGACGAAATCGGCGACCTGCCCCTGGAACTGCAGGCCAAGCTCCTGCGCGTGCTGCAGGACGGACGTTACGAACGGCTGGGCAGTAACCGCACCCTCAAGGCGGATGTCCGGCTCATCGCCGCGACAAACCGCGACCTTGCCGCCATGGTGCGGGAGGGAAAATTCCGGGAGGATCTCTTCCATCGCCTGAACGTTTTCCCGATCGAGGTCCCCCCGCTGCGCGCCCGCACCGGCGATATCCCGATCCTGGTCTGGCGATTCGTGGAGGAGTTCAACACCAAGATGGGGCGGGCGGTGGAATCCATCGCCAAGCCAACCATGGAGCGGCTGATCCGCTATTCCTGGCCAGGCAACGTTCGCGAACTGCGCAACGTCATCGAGCGGGCGATGATCGTGAACGAAGGGCGAACCTTGCGGATCGAGATTCCGGAATCGAAGCCCAGCGAGGCGGGTGGGGCACTCTTGCACCTGCGGGACATCGAGCGAGAGCACATTCTCAAGGTGCTGGAGGCGACCCGCTGGCGCATCAGCGGCAAAGGCGGCGCGGCCGAGATCCTCGGGCTTGTCCCCACCACGCTCCACAGCCGGCTGAAGAAGCTGGGCCTTTCACGGTCCAAGCACTGACCGTCCCTGCATCGTATCTCCATCCAGCCCCGCCGCACGCTTGGCGACATATCGCCAAAGTGCCGATATATCGCCACGACGCCGCTTCACATCTTCTCGCCGCCATCCGGGTCAACCAGCGGCAACCGCGATAGCCGCAAGCGGTTGCAGCCTTTGATTAGGTTTCGCCGCGCCGTGGCACGATCATTGCGAATACGCCACGCATGAGCAAAAACCACGACTCGAGGTTTCTGGAACTTTTGATTGATATGCGCTTTTCGCCAGAGAGGGTTCAGCACGCTGTCAGGGTCCTCATTTCGTGCGTGGGGCGGACGGAAGCCAAGCCGGAATGCAGGGAGTGCTTGGTGGCGCAAGATGCGGTGGACGAGGGGCACGTTCGTTACAGCGAAAGATGGGCTTCGGAATCGGCCCTGCAAAGCCACTTGCGATCGGACGAATTCCGGCGCGTTCTGGCAGCCATGGACATGTGCCGGGAAGAGCCAAAGGTGACCATCGGAGATCTGTCCGGGAGACAGGGTATCGCGTATTTGCAGGAATTGCGCAACGGTATGGCGGGCGGCACAGGAGGCACATGACTCGCTTCGAGCTTCACGGGAGGCGCACATGGCAGAGAAACCAATGATATCGGCCAATGAAATGGCGGCCGAACGTACGGACTTGGCGGTTGATCGAACCGTCATGGGGGCCAGTCGAACCCTGATGGCGTGGGTTCGGACTGCCCTGTCCATGATCAGTTTCGGTTTCACGATCTACAAGTTCTTCGATACGGCCGCTGCGGGGGGGGGCCGCGGCCTGCTGAAAGCGGGGGGGCCGCGGCGTCTGGGGCTGTTTCTCATCGCCCTCGGGGTGTTGTCCGTCGTGTTCGGCACCATCGAGTATTTCGAAACCATCAAACGGATGAACCGGTTGACGGCAACGCTCTCGAAGACCCTGACTTTCTCGCTGGTCATGGGCGCGCTGATCGGTCTGCTGGGCCTCTTTCTGTTCATTACCATCCTGACCCATTCGGAGGTGTTCTGAGTATGGAGCAGGCGGGCGTCATACGGGGCGTCGGCTACGCCGCGCAGGCGCTCGAACTCGTCGGGGTTGCCGTCATTGCGCTGGCCTTTGCCCACGCGTTGATTCGCGCGGCCGCGCATGGCGGGCGGCGGCGCGAGGGCGCCTACGAGCGGCTGAGAGTCTACCTGGGCAAGGCCCTGCTGCTCGGCCTGGAGTTTCTGGTCGCCGCGGACATCATCCGCACGGTGCTGATCGAAACGACCATGGAGAGCATCCTCTCGTTGGGGTTGCTGGTGCTGGTGCGAATCGTTCTGGGCTGGTCGATCGCGGTCGAAATCGAGGGCTGCTGGCCCTGGCAAGTGTCGGCAAGAAGAAACCAGGCGGTTCAAGACGAAGAATTAGAGGACGGCGTTCGACGGGAGGGGTGACCATGGAAACGATAGGGCAGCGATTCGTGGCGGACTTCGTACACAGGCTGGATGGGCCCATGCATTTTCGGTTCATCATACAGCCGCTAATGGCGTTCGTCTTCGCTGTCATGGACGGAATCAAGGACGCGAGGGAGGGGAAGCCCGCATACGTCTGGGCTTTGTTCTCCGACGCGGAGCACCGGCGCGAACTGCTCAAGGATGGGTGGAAGCATTTCGGCAAGATCTTCATCCTCGCTGTCATTCTGGACGTGATCTACCAGGTCCTGGTCCATCATGCCTTTTATCCGGTGGAGACGCTGCTGACGGGATTGGTTCTGGCCGTAATTCCCTATGTCCTGCTGCGCGGGCCGGCGAACCGGGTGGTGAGGATGTTCAAGAAGTGACGAGTGACCAGTCGAAGTGCAGAATGACTCAAACGGTCCAGACTAGGCAGCCACAGGCATTCCACGTCATGGCGAAGCCGACGGGTGCGCAATGCAACATGGACTGCGCGTACTGCTTCTTCCTGAAGAAAGACCGACTCTATCCGGGCAGCGCGTTCCGCATGTCCGACAAGGTGATGGAAAGCTACGTTCGCCAGGCCCTCCAGGCTGGCCAGGCGGCGATTGCATGGCAGGGCGGGGAGCCGACGCTGATGGGCCTCGATTTCTTCCGCCGGGCCATGGCGGTGGAGAAGAAGCACCTGAAGCCCGGCGTGGCGATCGAAAACACGCTCCAGACCAACGGCATCCTGATCGACGAGGACTGGTGCCGGTTCCTGCACGACAACCAGTACCTGGTCGGCATCAGCCTGGACGGCCCCCGGTTCCTGCACGATGTGTACCGCAGGGACAAGGGCGGAAATCCGACCTTTGACAAGGTCGTCGAAGCCGTGCGCCTGATGAAGGAGCACAAGGTGGAGTTCAATATCCTGTGCACGGTCAATGCCGTCAACAGCCGGCATCCGCTCGATGTGTACCGGTTCTTCCGCGACGAGTTGGATGCCCGGTACATCCAGTTCATCCCCATCGTGGAGAAGGACGAGGGTCGAGGGGCGGGGGGCGAGCTGAAGATAACGGACCGGTCGGTGCCGTCCGGGCAGTATGGCAGGTTCCTGATCGTGGTCTTCGACGAATGGGTGAAGCGGGACGTCGGCACCGTGTTTGTGCCGTTCTTCGACGCGGTCCTGGCATCCTACGTCTACGGCCAGTCGTCGATGTGCGTCCTGCGTCCGACGTGCGGAGACGCTTTAGCGCTGGAGCACAATGGCGACCTGTATTCCTGCGACCATTTTGTCGAACCGCGCCACCTGCTGGGCAATATCACCCAAACGCCACTGGCGGCGCTGGCCATGTCCACCGAGCAGCAGGACTTTGGCCGGGGCAAGTCCAGCGGCTTGCCCAGAACCTGCCGGCAGTGCCGGTTCCTTTTTACCTGTCACGGTGAGTGTCCGAAGAACCGCGTGCTGACCACAGCGGAGGGAGAGCCTGGCCTGAACTGGCTTTGCGAGGGGCTAAAGGTGTTTTTTGAGCATACGGAGCAACCCATGAAGGAAATGGCGAATCTTCTGAAGAGCGGTCGCTATGCCGACGAAATTATGAGCAGGCCACAAGAGGAGGTGCAGATGGCGAACACACGGCCATGAAATGAAGCCAGGACCAGGACCAGGAAAGGACTGAACGCCCGAGACCACGAACGAAAGGAAGCAGAGGAGAAGCACATGAGCACACAAGACCATAAACACCGCTCGCATCTGCCGATGAGGAATACGGGAAGACCCGGTCTCATCACCTACGACGCAAAGGATCCTGACAGCAAGTATCCGCCGATCGAGCAGTTGCGGCCGCCCAAGGGCGCGCCCAACGTGCTGATCGTCCTGATCGACGACGCCGGGTTCGGCTCGTCTACCGCCTTCGGCGGGCCGTGCGCGACGCCGAACGCGGAGAAGCTGGCGGCAAACGGCTTGAAGTTCACCCGCTTCCACACCACGGCGATCTGCTCGGCGACGCGGCAGGCGCTGCTGACCGGGCGCAACCACCACTCCTGCGGCATGGGCGGGATCACGGAGATCGCGACCGGCGCGCCGGGCTTGTGCTCGGTGCTGCCCAACTCCATGTCTCCCCTGGCGAAGACGCTCAAGCTCAATGGCTACTCCACGGCGCAGTTCGGCAAGTGCCACGAGGTGCCGGTGTGGCAGGCCAGTCCGGCCGGTCCCTTCGACGCCTGGCCCGCGGGCGGCGGCGGCTTCGAGTATTTTTACGGGTTCATCGGCGGCGAGGCCAACCAGTGGTATCCGACGCTGTACGAGGGGACCACGCCGGTCGAGCCGGAGAAGACCCCGGAAGAAGGCTATCATCTCGTCGACGACATGGCTACCAAGGCCATCAAGTGGATCGGACAACAGAAGTCCCTTCTTCCGGACAAGCCGTTTTTCATCTACTTCGCGCCGGGCGCGACCCACGCGCCGCACCACGTGCCCAAGGAGTGGGCCGACAAGTACAAGGGCAAGTTCGACGAAGGTTGGGACAAACTGCGTGAACTGACTCTCGAACGGCAAAAGAAACTGGGCGTGGTTCCGAAGGACTGTCAACTCTCCGCCCGCCCCAAGGACGTTCCGGGGTGGGACGATATGCCGGAAGCGTTCAAGCCGGTGTTGCGCCGCGAGATGGAAGTTTATGCGGGCTTCATGGAATACACCGACCACCAGGTCGGCCGTGTCCTGGAAATGCTGAAGAAGCTCGATATCCTCGACGACACGCTCGTGTTCTACATCATTGGCGACAACGGCGCGTCTGCTGAGGGCAACATTAACGGTTGCTTCAACGAGATGAGCTACTTCAACGGGCTGCAGCAGTTCGAGACGGCCGAGTATCTGCAGGCACGGATCGACAAGCTGGGCGGCACGGATTCCTACAACCACTACGCCGTGGGCTGGGCTCACGCGATGAACACGCCGTACCAGTGGACCAAGCAGGTGGCCTCGCACTTCGGCGGCACCCGCAACGGCACCATCGTCCATTGGCCCAAGGGTATCAAGGCTAAGGGCGAGGTCCGCAACCAGTTCTGCCACTGCATCGACGTGGCGCCGACGATCCTCGAGGCGGCGGGCATTCCCCAACCGGAATCCGTGGACGGCATCACGCAGGACCCGATCGAGGGCGTCAGCATGCTGTATGCGTTCGACGACGCCAAGGCGCCGGAGCGGCACGAGACGCAGTACTTCGAAATCATGGGCAACCGCGGCATCTACCACAAGGGGTGGACCGCCGTGACGAAGCACTACACGCCGTGGATCATGGGCCCGCGGCCCGCGCTGGACGACGACGTGTGGGAGCTCTACGACACGACCAAGGACTGGAGCCAGTCCAGGGACCTGTCCAAGGAAAACCCCAAGAAGCTGCACGAACTCCAGCGCCTGTGGCTGATCGAAGCCACGCGCTACAAGGTGCTGCCGATCGACGACCGGATGATGGAGAAGGTGAATCCGGACACGGCCGGCCGGCCGGTGCTGCTCAAGGGCAAGACCCAGATTCTCTTCGGCGGCATGGGCCACCTGAGCGAGAACTGCGTGCTCAACCTCAAAAACAAGTCGCATTCCGTCACCGCTAACATCGTGGTGCCGGAGAAGGGCGCCGAGGGCGTCATCATCGCCCAGGGCGCGAACATCGGCGGCTGGAGCCTGTACGCTAAGGACGGCAAGCTGAAGTACTGCTACAACTGGAGCGGCCTGAAGCACTTCATCGTGGGCACCGACCAGAAGATTCCGGCTGGCGAGCGCCAGGTGCGCATGGAGTTCAAGTACGCGGGCGGCGGCTTGGGCAAAGGCGGCAAGGTAACGCTCTTCATCGACGGCAAGAAGGCCGGCGAGGGAGACGTTGCCGCGACCCTGGCCATGATCTTCTCGGCCGACGACGGCCTTGATGTGGGCGAGGACACCGGCGCGCCGGTATCTCCGGAATACGGTTCCAGCCACAACGCCTTCAACGGCGAGATCAAGGGCGTCCAGCTCGCAATCGCCGAGGGAGCGGAGAGCGTGGACCACTTGGTCAAGGCCGAGGACGCCATCCGCATGGCCATGGCGCGGCAGTAGAGCAGACGGGAAAAGGGACGTGGGTCGAGTGGGTGCTTCCACTCTGCCCCGTCCCTCGACCCCGCCGATCTTTGGGACGATAGCGATCAGTGACAGAGGAGAACGAAATGAAGAACGGCGAATCCAAGACGCTGCCGCCGCTGGGCTTCATGGGTGGCACGAAAGCGCTGACCTTGACCCCGGTTGTCGGCACGCCCAAACGGGAATACGCCGAGTCGTTCGTCCCGGGTGAAGAGCCGCTCGAGGATGGCGAACTGCGCGTGACGGTGCTCGGCAGCGGCAATCCGTGGCCGACCCGCGCCCAGTCCTCGGCCAGCGTCATGGTCGAAGTCGGAAACCCCGAGCGCGACCTCTTCGTGTTCGACCTCGGGACCGGCTCCATCGCGAACTACGCGAGCTTGAAACTGCCGGTGAACGCGCTCAACAAGGTGTTCATCACCCACCTGCACGCCGACCACATGGGCGACATCCTCACCCTCGGCGGCAGCTTGGCCAAGGTCGGGCGGGCGGACGGACCGGTTTACGTCTGGGGACCCAGCGGGACCGAGCCGCGCCTGGCCGGCCTCTACCACACGCTGCTGTCGCCGCAGGTGGTCGCCATGCTCTTCCAGGAGCTGGGCGCGGTGTACGCTGGGCCGGTCGTCCAGACCCAGGACCTGACGGTCATCAACGTCACGAAGGAGGCCGTCGTTTCGCGGCAGGCCAAGGTGATCCCGCAATTGCCGCCGATCGCCGGCAAACAGCACGCGTCCTTCACGCCTGTCCATATCCCGCCCCCCGCATGGTGGGCGGAGGCGCTGATCCCGATTGATTAACCATACAGAAAAGGAGAACAGAAAATGAAAAAGATCATCATGGTGCTGGCGGCGTGCGCGATTTCGGCGCAGGCGCAGGAGGCTTCGCAGGCCGACAAGGCGGCGGAACTGGCCAAGAAATTGGCCAATCCGGTCGCGGCCTTGATCAGCCTGCCGCTGCAGTACAACTACGACGAGTTCGGCGGCGCTAACGACGGCGCCTCCAAGAGCGTCTTGAACGTCCAGCCGGTCGTGCCCCTTTCGATCGGCGAAGATTGGAACCTGATCATCCGGACGATTGTGCCGCTTATCGAACAGAAGGACTTCCCGCTGGACGCGATGAACGAGTCCGGGTTGGGCGATGTCGTGCAGAGTTTCTTCTTCTCGCCCAAGGCGCCGGTGGGCGGGTGGATTCTCGCCACCGGGCCGGTGGGACTCTACCCAACGGCATCCGAGGACTTGCTGGGCGGAGAGAAGTGGGGTGCGGGTCCGACGGCGCTGGCGCTAAAGCAGAGCGGCCCGTGGACGGTCGGCGCGCTGGTCAATCACATCTGGTCCGTGGCGGGCGAGGATGACCGGGCCGACATCAGCACGACCCTGCTCCAGCCGTTCCTGAGCTACATCGTCCAGAAGACGAAGACGACGGTTGGCCTCAACAGCGAGTCCACGTATGACTGGGAAGGCGAGGCGTGGGCCATTCCGGTGAACATGACGGTCTCGCAACTGTTCAAGATCGGCCCCCAGATCATGCAGCTCACCCTGGGCGTTCGCTACTGGGCCGAATCGCCCGACAACGGGCCGGGTGATCTGGGTGCGCGCGCCCAGTTGACCTTCCTGTTTCCGAAATGACGATGCATACGGCAGCCACAATGAACGACGGCCCGGCTATTCCGGAATTCTCGATGTTCGGCGGGCCCTTGCAGCGACTGGGGCGCCGTCTGGGCCTGGTTCGGGACACGAACAGCTTCCGGCTGGGGCTGGCGCTCGGCGTGCTGGCCTGGGTCGTCCTGGCGCTTCTGATGCTCCTGATGGGCGTGGGCCGCAGACTGTTTGCCCTGGACACGATCGGCGTGCATGTCCGGTTTCTGGTGGCCGTTCCGCTGTTTTTCCTCTGCGAAACGTGGGTGGCGCCCCGGATGGCAGAATTTGTGAATGACATTGTACGGTCGGGCGTCGTGCCGGCGTCAGAATACCCGGCCTTGGCGAGGGTAATCCGGCGAGTCGACCGTTTGAAAGATCCCTGGCTGGCCGAGGTTTGCTTTCTGCTGGCGGTCGTATCGTTCGTTTTCGTCGAGCCGTTTGCCAGCCTGCCGGGCAGGACCGGGAACTGGGATCTGCTTCTGACTCAGAGCGGCGGCAGACTGGGACCGATTCTGCGCTGGTACCTGTGGTTCTGTCTCCCGCTGTTCAGGTTCCTGATGCTTCGCTGGCTGTGGCATCTGGGTCTGTGGTGCTACTTCCTCTGGCGCGTGCAGCGACTCGAACTCCACCTCGTCCCCACCCATCCCGACCACGCGGCGGGGCTGGGGTATCTGGAGATTGTGCAGGAGCATTTCGCGGTGCTGGCCACAGCGATCTCGGCGGTTCTCGCCGCGTCGTTTGCGGAAGGCATCGCCGCGGGCGACATGGCATTCGAGGCCCTCTATGGCCTGGTTCCGCTGGTGCTGCTCTTGACGGCCCTGCTGTTCGGCGGCCCCCTGCTCATTTTCTGCCACAGGCTTTGGGCCTGCCGCGTGACCGGATGGAGCGAATACATGGGCATGGCGTCGCGCTATGTGCAGGCCTTCGACCGCAAGTGGATCCGCGGCGACAACCCCTGCGGCGAAATGATCCTGGGCACCCCCGACATGCAGTCCCTGGCCGATCTGACCAACAGCGTCAACGTCGTGCGAGAAATGCAGTGGCTCCCGGGCAGCCGGCGGCTTGTGCTGGGGCTCGCGGCCTCCGCGGTCCTGCCGATGCTGCCGCTGGCGTTCCTCAAGTATCCGGTTGGCGATCTGGCGGCGCGGCTGTTCTCGACGCTGATGGGACTGTAGAGGTCGAGGGATGAACGGCGGGAAAGGGTTGCGGGACAGAGCTGTGGAATCAGGGTAAACGCGGGAGGAATGATGAAGAACGAGATTCAACGGTTGACGACACGCGGGATCGTCGTGGGAATCGTGGCGACGGTCTTGCTCGCTCCGAGCGCGATGCAGGCCGGTCCGCCCAGCCTCAGTTCCAACCCCGGCAAGCATGTAATCTTCCCGGCAAAAGGGCAGACGCCTGAGCAGCAGAAGCTGGACGAAGCCGCGGCCTACGACTGGGCGACCCAGCAGACCGGATGGGACCCGTACCAGGAGTACGACAAGCTGGTTCAGAAGGGCTATGCCGCAGCGGAGACTTCCGATGCCGCCAAGGGCGGCGCCGTGAAAGGCGCCGCGGGCGGGGCGCTCCTGGGGGTGGTGATCGGCGCTATCGCCGGCGATGCGGGCAAGGGCGCGGCCACCGGCGCGGCGGCCGGAGGGCTGACCGGCGGGGCGCGCTCGCACCGGACCAAGAAGGCGGCGGGGGCGGAGGCCGAGGCGGCCGTCGCGGAATACAAACAACAGTTCGCGTTCTGGGACCGGAACTTCGTGGCGGCCCTGGAGGGCAAAGGATACACCGTGAAGCAGGGGAATCAGCATGTCGCTACACAAGAAGTCCATTCTGCTGGTGTGGTTGGCGCTGTCGGCGCTGTGCGGCAGCGTCGTCGGCGGGCCGGTCTGGCTGTGCACCATCTCTCATGCCGTGGCCGCGGATGAGGACGGCACGGTGGGCCCGCCCGATCTGGGCGGCTTGGAGCGCCCCACGTTTTTCCGCGTGGAGGCCGACAAGCAGGAAGTCACGCTGCTGGCGCCCGATTCGCGGCGCGGCGAAGTCACGCATATCGAACTTGCCCGCGAGA
>Ga0101944_10007302_pt1 | contig 11148 bp, 8 predicted proteins | sample DewCreD2012metaG_FD_75245 | JGI IMG/M metagenome (GOLD analysis project Ga0101944, IMG submission 75245) | Hot spring sediment bacterial and archeal communities from British Columbia, Canada, to study Microbial Dark Matter (Phase II) - Dewar... ... | reverse complement strand
GATTGATGCAACCGCGATATCGAACGTGCGTTTGCTCAAGGTGGCCGTGAGCGAAAGCGGCGGACGCAAAAGATGCAGGCTGGCCACCGATCCAACCTTTTCGATCGTGACATGATCGAATCGATCGAGGATTTGTTCGGGTCCGAGATGAATCGAGGCAGGCACCGTCATGAAAGCCTCGATGCAATGATTGATCACCTGCTGATGCGACCACGGCATGATGATGAAAACGTCGTCGGGTCTCTGCAGCCGTGCGTAAGCCACCGCGTCCTGCAAACTGCTGTGCAGTCCTTGCGGAATGTCGGTGGAGTTTTGTGCCTCCGGCAGGAATGCCGTTCCCACGACTTCCAGCCCCGCATCCTCCGGGCGGTACTTGCGCATGAATTCCCGCACGTTGGAAACCGGGCCTACGAGAAACAGCCGCCGCGTTGCGACCATGCCGTTTCGGTATCCCGCCTTGATTGACCGCGCCATGAGCGCATGCACCACGACAATCATGGCCATGCCGCTGCCGTAGAACATCACGATCCAGCCGCGCGAATAAGCCTGACCGGTCTTGGTAAGGAACCCGAGTGCGACCAAACACGCGAAAGCCAGGTTCCAGATGTGAATGGAGTGGGTAGGGTAATCTTTGAAATTGATATAATGTGTGACTTCGTATTCGCGGCGCAGGATTTTTGGCAGAATATAAAGCCAGGCGACGAGCACGCCGATTTGGATGTAGTCCAACAGGACGCCCGGCCCGTCATAGACCAGTTGGTGATAGAGCGCGCCCGTGGCAACCGAGAGCAGGACAATGGCGGCAGCATCCGCCGCAACTGCCAGCAGGCTGTACAGTCGGCGGAAAAACGTTGCGCGCCGCGAAAGCTGCACTCCCAAGCTCGATCGCGACTGTTGAATGACGGCCATCGGTTGAACTCATTTTTTATATTAACGCGCAGTATACGGGACGATTAAAAGACTTCAATACATGCGCCTATTAATAGTAACTTTTGATTGGTCTTAGTGGGAAAAGTTAACGATAGAAATTCACGTTGTTGGCGATCAAAAAAATCTGTGGGTCGCCGCGATCGGGCCTGCGCGGTGTCCGCGACGCTGCGCGCCCCGTCCCGTTCCGCCGCAGCCCCGCCGGGGGCAACGAAAACAAGAGGCGCCGTTTCGAGCGGACGGCGGTTCACGGTGGTTCAAAGTGGGGGCAGGTCCGCCCCGTCCGTCCGTCCGTGATCGTCAATGGCATGCTCTGGTTCGCCATGCAGGAAGCGGCATCAACCGTGGCGGAAATAATCCTGCCCGCGCTTATAGGGGATGTTGCGGTCAATTGATTCAATCCCAGCCCGGGGAAGGGGATCCGCCGCCCAGGAGAAATAACGACGGCCTGCAAAGTGCGGCAGCCCGAGGAAAGATGTGAGGAAAAAAGCGGTGGCCGTGGGTAGTATTCAATTTCATGTCAATCAGTTTGTACTGCAGAAAATTGTATTTCCCGTCTCGTGTTCGGGGATCATGATTTGGAAATACACACTGCGATGGGGTTCAAATGTGATGGTATGATTTGGTGGTGAGGTGGAGAATCAAAAAAAACACGATTGCCTACGCTGTGTGCCTTGTCCAGGGTGTGGCTGCGGATATGTGCCCTTTTTGCCACAACGCATTCGGAAATTGACCTAAGCCGGCGGCAAATCATACGAAATATTAGCCAAAATCTGTGTAAAACCGATTGTCCCTGTTGCTGAAAATGCGCCGCGCTTGTTTCTTTATTCACATCTTGAGCGGGACCGTGACATCGCCATCGTGTTACTTGCGGGGGGCGCGCAAATCGGCTGGATAAGGGATCAAATCTGGACCTGATCCACCGAGTGGCTTGAGGGGGCTGGGGAGGCGTGTTGGACCACAAAGCACCATCGTTTGCCTTGATGCTTACAGCCGCTCTGGCCCTGGGCGCGGGCGGTTGCACGTTGACGCCTGCCTCCGGCCCTTACACGGTCAGCGTCGTAACGGGGGCATCGACCGAACCCGAGACCTTGCCCTACTCCCTGGTGAAGATCACGCCGGAGACCTTGGCAGTATTGGCCGCCAATCGTCCGAAGTTTGGTCGTCTGTTTACATCGCGGCCGGGACCGAGCGAGATCCGTTTTGGCGTCGGGGATGTGGTGAGCGTCACCATCTTCGAGGCCTCTGCGGGAGGTCTGTTTATCCCCATTGAAGCAGGCGTCAGGCCCGGCAATTTCATCACTCTGCCGAATCAGCTCGTGGATAATGCGGGCAACATCTCCGTCCCCTATGCGGGCTCGATTCCGGCCAAGGGACGCACGCCCACGGAAGTCCAGGCTTCCATCGTGGAAGCCCTGAAGAACCGTGCGATCGAGCCGCAGGCGGTGGTCTCGCTGGTCGAGCAGCGCACGTCGTTGATCAGCGTGCTCGGCATGAAACCCTTTTCGAGCGCGGCCGAGTAGATGAAAGGCTTGAAGCTCGACCCGGGCTGACGCCAAGCCTGCGTGACGTGGTTGAACTTGTTCAGATTGAAATCGAAACCACCGACCAGCGCCCGGATCGCCCCGTCGCTGGCGCTTGCCGCAACGAAAGCCGCTTCGACCTGCGGCAGTTGCGTGATCTCCCACGCGCCCTGCGCGTTCTGAGTCACCCGGATGACCGCACCCGGAACGATGCGCCGCGTCGGCTGCGCCTTGGGGTCGAGCGAGCGTGCCGCGAACCGCAACCCCGCGCCCTGGATTTCGATCGTCTCCCCACCCTGCAGGACGACCTTCACCCGCTTTGGCGAGGCTTCCAGCACGACGGCGGGGTACAAATTCGGGCTGTCGATGGCTTCGACGAGCGCATCCTCGATGCGCTGCTCTCGCACTTGCTCGTCCTTCGCGAGTTCGATGAAGGCTTCGGGCCCGCGATAGCCGTAGCGCCGGTCGTACTCCAGAACCTGCGCACGCAGACCGTCGTAGGCGGCCTGCTGATCGGCGCTGACCAGCGTCGTGTAGACGTTGAGCCCGCGCGTATACGTCTCCTCGCGGAAGACTTCGAACATCAGCTGACGCGCCATCTCGGCCGCGAACTCCGCGCGCAGGCGGTTGCGGGCGCCGGGCTGCGCCGCGGCGGCGACCGCAGCCGGGCGCTGCTTGAACTCCTCCTTGAGCGCGGCTTCGTACGTCTTCTGATCGATGAACCCAAGCGCCAGCATGCGCGACAGCACGTACTGCTGGCGCGCCTTGGCGCGGCGCGGATTGACCCACGGGTTGTACGCGCTCGGCGCCACGGGCAGGCCCGCGAGTGTGGCCGTCTCCGCCACGGTCAGGTCCTTCAGCTTCTTGCCGAAGTAGACCTGCGCCGCTGCCGAGAATCCGTATGCGCGCTGTCCGAGGAAGATCTGGTTGCTGTAGATCTCCAGGATGCGGTCCTTCGGCAGCGTCGACTCGATCTTCAGCGCGAGCGCGATCTCGTAGATCTTGCGGATGTAGCTGCGCTCCGAGCTCAGAAAGAAGTTGCGCGCGACCTGCATCGTGATCGTGCTGCCGCCTTGGCCGCGACGGCCGGAAGCGAAGTTCGCGATCGCCGCGCGGGCCAGTCCCGCGTAATCGACGCCGTGGTGCTGGTAGAAGCGGTCGTCCTCGGCGGCGAGGATGGCCTGCTTGAGCCGCTCGGGGACGTCCTTGATCTCGACGTAGTCGCGCCGCTCCTCGCCGAACTCGCCGATCAGCACGCCGTCGCTGGTCCACACGCGCAGGGGGATCTTCGGACGGTACTCGGTCAGCGCGTCGATCGGTGGAAGGTTGGAGTAGGCGACCGCGAACACGAACACGAGGAGCAGCGCCGCCGCCACGGCGCCGCCGACGGCGACCGCCGCACCGTACAGCACGACGCGGCCGACCTGCGTGGTCGCCCACGCGCGCAGGCGAGCGCCGATGCCCGGGTTGTTCGTTGCGGAAGACACGTGGATAAGATGGCTCGCGGTCGCGCCCGTTCAATCAGGCTTTGCGCGCACTCGCGACGCGGCGGTGAGAAGGCGCCGATTATAGGCGGCGCACCTGTGCGCATCGACGACGCACCGGGGTCGTTGCGTACGCTCTCGTCGACGCATACCGCAATCCATGCAGGAATACCCAAAACCGGTCACTGTTCGTCCGTTCTACTGTCTTGTGCTCGCTTACAGTCTGTTGCTAGGATTTCACGTACCTTCGACAATTCAGCCGTAAAGGCTCGAAAAATAAAGAAATTTGGGCGGTCCGGCCCACTCTTTTCAACGAATCGACGAGTGGGTGCGAACGCCCTTTGTCGGTGATACTGGACGGCAGGTTCCTTCCAACTTTCAAGTCGATCGCGATCCCGGGAGCTCCCCCTTGGCCTTCGAGTTGCCGTTCACGTCGAAAGCTCCGCCGCTGGTGGGGCTCGACATCGGGTCGTCCAGCGTCAAGATCGTCGAACTGTCGGGTGCCGGTGGCGGCGTGATGCGTCTGGAGCGTTACGCGATCGAGCCGCTGCCGCGCGGCGCGGTCGTTGACGGCAACATCGACAAGATCGACGTGGTCGCCGAGGCGGTCAAACGCGCGTGGCGCCGCGCCGGGTCGCGCATCAAGAACGTCGCGATGGCGTTGCCCGCGTCGGCGGTCATTACGAAACGCATCGCGTTGCCCGCCAGCCTGCGCGAGGAAGAACTCGAGATGCAGGTCGAGAGCGAGGCGAACCAGTACATCCCCTTTGCGCTCGACGAAGTCAGCCTCGACTTCCAGGTGCTCGGCCCGATTCCCAACGCGCCGGACGACGTCGAAGTGCTGATCGCCGCGTCGCGCAAGGAAAAGGTCGAAGACCGCATGGCGGTCGCGCAGGCCGCAGGGCTGAAGCCCGTCGTCGTCGACGTCGAGTCGTACGCGATGCGCGCCGCGCTCGAGCGGCTGATCGAGCAGCTTCCCAACGGCGGCGAAGGTCTCGTGATCGCGGTCTTTTACATCGGCGCCAATACGACCAGCGTCACCGTGATGCACGACGGCGAGGCCATCTACGAGCGCGAGCAGCCATTCGGCGGCCAGCAACTCACGGGCGACATCGCGCGCACCTACGGCATTCCGGTCGAAGAAGCCGAACAGAAAAAGCGCAGCGGCGATCTGCCGGCGAACTACGAGAACGAGGTGCTGCGGCCGTTCATCGATACCGCGGTGACCGAGATCACCCGCGCGTTGCAGTTCTTCTTCACGTCGACACCGTACACGCGCGTCGATCAGATCATGCTGGCCGGCGGATCGGCCGTGATCACCGGTTTGGCGGATGCGCTGATGGAGCGCGCGCAGGTGCCGACCTCCGTGATCTCGCCGTTCAAGGGCATGGAGATCGCTGCGAGCGTGCGCGAGAAGCAGCTTCGGCTCGACGCGCCGGCGCTGCTGACGCCGTGCGGGCTGGCGATGCGGAGGTTCGATAAATGAGGATCCGCATCAACCTGCTGCCGCATCGCGAGGCGAGGCGGGAGCGGCAGAAGAAGACCTTCTACGCGCTGACGCTGCTGAGCTTCGTCGCGGGGATCGCACTCGTCGGACTCGTCTGGTCCGTGCTGCAGGGCTACATCAGCGCGCAGCAGGAGCGCAACCAGTACATCGAGAACGAGAACCGCAAGCTCGACGTTCAGATCAAGGAGATCGCGACGCTGCGCCAGGAGATCGAAGCGCTGCGCGCGCGCCAGCGCGCGGTCGAGGATCTGCAGGCCGACCGCAACCAGCCCGTGTATCTGATGGACGAGCTGACCAAGCAGACGCCCGAGGGCATCTACCTGCGCGCGATCAAGCAAGAGGATCGAAAGGTCAACGTCACCGGCTGGGCCGCGTCGAACGAGCGCGTCTCGGAGTTCCTGCGCAATCTGCAGAACAACTCCAAGTACCTCGAGCGGCCCGAGCTGGTCGAAATCAAGATCGCGGGCCAGACGCCGCAGAACGTGCAGCGCCGGCTGTTCGAGTTCTCGCTGAACTTCTTCCTGCGGCCGACGCCGGAGCGCGCGCAGCTGCAGCAGGCCGCGCGGGGCGCTCCCGCGCAGCGCCCGGGACAGCCCGCGCCCGGTGCGGCGCCCAAGAAGCAGTGACGGGGCTGCAGCGACGAGGAGAGCATGGCGAACGCCCGTGACATCGTGTCCCAGTTCCAGGGTCTGACGCTGGAAAACGTCGGCACCTGGCCGCTCGCGCCGCGGGTGGCCGTGTGGCTCGTCGCGATCGTGGCCTGCGGCGTCCTCGGCTGGTTCCTCCTGTGGAGCAAGCAGGTCGACGACCTCGAGCGGCTGCGCCAGGCCGAGTCGCAGCTCAAGGAGCAATACAAGAGCAAGCTGCAGCAGGCGATCAACCTGGAGGAACTGCGCAAGCAGAAAGAGCAGGTCAGCCAGTACGTGCTGACGCTCGAGAAGCAGCTTCCGAGCAAAGCCGAGATGGACGCGCTGCTGTCGGACATCAACCAGGCGGGCATCGGGCGCGGCCTGCAGTTCGAGTTGTTCCGTCCCGGGCAGACCAACCTGAAGGAGTACTACGCCGAGTTGCCGATCGCGGTCAAGGTGTCGGGCCGCTACCACGATCTCGGCGCGTTCACCAGCGATATCGCCAACCTGCCGCGGATCGTGACCCTGAACAACCTCGTGATCCAGACCGGAAAGGACGGGACGCTGTCGCTCGACGCGACCGCGAAGACCTTCCGCTACCTGGACGAAGAGGAGCTCGCGGCCCAGCGCAAGGCGCGCCAGGCGGCCGCGGCGAAGAAATGACGGACCGTCGATGAGAACCCTGCGCCTGACCCTGTGCGTTGCCGCAGCCGCGCTCGTCGCGGCCTGCAGTTCATCCGACGAGAAGCAGATCCAGGAGTGGATGGCCGAGGTCAAGGCGTCGATGAAGCCGACGACGCAGCCGGTGCCGGAACCGAAGGAGTTCTCGCCGTACGTCTACGAGGGCCGCGGCTCGGTCGATCCGTTCGATCCGCAGAAGATCGTGATGGCGGTCGCGCGCCAGCAGCAGGCGCGCGTCTCCGCCTCGGCGATCAAACCCGATCTGGAGCGTCGGCGCGAGACGCTGGAGGGGTTTCCGCTCGACCAGATCCGCATGGTCGGCATGATGCGGCAGGGGGGCGCCAACGTCGCCCTGCTCGAAACCAACGGCGCGACGCATCTGGTGCGCGTCGGCAACTACGTCGGGCAGAACTTCGGTCTGATCACGCGCATCTCGGAGACCGAAGTACAGCTGAAGGAAATCGTGCAGGACGCTGCCGGCGAATGGGTCGAACGGCCCGCCAAACTCGAACTGCAGGAGGCTGCGGCACGCCCGCCGCAGGGGAGCAAGCGATGAGGATCTCGATGAACACCTTGTGGAGCGCGGTCGTGTTCGGCTGGTTCGCCGCCGCGGCGCTGCTGCCGTCGGGCGCCTCGGCGCAGGCTGCCGCAGCGGGCAACAGCATCGAGCGCATCGACGCGACCCAGACCGGCACGAGTGTCGTGCTGACGATCCAGTTGAAGGATCCGGTACCGGGCGCGCCGCCGAGCTTTTCGGTCGCCAATCCGGCGCGCATCGCGATCGATCTGCCGCAGACGGTCAACAATCTCGGGCGCAACCTGGTCGAGATCAATCAAGGCGACCTGCGCTCGGTCAACGTGGTGCAAGCTCAGGGTCGCTCGCGCGTCGTTCTGAATCTGCGCCGCGCGGTCACGCACGCGATCACGGTCGACGGCAACACGATCCAGGTCGCGCTCGGCACCACCGGCGACACGACTACGTTCCGTCCGGCCGAGGCGCCGGCCGCGCCGGCGCCGGCCGCCGCCGCGGCGCCCGCGGCCGTAGGCCGCACGCTGCGTGCGATCGACTTCCGTCGCGGCGCCGACGGCGAGGGCCGCGTGATCGTCGATCTGTCGGACGCCAACACGAGCGTGGACATCCGCCAGCAGGGCAATCAGGTGGTGGTCGATTTCCTCAACACCGCCTTGCCGGAATCGCTGCGTCGACGGCTGGACGTGACCGATTTCGGTACCCCGGTGTCGATGGTCAGCGCCGTGCAGCAGGGTGCCAATACGCGGCTGGTCATCGAACCGCGCGGGTTGTGGGAGCAGAACGCCTACCAGAGCGACACGCGTTTCGTGGTCGAGGTCAAGCCGGTGAAGGAAGATCCGACCCGCCTGTTCCAAGGCACGCGCCAGGGCTATCAGGGCGAGCGGCTGTCGCTGAACTTCCAGAACGTCGACGTGCGGTCGCTGCTGCAGGTGATCGCCGACTTCACGAACCTGAACATCATCACCAGCGACTCGGTGCAGGGCTCGATCACGCTGCGGCTGAAGGACGTTCCGTGGGATCAGGCGCTCGACATCATCCTGCAGAGCAAGGGCCTGGACATGCGCAAGAACGGCAACGTGATCATCGTTGCTCCGCGCGACGAGCTGGCCACGAAGGAGAAACTCGAGCTCGAGGCGCGCAACCAGATCGCGGACCTCGAGCCGCTGCGCACCGAGAACTTCGTCGTCAACTATCAGAAGGCCGACGACGTGCGCAAGCTGCTCGTCGACGAGAAGCAGCGCCTGCTATCCAAGCGCGGCAGCGTCGTCGTCGACCCGCGCACGAACCAGCTCTTCGTTCAGGACACCGCGGCGCGGCTCGAAGAGGTTCGGCGGCTGCTCGGGCGCATCGACATCCCTGTTCCACAGGTGCTGATCGAGGCGCGCATCGTCGAAGCCGACGACAAGTTCAGCCAGAACCTCGGCGTGCGCTTCGGTTTCGCGCGGATCACCAACGGCGAGTGGATCAACGCCGGCGCCGGCAGCGCGTTCACGACCGGCACCGGGACGGGCGCCGGCGGAGCGAGCACGATCAGCATCGGCAATCGCACGGTCACGAACCCGAACTTCGTCAACCTGCCGGCCGGTTCGATCGGCGGCTTTCAACCGGGGACGTTCGGGCTGACGCTGTTCAACAGCAGCGTCACGCGGCTCGTCAACCTCGAGATCTCCGCGCTCGAGGCCGATGGCCGCGGCAAGATCGTGTCGAGTCCGCGCGTGATCACGGCCGACAAGGTCAAGGCGATCATCGAACAGGGCACCGAGATCCCGTACCAGCAGGCCACCTCGAGCGGTGCGACGAGCATCTCGTTCCGCAAGGCGGTGCTGAAGCTCGAAGTGACGCCGCAGATCACGCCCGAGGGCGCCATCTTTCTCGATGTCAAGGTCAACAAGGACAGCCGCGGGCAGGACACCGCATCAGGTCCGGCAATCGACACCAAGAACGTCCAGACGCAGGTGCTCGTCGAAAACGGTGGCACGGTAGTGCTCGGCGGCATCTACGAGCAGATCGAGCGCAGCACGGTGACCAAGGTGCCGCTGCTGGGCGACATCCCGGTCGTGGGCAACCTCTTCAAGAACCGCCAGCGCGTCAACGACCGGACCGAGTTGATGATCTTCATCACGCCGCGCGTCGTGTCCGAGCGCGTGACGGCCGCAGTGCGCTGAGCGAAGATCCTTCGTCGTGCCACAGGGCCGCCCTTGGGCGGCCCTGTTTCTTTGGCGCGCTTCCCGGTTAACCTTGGCTGATGGCCACGGGTTCGGGTTCGATCTTTTTGATCGGCATGATGGGCGTCGGCAAGACGACCGTCGGCCGATTGCTCGCGGACGCTGCCGGACTCGAGTTCATCGATTGCGATCGCGAGCTCGAGGCGCGGGCAGGCGTGTCGATCGCGACGATCTTCGAGGTCGAGGGGGAAGAGGGCTTTCGCAGACGCGAAGCGGCGCTGCTCGACGAACTGACGCAGCGGCGCGGCATCGTGCTCGCCACCGGCGGCGGTGCGGTGCTGCGCGAGGAGAACCGGCGAGTGCTGCGCGAGCGCGGGCTCGTGATCTATCTGCATTCGACGGTGGACGAAATCGTTCGGCGGACGCGGCGCGACACCGCGCGGCCGCTGCTGCAGACCGAGAACCCTCGCGCACGGATCGAGCAGCTCCTGCGCGAGCGCGAGCCGCTGTACCGGCAGACCGCGCATCTGAGCTTCCAGTCCGGCGTCACAAGCCCGAAGAAGCTCGTCAAGCGGATCCTTTCGCATCCGGACGTGGCCGCCGCGCTCGGGACGGCGCGGTGAGCGCGCCGCTTACAATCGGCGCATGCAGCGCGTTCACGTCGATCTCGCCGGCTCGCCGTACGACATCCACATCGGCGGCGGCCTGCTCGCCCGACTCGATTCGTTTCTCGCGCCGCTGGCGCCGACCGCGATCCTGATCGTCACCGATTCGGTCGTCGCGCCGCTGTACGGCGAGACGGCGCTGGCGGCGGCGCGTCGCGTCGCTGCGGCGTCGCTGCTCGAACTGGTCGGCGGCGAGCCGCACAAGACGATGGCCACGGTCGGGCGCGTGCTCGACGCACTCGTTGCGAGCGGAGCCGACCGCAGGAGCGTGGTCGTGGCGCTCGGCGGCGGCGTGATCGGCGACATCGCCGGATTCGCCGCGGCGATCTTCATGCGCGGGGTCCGCTACGTGCAGGTGCCGACGACGCTGCTCGCGCAGGTCGACTCCTCGGTCGGCGGCAAGACCGGCGTCAACCATCCGCGCGGCAAGAACCTGATCGGCGCGTTCCACCAGCCCGCGCTCGTCGTGTCGGACACCGACGCGCTGCGGACGCTGCCGCCGCGCGAGCTGTCGGCGGGGCTGGCCGAGGTGCTCAAGCACGGACTGCTCGCGGACGCAGATTACTTCGAGCGCACACGGCGCGACATTCCGCGGCTGCTGGCGTGCGACGAGGAAGCGCTGGCGGCGGCGATCGCGCGTTCATGCGAGATCAAGGCCGGCGTCGTCGCCCGCGACGAGCGGGAGGCGGGCGAGCGCGCGCTGCTGAACCTTGGCCACACCTTCGCCCATGCGATCGAGGCGCTGACCGGGTTCTCGCGCTGGCTGCACGGCGAAGCCGTCGGTTGCGGCCTGTGCCTCGCCGCGGACCTGTCGCATCGGCTCGGATTGATCGGGCGCGCCGACGTCGAGCGCGTCGAGGCCGCCGTGGCCGCCGCGCGGCTGCCGACGCGGATCGAAGGACTGTCGCTGCACGAGGCGCTCGAATCGATGCGCGGCGACAAGAAGGCCGAGGCCGGGCGCGTGAAGTTCATCCTGCTCGAGCGCATCGGCCGAGCGATCCAGCGCACCGTGCCCGACGAGGTGGTGGCGGCGAC
>Ga0101944_10007301_pt1 | contig 11149 bp, 20 predicted proteins | sample DewCreD2012metaG_FD_75245 | JGI IMG/M metagenome (GOLD analysis project Ga0101944, IMG submission 75245) | Hot spring sediment bacterial and archeal communities from British Columbia, Canada, to study Microbial Dark Matter (Phase II) - Dewar... ... | reverse complement strand
GTACTGCAGCAAAGTTGTAGAGTGGTCCTGAGGGGAGTTCTCCGGGGAAGACTGCGAACAACACGAGTGTGTTGAGTGCGCTTACGGTTATGCCTGTTTTTGGTCCAATGAGCAAGAATGCAACTATTATTGGGATTTCCCAGAGTTGGAAAAACAGGTATGGTGCGAAGGGGTAGGGGATTTTTGGTCCATAAACGTTTAGTGCTATTGCGAGGGCTACAAATATTATGATTAGGGCGAGTGATTTTGTGGTTGTTTTGGTGTTCATGCTTGTTCGCTTCTGGTACGTTTTCATGCTATGATACCTATTTAAGAGTAGCTACTCAAAACTGAGTGAGTTGAGATTTGGGCTAAAATACCTATTTCACCTTTACCTGAAATCGTCGCCCGCAAACCTCTCTCAACTTCCTCTTTTTTGTAATCTCAGTTTGCTCTACTGAGATGCATTGTTTCCGTAAACCGAAGCGGTGTAGCAGTCAGCCACAGTTTGGGATTACGTCCCAGAATTTGGGATTAAATACATATTCGTCGTCACCCGCTGATGTCTCCCACAATCCTCTTCCCTCTTCTTTTTTTGTAATCTCCACAGTTTGCTTCATCGTAGCCGTTGGCTTGGTGTTTGGAGTTTACTTTAGCGGAGCAAAGGAGGCTTTTACATGAGCGATATCGTTTTTACTTATTTGCGGCAGCCGCTTAATCGTTATACGTTTAAGGCGCCTAAGACGCGGGCTTGGGTTGAAGCGCACTGCCATGGCAAGCATGTGCTTAACCTCTTTGCAGGTCCCACAAGGCTGCAGGGCTGTGTTGAAGTCGCCAACGACATCGACCCAGCGGTGCCGTGTACGCTTTTTCAGATGGATGCCTTGGACTGCGCTAAAATGTTCCGTGAGACGGGGACGCTTTTTGATGTTGTTTTGCTTGACCCGCCTTATAGTTACCGCAAAAGCATGGAACTCTATAATGGCAATAAGAATAGCCGTTTCAAACAGCTCCTCGATGTCATCCCAGATATTTTGACGCCGAAGGGCTGGGTTATCACCTTTGGTTATCATAGCCGCGTGATGAGCGGAAAGCGGGGTTTTCGGGTTCGGGAAATCTGCCTAATCAGCCACGGCGGAGCGCAGCATGATACCATCGCGGTGGTTGAGGAGCGAGTTACAGTAACGGAGAGTTATCAAAAATGAGCAGTAGAGTAAGTTATGTGTTAAATCGTAATCCGCCTTATATGGACACGGAAGTGCCTTATGAGCGGACTAAAGCCGAAATTGAGATTTTACTGAAAAGCTATGGGGTAAAGGGTATCCGTTGGACGTCGCTGGAAGGACAGGACGACACGCTTGAATTTATAATCGAAGCGGAAGTTCAGGGCGTCAAGCGGCAACTTGGTATCGCCGTTAAGCCTCCTCATATTTACATCAAAAAGAAGCTCCGCGGCCAAATAGTCAACACTGAGAACATCAATCAAGAGTACCGTTTGCTTTTCCACTGGATTAAGAGTAAGATTGAGGCTGTTGTTTGGGGCTTAAGCACCATCGAAAAAGAGTTCCTAAGCGAAGTCATCTTGAAACTGCCTAACGGCGAGCAGTCTACAGTTGGCGCTGTTATTACTAATTTGATGAGTAGGGATTCTTTGCAGAGTTTGCCGTTTTTTGGGCAGACAACACCAAATAGTCAGGCGTTGCCGCCTCGCCGAGTTGTCGCCGAGGTTGTTTCGTCAGAGGAGGGTTCGCAGTGAAGGACGAAGAGATAGAGCAGTTGCGGCAACGGCTAGCGGAGCATGGCTATACTCTCGAAAGGGTTACGCCTTTTGCGACCCATGACCGCATAACCTTTGGCAACAGGTACCTAAAAGTGTCAATCAACCTTCGGGGTAAACTCAGCGAGTTCGCCCTAGAAGCCATTGTTAAAGCATGCATCGGCAAGGAGGCGATTTAGATGGGTAGCGCGGGTTGGAATAGCATCTCGCAGTCCTTCAAAGATGGCCTTCTGGAACTAATCATACTTCGATTAGTTACTAATGGTCCGTCCCAAACAGCGACTAAATCTGAATTGACAAAGCAACTGGCTAAGAAAACGGGCATCTGGCTCTCGGAATTTCAAGTTCTTGTTATCCTAAAACGCTTGGAAAAGCATGGCATGTTGAAGAGGATTCCGAACTCGCAAATCTTTGGTATAACTGAACATGGTAGGGATGAGATTTACGACCGAGTTAGCCAGATGGAGCGATTCATCGGCTACGTCAAAAAGGAGGCGCCGTAAATGGATGTGCCTTTTTATGTTTATGAAATTTTTAGGCGCTTCTGTAAGCCGTGGGGCATGGATTGTGATTTCTGTCCATTCTCCCCCGACGAGTATGATTTAGAGTATGATTTAGAGGAAGGGTGTGTTTGTCCGTCTGATTTATGGTGGTATGTGATGCAGCGGCAAGAAGTCCTGCGAAAGTTCGATGCGTCTCATCCGCCTGTTTGTCCTAATTGTGGTAAACGTATGGTTGCTGATGGCACAGTAACTTATGGCGATAAGGATGTTGCTGCTTTTACTTGCAGGGTTTGCCATAAATTTGAGAGAGATTCGCGGACATCTATTCAGTCAGCCAGGAGGGTTTCTTGATGTCTGAAAGAATGTTTCCTTTCATAACCAAGAACCATAAAAAATCTGGGGACACATGGAACCCGTTGGGCGGTAAGTGTCTGCATGCCTGTCGATATTGTTGGGTTGTGGACTTGAAAAACAAGTTTCCTTTTATGAAGGAAAAGTATAGTGGTCAACCTCGAATTTATCCAAAAGAGTTAGAGCGAATCAAGGAATTTACGGCGGCGGATTTTGTTTTTGTCTGTGACTGCTGCGACCTGTTTGGGCATTGGGTTCCAACTGAGTTAATCCAGCAAATCTTTGAAGCAATTAAGAGTAGCCCAGCCAAGTTTTTGCTCTTAACAAAGAATCCCCAGCGCTATCGTGAATTAATCGGCATCGGCGTATCCATTCCTCTAAACTGCGTTCTGGGATGTACCGTTGAAAGCGACCGAACCTACTTGTTAAGTGGTCAACCTGAAATAGCCCGTTTGGAAGCGATGTCGGAGTTGTCCGCTATGGGTTATCCCGTGATGCTCTCGATTGAGCCGATTATGGCGTTTAACCCTGTTACGTTTCCGCTCTGGATAGCTAGGGTTGCACCTAAATTTGTGGCAGTTGGCTATGACAACTATGCTCATGGTTTGGCCGAACCTAAACTAGCTGAAACTTTGCAGTTAATTTCGAATTTAGAGGCGGCGGGTATCACGGTTTACCGTAAAACATTGCGGGAGGCAAAGCCGTGATTAAGAACGGTGTGCCTTACTGTGACTACTGCAACAAAGAGTTAGTCGTACTGCGAGAGGAAGAGGCTTTAGGCGATATTGAGTCTCACGGTTGGACTGATTGGCGAACGGCCAGCGTCCACGCTTGTTTTGAGTGTTACGATAACATGTGGGAGCCGCCTTGTGGAGAATGCGAGACCCATCCCTGCCAGAAAGGGCGCGAGTGCTGGGCTAACCCGCCGCTGCATCTTTTCCCCTATGAGACATACTTCGCCAACAAGTTAGGCGAGACTTACACTTGGAAAATAGATGCTGAAGCCATAGAGGAAACCGAGAGTGAGAACGAATCGGAAAAAGAAGAAACGGCAGAGGACGCGGCGATTAGGCGCCGCCAACTTATGCGTTTGGCTGGGCAGCATCCAAAGCAAAAGCAGCTTTTGGAGGTAGTCTGATGAGTGCGCAGAAACAGAAGTTCGAGCCTGCTTTGCAGGAGGTTGCGGATAAGATTTTGCATGATTTGCCCGAAGAAATAGCCATGGGCGTTTCTTTTAAGTTGCATGAGGGGGGCGATGCGTTGGTTTTGGTTTATCCTTTGGGGTTGCATGGGTCGCCTGAAATGCAGTTGCTGGATGGTGTAGTGCATAGGTATGGTGGTGCTTTTGTGAGTCGCGGGAAAGGTGACTCGTACTATTTGGTTCCTAAACCGAAACCCAAGTTGCCTGCGGTGTTGGCTAATGAAGCAACTAAGCAACGTGAAAAGGCAGCTAGCGAAACATCACAGGTTCAAAGTGTGGCTGCCCCTGTAGCGGTATCTGTGTCTGAGGGCATCCAGAAAGATGAATTAAAACAGCCGCCGACCTCTTCTGATTCAAGTAACAGCCAATCCGCACCTGTACCTAAGCAGCCTTCACCCAAAACCCTGTTCAACCAAAAATACTGTGTGGTCTGTGCGGATAGTGGGTTCTGTTCAAGTGACGAAAGCCTCCGTCTCTGTATAGCGATGCTAAAGTTGCAGGCCCTTGAAGCCCTCGTTGCCTCTGTAGAAAAGTTGGCTAGCCGCCCCAGCTACCGCAGTACCCGTTACTCTGCTAAACAGTTACCTGTAGAGCGTCATGTCGAAGGCGACATAAAATGGTTAACTGATAAAAACCAAAAAGGCGAACCCTACGAAAAAGCTCTCAAAACAGAAAATCAAGCTTCACAGGCCTATGCGGCGTTGGAAAAGATGCTCTCAGATGCGGCGACGGCGGGGAAAAAAGGTTTGCTTCTGGAAGGCAAATGGCATTTTCTGAGTACTCAACGTGACTGGATTGGAAGAAAACTCGCGAAGGAATTTCCGCAAAGGGGACAGTAAAAGGGGAGGTGTCTAAGTTTTTTGGTTAAAACTGAAAGTACAAAAATCGGTGCAGAAAAAGCTCAAAGTACAATTGTACATTCAGGTTCATCAGCCATTCAGTTTGACAGCGATAAAGTTCGCACGTGGGTGTTGCCGTTGATGAAGCGGATTTACGCGGGCGATTACCCTACGCAGGCAGGCAGAATCTTAGGCTTAAGCCGTTCTCACGTATGGTACTACATCGGCAAACTGGAAAAAGCAGGCTTAATCTACAAAGAAAAACGGAGCAGCGCAGTTTTCTATGCCTTGACAAGTGAGGGTTCAAATCTTCTCAAGTCATGTGAGGGGCGTGTTTTTCCTGGGGAGTTGCATCGGTTGGATAAGTGTCAGGTGGCTTTTCTTATACTTTCAGAAGGGCGGTACCCTGATGGAAACTTCAAGTTGGTTGAAATGAATAATTGGACTGCTTTGTTGGGTTTGGAGCAGGGTGTCAAGGTTAGGCACACGTCAAAAAGCTGGATTGTTCATGTGCCTGTTATTCGCGGGAGGAATCCTGCGGAGGTTTATGGGTTGGCTATGAATTTGGCTAATCGGGTTGCTGTGGCTTTGGCTAAGAAGTATGGGGTTGTTTTGGCTGAGGGTAAGTTTGTTGGTGGGGAATTGGCGGTTGAGGACCCTATTGCAAAGTTGTTTGGTCGTTACTTTAGTGTTAGGGCGGGTAGGCGTAAGATTGATCATAGCTGGGGAGAAGGGGAACTTGAAAATATTGGTAGGGATGCGGCGATTGATTATATGCAGATGCCTGAGAAGGTGAAGCAGATTGATAGGCGGTTGGCTCGGTTTGAGGTGAAGTTTGAGCGGTTGGTGGAGGCTTTGGGTGGTTTGGGTGATGTGGAGGGTTCGGCTGAGCGGTTGGCTGAGGGTCAGCGTCGGCTAGGAGAGTATGTGACATGATTTGTTGTTGTTGCTGTTTTGATGAAAAACATGGTGTATTATTTGGGCAGGAGGTTGCTGATGGGGTGTTTAGTTTTTTTATGTGTGAGAGATGTTTTTCTAATCCGCATATGTTTAATCCTGCTAAATTTGATTTGTCAGAATATATTTTTAAAATTAAGCAGACTGTGGTGCCGAATTATTTTGCGCGTAAACGTGGTGTTGGAGACGCAAATTATGTTGTGTGTGCTAAAAGAAAGGCCAAGTTTCAGATGCAGATGGTTGAGAGTTTATTTTCTGGGCAGAAGCAGTTGGAGGGTTTTTTGTGAGTTTGCAGGTAGAGTTGGCGTCTTGTCCTTGTCGGCGGTGTCCGTGGAAGTTTCGCGGTAAATGCAAACATTATGCCGAGGTTTGTTTGGAGCGAGGGAGTTGTAGTCGCTGTGGTAGTTCGCTTGGGGGATGTGTTAGGGAGGAGGTTTTTGTTTGACTGAGCATAGTCGTAGTTATGTTACGGTTTTTCGGGCGCGGTATTTTAGGCAGGCGACTTCTTGCCGAGTTTGTGCCCGATGTAGAAAGGCGTTTGTTGAGGGAGATAGGGTTTGGCTTCGGCAACGTGGCCGACGTCACAGGCTTGGGTATCATGTGTCGTGTTGGGAGGGTATGTTTGTTTGAGTTATCGGGAGCGAATGCACCCTAAAGTTAGTCGTGCGGAGGTTGAGGTTTTCAAAGCGCTTAGTGGTTTGGGTTTGACTGGTGGGATGGTTACTCAGAAGCCGCTTGTGCTTAAGATGACTGTTCCTGATTTTTGTTGGGTTGAGAAGCGGAAGGTTGTTTATTTGGATGGCAGGCAGGTACATTCATCAGATAAGGCTGAGAGGCGGGATGCAGAGATTGACGAATTGCTGGAACTGCAGGGTTGGGGTGTCCTGCGGATTCCTTATGACCCGCCGTTGACAGGTGAAAAGCTACGGCAAGTGGTAGCTCAGATTCGGGATTTTGTTGGAGGCGAGTTGTAGTGTTGATTTTTTCTCAAGTGTTTTCCATGCTTTTGTCTTATGAGTGGGTGTTTTTAGGAAAACCTCAGGAGGCAATTAACCTTTTTTGGTTACAAGTTCCTTCGAATGCACAAACCATTCCTTGTTTCTTCAATAGCTTTCGTGAAGTGCATTTTCTATCTGGTAGATTGCAAGTAAAGCGGTATAAGATTAACTTTCGGCGTCTCTTTTCTTTTTGGTTTTTTTCTGTTGATAGTTGGAAGACTAAGTTAACTATTTTCCAATCACGGATTAAAACTATTTTTGGGTGGTGCATGCTATCGCCAATAAAGCCACCTTGTTTCACTGTTAGAGCTCCCATTTTTTGTAGATATTTTAGGTTATCGTGGAATTCTTTGGTGTCTGCTCGTTTATACCCCATTTTCTTAGCGAATAGAGTGAGAGTCATTCGATTTAGCGTTTCTATGTACCTTCTTAGACAATTAGTACTGAGTACTGATTTTAAACTTTTGCTTAAATCCAGCAATTCAATATTTTATACACAAATAATGCAAAATTGCCTAAAATGTTATGGCTTGTTTGTATTTTTCATCAGAGATATTAAAACACACATTTCATTATGGAGGTATTTCTAACATGGTAAAACGAAAGAAAGTGGCTGTTTATGAGGATTTGTTCGATCAGTATATAGCTCAAGAAGACCGAGGATTAGCACCCAGCTTACCTCTGAAGCATACGGGTGCGGATGTTAGTCGGCGGCTTAATCCCATGCGGCTAGCTGAAATTCGCAAGTGCTCTGACTGTAAAAATAATCCTGTGGTGTTGTTGACTAAAAAGAAGATTCCTGTTTGTGAGAAACATTGGGGTAAGTTGGCTGATGCTCAAATTGGTTGGAGTGAATTAGGTTAAGATGCGGTGTGCTACTTATCGTCGTCGTATTGAAGTTGTGTACGAGTTGTTGAAGTGTTGTCAAGAGGCGCCATTGTCTGCGAATATGCTTAGACGCCGCACTCGGTTGGTTCATACAAAAGTGTTGGTGTTGGTGGAGTTGTTGCTTAAGGCGGAGTTTTTGTCTAAGAGTGTTTCTAGGGGGGTTGCTTATTATAGTTGTACACGTCGGGGAAAAGAGTTTCTTGAGGCGTATGAGCGGTTGCAGGCTTTAACTGTCTCTGCGGGGCTGTATGAATTTGGTGTTTTTTAAGACTAAATTTTTAAGGGAGCGCTTGTAAAGTTGCAATTGTATTATCTCTTTAGAGTTAGTTGGCTTCAGCTAGCGCCCAGTTGCCCAAGTAGCCATGGGCCTAAGAGAAAATTTGGAGTGCCTTATTATGCCGCATCGACGAACCCCCAGAGGTTACGCTAAAAACTTGCTTCAAAAGGAAGCATTCTATGATGCTAAAACGAAAGAATCCATAAACACCCTTACAGTTGACGCTCTGTTTTTTGCTGTTGAAGCAGTGTTTCCGAAAGCCAAATTGGAAATGGTTTTCCCTGAGGGCCTAACAGAAGAGATTTGTATTCCCGGTTTGGTGTTGCGGGATGTTCATGGTGAAGGTGCACTTCAAGAGGTGTGTGTGCCTGAGCGGGAATTAATTGCGGATACTTTCGGAGGTAGTATAATCCAGTGAATGCCGATTGTCCTGATGCTTATGAAAATCCTAGATGTCCGTATGTTACTCAGATTAATCAGCATAGTTGTGATGTGCAGCAAATTAAGCAAGCGCTTGTGGGGAATGATTTGCAGGGTGGTTTGGTGGCGAAGGTGCAGAAGCTTGAGTCTTTTATGAAAGTGGCGGTTTTTGTTAGTAGTGCTGCGGTGGCGGCTACCATTACTTTGTTGGTGAAGGTTGCGCTTGGAGTTTAATTATGGTGCGGCGTTCAGTTTTGGACGCAGTGAACCATGAATTACGCCTTATCCGTTATCGCTTAGATGATATCGAAAAAACTTTGAACATATTTACGCCGAAACCTGTAGCTGTACAGGATACAGCGCTTTTACAGTTACCTGACCATCTGCGCTGTAGTTATCTTATGGTCGCGTCTAAAGGAGAATGCGATGCCGTAGCGGTATCCAACCAGACAGGGAGATGCCGAGCCATAGAGAGCAACTACCTAAACCAACTCTCACGCATGGGATGGTTACTTAAACGCCGTGAAGGTCGTCGGGTGCTGTTTCGTTTAGCTCCTCATTAGAGGGTTATTTGTAATAGGTGAATTATTTTGGCAACAACTAATGAAAAGCTTTTAGCAGGCATACTAGTTGCCGTAGTCGTTACGGCGGCGGTAACTATAGGGGTGCTTGTGGTTTCTCGTCCTATTTCCAGCAGCGGAACCGTAGTTGTGACTCGGCATGATATGCAAGTGTATGCAAACAGCGCTTGCACCATTGTCTTAAACTCGATTGAGTGGGGCACAATCCAAAACGGTTCAGTTGCTTCAACCACTATATACGTAAAGAATTTGGGGCAAAACAGCAACCTCACCCTCAACTTCAACACAACCAATTATAACCCATCCATTGCAGCGAATTATCTAACTTTAAGTTGGAATTACACAGGCCAAGTGCTGCAGCCTGGACAAGTTGCAGCGATTGAGTTACGTCTTGCAGTCGCATCTTCTACCACTGGCTTCACAAATTTCACTCATCAAATCAACATAAACGGCTTAACGGCTTGACAGGTATGGATAATCAACTCTGCAGTTACCGAGACGAATGTGAAGACTTCAACCCAAACAACTTTAAATGTCATGATAACACTTTGCACTGCAGCACTAAAGTGCAATTGTACATGGCGAAGATACGTTGTGCCTAACCTTTTCTCAGTTGCATGTGGCTAAACTGGCTCTATCGCGATTTAAGCCTCTCCCTTTCTCCCTTAAACAGATAAACCAGTCTAGCCACACAACAAATCAGCAGGAACAAGTTATGTCTGTTACTATGGAAGACTTCTGGGGGCCTACCGCAAAAAAGACGGACCTGCTACAAAACGCTACAAAATTCACCGCTCAAGAACTCGCCGACATCGAAGACATCAAAGTATTCTTGGAGCAGCATCTAACGCAAGAGGAGATAGCAGAAAAACTGCAATGTCACCGCACCACTGTTAGCCGCAAAATTAGCAAGTGGAGCCAAACAGAAGACTTTAAGCAATGGTTGACAACGCGCTGGGTTGCTCAATACAACAAATTCAGCAACGACCCAGATTTACAGGTGGAAGCCTTCAAGCAACTTACCCGCTTTATGTGTGCAAATTCCACCCGAAAGATTGAGGCAAAAACCGAGGAAAAAATCTCAGTGGATGTAAATGTCACAGAAACCACCAACAGCCTGCAACGTTACGAAGCCGCTCTTAAGCGATCTCTTGCAGGCTCGCCTTGACTTCCTCAACCAAACTGTACTAAAAAATCAATGGATAAAGTGGAAGCCTCTAATCACTGAGGATGGTCGTAGCCCGCAAAGTGAGTTTTTAACTTGTCTTGAACTTGAGGCAATGTATGGCGGTGCAGGCGGCGGCGGTAAAACTGTTGCTATGCTTTCAGCTGCGTTGCAGTTTGTGAATTATCCTGGTTACAGTGCGCTTTTGCTTCGTCGTACGTTTCCTGATTTGAACTTGCCTAAAGCGTTAATGGATCTCGCGCATAAATGGTTGGATGGCACTGCGGCGCGTTGGGATCAAGTTAACCATACTTGGACTTTTCCCAGTGGCGCTAAACTTGTATTTGGCTATTGTGAAAATGCGGGCGATGAACAACGCTACCGCAGTGCAGAGTTTCAGTTTATCGGTGTTGATGAGGTGACTGAGTGGGAAGAATCTCAGTATCTTTTTCTTTTTAGTCGTTTGCGGAAACCTAAGGATTTGCCTGTGCCGTTGCGGATGCGGTGTGCCACTAACCCCGGGGGGCGTGGGCATAAGTGGGTGAAGCAGCGGTTTATTGTGGAGGGTAAAACGGCGGGTCGGGTGTTTATTCCTGCGCGGCTAGAGGATAATCCTGAACTTGACCAAGAGGGTTATCGTAAGAGTTTAAGTCAGATGGATGTTGTTCGGCGGGCTCAAATTTTGGAGGGGAACTGGGAGGTTGCGCAGAGTTTTCTGTTTCAGCGGGGATGGTTTGAGGTTGTTAAGTCTTACCCGAAGGATGCTTTGGTGGTGCGGTTTTGGGATAAAGCTGCAACGGCTCCTAAGCATGGGCAGGATCCTGACTGGACTTCTGGCGCTAAAGTTGCCTTAAAAGATGGCGTTTACTACATCCTTGACATAAAGCATTTTCAAGGGTCTCCCGCGTTGAATGAGGCGACAATTAAGCAAACTGCCATGTTAGATGGGGTTTCGGTGCCGATTGTGATGGAGCAGGAGCCTGGCGCGTCAGGCGTCAACGACATAGACCACTACGCCCGAGTGGTGTTGTTAGGTTTCAATTTTCGTGGTGAGCGGGCGACTGGTGATAAGGTGATTCGGGCGGGTCCTGTGTCGTCTGCTGCGGAGGCAGGAAATGTAAAGTTGCTTGAGGGGGCTTGGATTGGTGCTTTTCTTGAGGAAGTTGAGGCTTTTCCAAGTGGGCGGCATGATGATCAAGTGGATGCGGTGTCA
>Ga0101944_10007300_pt1 | contig 11150 bp, 6 predicted proteins | sample DewCreD2012metaG_FD_75245 | JGI IMG/M metagenome (GOLD analysis project Ga0101944, IMG submission 75245) | Hot spring sediment bacterial and archeal communities from British Columbia, Canada, to study Microbial Dark Matter (Phase II) - Dewar... ... | reverse complement strand
GATGACGAATGCTGCCTTTGGAATAGTTGGACTGGAAACGGCATTTTCCCTGACCATAACCCAACTAGTAGAGCCTGGAATACTTACGCTTGCGCAGGCAATAGAGAAACTCTCTGCCGCACCCTCGAAAATACTTGGGCTGGATAGAGGCACGCTTTCTGTTGGCGCGCCAGCGGATATTGTAGTGTTCGATCCAAGCGCAGATGTTACGGTTGACGCATCGCAGTTTAAATCCAAAGGGAGAAACACTCCTTTCGATGGATGGATGCTGAAAGGCAGATTAGCCGCTGTGATAGCAAAAGGTGTGTTAATAAGCGGAAGCCTTTCCAGAAAAGAAGAGCACTGCACTGCGAAATGAATGATTGAGGAAAGCGATGGAAGAATTTTTTTCTCGGCTATATGATGCAGGATGTATAAAATTCGGTGAGTTCAGGTTAAAAAGCGGAATACTTTCGCCGGTTTACGTAGATTTTCGTGTGCTGGTAAGCCATCCAGACCTGCTGGCGCTTGCAGCTCGGCATCTTGCAGAAAAGATAAAATCTCTCAACTTCGACAGAATCGCTGCACTGCCGTACGCAGGACTGCCAATAGGGGTTGCGCTCTCGCTTGAGACTGGAAAGCCAATGATATATCCACGCAAAGAATCCAAAGACTACGGCACTGCTAAGCTCATAGAAGGCGAATTCAGATCCGGAGAACGCGCGCTTGTAGTTGACGATGTTATAACCGACGGCGGGGCAAAGCTGGAAGCAATAAAACCCCTTAAAGACGCTGGGCTTAATGTGGAAGACGTCGCGATAATACTCGACCGCGAACAGGGCGGCAGAGAGATATTAGCCGATGCAGGTTATACACTGCATTCAGTAACGACGCTCAGTGATGCGCTGTCTGCACTGGTAAAACTTGGGAAAATATCGGACGACATTCGGCAGGAAACAATCGCATTCATAAAAGCTAACCAGTTTGGGAGGCATTAGCACGGCAAGATGAAAGCTATTCTGGCGCTGGAAGACGGAACATTTTACGAAGGCAGCTCCATAGGTGTGCAGGGCACAACAGTTGGCGAAGTTGTTTTCTCAACATCTATGACCGGATATCAAGAGATGCTGACCGATCCGAGTTATGGCGGACAGCTTCTTACGCTCACATATCCATTGATAGGCAACTACGGCACAGCCGAGGCTGATTTTGAATCAGGAAAAGTGCAGGCGGCTGGATTTATCATAAGGCAGATGTGCGAAGAACCTTCGAATTGGCGCAGCAGTGGAACAATCCAAGATTTTCTCGTGGACAGCTGCGTAGTGGGGATTCAAGGAATAGATACGCGCGCGCTGACTAGAAAACTCAGAGTGCAGGGCGTAATGAAAGGTGCAATATCAACAGAGCTTACCACTAAAGAGCTTATGGAGCACATCAGAAACTCTCCGGATTACTCGCAAACGGATTTTGTGCGCACAGTTACTTCACAAAGGGTATATGAATGGAAAGGAGACGCCGAAGTAGAAGCAAACCGCGGCAACGCGCTGCCAGGAAGCCCTACGCCCAGACCTGACGGGCCTATGGTTGCGCTCGTGGACTGCGGGGTTAAGCGAAATATTATGCGAAACCTAGCGGCGCGGGGCTGCAGAGTTACGGTGTTTCCCTGTTTCGCCAAAGCCGAAGAGATACTCGATATAGACCCTGCGGGGATAATAATATCACCAGGTCCCGGCGACCCTGCGCTGCTTGGGTACATGGCCGAAGAGCTAAAAAAGCTTATCGGTAAAAAGCCAATTCTAGGAATATGCTTGGGCCACCAACTGCTCGCTTGGGCATACGGAGGCAGGACATTCAAGCTCAAGTTTGGGCACAGAGGCGGAAACCACCCAGTAAAAGACTTGGAAACCGACAGGGTTTATATCACATCGCAGAACCACGGTTACGCCGTAGATGAAGAATCTATAAAAGGTTCAGGACTTGAGACTGTGTTTATAAACCTAAACGACGGAACAGTAGAAGGGATGCGGCACAAAGATCTGCCGATATTCTCGATTCAATACCATCCTGAAGCATCGCCAGGACCGCGGGACAGCGGATATATATTCGATCAATTCATGAGAAGCATAAAATATCAGCCAAGGAGGCAAAATGCCACGACGAAGTGACATACACAAAGTTCTTATCATCGGATCAGGTCCGATTATAATCGGACAGGCGTGCGAGTTTGACTACTCAGGCACGCAGGCATGTAAAGCTTTAAGAGCGGCGGGTTATGAGATAGTTCTAGTGAACTCGAACCCTGCAACTATTATGACCGACCCAGGCATGGCAGACGTAACCTACATAGAGCCGCTCACTGTTGAAAGTTTGGAGCAAATCATAGCCAAAGAGCGGCCTGACGCCGTGCTGCCGAACTTGGGGGGTCAGACTGGGCTTAATTTGACATCTGAACTCTACAAGCGCGGTATTTTGGACAAATATGGCGTGCAGATTATCGGCGTGCAGGCTGACGCCATTGAACGCGGTGAAGATAGGAAGGCGTTCAAAGAGACAATGAACAAACTTGGTATAGAGATGCCGCGGAGCGAACTTGCTTACAGCGTTGAAGAAGCCGAAGCGATAGCGCAGAAACTGGGTTATCCGGTGGTGGTAAGGCCTGCTTATACGCTGGGCGGCACCGGCGGGGGGTTCGCCTACAATGTAGAAGAACTGCGCACAATAGCAGCGCGCGGTATAAGCATGAGCCTAGTCGGACAGGTTCTCATCGAAGAGTCGGTGCTGGGATGGGAAGAGCTGGAACTTGAAGTAGTGCGCGATGCGAAAAACCAAAAAATCACGGTGTGTTTCATCGAAAACGTTGATGCGATGGGTGTGCATACTGGAGACAGCTACTGCTTTGCGCCTATGCTTACTGTCCCGAAAGAGCTGCAGACAAGACTGCAGGAGATGTCTTACAAAATAGTGGAGTCAATTGGCGTTATAGGTGGCACTAACATACAATTTGCGCACGATCCTAAGACTGGACGAGTGGTTGTAATTGAGATAAACCCGCGCACATCTCGTTCGTCGGCTTTAGCGTCAAAAGCCACAGGATTCCCTATAGCGCTTGTCTCCGCCAAACTGGCTGGCGGATATACGCTCGACGAAATACCATACTGGCGCGACGGAACACTTGAGAAGTACACGCCGTCCGGCGACTACGTGGTGGTTAAGTTCTCGCGCTGGGCTTTCGAAAAGTTCCCAGGTGCTGTGGACAAACTTGGAACGCAGATGAAGGCAGTCGGCGAGGTTATGAGCATAGGGAAAACTTACAAAGAGGCTTTCCAGAAAGCAATTCGATCTCTTGAGATAAAGCGCTACGGACTTGGATTCGCAAAGAATTTTAACAAACTGCCTCTCGAAGAGCTGCGCAAACTTCTTGCTGAACCTTCATCAGAGAGACAGTTCATAATGTATGAAGCTCTGCGCAAAGGTATGAGCATTGAAGAAATGCACAACCTAACGCATATCGGCAGATGGTTCATACAGCAGATGAAAGAGCTTGTTGAACTCGAAGAAGAGATACTGTCTTATAAAGGCGGCAGGATGCCAGATGACCTACTTATACGTGCCAAGAAAGATGGCTTCTCGGACAAATATCTTGGACAGATTCTAGGAATTCCGGAGCGAGAGATTCGCGAACGAAGGTTGGCTCTTGGAGTAAAACAGGCTTGGGACGCAGTGCCCGTAAGCGGCGCCGACGCTGCCTACTACTACTCCACTTATAACGGGCCCGACAAAGTGCCGGTGTCGCCGAACAAAAAAGTGATGATATTAGGCGGAGGTCCAAACAGGATAGGACAAGGAATCGAATTTGACTACACATGTGTGCATGCGGCTTTCACGCTCAGAGATCTTGGCTACGAATCAATAATGGTCAACTGCAATCCGGAGACCGTATCAACCGACTACGACACTTCAAACAAGCTCTACTTCGAGCCTCTGACAGTTGAAGATGTGCTTGGCATTTACGAAAAAGAAAAGCCGGAAGGCGTAATAGTGCAGTTTGGCGGTCAGACGCCGCTAAACATAGCACAGGAGTTGGCTGAGGCTGGCGTGCGCATACTGGGCACTTCGCCAGAGAGCATTGATTTAGCTGAAGACCGTGAGAGATTCGCGGAGATGATGAAAAATCTGGGCATTCCTCAGCCAGAACACGGCATGGCAAGCTCGCTCGAAGAGGCGTTGGACGTTGCTAATCGGATAGGGTATCCGCTTATGGTAAGACCAAGCTACGTTCTTGGCGGCAGAGGGATGGAAGTGGTCTATGATGAGGAGATGCTTACGCGCTACGCTACGGCTGCGGTTGAAGTGTCGCCGGAAAGACCTATTCTCATAGACAAATTCCTAGAGAACGCGATAGAAGCGGAAGCCGATGCAGTCTCAGATGGCGAGCATGCTTTCGTGCCGTCAATAATGGAGCATATCGAGCTTGCTGGAATACACTCAGGAGACAGCGCGTGCGTACTGCCGCCAGTCAGCATACCTGAGAAGCATCTGGATACTATAAACGATTACACGCGGCGCATTGCGGTAGAGTTAAACGTTGTAGGATTGATGAATATCCAGTATGCGATTGCAGGCGACAAAGTATATGTTCTAGAAGCTAACCCGCGCGCCTCCAGAACGGTTCCTCTGGTGTCAAAAGTAACAGGCGTTTCGATGGCTAGAATGGCAACAGAAGTTATGATGGGCGCGAAGCTGTCGGAGCTTGACACCAAAGCAAGGATCTATCCACATTTCGGCGTAAAGGAAGCTGTGTTTCCTTTTAATATGTTCCCTGAAGTTGATCCGCTGCTCGGACCAGAGATGCGTTCTACCGGAGAAGTGCTGGGGATGGCTGACTGCTACGGCATGGCGTTCTATAAAGCTCAAGAAGCTGCCGGATCGAGACTGCCCAAGGAAGGTACTGTGCTTGTTACAGTAGCCAACCACGATAAAGACTTGGTTCTGCCTGCCATACAGCGGCTTGCGGCTATGGGATTCAGAACAGCTGCAACCTGCGGCACGGCAGAATACCTAAAGCAGCATGGAGTTGAAGCCGAAGCTATAAAGAAGCTTCACGAAGGGCGTCCAAACATCGTAGATGCACTTCACAACCGAGAAGTGCAGCTTCTTATAAACACGCCTTCGGGCAAAGAAAGCGCCTACGATGACAGCTATATTAGGAAAGCCGCCATAAAATACAAAGTGCCTTACATAACAACGCCTGCGGCGGCTGTTGCGGCGGCTGCCGGAATTGAAGCGGCTAGGGAACGAGCGAGCACAGTAAAGTCGCTTCAAGAATATCATAGAGATGTTATAGTGCTCGAAGATTGACAACTTGCAAATGCGGCTGGGCGCTGCACGAGGAAGCTGCAGCGCCCTGCGCTGCGACAAAGACGTCGCACGTTCGGCGCACGATGTGGTTTTGTGCGCAAAAAATTGCGAGGTGAAATATGCCTAGACGTGACGACGTTAAAAAAGTGATGGTAATCGGCTCCGGTCCGATAGTAATCGGGCAGGCTGCAGAGTTTGACTACGCTGGCTCACAGGCATGCAGAGCTCTGCGCGAAGAGGGCATAGAAGTAGTTCTAATGAACTCAAACCCCGCCACTATTATGACCGACACCGAAATAGCCGACCGCGTTTATATCGAACCTCTAACGCTCGAATACGCATCAAGAATAATAGAGCAAGAACGCCCAGATGGACTGCTGCCGACACTTGGAGGACAGACTGGACTCAACCTCGCCACGCAGTTAGCAGAATCGGGGGTTTTAGATAAATTTGACGTGCAGCTGTTGGGAACGCCGCTAAGAGCGATACAGACAGCCGAAGACAGAGAAGAATTCCGCAGGCTGATGCATAATATCGGAGAGCCTGTGCCAGAAAGCTGGATAGTAGAAAATACGGAACAGTTAAAAGAGCTGGCAGATAAAAATGAAATCTATCCATTGATCATACGACCGGCCTACACTCTGGGCGGCACAGGCGGCGGAATAGCGCACAACGCCGCCGAACTTATGGAAATAGGCTCAAGAGGACTTGCCCTCTCGATGCGAAACCAGGTGCTGGTAGAGCGATCGCTTATCGGTTGGAAAGAAATAGAATATGAAGTTATGCGCGACGGCGCTGACAACTGCATAACAATCTGCAACATGGAAAACCTTGATCCTATGGGAGTGCATACGGGCGATTCCATAGTAGTAGCGCCGTCGCAGACGCTCTCGGATAAAGAGTATCAGATGCTTAGAACTGCATCGCTAAAGATCATAAGGTCACTGGGGATAGAAGGCGGATGCAACGTACAGCTTGCTCTAGATCCCAAGAGCTTTGAATACTTTGTAATAGAAGTCAACCCACGCGTGAGCCGATCATCGGCGCTTGCGTCCAAAGCAACAGGCTATCCAATTGCGAGGGTGGCGGCGAAAATCGCCGTCGGACTTAGGCTGGATGAAATACCAAATGCAGTAACCCAAAAAACCCTTGCGTGCTTCGAACCTGCGATTGACTACGTAGTTGTAAAAATCCCGCGCTGGCCTTTTGATAAATTCTCGGGAGCAGACCGAACAATAGGCACTCAGATGAAAGCAACCGGCGAAGTTATGGCGATAGATCGCACGTTCGAAGCTGCTTTGATGAAAGCTGTGCGTTCACTTGAGGTTGGAGCATACTCGCTCAAACTCAAAAACGCCGACTTGATAACTGATATGGAGATCGAAGAGGGTCTGCGCAAGGCTACAGATGAAAGATTGTTTCTTATAGCTGAGGCGTTTCGACGCGGCATGATGGTTGACGAAGTAGCAGACTTGTCTTCTGTTGACCCATGGTTTCTGTGGAAGATAAAAAGAATCGTTGATCTCGAAAATAAACTCAAGCTGTCTGCAGAAAACATAAAAGCCATAGGCTCAGGACTCATTGGCGATGATAGAGAAGCCGTAGCGCTTCTAAGAGAAGCTAAACAAGCAAGATTTCCTGACAAGTTGATAAGCGAGCTGACCGGAATAGGCGACAGGCATCTGAAGTGGCTTGCGCGCAAGCTGGATCTAAAACCGGTTTATAAGATGGTTGATACATGCGCGGCTGAGTTTGAAGCTGCAACGCCGTATTTCTACTCAACGATGGAGGAAGAAGACGAAGCGCTCGCGGCATTGATCAATACAAACAGCGGCACATCCAGAGCGAGAAAGGCGATAGTGCTTGGAGCTGGACCTATAAGAATTGGGCAGGGAATCGAGTTTGATTACTGCAGCGTGCACTGCGCATGGGCGCTTAAAGAGGCTGGCTACGAATCAATAATAATAAACAACAACCCAGAAACGGTCTCGACTGACTTTGACACATCGGACAGGCTTTATTTTGAGCCGCTGACGCCAGAAGATGTGCTTAACATAGTTGATGAAGAACAGCCGGACGGGGTTATAGTGCAGTTTGGCGGTCAGACGGCGATAAATCTGGCTGAGCCACTTCACCGCGCCGGAATACCAATATTTGGCTCAAGCTTCGAGTCAATAGCCCTTGCCGAAGATAGAGACAAGTTCGAGCGAATACTAAGAGAGCTTAACATACCAAAGCCAGAAGGGCGGGCGGTAACAAGCGTTGAGGAAGCATTAGAAGTAGCCGAAGAAATAGGCTATCCGGTTCTGGTAAGGCCGAGTTGGGTGCTTGGCGGACGAGCGATGGAAATTGTTTACAGCAGACTTGAACTGCTCTCTTATATGCAGTATGCGGTGGATGTCTCGCCAGAAGCTCCGATTCTCATTGACAAATATGTAGTTGGAAAAGAGGTCGAGGTTGACGTAATCTCGGACGGGGTGGACTGCCTTATACCTGGGATTATGGAGCACATAGAGCGAGCGGGAGTGCATTCTGGAGACTCGATGGCGGTATGTCCTCCGCAGAGTCTCTCTGAAGAAGTTATCGGTCAGATAATTCGCTACTCCATAGCACTTGCCGGCGCACTTGACATACGAGGGTTGATGAATGTGCAGTATGTTGTGGAAAACGACACTGTGCAGGTTCTGGAAGTCAATCCGCGCGCAAGCCGAACCGTGCCATATCTCTCTAAAATTACCGGCGTGCCTATGGTCAAAGTGGCTACAAACATCATCTTAGGACAAAGCCTAAAAGAGCAGGGTTACGGCACGGGTCTGTACCGAACGCAGCCGAGTCTCGCTGTAAAAGCGCCTGTGTTCTCCTTCCAAAAACTTACAGAGGTTGATGTTTCGCTGGGGCCAGAGATGAAATCAACCGGCGAGGTAATGGGAATAGATACAGACTACTCCCGCGCGCTTTATAAAGCTATGGCGGCGTCAGGTATAGACGTGCCGCTAAGAGGCAGTATCATAGCAACCATAGCAGATCAAGACAAAACTGAGTCTCTGCCTATACTAAGAGGATTCTATGAGATGGGATTCAAGATATACGCAACCAAAGGCACAGCTCGGTTCCTGCGTGAAAACAAAATAGATGCAGTCGAAGTGCATAAGATAAGCGAGGGAAAGTCACCTAACCTGCTTGAGTTAATACAAAGCGGCAGTATCCATCTGCTTATCAACACTATGTCCAAAGACAAGAGAAGCGAGATGGAAGCCGCAGTCATAAGAAAAACAAGCGTACAGCACAGCATTCCATGCCTTACATCGCTCGACACCGCACAAGCGCTGCTGCTTGCGCTCACGGCAAAGCGGGCTGGTAGAGACTTTGAGTGTCTCACAATAGACCAATATCTTATAAGCGGCGAGATTGTGGTTTCAAATGACGCCGTAGGGCTTAGGGATACCAAAGAGCCAGCAGCGTCATAAAAATGCGCCGAAGGTAAGCAGTCGGCAGACTTTTTATGTTATCATATGCCCAACATGTGTGATTGCGAGCAGAAAACAAAAAGATTCGTATCAGACTGCGAAATAGTAGAACAAGTAGAAATAGGTTCAGGAGTATTTCGCAGCATACTTAAGGATCCGAACATCGCCGCCGCCAGCCTTCCTGGACAGTTCGTTAACGTAAAGACGGCAGAAGGATTTGACCCGCTGCTCAGACGCCCGTTCTCGGTGCATGCTGTTGATCCGGAGAATGGCACTTTCGCCCTGCTTTATGATGTGGTTGGACGCGGCACTAAACTGCTCAAGGCTATGCACAAAGGGGACGTGGTGTCTATAGTTGGGCCGCTCGGTTCAGCATTCGATATAGGAAACGATCCAAACGCATATCACGTGCTGGTGGCTGGAGGCTGCGGAGCGGCGCCAATACATTTCTTATCTGACTATATCTGTCGAAAACACGGCTGCAGCAATGTAACAGTGCTTGTAGGAGCCAAAGCCAAAGATGCAGTGCTGTGCTATAGGGAATTTACTGCGCACGGAGTAGAAGTTCAGACTGCCACGGAAGACGGCTCTTTCGGATTTCAAGGATTGGTGACGGAACTTCTTGAGTCGCATCTAAAAACGCTGGAAGGAACTATTAGGGTTTATTCCTGCGGTCCTATGGCGATGATGAAAGAAGTAGCGCGGATATGTAAAGATATGCGGGTCGGCTGCTGCCAGCTGTCGCTGGAAACTGTTATGGCATGCGGTATGGGCGTGTGTATGGGATGTGTGGTGAAAACACATTCGAAAAACAAAGACGGCTGGAGTTACTCGCGCGTATGTACTGACGGACCGGTGTTCAACGCAGAGGAGATTAATTGGGAATGAACCTGTCTGTTCAAATCGGCGGCATATCTATGCGAAATCCAGTGATGACAGCCTCCGGAACATTCGGTTTTGGCAAAGAGCTCGCCGACATAGTGGATATAAACCGACTTGGAGCGATTGTAGTTAAAGGCACATCTCTCAGGCCATGGAAAGGCAATCCGCCGCCGCGCACGTGCGAAACTCCTGCAGGACTGCTGAACGCCATTGGGCTGCAGAACGACGGCGTGGACGACTTCATAGAAAATAAGCTTCCATTCCTGCGGCAGTTTGAAACACCGGTGATCGTGAACATCGTCGGACACAGCGTTGAAGAGTATGTAGAAGTTGCACGCAGGCTGGATGACGCCGAAGGCGTGGCGGGATTGGAAATAAACATCTCCTGCCCAAACGTAAAAGAAGGCTGTATAGCGTTCGGCACTACTGCTGAAGGCACTGCTCGGGTGGTGTCTGCAGTCAGAAAAGCTACTAAGCTCACGCTTATCACCAAGCTATCTCCAAATGTCGCAGACATAACAATAACGGCAAGAGCGGCAGAAGACGCGGGCAGCGATGCTCTATCTCTTATCAACACTCTGCTTGGCACAGCCATAGACCCATGGACAAGAAAATTCAGGCTGGCTAATATAACTGGGGGACTGAGCGGACCGGCAATTAAACCTATCGCACTTAGGATGGTTTACGAAACAGTAAAATCTGTGCGAATACCTATTGTTGGGATGGGCGGAATAGTAAGCGGACTTGACGCAATAGAGTTTCTGCTGGCAGGCGCGAGCGCGGTAGCGGTTGGAACCGGCACTTTTATAAATCCAACCGCTACTTTAGAAGTAATTGATGGGATAACTGAGTATATGCAGAAGTCAGGCGTAAGCGATGTAAGAGAGCTTATCGGCAGCGTGTCTGAGTAAACTGAGCTCTGCTTGCGCATACTACGGAGATTGACATGGGTAAAGAAAAAATCATCGTCGCACTAGATGTGGACTCTGAAAAACAGGCTGTGGAGTTAGTGAAAACACTGAAAGACGAAGTTGGCGCGTTTAAGGTTGGACTGGAGTTATTCAATGCAGTGGGACCTTCGATATTTGCAGCCTTGAAGAAAGCCGGCGCCGATAACATATTTTACGACGCAAAATTTCATGATATACCAAATACCACTGCTTCTGCGATAAGAGCAGCTGTTAAACACAGCCTTTGGATGCTCAACCTGCACTGCTCCGGCGGCACTGAAATGATGAAAGCAGGAGTAGAATCTGCGCAAAAAGCGGCAGACGAACTGGGAATTGACAAACCCAAACTGATCGGAGTAACAGTGCTAACAAGCATAGACACTATGACGCTTATGGATGAGCTAAGAATAAGCTCGGGGCTGGTAAGACATGTGGTGCACCTTGCCAAGCTTGCGAAAAGCTCTGGACTAGATGGCGTCGTTGCGTCGCCGATGGAAATAGAATACATACGCGA
>Ga0101944_10007299_pt1 | contig 11151 bp, 10 predicted proteins | sample DewCreD2012metaG_FD_75245 | JGI IMG/M metagenome (GOLD analysis project Ga0101944, IMG submission 75245) | Hot spring sediment bacterial and archeal communities from British Columbia, Canada, to study Microbial Dark Matter (Phase II) - Dewar... ... | reverse complement strand
TATATGGTCATGGCGGAGAGAGCCACCCCTGGAGATGAAAATGAACCTGAAAACACTGCCCACTGCCCACTGCCGACTGCCCACTGCCCACTGCCCACTGCCCACTGCCCACTGCCCACTATTTTCACGATAAATGAAAACCTATCCTCAAAGATGGAACACCATGGAATGCAAAAAAGAGAAGAATCTTAGCCGATGCAATTGCTCCTACGATCCTTGTGATCGAAAGGGGATCTGCTGTGAATGTCTGGCCTATCATCTCCGAAATCGTCAGCTGCCCGGCTGCTGTTTCCCGAAGAAAGCGGAGGCCACATACGATCGATCGTTCGAGCATTTCGCCAAACTGGTGACTCGAAAAGAAGTCTAAGGAGGCCATTTGTAGGGGCGTATTGCCATACGCCCCTACGTCCTCCTCTTCTGACTCCTGATGCCAAACCCATATTCCCTCCGCGACACCAAGACGGAGCAGATGATGAACCACGGTCGATCCGCCTCCGGGGATTTCCTGAAGGCGCTTGCAGCCGATGCATCCGGGAACATCTTCGAGATCGAAGGGTATGCAGCCGTCGGCATGGCAGCCGAACGCCTTGTCCCGCTGACCGTTTCCGAAACGGTTCCCATGCCCTATGGCAGTGAACGAATGCTTCTTCCCGGCAGGATGGCGGTCTTCTACAACCTGAAATCCCGCCGGTTCAAGACGCTATCGGTTCACCCGGACGATCCTTCCATGAGCATCTTTCCGGTAGCGGTATTCAATTCACCTGGATACGTGCTCCGGTACACATGCGCTCATCGTTCGGAAGCCGATGCACCGGCGCTGCCGCTGTTTTCCTATGGGGCTGTGGGGCTGCACCGCGGCAAATTTCGTAGCGCCGCCATTTGTGTGGATACAGAACCGCGACAGGACCTTCGACAGATGAAACCGGCAGACGTCCGCAAAGGCATCCGGCTGCTGCGAAAGCGTCTGCCGAACAACCGCCTTCGGGAGCACCTCGAGCATTGTGCTCTGGTGTATGGATGCCCTGCAGGAAAGAATTTCTTTCTCGGACGTTATGAGGCGCCTCTTCCGACATCCCCTTCCTGCAACGCCCGATGCCTCGGATGTCTTTCGCTTCAGAAGAACAGCGACATTCCGCACAGCCAGAACCGCATCCGGTTCAAGCCGACTCCGGCAGAAATCGCCGATGTGGCCTGTTTTCACATCGATCGGGTGCAGAAAGCCATTGTGAGCTTCGGTCAGGGCTGCGAGGGGGATCCACTTCTGGCAGCCGATGTCGTCGAACCGGCCATTCGTCTGATTCGGTCCCGAACTTCCGCCGGAACGATCAACCTGAATTCGAACGCGGGACTTCCGGATGTGCTCCTGCGCTTGATCGACGCCGGTCTGGACAGCATGCGGGTCAGTCTGAACAGCTTTCGGCCCGGGTGCTATGAGGCCTATTTCCGGCCCAAAGGCTACGGATGGTCGGATGTCCTCCGCAGCATCGATCTGGCCGTCGAAAGAGGCGTGCACGTTGCAGTCAACTATCTGAATCTGCCGGGGTTTACGGATTCACCCGAAGAAGCCCAGGCACTGATGCGCTTTTTGGAACAACATCCCATTCACATGATCCAATGGCGCAACCTCAACTTCGATCCGTTGCGATACCTGAAGGTCATGCAGGAAGTCGAGCCTCTCGGCAAGCCGATCGGCATGGGACGACTTCTGGATGAAGTCCAGCATGCCTTTCCGCTGTTGCGGTATGGGTATTTCAATCCGCCGAAGGAAACCTTTACTCTGGAACGTCAACCATGCCCACCCTCAGCATCGCCGTCATCGCCTGCAACGAGGCCGACCGCATCGCCGGCCTGATCGAAAGCTGCCGCTTCGCCGACGAGATTCTCGTGGTCGATTCCGGAAGCGCTGACGGCACCCAATCCCTTTGTCGTCGGTTGGGCGCCCGAATGATCGAGCATCCGTGGATGGGGTATGCCGCCCAAAAGCAGATCGCCCTCGAGGCCTGTACCTCGGAATGGATCCTCAGCCTCGATGCGGACGAGCGGGTGTCTGCGGAGCTGGCTCAGGAAATCGTGGAAACGCTCTCCCGCGTGGAAGCGGACATCAACGGATTTTCCATGCCGCGTCTTTCCCGATATCTGGGCCGATGGATCCGACACGGCGGATGGTATCCAGACCGAAAAATCCGTCTGGTTCGAGCCGGAAAGGGCCGCTGGATGGGAGACGGGTTGCATGAAACCCTCGTTGTCGATGGGCGGGTGACCCCCCTGCGTCACCCCCTGTATCATCTGGTTTACCGAAACATCTCCGATCAACTGGCCACGATCGATCGCTTTTCCACCGTTCATGCCGATCTGTCCAAAGCACGAAAGAGCGGACATGTCTGGTTGGGGGTGATGCATGCCATCGTCAAATGGTTCGAGTGTTACATCTACAAATTCGGCTTTCTCGACGGAACGGCGGGCCTGGTCATTGCCATGAATTCCGCATGGTACGTTTTCCTCAAGCACGCCAAGGCGTGGGAAAAGGGGCTTTCGGATGAAACGCATCGAAGTGCTCTGTGAACGGGCGATCGAGGACATCCTCCATCTGATGGGAGGGGTGCCTGACGGTCTTGCCGATCTGAAAAGCCGCATCTGGGGGTTGTTGTGGTACGCACTCGACGGGAAGCATCGAAGCATCGTTTTCGAAAATCTCGCAACCGCCTTTTCGGAAACGATGGACCTGCAGGAGCGGCGTCTTCTGGCTCGAAAGGTGATGGCCCGGCTGATGCGGATGTTTTTCGACATGGGACGATACCTCCGGTTGGACAGCAAGGAACTGGAAGCGAGGTTCCGGGTCGAAGGCATCGAGAACATCCGCTCCGCATTGAACCGGGGCAAGGGGGTGCTGGCCCTGACGGCGCACTTCGGCACCTGGGAACTTCTTCCGGTGGCAGCAGCGCTTGCCGATCTTCCGGTTTCCATCGTCTATCGGCCGCTCGATTTCGCGCCGCTCGACCGGGTGATCGCAAGACTTCGCACCCGGTTCGGCGCGGAACTCATCCCCTCTTCCCGTGGGGCCATGCGTCCCATCCTCCGAGCACTTTCCAAGGGCAGGATCGTTGCCATGCTGATGGATCAAAACGTCGACTGGTATGAAGGCGTATGGGTGGATTTTTTCGGAAAGCCGGCATGCACCAACAAGGGCATGGCTGTCATCGCCCGGAAAACAGGTGCCCCCGTCGTTCCTGTGTTCCTGCTTCCGGACGGAAACCATAGGTGGAACGTGTGCTTTCAGCCGGAGCTTTCCCTTTCCATCAGCCGGGACAAGACCATCGATATCGAGACGAACACGGCCTTGTATACGCGGGTCATCGAAGGCATGATCCGCCGGTATCCGGATCAATGGTTCTGGGTGCATCAGCGTTGGAAAACGGCCAATGCCTGCCTCCTTCCCCAAAATGCAGGAGGATGCAAAGGGCCATGAAACCGGTCCCTGTGCATGCAAACCGAGTGCTGATCCGCTCGGCCAATTGGGTGGGGGATGTCGTCATGAGCCTTCCGGCCATCCGGGCCGTACGGGCCTATTTCCCCAGGGCCGAAATCGTGATGCTGGCCAAACCCTGGGTGGCCGATCTCTATCGACACCTTCCGGATATCGATCGGATTCTCGTCTATGACCGGGATGGAAGACACGCGGGCCTTGGCGGCATCCTCCGTCTGTGCAGCGAGCTGCGACAGGTCGGCTTCGATGTCGGCATATCGATCCAAAACGCCTTCGAGGCCGCCCTTATTCTGTGGTGGTCACGTGTGCCGATTCGCATCGGATATGCGGCGGACGCGAGATCCCCGCTGCTCACCCACCGGGTGCATCGAACGAGGGCCGTTCTCAACCTCCACCAGGTCGACTATTACCGAGCCCTTCTCGAAGGCGTCGGCATCCCGGCACCGGATCGCTCGATCCGGCTTGTTCTCTCCACAGACGAACACCTCTGGGCCGAAGAAGCGCTCGCCCGTCTGGGGATGAATCCTTCCGAGATCGTCTGCGGCATCAATCCCGGAGCTGCCTTCGGCACGGCCAAACGATGGCCGAAAGATCGCTGGATCGAACTGGCCCGGCGGATGCTTGGCTCGGGAATCGATCGGATCCTCGTGTTCGGAAGCCCCTCGGAGGTGCCGCTGGGAGAGGAAATCGCCTCGGCTGTGGGTCCCCGATGCCATTCGTTGTGCGGCAAGACCGATCTCAGACAGGCCATGGCCTTGATCGCGGCATGCCGTCTTCTGGTGACGAACGATTCCGGGCTCATGCACGTGGCTGCCGCCCTGAATGTGCCGCTTGTGGCCGTTTTCGGGCCGACCCGCCATGACCAAACCTCTCCCCTCAGCCAAAAGGCCCGCTTAATCCGTGTACCGGTCGACTGCAGCCCCTGCATGAAACCCCATTGCCCCATCGATCACCGGTGCATGACGGCTGTTTCTGTGGATCGAGTGCTGCGGGAATCGATGGAAGTGTTAGAAATGAGCCGTTCATGAACATTTTGATTGTCAAGCTGAGCGCCATCGGGGATGTGCTGCACACCCTTCCGGCCTTGAACGCCCTGCGTCAGGCATTTGCAGATGCCCGCATCACCTGGCTCGTGGAAGAGGCGGCAGCCGCACTCATCGAGGAACATCCGGCGCTCGATCGGGTGCTGGTCTGCAGACGAAAGTCCTGGATTCGAGACTGGAAAGCGGGCCGACGAAAGGCGGTCGTGGCAGAAGCGGCCGATTTTGTTGCAAGGCTCCGGGATACGGTTTACGATGTGGTTCTCGATTTTCAGGCCCTGCTCAAGGGGGCGGTCTGGATCGCCCTGTGCCAGGGAAGGCGGAAGATCGGTTTCGATCGGGGCATGGAGCACATGGAGCACTCCTACTGGTTTTTGAACGAGCGGATTCCGCCGATCAGCATGGACGTGCACGCCCTCGAACGGAACCTCGTCATGCTCGAGCCCCTCGGCATTCGAAACATACAGGATGTCGTCTACCGATTGCCGATCACGGCAGACCGTCGAAACCTGGCGAAGCGGCTGCTGCAGCCGCTTTCCGGTGCAGGTCCGATCGTCTGTATCAATCCCGTGGCCAAGTGGGAAACGAAGCTCTGGACGGCCCAGGGATTTGCGGTAGTGGCCGACCGACTGGTTGCGGAAGTCGGTGCGGCTGTCGTATTCACAGGCGCAAAAGAAGACCGGAATGCGATCGATGCCATCCGCAGCCGAATGAGCAAGAACTCGCTCGATGTGAGCGGTAAGACCGATTTGATGACGCTTGCAGCCATCTATGAAATTGCGGATGGGGTGATCAGCACAGATACGGGGCCGATGCATCTTGCTGCAGCCGTCGAAACCCCTGTCGTCGCCCTGTTCGGACCGACGGCTCCCTGGCGTACGGGCCCATACGGAAACCGGCATCGCGTCATCCGCCTTGGAACACCCTGCTCGCCTTGCTTTCGGCGAAGCTGCGAAAAGCCGGTCTGCATGCAGGACATCGATGCCGAATCGGTGTTTCAGGCTGTGGTGGACACGCTGAACGATCGGCAAACGTAAACATGCCCTATATGCAGGAAGAAAGCCAAGAAGGGCATCCCTGAAGGAAAATGCCATGAAGCAGGTTTCGTTGAATGCCCCGGCTCCGGATTTTGAGCTGGTGGATACGGAAGGCAGAAGCATCCGATTGTCGGATTATGTCGGAAAACGCATCGTCCTTCTTGTTTTCAATAGGGGATTTCTCTGACCGTTTTGCAGGCGGCATCTCGCGCAGTTGCAGCGGGATTATGAGCGGTTTCAAGAACAAGGAGTCGAGATTTTGGCTGTCGGCCCCGAAATACCGGAAGCCTTTCGTTCCTATTGGAAACGGGAGAAGCTCTCTTTTGTAGGTCTTGCCGATCCAACCCACAGCGTCCTGAAGCGATATGGCCAAGAAGTGAACCTGTTTCGACTGGGGAGAATGCCTGCACAGGTTCTGATCGATCGAAACGGTGTTGTCCGGTATGTGCATTACGGCCATTCGATGATGGATATCCCAACCAACGAGCAATTGTTTGACCTCATCCATACGTTGAACCATGCCGCATGAATCACGTGCCCGTCTTTCGATCTTTCACCCCGATGCCTTCGGAGGACTGAAGTGATTGTTGAACTCAGCAGAAGCCAGAAGAGCCGGATCGCCATCCGCACGTTCAAGACGATCGCCGATGCCCTCGCCCTTCGAGGAATGTACCGCCCATCCGGCAGGTCGGGCAAGACGCTCGAAAACGCCTTGCGGATTCTCAGCCCCGAAATCTACGGAACGATGAACGACCCGCGCAGCATCGAGCTCAAGGGGCTTGAATATGTGCTGGACCGCCTGCCGAAGGGCATCGAATCCTGCACCCGGGTCGTTCTGACGGCAAAGGACGAATTCGATCAGACGGGCTTCGAAAAGATCGTCCCTGTCAAACGCCGGCGGATTTCCTACCAGGTGAGCGAGGATCAGATGTGCTTCGTCATCACGACCGGTCTGAGTGAGGTATATGATGTCCTGACACACTTGACCTTCCTGAACATCGAAGCCCAAAAAATATATGCCCAGATGCGTGATGAATCCGGCGAGATCAGCGTCAGCTGGAAAGATCTCGAAGCCACTGTACGAAACATCGATTTGCTGAAGGGCCGTGAGCTGGATCAGGCCATTTGGAATTTGAGCATTCTGCTCGGCCGAACCTACCAGGAAACCCGAAGCACGTTCGATTATCTCGAAGAAATGCGGGTCAGACATCACGCCAACAATGGTCTTTTTCAGATCGTCTACGGTCTTGCCAAGAGAGTCGAGGCCGGAGAGCTGGACCGGGACAAACAGCTTGCCATCTATTTTACGCCATCGCTTCAGGACATGATCGGGCGACATATCTACGGCCCGCCCTGGGCGCATGCCATCAGCAGGGTGCTGAAGGAAAACGGGCTTCATCAGAGGCCGATACACATCATCAGCGCCAACATGCACAGCTTCGTCAATCTCCTGTACGGGTATGCGGCCGTGTGCGAAAGCGGACCGGAAAAACCGGAAGGCGATCTGTACCGGTTTCTGATCGGTTTGAAGCAAAAAGGAACTCTGGTGCGGGAATATGCCAGACGGCACGGATTCATCGATCTACCCGATACCTCCGGAATGCTCATCGACTGCCAGATCATCGACATGGGAAAATTGGCGGATGTGCCCTTTCATCCCGACATCCATCTCGAGCGGGACAACATTCGCAAGCAGGAGCCGGTGTTGCTCGTGATCGACTATGCCTTCGGCACCCAGGCCTACGAAGCGATGGATGAGCTGCTGGAGCAACTGTCCCATCTGTGCGGCTGCCAGCCGGTGAAGTCCATTTCCGTTATGGGAAAGGCCGGGATTCTTCCGGGGAAAAAGGGCGACATCATGGTGGCAACGGCCCACGTCATGGAGGGAACCCCTCACAACTATCTGGTTCAGAACGAACTGCGAAAAGAGGATTTCGAGGGAGAGATCGACGTGTTCGTCGGACCGATGGTGACGGTGCTTGGAACGAGCCTGCAGAACCGGGATGTGCTGGAGCGCTTTCAAACGTCGAGCTGGCGGGCCATCGGCCTCGAGATGGAGGGAGGGCACTACCAGCGGGCCATCAGCGGCGCCATCATTCGGGGATACCTGGCGCCTGACGTCAAACTGCGATATGCCTACTATGCCTCGGACAATCCGTTGCTGAGCGGACAAACCCTCGCTTCGGGAAGCATGGGAGATGAGGGCATCAAGCCGACGTATCTCATCACCAAGGTGATCGTCGAGAAAATCGGCAGGCAGAGCGGCTGAAGGATGGACCTGCTGTAGATCAACCCGTATATTGCCAACTGGATTCTTTCATTATCCATACCCACCATCAGGAGGTTGTTATGCAAGTCTCTGTTTATGAAAAACTCGCCGAGGTTCTCGATACCCTTCCGAACGGATTCCCCCGGACGGATTCGGGCATCGAACTTCGCATTCTTCAACGAATCTTCCGACCCGAAGACGCCGAACTCTTTTGCGATCTGCGCCTGCACTTCGAAACCGCCGATCAGATTGCCAAACGGACGGGCCGGTCTCTCGAGGGGCTGGAAGCACACCTCATCGAGATGGGAAAACGGGGGCAGATCTTCGATGTCGATTTGGGAGGGGTGCATATTTTTCGAATGCTGCCTTGGGTCTTCGGCATTTATGAATTTCAGCTGCATCGGCTCGATCGAGAGCTTGCGGAGATGTGTGAAACCTACAACCAGGTGTTTGGAAGACAGTTCTTCAAAACCAAACCCCAGCTCATGCAGGTCGTTCCCATCGAAAAGGAAATCGAGGGCACCCACGAAGCCCTTCCTTTCGAGCGGGTGTCCACCATTGTCGAAAACGGGAAATCCTTCATGGTGCAGGACTGCATTTGCAAGAAGGAACGGGGCATCATGGACCATCCCTGTAGTCGGCCGATGGAAGTCTGCATGGCCATTGCACCGGTGGAAGGGGTTTTCGACAAGAACAACCATGGTCGGAAACTGACCAAGGAAGAGGCCTACGCCCTGTTGGAAAGCTGCGAGAAACAGGCTCTGGTTCACCTGACGTGGAATGTTCAGAACGGGCACTATTTCATCTGCAATTGCTGCGGATGCTGCTGCGGGGTGCTCCGTTCGGCAGGAGCCTGGGGGGCTTCGAACATTGTCCGATCCAGCTACTATGCCCAAATCGATCCGGATGCCTGTGTTTCATGCGGGGTATGTGCGCAAGAGCGCTGTCAGGTCAACGCCATCGAGGAGGCAGAAACGGCGTATCGGGTCATCCGCGAAAAATGCATCGGATGTGGGCTTTGTGTCACCACCTGCCCATCGGAAGCCATTCGCCTGGTTCGTAAACCGGCCGAAGAAATCGAACCCGCTCCCAAAGACGAGATGGATTGGTATATCACCAGAAGCAAGGCTCGGAATCGGGATATTCAGAAGTATTTGTGATGCAGGGGAGAGCGGGAGACAGGAATTGGGGACTCGAAACATTGCCGGAAATGAGCGAACCAGTTTTGAGAAATTGGCCATCCTTCTTTCTCAGGCCCTGGATTTTCATGGCGAAGACAGTGGGTATGCATCACACAATTTTCATGCATTCCCCGCGAAATTTCCTCCACAATTGCCGCGTAAGTTTATTGAAGAGTTGACCGTTCCTGGCGACGTCGTGCTTGATCCGATGATGGGCTCAGGAACCACTGTACTTGAAGCGTATTTATCTGGCAGACTTGGGGTGGGGTTTGATATTGACCCCCTTGCCTTAAAGCTCAGCAAGGCCAAGGTTACACCCCTGAATGCAAGGCTGGTCGCTCAGACCAGTAGAAGGATTTTGGAACGGGCCCAGCGTACCACCAAAGAGCGGAGGCATGAGCTAATAAAGGAGTTGGAAAACCGGTGGGATTCGAAAACACGAGACTTTATTGATTACTGGTTTGCTCCTGAAACGCAAATCGAGATGTTGGCACTCATTACCGAGATAGACCGGATAGAGGATGCGAACCTCAGAAACTTCTTCGAACTTGCCTTTTCTGCCATCATTATCACCAAGTCTGGTGGGGTATCTTTGGCTTTCGACCTGGCACATACCCGACCTCATCGAGTCAAGGTTGTTATTGGAACATCTGGCGAAGTCATACTGGGGGATACATCTGCTGACAGTTCATCCCATCGCGTCAGGTTTTTGACCAAAACTTTGCGTTCGCCCTTCTGGGAGTTTGAGAAGCGGGTTGCACAGAATTTGAGTGGATTGAGGGAATCCAACGGAATCCAGCTAAACCTGGAAGGGTTGTTTGAACCAGAGCAAGAGCGAATTATCCCGCTCATTGCTCTTGGAAATGCAAAGGATTTGCCTTTGGATAATGATTCTATTGACCTGATTGTGACTTCCCCTCCTTATGCGTCCAATGCCATTGATTATATGCGAGCACACAAGTTCTCTTTGGCATGGATGGGGTATCCTGTTGATGAGCTTGGACAAAGGAGGAAGAAATACATTGGCGGTGAAGCCGTGACAAGCTTCGATTTTGAGGATCTGCCCGACAGAACAAGACGTGTCGTTTTCGATATTTCTGGCCAGGACGAGAAGAAGGGTCGTGTTTTGCACCGCTATTTTTCAGAGATGACACGCACTCTGCGAGAGATGTTTCGGGTGTTGAGGTCTGGTAAGGTAGCCATAGTTGTTGTGGGAAGTTCCGTAATGCGAGGCAGGGATACTGAAACCCATGTCTGTCTGGCTGAAATCGGCCGGCAAATCGGTTTTGAAATTCCAAGGATCGGGGTGCGAAACCTCGACCGCAATCGTCGGATGATGCCTACCGGCTCTGAGCTCGACTTAACATCACAAATTCAGCAGAGAATGCATGAGGAATATGTGATTGGCTTCTACAAACCCATAGCCTAAGACAGTGAGCAAGAAGAAATGTGCATTGCACAGTTGCGCATGAAATATCATCAGCGTATTTGTAAAGAAATCATTAGATTTCAGAGAGATAGAGAAACCGATTATCCCAATTTTGCAGACAGAGGGAACAAGGCCAGCCGAGCGATAGCCCATGGCATCGTAACTCGCCTTGGCTGTTCTCCAACCTACGACAAGCTCTCTGGGCAAACAACAGGCGGTTTTTTCGAGACAATCACCAAGGACTTTCTTGAAGAAGCCTTCTTGCTTTTACGACATCTGCGTCCAGGAGAATGGTATTATTCCACCAAGGCCCCAATTTCTGGGTTCGACCAGTATGAGCATCTGGCAAGTCTGGAAAAGATCGTTGAACAGAATAACCTGTTGGCTTCAGCACTTGGAACGGATTACATTATCACGCCTGACATTGTCATTGGCAGGTGGCCGGTCTCAGATGAAGAAGTCAATCGAGACAGAATCTTGCTGGCGGCTGAAGACCCTTTTGCCCAATTCACACCTCTTCGAAAAGAAAACTTAAAGCGACCCCGTCCTATCCTTCATGCCAGCATTTCATGTAAATGGACCCTTAGAAGCGACAGGGGACAGAATGCCCGAACCGAGGCATTAAACCTGATCCGCAATCGAAAAGGACGTTTGCCCCATGTGGTGGCTGTCACTGCTGAACCACTTCCAACACGGATCTCTTCTCTGGCC
>Ga0101944_10007298_pt1 | contig 11152 bp, 6 predicted proteins | sample DewCreD2012metaG_FD_75245 | JGI IMG/M metagenome (GOLD analysis project Ga0101944, IMG submission 75245) | Hot spring sediment bacterial and archeal communities from British Columbia, Canada, to study Microbial Dark Matter (Phase II) - Dewar... ... | reverse complement strand
CGTTGAAAGAGAGCCCAGGGCAGGCGGGCTTCATTCTTCATTAAATCTTGCAAGGCTCGCCGGGCATCCATTGGCAGACTTTCGACGATTTCCAAGAAGAGTTGACGATCGGACATTGCCTTCACCAATTGGGGCAGGGCGGTATAGGCATCTGGAGCGTTGAGGTCAACTCCCCAATTGCCAGCTATCATTTTTAGGAAGGAGAGATCGCTGCCTTGCAGGGTATGGATAAGATCGGGCATATCTGACGGTTTTGTAAGGATAAGGTTTGTTTTTATCTCAATACAGCAAATTGACTTGAGATTCACTTATAAGTATAATCTTATCTATACTTATCGAACAGTTAAGGATCCTATGGCTCTCCGGGGAAATCTTCGCGATATAACGATTGTGCAAATCCTTAATATTATCAATCTGGCAAAGAAAACGGGCGCGTTGGTGATTAAGACGTCCAATGATCAATCCCAGATCATTTTTCGCGAGGGGAAACTGATCTTTGCTAAAATGGGTGCTGAGGATAACGGTCTACCGGCAATACTGCAGAGAGGGAAAAAAATATCCCACAATCAGGCGCGCCTGTTGAAAGAAAAAGCCGGCAATATGACCGATAAACAGTTGGGATTGTTGTTGATCAATGCCGGGTATGTCAGCCAAAAGGATGTGTTGGAATGTTTGCAGGATTATTACTTAAGCGTAGTGCGGCGGTATTTTAACTGGGTGGAAGGTGAATTTGCATTCGAACAGAATGTTCTGCCGCCGCCGGATAAAATTCCGGTGAAAATTGATCTGGAGAATTTGATCATGGAAGGCTCCCGGCGGATGAAAGAATGGGAGCATTTACAGGAAGAGATACCGAGTCTCGAAATGGCAGTGAGGTTTGCCGATCGTCCGGGTTCGAATTTGCGTAACCTCACCCTCAGCCTGGAAGAATGGCGGGTGGTGAAATATGTCAATCCCAAGAACACCCTTCGGCAAATTGCCCGAGCGACCAATCTAAATGATTTGGAGATACGAAAAGTGATCTATTCATTGTTGGAAGCGGGAATCATCGAACTCATCCGTCCTGATGGTACAAGGTTTGAAAAAATACCCTCGATACTATCGACGAAAAGTAAAGAGGAACAGCGATCATTGGTTACCCGGCTTATTGACCGTATACGTTCGATTTGATAGGATGGAGTTATCAGGACTGAGGGAATGAGGCTATGCAAAACGTCAAAATAGTTGTAACAGGACCTTTCAACGCAGGGAAAACCCAATTTATCCGATCGATCAGTGAAATTGATGTGGTAAACACCGAGCGAAAGATCACCTCTCAGCCTGAGAAAATCAAAGAATCGACAACGGTAGCGATGGATTTTGGCAGGATAACGGTCGATGATGATTTAATCTTGTATTTGTTTGGGACGCCGGGGCAAAAACGGTTTGATTTTATGTGGGAGATTCTCTCAGAGGGGATGCTGGGGTTTGTGGTGATGGTAGATAGCAGCCGTCCGGAAACATTTCGGGAGGCAAGGCGGATATTGGAGACGTTTCGGGCGTATGCGCCAACCCCCTATATTGTTGCGGCGAATAAACAAGACCGCGAGGACTCATGGGATGTAGAAGATATGCGCGTAGCCTTGCGTTTAGACCCTGAAGTTAAACTGTTGCCATGTGTTGCAACGGATAAAGAAAAAGTAAAATCCGTTTTATTAGAATTATTATATGGTATCCTTGCTGGAATGGAGTGATGATCTTTTTTCATAATTCCGGTGAGGGTCTAGTCTGTGTCTTCCATTACAACCGATCATGGGATATTGCATTATGAGGTGTATGGGCGCGGCCGTCCAGTGATCTTTCTGCACGGCTGGTTGGGTTCGGTTAATTTATGGCGCGAGAGCATGATGTATCTCGGTCAATATTACCGTACCTATTCGATTGATTTTTGGGGGTTCGGAGAATCGGGCAAAAAGTTAGACACCTATCGCGTGCAGGATTTTGTCTTCATGGTGTACCAGTTTATGGATCAATTGGGCATTGTCCGTTCTCCGCTTGTGGGTCATAGTATGGGAGGGACGGTCAGCCTTTCGGTGGCACTGCAATATCCCGAGCGGGTGCAAAGTGTAACAGTCATTGGCTCCCCCATTGTCGGTTCTTCACTGGCGTTTTTGTTAAAGATGGCGGGATACCGCTTGAACGCCTCTTTACTATTCCGCTTTTTCCCGTTATTCCGTTTGTTCATGCGAAAATTCTATTCCCGCCGAATCTGTAAAGACCCCCGTTTCCCGGATATGATGGATAAAGATTTGACCCAATTGACATTGGACTCGTTTTTGATCAGCATTTCCACTTTGAGGAAGACGGATTTGACGCCGAGACTGCATGAATTGACGGTTCCGGTGATGGGAATGTACGGGGATAAGGATTTAATCGTCGATCCACGCCAATGGCAAGTCTTATCATCCCATGTTCCACAGGTGCAGATTGAACGGTTCGCCGATGCCGGTCATTTTATTATGCTGGATAGTCCTGAGATGTTCCGCACAACGTTAAAAAGTTTCCTTGATCGGCAGTTTACCCAATCGAAGACGGTTTCGCCTTCGCCGCTGCCAGGTTAATCACCGGCTGAGCGTTTTCTTTTTTAGTTTTTTCTTATGTTTCATTTGTTCTAAATCCTATGCTTAAAATTATCCTCAAGTCTGCTAATGTAATACCGCCTTTCAATGAGCCAGCCAGGGATTTGCGCATCCAAAATAAGCCGTTGTGGCTGGCTCAACGGGATGTTTTGGCGCCTTATACCCACCGCGAGATCGAAGTCTTGCCATCTCAGGAACTGCCAAAGGTGAATGAAGCCTGTTTGGTCTATCGCGATAACCTCTTTTTTGACGCGGATTACCTATCTGAATTTATCAGGCAGGCTGTTCAGTTCGATCATCCGGTACGAGCGGCATTTTCTATGGATGACGCGGCATTCCGCGAACACTGCCTGCCCCTTTCTGTCTCATATCAACAGGCAGGCGATGTATATTGCGCCGATCTCTGGTATTACCCTCATGGCACGCAACAGCAGGCAGAAGCAGAGCCGATCGTCATTCCCCTGCTGGCGCGGGAAATCGGTTACTATAATGTCCCAACTTATATGGCGGCGAATTGGGGCGACCTTGTCTATCAGGTGCCGTTGCGTAGCTTGATCGCCATCGATTCGTGGGTTCATATTTTTGTTGCCGATTCGGTCTTTGGCATGTTCGGCAGAGGAGCAAGGTTCGAAGACCGGTTAGAGAAAGATTTGCTGTTCAAGCTGTCGGTGCTTGCCAGGGCGTTATATGAGGGAAAACAGGTGCTGGAATGTTCAAAGGTGGTCAAAATTGGGCGTAATTGCGTGATCGACCCGACCGCGGTGATCCATGGCCCTACACTCATTGGAGATAATGTAACCATCAATGCCGGGGTTGTCATCGAAAACTGCACCATCGGGAATAATGTAAATATTTCCCAGGGTTGTCAGTTGATGTTGTCGGTGGTAGGGGATGGTACTTTCCTGCCGTTTCGAGCTTCGTTGTTCATGACGACCATTATGGAAAACGGCATGGTAGCTCAAAACACCTGCCTGCAGATGTGCGTTATCGGGCGGAATACCTTTATCGGCGCCGGCAATACCTTCACCGATTTCAACCTGCTGTCGGCGGAGGTAAAAGCCCGCGATGGCAATGGCGTATTGCGGTCGTCCAATCGCCCGGTTTTGGGTGGATGTGTTGGGCACAATTGCCGAATCGGCTCCGGTTTTGTGATTTTTCCCGCTCGAATGATCGAGTCAGATGTAGTCCTGTTAGCTTCAGAAGGTAAGCGGATCATCGATCGCGATGTAACCTACGAACAAAGCGATCATCACCGGTTAAAATCGGGATACTTACACCGCCGCCTGTATCCCAGACCGGGTGAAGTCGTGGACGATGGTTGGTAAATATATCATGATAAAAAATTAAAACCAAGGAGATTTACGAATATGAAACAAAAGCCTTTGTTTATCCTCATTATTTTACTTGTTCTGGTCAGCCTGGCATGCGGCAAATTCTCGCTAGGTAAACCGACATCCACACCAGAACCAACGGCAACCAAGGACATTCTTCCATCAGCCACATCGGAGCCGACAAAATTACCAACGCAGCCAGCCCCAACCGATACCCCGGAAGTGGTTGAGGAACCTACCCAGCCGCCGCAGCAAAGCCAAGAAGGGGTGAAGGTCGATCAAGTCTTTTTTATACAACAAGAGACAACGCTTGTTTATGCCTTTTATGTGACCAACTTCGAAGCCGATAGTGCATACGAAGATAGTGAATATGATATCGTCGTGTACGGAGAGAATGATGAGATTCTCCAGACATCTTATGGTTACTTAAGTCTGCTGCGCGCAAATGAAAAGCTGGGCGTGGTGAACACCCTATACATGGATGAAGGACAGGTCGCCAAGCGTGTAGATATCGGTTTCAAACCCGGAGAGGCTGTGGCAGATAATACCTCTTCACCATTTGAAGTGGATAAAGTTACCTTTTATGCGGATGAGTATTTTCCTACCATTACCTGTACCTTGCAAAACACATCCAATAAAGATATTACGGATGTGATTGTTTCTGCTTTAGCTTTTGATGAGAATGGTAATTTCATCGGCGGAGGATATACTTATCAATACTTCCTTCTCAGCGGTTCTACAACCGGCTCGACGATTTCGTTTTATGGCGCTGGTACGCCGGCGCGGGTTGAGGTATATCCAACGCTCTCAGGATTCTCGGAACTGCGCGATGTACCGACCGGCACCCCGGAAATGATCATCGATAAAATGGGCACCGCATTAGAGAGTAACAGAGTAGGTCTGGTATTCTTTGTCAAGAACACCTTGGCGGATAAAGCAATTGAAGGCAGTTATTACCAGGTAACGATCTTTGATGGTGAGGGTTTAGTGTTGGGAACAACGGCGGGTTATGTTCATACAGTCTTGCCGGGTTCCCTGGATCCTGTTTACGTAGATGTTTTTCTTCCAAATAATTCTGTACCCGATAACTACATTGTTCAGGTATTGTCAGGAGAAGTGATCGATCCGCCCTATCCAACCATCCCCTTCACGATCAAGGATATTGTCTATTTGCCGGACGATTGGTCTCCAAGTGCGACCGGAACCTTGGTGAATTCATTGGCAGAGCCGGTAGAAGGTTTATCTGTTGTTGCTGTCGCCTACAACGAAGCAGGAGAAATCATTGGAGGCGGTTATTCTCATGTGGATGTATTGCCTGCAAATGGAACCCTTGCGATTGAAACCTGGTTGACGATATCGGGGGATGCGGCAACGGTTGAGATGTATCCTCTAATAGCCAGTTTTACGAAGGTTGGGGGAGAATAACTGGATTTGCTATAAAAAAAAGAATCCCCCGCCAAACGATGGGCATTGCTCGATGGCGGGGGAGGAATCCATCGGATGTTTCACCTTTCAAGATTGTCATCGCAGAGTCATGACCAAAATTCACAAATAATGGTTGAAATCGTTAATTTGAGGTTATATAATGGTTTTATTGTTGAAAGATACACGTTATATTTGCGCCGAATTGGCAAGTGAGATGGGAGGCATAGATGGCTAAAGCCCGGATCTTGATTGTTGAAGATGATTTTGACATCGGTAATATGCTTAAGATATTCTTCAAATCATTAGATTATGAGGTGGACCATGCCATGCGTGGTGTAGAAGCATTGGAAAAAACGCGTCAGGTGATGCCGCATATAATCGTGTTGGATATCATGCTGCCCGATATTGATGGTTATGAGGTTTGCCGCACGTTACGAACGAATATCCGTACCAGCCATATTCCGGTGATCTTCCTGACCCAAAAGGATGAACGCAGCGATAAATTGCAGGGGTTGGAACTTGGGGCAGATGACTATATTACCAAGCCGTTCGATATTGAAGAACTCCGCCTGCGCGTCCAAAATGCAATTGCCCGTTCCGAACGCGAAAGCCTGACGGATCCGCAGTCGGGTTTGCCTTCCGGCAGGCTAATTGAAGATCAGCTTCGCCGAATTATTCGCTTGCAAGATTGGGCGTTGTTGGATATTCGGATTAACTCCTTCGAACCATTCAAAGAGGTGTATGGATTTATCGCCTCAAATGATGTGCTGCGGTTCACCGGTATGTTGTTGGGCGAGGTGTTGGATGACCTGGGAACGCCCAATGATTTTATCGGTCATGCAGGTGGAGATAGTTTTGTTGTTATCACTGCCGAAAAAAACGGCACAGCGATCAAGGAGCGGATTAAAGCGCGATTTAATGCTGAGGTACAGACATTTTATAACTTTATCGATCGTCAGAATGGTGGAATCACGGTGATGCAAGGCGGTGTCGAAAAGCGGATGCCTTTGATGACGGTTTCTGTTGGGATGGTTTCCCCTTCCACGCATTATTTTTCGGATATTCGTGAAATTACGGAACTTGCTGCCGAAGAACGCCGTAAGGATGATCATCCTGTAGATCGTTGAGGAAACCTGTTGTGGATGTCATTGTTCCGGGCTTAATATTGCTTGGTCTTGGGGGGACAATCTGGCTGGGATTATGGCTTATTGGTCGAAAGGAACATCGAGCGATTCTCTCTTCAATCAGGGAAGAGGCTTTCCAAAGCCAGGCAGAAGCTGTTTTGGTTGTTCAGCCGGGGGGAAAGATCTTCCATGCTAATTCGGCTGTCCGGCAGTTGTTTCGGTTAAAAGAGAGGGATAAAATCAATCTTCAGGAATTGGCAGATCGGTTAAGACCGAGTGAAAACTTCCTGAATTTATTGGTCTATGATGGGCAGGAACGGTTTATTTTAGATGGAAAACTGGTGCATGTCTCTTCGCATCGGTTACCCCTCGATCCTTCGCCGCTTCGGGTTGTTACCTTCAGAAAGATCGAGCTGGCTCCCGGTTCAACGGATGCCCAGCCGGGGGTGACGCTTGAATGGTTGGATATTTTTAGTGAAATAGCAAGGTCGATCTCCCGCGAATTAGACCTTACAGCAACCTTCCAGGCAATTTTAGAGGGTTTGCGGAAGTTCCTATTGGTAGATTTTTTCGAAATCGGAATCTGGGAAGAGGAGACCAAGGTATTGGTGCCGTATCAGTTAGATCAGGCGGTGGAGGGAAAAGACAGGGTTTGCCTAACCCATCGCCGCTATCAAGCCGGTGAAGGTTTTTTGGGAAGAATTGTTCAAACCCGGCAGCCGCTGCTGTTCGCAAACCTGACGCTTGATCAATTGGCGGGCAGCGGTTTGGATACGGTCGTACCCATCCAATCTTATCTTGGCATACTCCTTCTGATAGGCAATGATCTGATCGGCACATTGGCAATCGGTTCGGTACAAGCTGGGTCATATCGGCAGGAAGATTTGAGCGTGATCAACCTATTGTCCGGGCAGATTTCGATTGCTATCCGGAATGCTCAGTTATACCGGCGCGAAAATCAGCGTGCCGCAGAATTAGCTGGTTTGGGTGAGTTGGCGCAGGCGGTGATTTCATCCCGCGACTCTTCTCTTCTCTTTTCCAAACTTGTCCAGAGTATTTCCAACCTTTTTCGTTTTGAAATCATCGGATTCTTGATCTATAATCCCAGCCGCCGCATGTTGGAAGCGAAACTGCCGTTCCGCGGGCTTCCTCCTGAATTTGTCGAAATGTTTCGCTTATCTATTCCCTCCGGCAGCGAACAGGAAAGCCTTATCTTGAGTCAGCAAGTCATATTGGCGCAGGATTGCCGGGGCGACCCCAGATGCAATTTGCTAGGGATCAGCGAATACGCCCATGCGGCAGGGATGCGCGATTGTCTGCTCTATCCATTGGTGTCTGCGGGCAGGATCCTTGGTTATGTGTTATTTTCCAACGCAGAAGGGGGGGCACATGCGGTCACGCCGGATATGTCGCGTTTATTACAAATTGTGGCAAACCAGGTTGCCCCGATTATTGAAAATGCAGAATTGGTGCAGCGCAGCCGCGATCGGGCAATTCGGGCAGAAGTACAAAGCCGAATCGCTTCATTTGCCAGCTCATCGGCTTCGCTGGATGATACGCTTGCCAAATCCTTACAAGAACTGGAAGGGTTGTTCAAACCGGATGGCATTCTGCTGTTTGTGATGGATACCCAACGAACCCGCCTGTCGTTTCATCCCTCTTCCAGGGTTGAGGCAGGGCAAATACCGGATGTTAATCCGGCATTGTCGATTACCGACCCGCAATTCCCATTCACCTTTACTGCCCGCATGCGGTCTTATTTAACCGGCAATTATTTGGTTAAGGAAACGGCGTTGATCCCCTTCTATCATCAATACCTGGATCAGCTTGCTGCCCAATCTTGGTTGGTGGCACCGTTGATCTCCCATAATGAAGGGCTGGGAGAAATTTGGCTGGTCAGCCAACAGAGAGACTTTTTTTCCGAAATTGATTTGCAGTTCTTGACCACAACCGCCAGTCAACTGGCTGGCGTAGTTGATCAGGCTTACTTGGCAGTTCAGACCGATGCCAGTCTACAACGACGTGTTGAGCAGCTTACCATGATGACGCGCATCAGTCGTGAACTATCAACCACCCTCGATTTCCAGCATTTGCTGAATTTGGTATATGATGAAGCGCTGGGGATTACCGGGGCAAGATGCGGTACCCTGCTGATGTTCGATCTCAGCACCCCCGTTCCATGGGAAAACGCCCCCCGTTTTTATGTCGGTGATATTCCTCCCCAAGAGCTTTCTCAAGCAGAAATCCGTGTTTTGGAAAGCGGAAATCCGACAATAATCGATCGAATCGATCCCTCCTCAAATCGGCTAGTTCATGAAGGGGTTGTTTCTCTGATGATCCTTCCTATCCAGTATCAGGGAACACCGGCGGGTTTGATGATCCTGCATTCAGACAAAGAAGCATTTTTTGATCAGCAGGCAATGGATATAGCCCAATCGCTTTCTGCCCAGGCTGCAATAGCGTTGGGAAATGCCATTCAATACGAAAAACAAAAGCATCGCGGTGAGTTATTACAACAAAAGATTGAGATTTTACAAGAGCTGAAACAGGTCATCGCAATCGGAACAAGCCCATCTTTGGGTATGGGTGATTTAGAAGAAATCGCCCGGTCTTTCCAACGGGCATTGCATTTGCCGACGATCATCAGCCAAGTTGATCCTGATTCGGGTTGTTTGCTTCATCTTGCGGCGGCTGGGACGACGATCCCTGATTGGGATGTTCAGGGGGGGCGGAAAATCGATTGGAATGAGATAAAAGCATATTTCCTGCCCGAATATCAAATAGAGAATGCCTTTTATATAGCCGGTGAAAGAGATATCTTTGGCTGGCTTTCGGCAGGATGGAGAGATATGCAGGGACAGCAGGTTTTTCCGGATTTGCTCATCCACCTCTTATCTGATTCCGATGAAAAAGTCCTTGGTCTTATAAGTGTCATGATCGCCAGAGATGCCAAACAGCCCGACCGTCATTTGTTCGATGCCCTGGAAATGTACGGGCTGTTGATCGGATCTGTTATCCGAAAACAGGTTTCTGTGGATAGAACAATCCGTAAAATCGCAGAACTTGAGATGGAAAATCAAAAAGCCAACACGGAGATCGTCCGGCTGCAAGAAGAGGCTGCTTTATATTTACACAAGGATGCGGCTCAGATCAAGACAATTCATTCTCTGTACCGTCAGATGGAGCAGATGCTGGATGGAATTGAAATCACCGAATTGATCAGCCGGCAGGAAGATATTCCAACGGCACTGAAGACTTTTGCGCAGGAATTAATCGCCAGATTTGATCTCAATATTGTTCTGATCGGGGAGAAAAAAGGCTCCGATTTCTTATTCTTGGGAGCAGTTGGTGAATTGCCTGGCAGCGTTAATCCAGATGCCTTATTCGGGCAGCCTAATCTTCTCAGGAGCATTTTGCAATCCGGTGAAATGGTTTTTTCAACAGCGGATTATGGTCAAAAAGGTCATGATGATCCATTTCTGCGTGCCCTAAGCGCGCAGCATTATGTTGGATTCCCGCTTCCGATTGATGAAGACATAACGGCGGCAGTCCTGGCAATTGGATCAAGCGGGGAGACGATGTTCCATGAACATACCCAACGCCTGTACGCGATGTTGGGCACACAGGTCAGCGTCAGTCTGCAAAATATCGCTTTGCTGGCAGAAACCCGCCGCCATCTGCAAGAGGTAAATATTTTATTGGAATTCAGCCGCAGCCTGGCGAGTTTGAATTCCGTTGATGTTTTGCGTTCATTAGTGCGGCATGTTTCATTGGTCCTTCTGCAAGCGCAGGCTTGCTGGGTGGGATTAGTTGACAGGGACAGGGATGAACTGGTCCCTCAGTGTGCGATGGGATACTCGAATGTCAAAAGCATGCTTGCGATCCGTTTTCCTTTACCGGATTGGTCAAAACCCCTTGATACCTATCCCCTCCCCTCGCGGGTAATCTTAACCGGTAGACCGATCCGCCTGGATGAGGTGCAGTTTGCCCAAGAATATCCGTTAAAAAGAAATGATTTAATAAATTACCGCGATGCAACAAACGCAAAATTGCCTTTATCCAGTTTATGTGTTCCATTGGTTTTAGGAAAACAGGTGCTGGGGGTCATCTTAATTGAAAATTTCACTACTGCCGGCGCCTTTTCGGAAGAGGATGAGGTCTTGGCGGTTTCCTTGGCACAGCAAGCGGTATTGGCTTTGGAAAATTCGAGATTATATGCCGATGTCGATCGGCGGGCAACCCAACTGCAGCATCTCACCGAGGCAGTGACGGAAATTGCATCCAGCCTGGACGAACAGATGTTAATCAATTCAGCTCTCCATGCCTTGCGCAGGGTGGTTCCTTATGATACAGCGACCCTTTGGCTGCGGCGGGGAAATGAACTGATTGTATCAGCGGTGGACGGATTTACCGATGGAGATTCACGCTTGAATCTCTCCACGATGGTTGAGGACAGCCTTCTTTTTCAACAGATGCTGATGACCCAGCGTTCGATCTCCGTAGCCGATGTTCGAAAAGATGAACGTTTCATCATTTGGGATGTAACGCCGTATCTCTCTTGGCTGGGGGTTCCGTTGGTGGCTAAGGGAGACCTGCTGGGGGTGATCGCATTGGAGAAAAAAGAAAGCGGATTCTATGGCTCCGACCTGGTTCA
>Ga0101944_10007297_pt1 | contig 11153 bp, 9 predicted proteins | sample DewCreD2012metaG_FD_75245 | JGI IMG/M metagenome (GOLD analysis project Ga0101944, IMG submission 75245) | Hot spring sediment bacterial and archeal communities from British Columbia, Canada, to study Microbial Dark Matter (Phase II) - Dewar... ... | reverse complement strand
GACTATGAGTTGGCGAAGGCCAAAGCCCAGCGGCTCGAAATCGTCCGAGGGCGTCCCGCCCTCGACCTCGCCAAGGGCGTCACCAAGACCATTGACGCCGCGAGGGCCTTCACCGCCCGCGCCGCCTACGACGAGAAGAACCTCTACGTCGCCTTCGACGTCACCAGCCCGTCTGAACTCGTGAACGAAATCACCGACCCGCGCCTGATCTTCAAGGGCGGCAACCTCCTGGACATTCAACTGGCCACCGACCCCGCCGCCGACCCCAAGCGCAAGACACCTGTCCCCGGCGACATCCGCATACTCGTCACGCGGCAGAAGGGCAAGCCCTTCGCCGTCATCTATCGTCCGAAGGTCAAGGGCTTTGCGGGTCAGCCCATCGTCCTCACCTCGCCGACGGGCAAAGAGAACTTCGACGCCATCGAGCCAACCGACGCCGTCACGCTGGCCTATGCCAAACAGCCGGGCGGCTTCAAGGCCGTTGTCACCATCCCGCTTGGGCTGATCGGCTTCGCCCCCAAGCCTGGGGCGAGCGTCCGCATGGACCTCGGCTACATCTTCGGCAACGCCGCGGGCACCCAGGCCGCGCTCCGCGCCTACTGGACCAACAACAGCTTCTCCGCGAACGTGACCAACGACATCCCCAACGAAAGCCGCCTCGAGCCCGCCGAATGGGGTACGGCGACGGTCGAGTGAACGAGTAGCGGTGGCGGGGGTCGGGCGTCTGCTGCTCGGGGTCGAGCTGAGCGGGCGTGAACGCCATTGGCCGTCGTGAAGGGCAAAGCCCCCGATAAGACGATGGCCGGAGCCATCAGGCTGCTCGGGGGGAGTCGATCGGTTCGCCTGAGACAGCCAGAATGTGGCGATCAAGCCGAATCCGGTGCGCCAGCCGTCGCTGCCCGGCAGGGAGCAACGGTTGGCCACAAGAAAAAACGCGCCCAGTTGTGGCATGGCGCCGACTTCGTGGTATAATGCACCCAGTGGTTGGACTCGTAGGGGTCCACAGGAAGCGGTTCAGGTGCAGCGGCGACTATGCAGAAGGAGAATGCGGCAATGGAAGAGACCACCACGAAGGCTGAAACGAGGGAACTGCGCGAGAAGCTGGAGGCTCTCAAGCAAGACCTGTGTGAAGTCACCGCGCTGGTGAAGGACCGGCTGGTCACGGGCGGCAAGGAGTGGGCGAAGGACCACCCCGTGGCCGCGGTCGGGATCGTCGCAGCAGTCTCGGCCGGCATCGGCTTCCTCATCGGCCTGCTCGTCGGCCGCAACAGAAACTGAGCCCGCGTCCGCGCGGCTCCGCTAGCCGGACCGGGCCGCCGAAGTGTCTGGCCGGGCCGCGCGCCGCCATCCGGGGCGGTGACACATGCCAAGCCCTAATGCGCCGCCAGAGCCTTCCGGGGTCCTCGACCACCTCAAGAAGGCCAGCAGCCATGCGCTGCGAGCGCTGCGTTACTACGTCGCATTGGCGACGGCGGACCTCGACCAGCGGGTTCAGAGCGCCGTGCGGCGTGCCCTGTGGCCCATCGCACTCGTGGCCCTCGGCCTCATCGGCGCCGGGCTGGTGGCGTCAGGCCTCGCCGCGCGCCTGGAGGCCTGGCTGGGACCGCAATGGCCAGGTTGCGGGCGCATGCTGATCGGCGCGGCAATTCTGGCCGCTGTCCTCGTTGCCTGGCGAGTGCAACGCCGGAATGTGAGGAAGTGAGCGATGGAATCGGGGCCAAGCGACCTATCGCGTCTCTCGGCTGCCGACCTGGAACGGCTCGTTGAGTCGCACCTGGACGCGGCATTCGCCGAGCTGCACGCCGCCGAGGGCGCCCTCCGCGCCAAGTGCTCGCCCGCCCGGCTGGCCCTCAGGCACCCCGTCGCGGCCGCGGCGGTGGCCGCGGGCGCGGGGCTGCTCATCGCCCGCGCGATGCGGGCGAAGGTCGGCGCGGGGTCTCCAGGGCCAGCCCAGCGGCAATCGCTTGGCCAGGGGTTCGCTCGTTCATTGACGAACGCCCTCGGCGGCGCCGCGGCCCGCGCGGTCCCCGCCATCCTGGCGACATTCCTAGCGCGCCGCGGGCACCGGCACGGCGAGCGCGACGCCTGAGGATGCATCGCGGTCGCACCCCGCTAGAGACCATGGCAGAGCCCACAGCGCCCATCTTCGAGGTCTTCTCGGGAATCCAGGGCGAAGGCGTCCTCGTCGGCATTCGCCAGGTCTTCGTGCGCTTCTGCGGCTGCAACCGCCGCTGCTTTTACTGCGACACCCACGAGGCCACGTGCGCGCGAGACCACTGCGCGGTCGAGCGGGAGCCAGGCTCAAGGGAGTTCGTGAACCGTCCCAACCCCCTCTCGCCCGCCGAAGTGTTCGCCGCTGTCGAGGCGCTCGATGCGCCCCGCGGCCTGCACGACTCCGTGAGCCTCACGGGCGGCGAGCCGCTGCTCTACCCGGACTTCATAGCCGCGCTCTGCCCGCTCCTCGCCCACGCGGGCCTGCCCGTCTACCTGGAGACCAACGGCACCCTGCCCGATGCCCTGGAGCGGGTCATCGAGGGCGTGGCTCACGTGGCGATGGACATCAAGCTGGCGTCGGCCACGGGCCAGCCGACGCCCTGGGAGGACCACCGCCGCTTCCTCGTCCTGGCCCTGCGGCGCGCAGCCCAGGTGAAGCTCGTCGTCTCGGCCGACACGACGGAGCAGGAGCTGGAGCTTGCGGGCGACATCGTGGCCTCCCAGCCCATCGTGCCCCCCGTCGTGCTTCAGCCGGTCACGCCCGTCCGCGGCATGCTCCCGCCATCGCCCGAGCGGCTCCTGCATCTTCAGGAGGCCCTCAAACGCCGCCTGCGCGACGTGCGGGTCATCACACAGGTTCACCGGCTCATGGGCCAGAAGTGACATTGCGGATTGCGGAGTGCCGAATGCGGAGTGGCAAGAGGGTGGCGAAGCGCCCCCAGCCAGAGCGGACGGTGCGCTTCCCTTGCCCTATCGGCACGCTCGAGTTGACCGTTGGCGAGCGGGGGCTCAGACGCGTTGAATTCTCTGCCCGCACGCCGAAGGCACCAGCGGCGGGGGACAGGACGGCAGCACAGTTGGCGCGGGAGCTTGCGGCGTACTTCAGGGGCGTGGCCAACCCCTCCCGCACGCCGCTCGACCTGAGCTCGGGCACGCCGTTTCAGCGAAGGGTTTGGGCCGAGCTGCGCCGGGTGCCATTCGGCACAACGGTCAGCTACGGGGAGCTGGCCCGCCGCGTCGGCGCCCCGCGGGCCGCCCGCGCCGTGGGCCAGGCGGTGGGCGCCAATCCCATCCCCATCCTCATCCCCTGCCATCGCGTCGTCCGCTCAGACGGCGCCTTGGGCGGCTTCAGCGCTGGACTGCAGATCAAGCAGTGGCTCCTTCGCCACGAGGGCCGCTTCTAATCCCCACGAGAGCCTGTGCCTGCCCCCCTGGCGCTCAGCCCCGGGCGCCCTCGCATCTGACCACATCGTGGCTTCAGGGCGCCCGCGCAAGCCTCTCCCACGGCGCTAACCCTAACCGCACGTCAAGGGTGCACCACACTTGTGGCGCTTGGAGGGGGGCGCCGGCGCGCCGCAGCGCGACTTGCAAAAGGCGAGCCAGAACCTATAATAAGGCAAGTTACGCCGCCTGCCCGTTTCCCGCATCGGCTGGCGGCAAGTGCGAAACGCGGGTTGGCCAATGCCCATTGGGAGCGAAAGGGGTGTAGAGGCTGCATGATCAAGGTCAGCGGAAGCGGCAATGAGCCCCTCGAGAAAATCCTCAAGAGATTCAAGAAAAAGTGCGAGAAGGAGGGGCTCATCAAGGACATCAAGCGGTCATCGTACTACGAGAAGCCGAGCGAGCGCCGTCGCCGCAAAGAGCGCAAGATGATCAAGCGGGCGCAGAAAGCTCAGGCGGAGGGCGTGTACGGCCGGTGACCGTCTCGGTCGCGACCTACTTCTTCGGCATCGCCCGTGGCGAAGCGCCTCTGGCGCGGCTCGCCGGCGGCGCGGCCTGAGCAAGCTCGGGCCGGGGTCCCCCAAGGTCAAAGCTTACTGCAAGGAGCGTTCCGTGCGGATGTGGTGGTGGGCCGGGGTGTTTGCGTTGTCGCCGCTCGCGGGCTTTGGAGCCGAGGAGTCTGCGCCGACGCAAGCGGTCGGGGAGTCTGGCGCGTTGTGGGGCTGGTGGGCGCTGGCCGCGGCCGGCTCCGTGGTCGCCCTCCTCTTCGCGCTGGTGTTCTTCAAGCGGATGATGGCGGCCCCGGAGGGCACGGAGCGGATGCGGGAGATCGCGAGCTACGTCCGCGAAGGCGCCCGCGCCTACCTCCGCCGCCAGTACCGCGTTGTCGCCATGATCTTCGTCATCGTCTGCCTCATCTTCTCCTTCCTCGCCTTCGGCCTGAAGGTGCAATCCGTCTGGGTCCCCTTCGCCTTTCTCACGGGTGGGTTCTTCTCGGGTCTGTGCGGCTTCCTGGGGATGCGCAGCGCGACCTTCGCGAGCGCCCGCACGGCCAATGCCGCCCAAACGAGCCTCAACGCCGCCCTCCAGATCGCCTTCCGCTCGGGGGCCGTCATGGGCCTCATCGTCGTCGGGTTCGGCCTCCTCGACATCTGCCTCTGGTTCCTCATCCTCTACAAGCTCGTCCCCTGGCTCTACGCGCAGACCGGCTGGGCCTTCTTCGAGCCGATGAACCTTGTTGAGATCACCGTCACGATGCTGTGCTTCGGCGTCGGCGCCTCCACCCAGGCCCTCTTCGCCCGCGTCGGCGGCGGCATATTCACCAAGGCCGCCGACGTGGGCGCCGACCTCGTCGGCAAAGTCGAAGCCGGCATACCCGAGGACGACCCCCGCAACCCGGCCGTCGTCGCCGACAACGTCGGCGACAACGTCGGCGATGTCGCAGGCATGGGCGCCGACCTCTACGAGTCCTACTGCGGCTCCATCCTCTCCACTGCCGCACTCGGCGTCGCCGCCGCCTGCTCCGTCTCCTCACTCACCGACATCAATCTCCAGCTCCGCTTCATCCTGTGCCCCATGGCTATCGCAGGCATCGGCAACCTGCTCTCCGTCCTCGGCTGCTTCTTCGTCCGCAGCCGCGAAGAGGCCACCCAGAAGCAGCTCATCAAGGCCCTCGCCCGCGGCGTCAACGTCTCCGCTCTCGGCATCGCAGCCCTCTCCGGCCTCGTCGTCTGGGCCATCCTCCCCTCCGCCCACTTTGGCGTCTGGTTCTCCATCCTCGTCGGCCTCGCCGCCGGCTGGCTTATCGGCAAGTGGACCGAATACTCCACCTCCGCCGACTTCAAGCCCACCAAGGAGATCGCCGCCCAGGCCAACACCGGCCCCGCCACCGTCATCATCGCCGGCATGGCCCAGGGCATGCTCTCCACCTGGTTCCCCGTCGTCATCGTCGCCGCAGGCATCATCGCCAGCTTCGGCCTCGCAGGCGGCTTCGCCAACCCCGCCCTCGGCCTCTACGGCATCGGCATCGCAGCCGTCGGCATGCTCTCCACCCTCGGCATCACCCTCGCCACCGACGCCTACGGCCCCATCGCCGACAACGCCGGCGGCAACGCCGAAATGGCCCACCTCGACCCCAAGGTCCGCCACCGCACCGACGCCCTCGACGCCCTCGGCAACACCACCGCCGCCACAGGCAAAGGCTTCGCCATCGCCTCCGCGGCCCTCACCGCGCTCGCCCTCATCGCCGCCTACATGGAAGAAATCCGCGCCGGCATGCGCTTCATGGCACGCGACGCCGCAGCCATCTACACCACCGACCAGGGCGGCACCGGCTACGCAGGCGACCACGTCTACTTCGTCAAGGAACCCGGCAAAGACCACTTCCACGGCGTCCAAACCTACGTAGACGTCGCCCGCGACCCCAAGCTCGCCGCCGACCCCACCCCTGCCGCCATCCAGGGCGCCATAGACACCAAGAAGCTCACCCCCATCCGCGACGTCACCCTTGCCCAATTCATGGCCTTCTACGACGGCAGCCTCCTCAACCCCCGCGTCATCGCCGGCATGGTCATCGGCGCCATGCTCGCCTTCGCCTTCTGCGCACTCACGATGAAAGCCGTCGGACGCGCCGCCTCCCGCATGGTCGAAGAAGTCCGCGACCAATTCCGCCGCATCCCAGGCCTCCGCGAGGGCCGCCCCGAAGCCAAGGCCGACTACGGCCGCTGCGTCGAAATCTCCACCGCCGGCGCACAGCGCGCAATGATCCTGCCCTCGCTCCTCGCACTCATCGTCCCAGTCGCCGTCGGGCTCCTCCTCGGCGTCGCAGGCTGCGTCGGACTTCTCGCCGCCGCACTCGCCACAGGCTTCACCCTCGCCGTCATGATGGCCAACGCCGGCGGCGCCTGGGACAACGCCAAGAAATCCATCGAAGCCCAGGACAAGACCTACGCCCCCGACGACCCCGAGCACAAGACCCCTCTGACCGGCAAGGGCTCCCTCATCCACAAGGCCGCCGTCGTCGGCGACACCGTCGGCGACCCATTCAAGGACACCAGCGGCCCCTCCCTCAACATCCTCATCAAACTCATGTCCATGGTCGCCGTCGTCTTCGCCGGCGTCACCGTCAAGTTCGCCCCACTCATCGCCAGATGGCTGGGCATGTAATCGTCCTCGTCCTTCGTCCCTCGTCCTCGTCCTCGACTCCTCGCCGGCCCCCGCGCCCTCGCGCGGGGGCCGGCCCTCTGGCGCCCTCCTCCCGCTTGACAAACCCCGCGCTTTCATCACAATGGTAGTGTCAATGGCACCCGGCATCCCGTAGGGCGTGCATCCCCCTCGACTTCGCTCGGGGCAGGCTGTGCACGCGGAATGTTGTGAGCGCGATGAGCAAGCCGGCCATCCTCCAGCAATACTCGGCCCGCCTGGGCGCCGTGGCCGCGGCCGGCGACGCGACTGAGGAGAGCTTCTACGCCCCCCTAGCCGAGCTGCTCAAGTCCGCCGCCGACGCCACGGGCCGCACCCACGTCCGCGTCACCACCCTGCCCAAGCCGACCGACGCCGGCAACCCCGACTTCCGCGTGTGGAACGGCCTCGACCGCATCATCGGCTACGTCGAGGCCAAGAACCCCGCGCAGACCGACCTCGACAGCGTCGAGGCATCCGACCAACTCCGCCGATACCGCGACACCTTCCCCAATCTGCTCCTGACCAACTTCACGGAGTTCCGCCTCTACCGCGGCGGCCAGCACGTCCAGACCCTTCGCGCCGCCAGCCCCAGCATCCTCACTGACCTGCGCGCGGCGCCCCCCATCGAGCGGCCCACAGAGCTCTGGGCGCTCCTCGAGACCTTCCTCGACTTTTCCGTGCCCCAGGCGCCCACTGCCGAGGAGCTGGCCGTGCAGCTCGCCAAGCGCACCCGCTTCCTGCGCGCCGTGCTCCAGCACCAAGTCGCCCAGGTGGAGGAGTCTGGCGGCGGAAGACTCGCCGGGTTCTACGAAGCATTCAGGGATTTCCTGATCACCGATCTCACCCACGAGCAGTTCGCCGACCTCTATGCGCAGACGATCACCTACGGCCTCTTCGCCGCGCGAACCCGGTCTGGCGCGGGCTTCAATCGTCGCACCGCCTTCGACCACATCCCCCACACCATCGGCATCCTGCGCGACGTCTTCCGCTTCGTCTCATACGAGGACCTGCCTCCCCAGATCGAGTGGGTCGTGGACGACATCGCCGAGGTGCTCGCGGTAGCCGATACACCGCGCATCCTCGATCAGTACTACCACGAGCACAAGGGCGGCGACCCCATCGTCCACTTCTACGAGACCTTCCTCGCCCAATACAACCCCGAGGAGCGCGAGCGCCGCGGGGTGTACTACACACCGGAAGACGTTGTCTCCTACATCGTGCGCTCCCTTCACTCACTCCTGAGGACCGACTTGGGCCTCAGCGACGGATTGGCCTCGGAGGGCGTCACGCTGCTCGATCCTGCGGCGGGGACGATGACCTTTGTGGCCCAAGCTGCTCAGCTCGCAGTCTCGGAGTTCGTCGCCAAGCACGGCACGGGCGCGCGAGACGACTTCATCCGCAAGCGGATACTTGAGAACTTCTACGCCTTCGAGCTGATGATGGCCCCCTACGCCATCGGCCACCTGAAGATGGGCTTCTTCCTCGAAGAGCTCGGCCACCGCCTCAGCGACGACGAGCGCGTGAAGTTCTACCTCACCAACACGCTGCATATGGAAGACCTTGCCCAAAGCGAGTTGCCCTTCTATCGCTCGCTGTCCCGGGAGTCGCGCGCGGCCAGCAAGGTCAAGAAGCAGCAGCCAATCCTCGTCATCCTCGGTAATCCACCGTACAGCGGCCACTCGGCCAACCTCAGCGAAAGACCCGTGGACGTGCCGCAGGGCACACCCTATATCGTGGGCTGGAGGCCCAACGATGCCGGCGGCGCAAGCCCCATGGAACGCATAGCGGGACATGACATGAAGGGTGTCTTGCAGCCCACCTTTATCGGGCGGCTGATCAAGGACTACTTCTTCGTGGACGCCAGGCCCCTTGGGGAGAAGAACCCCAAGTGGCTTCACGACGACTATGTGAAGTTCCTGCGCTTCGCCCAGTGGAAGATCGAGCGAGCCGGACGCGGGGTCGTGGGCATGATCACCAATCACGCGTGGCTCGACAACCCGACCTTCCGCGGCATGCGCCAGAGCCTGATGCGCACCTTCGACGACATCTACGCCCTCGACCTCCACGGCAACTCGCTCAAACGCGAGACCTGTCCCGACGGCAGCCCTGACAAGAACGTCTTCGACATCCGCCAGGGCGTCGCGATCGTGCTCTTGGTCAAGCGCGGCGGGAAAACGACGGTGCCCGCCGTCGTCCGCCACGCCGAGCTCTGGGGCACGCGCGAACGCAAGCTCCGTTGGCTGCGCCAGCACGACCGGACGTGCACGACGTGGCGGGAGCTGAAGCCGAGCGCGCCGTCCTACCTCTTCGTGCCCCGCGACCGGCGCCGCCAGGCGGCCTTCCACAGCTTCCCGTCGCTTCCCGAGCTCTTCCCACTCAACAGCGTCGGTATCGTGACGGCGCGCGACCACCTCACGATCCACTGGACCGCCGACGACGCCTGGCGCACCGTCACCCTCTTCTCGCGCATGGACCCCGAGCTCGCCCGCAAGGGCTTCAGGCTGGGGAAGGACAGCCAGGACTGGAAGGTGACATGGGCACAGCAAGACCTGCGCAGATCAGGGCCACGTCGGGATAGCGTTGTTCCCATTCTGTACCGCCCCTTCGACACCCGGCACACGTACTATACCGGCGCATCTGCGGGGTTCCACTGCCGGCCCCGGCCAGAAGTCATGCGCGACCTACTTCAAGAGAACCTCGCGATCGTGGCGCCGAGGCGTGTGGAACACGTCGGGGCGTGGCAGCATACTCTCGTGGCTGCAACGGTCGTGGACCATGTCGCGGTTTCGCTGAAGACGATTGATTACGTATTCCCGCTGTTCCGCTACCCGAACGGCGAGCGCGACCTGTTTGCCGCGATGGAACCATCGGTGAGGAAGCCGAATCTTCATCCCAACCTCCTCGATGCGCTGAAGGCCGCCCACTGCCGCCGCCCCACACCCGAGCAGGTGCTCCACTACGTCTACGCCGTCCTCTATGCGCCCACCTATCGGGAGAGGTATGCCGAATTCCTCCGAAGCGACTTCCCCCGTGTGCCGTTCACCAGGGACGCTACTCTCTTTGCCAGGGTCGCAAAGCTGGGCGAGAGGCTAACCGAGCTGCACCTGCTTCGCTCACGCGACCTCGAGGAAGCGGGCGCGCGGTTCGAGGGCCAGGGTGACAGCAAGGTGGCCAGGGGCACAAAGATCGGGGTGCGCTACGAGCCCGACGAGGGGCGGGTCTACATCAACAAGACGCAGTACTTCGCTCCGGTGCCCCGGGCGGTGTGGGAGTATCGGGTCGGCGGCTACCAGGTCTGCGAGAAGTGGCTCAAGGACCGGCGCGGCCGCCGCCTCGAGCTCGAGGATACCCTCACCTATTGCCGCATCGTGACCGCGCTGGGCCGCACTATCGAAATCCAGCAAGAGCTCGACGCCCTCTATCCCAGCGTCGAGGAAACGCTGCTGCCACTCGACCTGTCGTGACCCGGCTGGCGGCAGCCACCCTTCTCATCGGCGAGGGCTCCGCCATCCACAAGGCCTCCGTCGTCGGCGACACAGTCGGCGACCCATTCAAGGACACCAGCGGCCCCTCCCTCAACATCCTCATCAAGCTCACGAGCATGGTCGCCGTCGTCTTCGCCGGCGTCACCGTCAAGTACGCCCCCCTCATCGCCAAGTGGCTGGGCATGTGAGCCGAGAGGGGAACCACGGCTGAATCGTCAACGCGCAATCCTCAACGCTCAATGACCAAGCGAGTCTTTCTCCACGCGCTCTCCGGTGCTTGATCGGGAAGAAGGCGCGGGGCATCCCCTCCGCCGTCTACCACGGCGCTCTGGGGTGCTTGACTTGGTCATTGAGGATTGAAGTTGAGTGTTGATGGGAAGCTTCTTTAGAGCGTCCAAAAGAATGGGGGAGTTCGTAGTGCGGGCTTTAGCCCGTACGCGCCGGCTACGGCCTGAAGGCCGCACTACAAACAATGGCTCCAGCAACAGGGCCGCTGTCAGTTTATTCTTTGGGCGTGGTCCGTTTCGGACACCACGGGGTGAAGGGCTGGTAGGGGCAGGTCCCTGTGCCTGCCCGAAGTCGATGACGCGCCACAACATAGGTGGGCGGGCACGGGCACCCGCCTCTACCTGGTGTCCGAAACGGACCACGCCCTTCATTCTCTCAGACGCTCTTAAGCCGTCCGCGGCCTGGGGCGCGGGTTCTTCCGCCCCCCAGTGCGCCATCCGCCACGCCCCGTCGCCCCGGCGCACCGCCCCACGCGCATAGCCGTCTGCCGTCCCTCGGCGCTCTTCGCGCCTGCCGGCGCCCGGTGCCCGGCGCCCTTCGCGCATACCGGCGCTCGCCAGCTTCCCTTGACCCGTTGCGACGCTTCCGGCACAATACGGCGGCGGCCGAAACGTCGGCAGGGGGAATGCGTCGTGCCTGAAGCAATTCAACATCTCGGCGAGCAGCACATCGCGGTCTTCCTGCTCCAAGTGCTGCTTCTGCTGGGGTTGGCTCGCGGGCTGGGGTGGGCGCTTCAGCGCGTGGGCCAACCTGCTCTGCTGG
>Ga0101944_10007296_pt1 | contig 11154 bp, 9 predicted proteins | sample DewCreD2012metaG_FD_75245 | JGI IMG/M metagenome (GOLD analysis project Ga0101944, IMG submission 75245) | Hot spring sediment bacterial and archeal communities from British Columbia, Canada, to study Microbial Dark Matter (Phase II) - Dewar... ... | reverse complement strand
GCCTTCTGACCGGCAAGATGACACCGCAGAGCGAGTTCGCGCCCGACGATCATCGCAACTACAACCGCCAGGGCGCGCGCTTCGATGTGGGCGAGACGTTTGCGGGTGTGGATTTCCAGGCCGGCCTTGAGGCGGTGGAGCAGCTGCGGCCGTTGGTGCCGGCGGGCATGACGATGACGCAGTTTGCCTTGCGCTGGATTCTGATGTTCGATGCGGTCACGTGTGCCATTCCCAGCGCCAAGAACCGCCTGCAGGCGACCCAGAACGCCCAGGCGGCCGATTTCCCGTCCCTCTCAGAGGAGGTGATGGCGCGCATCGGGGAGATCTACCGCCAGCACATCAAAGACCGCGTCCATCAGCGCTGGTAGGTGCTGCGCCCGGCGGAATCGGATCGCGACGGACGAGGGGGTGACGCGTGAACGCTTACCAGCGAGTGATGAATCGGCTGCGCGGCGAGGCGGTGGATCGGCCGCCCAATTTCAACATCATGATGACCTTTGCCGCGCACTATATTGGACAGCCCCTGTCGCACTACTATCAGGATTACCGCGTCCTTGGCGATGCCAATCTGGCGGTGCAGGCCGCGTTTGACCTGGATCTGGTGCAGACGATCTCAGACCCCTATCGCGAAGCGGCCGATTTCGGCGCCACGATTATCTTCCCCGAGGATGACCTGCCCCTGTGTCCGCAGCCGCTCCTGGCGGAGCCATCCGATCTGGGGCGGCTGAAGTATGTGGATCCTCACTCCGGGCGGCGGATGAGCGATCGCATTGCCGCCGTGCGCTACCTGCGCGAGCGCGTCGGCGGCGAGGTGCCAATTATGGGTTGGGTCGAGGGGGCGCTGGCCGAAGCGGCCGATCTGCGCGGCGTGAGCGCGCTGCTCCTCGATCTGTACGACCGACCGGAGTGGGTGCGCGAGCTGCTGGAGGTCTGCGTCGAGGTCGAGATCGCCTTTGCCAGAGCCCAGATCGAGGCCGGCGCCGACATCATCGGGCTGGGTGACGCGATCGCGTCCCAGATTGCGCCGGACATGTATCGCGAGTTCGCGTTGCCGTATGAACAGCGCATCTTCGCCGCCGTGCACGAGATGGGGGCGCTGGCGCGCCTGCACATCTGCGGCAACACGACGCGCATCTTGCCCTATCTGCCGCAGAGCGGGGCCGATATCATTGACATCGAGTGGATGGTTGACCTGAAGCGGGCAGCCGAGGTGTTTGGCGAGTATCCGGCGACGTGCGGGAATTTCGATCCGGTGGCGGTGTTGTTGCAGGCGACACCGGATGAGGTGCGCGAGGCGGTGCACAAGTGTCTTCAGGTGGGGGGTGCCCGCCATTTCAGTGCCGCCAGCTGCGAAGTGCCATCCGGCACGCCACCGGCCAATCTGCGGGCCCACGCTGAGGCATTGCGGGCACATGGCGGTTGGGTGCATTAGTCAGGGACAGACGGTGAGGAGGTGGTAGGATGCGCGTTGTCGTGATTGGCGCCACCGGACACGTGGGCGGCTACCTGGTGCCCCGCCTGGTGGAAACCGGCCATACGGTGGTGGCCCTCAGTCGCGGCGAGCACCGACTGTATCGCGAGCACGCCGCGTGGCGTGGGGTCGAGTCGGTGCGCGTTGATCGCACGGCGGAGGAGGCGAGCGGCACCTTTGGCCAGCGCATCGCCGCGCTCAATCCCGATGTCGTGATTGACATGATCTGCTTCACGCTGGCCAGCGCACAACACCTGGTCGAGGCGTTGCGCGGGCGCGTGCAAATGTTCCTCTCCTGTGGCACGATATGGGTGCACGGCCCCAGCGTCGAGGTGCCGACCACCGAGGAACAGCCGCGTCGCCCCTTTGGCGACTACGGCATTCAGAAGGAACAGATCGAGGCGTACCTGCTGCGCGAGGCCAGGCAGCACGGCTTCCCGGCGACGGTGTTGCATCCCGGCCACATCGTGGGGCCGGGATGGGCGCCGCTCAATCCAGCGGGGCACTTCAACCCGGTGGTGTTCGAACAGCTGGCGCGTGGCGACGAGGTGTGCCTGCCCAACCTGGGGCTTGAGACCGTGCACCACGTCCACGCCGACGACGTGGCGCAGGCGTTCATGGCCGCGCTGGCTAACTGGAGCGCCGCGGTGGGCGAGAGCTTCCACGTCGTGTCGCCGGCGGCGCTCACCCTGCGCGGCTACGCCGAATTGATGGCTGGCTGGTTCGGGCGCGACGCCCGATTGACGTTCCGGCCGTGGGAGGAGTGGCGCATGCAGGTGGCTGAGGCGGACGCGGCTCAGACCTGGGACCACATTGCCCACAGCCCGAATTGCAGCATCGAAAAGGCGCGGCGGCGACTGGGCTATGCGCCGCGCTACAGCTCGTTTCAGGCGGTGTGTGAGGCGGTGACGTGGCTGATCGAGCACGGCGTCATCCGGGTCGCCTGAGGCGGCCGTAGAAATTGCACTACACTCATCCTATCCATGATAAGGAGTACCATCGTATGGACAAGCCGGTAGTGGGAGTGATTGTTGGTAACCGCGGTTTCTTTCCGGACCATCTGTGTGACAGTGGTCGGAAGACGTTCCTCAAGGTGTTCAGCGAGGAAGGCATCGAGCCGGTCATCCTGGACGAGAAGGCGACGCCGTTTGGGAGCGTCGAGAGCCTGAACGACGCGCGCAAGTGCGCCGATCTGTTCCGCCAGCACCGCGACCGCATTGACGGGGTTCTGGTGACCTTGCCCAACTTCGGCGACGAGCGGGCGGTGGCGAACACGCTGCGCTGGTCGGGTCTGGACGTGCCGGTGCTGGTGCACGCCTTCCCGGATGACGCCCGGAAGATGACGGTGGCCGATCGGCGCGACTCGTTCTGTGGAAAGATGTCGGTCTGCAACAACCTGCGCCAGTACGGCATCAAGTACAGCCTGACGCGGCTGCACGCGGTGGATCCGGAGAGCGATAGCTTCCGAACCGACCTGCGTCGCTTCGTGAGCACCTGTCGGGTTGTGCGCGGCCTGCGGAACATCCGGGTGGGTGTGGTCGGCGCCCGTCCGGCGGCGTTCAACACGGTGCGCTTCAGCGAGAAGCTGCTCGAGCGCGCTGGCATCTCGGTGGAGACGATTGACCTGGGCGAGGTGATTGGCCGGGCCGAACGGGTCAAAGCCGGCGATGCACGGCTGAAGGCCAAGATCGAGGAGATCCGCGCCTACGTCCCGACCACCGGCGTGCCGGATGCGGCGATTGTGAAGATGGCGCAGTTCGGAGTGGTGCTGGATGAGTGGGTGGCGGACCAGGCGCTGGTTGCCACGGCCATACAGTGCTGGACGGCGCTGGAGGAGTACTACGGCGTGGTGCCGTGCACGTTGATGAGCATCATGAGCAACATGCTCAAGCCGTCGGCGTGCGAGACGGACATAGCCGGCGTCGTGGGGATGTACGCGCTGGTGCTTGCCAGCGGCAAGCCGAGCGCTCTGATTGACTGGAACAACAACTACGGCGACGACCCGGACAAAGGGGTGATCTTCCACTGCTCCAACCTGCCGAAAGGGGTGTTCGTCCAACCGGGGGAGGGCAAGGCCATCGCGCCGGAGGACGTGCCGGTGATGGACTACCAGGCGATCATCGGTGGCACGGTGGGCAATGAGAATACCTATGGCACGATCGTCGGGCGCATCAAGGCGGAGCCGTTCACCTTCTGTCGGGTTTCGACAGATGATTTCAGCGGTCGTATCCTGGCGTATGTCGGTGAGGGCGAGGTGACCGAGGATCCGTTGCGCACCTTCGGCGGTGTGGGCGTTGTGCACATCAACCAGTTCCAGAAGCTGTTGCACCATATCTGCGAGCTGGGCTTCGAGCATCACGCGGCCATCAATCTGTCGCGGGTGGCGTGGTCGGTGAACGAGGCATTCAGCAAGTATCTGGGCTGGGATGTGTACTACCACAATCCCGAGGTCGCCTGATGACTGAGTTTGAGCGCAAGCAGGCAATCATCTCGGATCTGTTGGCGGAGCATGGGCTGGAGGCGCTGGTACTGTGCCGCGTGAGCAGCTTTGCCTGGGCGACGGGTGGGGCGGCGTCGTATGTCAACACGGCCGCCAGCGAGGGCGCGGCGACGCTGGTGATCACGCCTGCCGGTCGCTACGTCGTCACCAACAACATCGAGGCGCCGCGACTGGAGCAGGAAGAACATCTCTCCGAGCAGGGGTGGGAGTTTCGCGTCACACCCTGGCACGAGGCGCACGACGTGGTGGGCGAGCTCACGCGCGGGCTGAAGGTGGGAGCGGATGTGGCGTGGCCGGGTGCGCATAACCTGGCCGGAGAGCTGGCCCGGCGGCGCAGCATCCTGCTCCCTGAGGAACAGGCGCGTTTTCGGACACTGGCGCGCGGGCAGGCGGAAGCGATGGACGCTGCGATACGGTCGGTCCGGCCCGGCCAGACCGAACATGAGATCGCGGCCAGATTGGCCTTCGAGACTGAGAGCCGCGGCATCCAGTGCATCGTCAACCTGATTGCCACGGACGAGCGCATCTTCGCCTTCCGGCACCCGCTGCCGACCGAAAAGCGTCTGGAGCGGTATGCTATGCTGGTGGCGTGTGGCCGGCAGCGGGGGTTGGTTTGCTCGTGCACGCGCCTGGTGCACTTCGGCCGGTTGCCGGACGAGGTGCGCCGCAAGGCGGAGGCGGTGGCGCACGTAGACGCCGTCTTCCTCAGCGAGACACGGCCGGGCCGCGCCCTCGGAGAGGTGTTTGAACACGCCCGGTCAGCCTATGCCGAGTCCGGCTTTGCCAACGAGTGGCGGTTGCACCACCAGGGTGGGCCGGCCGGTTACGAGGCGCGCGAGTGGATCGCTGTGCCCGGCCTGCAGGACAAGGTGGTCGAGGGCCAGACCTATGCCTGGAATCCATCCATCACCGGCGCCAAGAGCGAGGATACGATTCTCGTCGGCGCCGCCAACAATGAGATCCTGACGGAGATACCGGGCTGGCCCACCATCGCGGTGACGCTGCCGGGGCAGTCGCAGCCGATTCAGCGGCCGGCCATCCTGGAGATCGTGTAGAATTATGGGGGTGGCCCGGCCACTGGTGCAACAGCCGCATCGCCGCTTCAACCCGTTGAGCGGGGAGTGGATCCTCGTATCACCCCAGCGCACGGAGCGTCCCTGGCTGGGCCAGGTGGAGCGAGCCGCCGGGCCATCCCGCCCTGCCTATGATCCTGAGTGCTACCTGTGTCCGGGCAACGTGCGTGCCAGCGGCGCGCACAATCCCGACTACACGGGGACGTTCGTCTTCACGAACGATTTTCCGGCGCTGCTGCCCGACGTGCCGACGGTGCGTCAGTCGTCGCACCCCTTGCTGGTCGCCGAGGGCGAGGCGGGCACCTGCCGTGTTATCTGCTTCTCGCCGCGCCACGACCTGACGCTGGCCGAGATGAGCGTTGCCGAGATTCTGGCGGTCGTTGACACGTGCGCCGAACAGGTGACCGAGCTGGGCGAGCGTTATCGCTGGGTGCAGGTGTTTGAGAACAAGGGCGAGATGATGGGCTGCTCCAACCAGCATCCGCACGGCCAGATCTGGGCGGGCAGCGCGCTGCCGGATGTGGTGGCGCGCGAGGATGCACGGCAGGCGGACTATCTGGCGGCCCACGGAACGCCGCTGCTGCTCGACTACGCGGCGCTGGAGATGGAGCAGGGCGAACGGGTCGTAGTCGCCAATGACGGTTGGCTGGTCGTGGTGCCGTTCTGGGCGGTGTGGCCGTTCGAGACGCTTCTCCTCCCGCGACGGCACGTCCTCCGCCTGCCCGATCTCGATGCCGGCGAGCGGCAGGCGCTGGCTGCGGCGCTCCGGGAGCTCCTCATCCGCTACGACAATCTCTTCCAGACGTCCTTCCCCTACTCGATGGGGTGGCACGGCGCGCCGCACGGGTGTGGCGATTGCCGACACTGGCAGCTGCACGCGCACTTCTATCCGCCACTGTTGCGATCGGCCACGGTCAAGAAGTTCATGGTCGGTTATGAGATGCTGGCCGAGGCGCAACGCGACCTGACCGCCGAGCAGGCTGCCGAACGGCTGCGCCGCGTGCCGGCGAGACATTACAGATCGGTCGGCGATCCGAGGGGCACGTGAGCATGCAACAGCGTGTGGTGGCCGAGTTTGAGCGGCTGTTCGGGCAGTCGCCGATGTGGGTGGTGCGGGCGCCGGGGCGGGTTAACCTGATCGGTGAGCACACCGACTATAACGCCGGTTTTGTCCTGCCCATGGCGATTGACCGGGCGGTGTGGATCGCGTTCCGGCCCGAGTCGGATGGGTATGTGGTCGTCCACTCCCTGGACTTCGGCGCACAGGCGCATTTTCATCTGGATGCACTGCGCAATACCGGCGCCGGCTGGCTGGAATACCTCAAGGGTGTGGCCTGGGCGCTGCAGGCGGCGGGCTATCCGGTGCGAGGGTGGCGGGGCGTCCTGGCCGGCGACGTGCCGATCGGCGCCGGGCTGTCGTCGTCGGCGGCGCTGGAGATGGCGACGGCGCGCGCCTTTGCCGCGGTGGGCGGCTGGGAGTGGCGGCCAGCCGAGATGGCGTTGCTGGGCCAGCGGGCGGAGAATCAGTGGGTCGGCGTGAACTGCGGGATCATGGACCAGATGATCTCGGCGTGTGGTCGGGCCGGCCACGCCCTGTTGATAGACTGTCGCTCGCTCGACAGCGAGCTGGCGCCGCTGCCGGTGGACACGGCGGTAGTGGTGCTCGACACGGCCACGCGGCGGGGACTGGCCGATTCGGCCTACAACGAGCGTCGTGCTCGCTGCGAGGCGGCGGCGCGCCATTTTGGCGTGGCGGCGCTGCGCGATGTCACGGTGGCGCTCTTCGAGGCACGGGCGGGTGAACTGGACCCCGAGACCCGGCGGCGCGCGCGTCACGTGGTCACCGAGAACGAGCGGACGCTGGCGGCCCGCGCGGCGATGCAGCGCGGTGACGCGGCCGAGCTGGGGCGGCTGATGAATGCCAGTCACGTCAGTCTGCGCGATGACTTCGAAGTGTCGAGTCCCGAACTCAACGCGATGGTGACGTCGGCGCTTGAGCAACCCGGCTGCCTGGGGGCGCGGATGACCGGCGCCGGCTTTGGTGGCTGTGCCGTGGCACTGGTCACTCAGGCGACGGCATCGGAGTTTGCCACAGGTGTCGCGGCGGCCTACCGGGGGCGCACTGGCATCCAGCCCCAGGTGTATGTCACCGCGGCGACGAACGGTGCCGAGGTGTTCGACGTCCAGACAGCCCGACGCAGTCGCGACACTTGATCAGGTTTCGCGAGACGTTGTATAATTGCGTGGCTCGGGTTGGTCCGTCCGTGGGTGCCAGGGGGGATGTCCCGGCCGCCGCGCCCACGACCTGCTGCTGAGTGAAAGGAGGTGATGACGCTCCGGATCACGACACACCTGGTGTATGGGTGCGACCCGTGCATCGGCCGGCGCGAGCGTTGGGCGCGCTGCGCTCTGGCCATTTCCCAAACCCCATCAAGCGTCTAGAAGGTTACTCACTTCAAGGAGGATGCAATGAGAGCCAAACGGATGACTTCAGTGTTAGGCGCGCTGCTTCTGGTGACGTTGCTGGCCGGCATCACGGTCACGCCGGCGATGGCGACTGACCCGACCGAGAAGTGGTGCAAGGATGTTCGGATCGTCTTCTTCCCCGGCGGTCCGGCGGGCGGAGTCTTCGCCAACAATGTCTTCAACGGCGCCAAACAGGCACAACTTGATCTCGGGCCGACGGTTGATTACGTCTTCTCCGACTGGGATCCGCAGAAGATGATCCAGCAGTTCCAGGAAGCCGCCGCGACCAAGCCCGACGGCATTGCGGTGATGGGCCATCCCGGCGAGGATGCCTTCGAACCCCTGATTGAGAAGGCCGAGGCCGATGGCATCATCGTCACCAGCCAGAACACGGCCCTGCCGCGCATCGAGGAGAAATACGCCGGCCAGGGGTTTGGCTACGTCGGGCAGGAGCTCTATGAGACCGGCTATGCCCTGGGCGCCGAGACGGTGAGGCGCTTCGGACTCAAGGCGGGCGACAAGGCGATGGTGTGGGGTCTGCTGTCGCAGCCGACGCGTGGTCTGCGGACGCAGGGTGTGATTGACGCGTTCAAGGAAGCCGGGCTTGAGACCGAGTATCTCGAGATTGACGCGGCCACCAACAAGGACCCCGCGGCCGGCACGCCCACCTTCGCCGGCTTTATGTCCGCCAACCCGGACACGAAAGTGGTGGTGACCGACCACGGCGGCCTGACGGCCACGCTGGAGACCTATCTTAAGGCGGCCGGCAAGGGACCCGATGATGTGATCGCCGTCGGCTTTGACATGTCGCCGGCCACGCTGACCGCTGTGCGCGGCGGCTGGACTGACCTGGTCATTGATCAGCAGCCGTGGTTGCAGGGCTACCTGCCCATCCTGCAGATCTGCCTGACCAAGGTCTACGGCTTCTCCGGCCTGCACATTGACACCGGCGGTGGCTTCGCCCACAAGGACAACATCGAGTTCCTGGCGCCGCTGATCGAAAAAGAAATCCGCTAGTCACTCGCTCCGGGCCCGGCGCCGACGGCGCCGGGCCGATTCGCGTGAGATACCAAGGCGGTGTGGCGTCGAGCGGGGCGCTGCACGGGGCGCGCGTGGTTTTCCAGAGCAACCCTTCGGAACACCGCGCAGAAGCCGGTCGTGCCTGGGCCGGCGCCACGCCGCATCGGGAGTGCAAAGGATCACTGCGATGGACTACCTGCTTCAGATGATAGGCATCTGCAAGACTTTCGGGGAGGTGGCGTCGCTGCGGAATGTCAATTTCGAGGTGGGCCGCAATGAGGTAGTCGGCCTGCTCGGCGACAACGGCGCTGGCAAGTCCACCCTGGTGAAGATCATCACCGGCTATCACCAACCCGACCCGGGCGGCCGAATCCTGTGGAAGGGCGAGCCGGTCGAACGTATGACGGTGGCCAAGGCGCGCGAGCTGGGCATTGAGGTGGTCTATCAGGAGCGGGCGCTGGCCGACCTGCAGTCGCTCTGGCGCAACATCTTCATGGGGCGCGAACTCAGCAACCGCCTGGGCGTACTGGACGTGGAGGGGATGCGCCGCGAAACCGAGCGCCTCATGCAGGCGCATATGGGCTTCACCTCCAAAGCGATCACGCCTGACTCGGTCGTGAAGACGATGTCGGGCGGTGAGCGCCAGGGCGTTGCCATCGTCCGGGCGCTCTATTTTCAGGCCGAGCTGATCATCCTGGACGAGCCGACGATGGGCCTGTCTCTTTCGGAGACCCGCAAGGCTCTGGACTTTGTCGAGGGGATCAAGAAGGCGGGCAAGTCGGCCATCTTCATTGACCACAACATCTTCCACGTCTATCCCGTGGCGGACCGCATCGTCGTTCTCGACCGCGGACAGGTGAAGGGCCAGTTCCTGAAGGACCAGATCACGCTCGATGATCTGATCGCCAAGCTGCAGCACGTGGCCCAGACCGGCCGATTCGAATGATCCCGTGACCCTCTCGAATTGGCTGCTCAGTGAGTGTGTGTCTCATGATCCCTGTTGACCCGGGGTTGCCAGGGGGTGCCTCATGAATAGCGTCAACGACGGAGTCGAGTCCCCGACCGGGCGTCTGGCAGCGAAACGCCCGGCGGGCAACGCCCTTTCCCGGTTTGCCCGCAAGTATGCGATGCAGATCGGCATCGTGTTTGTCGCGCTGTTGGTCTGGATCCTCTTCCTCATCGGATCGCCCAGGACGTTCCTGTCGTTTCCCATTTACGCGGCGTATATGTCCACCACGCCGTTTTTCGCGTTGATGGCGTTGCCGTTGACATTGGTCATCATCACCGGCGAAATTGATCTCTCATTTCCATCGGTCATGGCATTCAGCATGACCGTTTATGCGATTGTGCTGACCGCCACCGGCAGCCATGTGCCCGCTCTGGCGGCGTGCCTGGTGGCGGGTCTGGTCGCCGGTCTGATCAACGGGGCCATCATCGTTCGCATCGGCATTCCATCGCTGGTTGCCACGATTGGTACGCAGTTCTTCTGGCGCGGCGTGGTGCTGGTGGTGACCGGCGGCAACGGGACCAGCCTGACCAGTGCCAAGGACACGCCGCTCTACGAAGCGATGGTGGGCCGGCTTTTCGGGATCATCCCCGCGCAAATGCTGTGGACGATTGCGGTGGCCCTCATCGTCTGGTTCTTCCTGAACCGGCATCGGTTTGGCGCGCACATCTATCTGGTCGGTGACAACATGGAGAGCGCCCGGCTGATGGGTGTGGATGTTGCGCGGGTCAAGGTGTTGACCTTTGCGGTCATGGGCGTTGCGGCCGCCTTCGCCGGCGCGGTGGTCAGCCTGGAGGTGCAGTACTTCTGGCCTACATTGGGCGAGGGGTACATGTTGAGCACGCTATCCTCGGTGTTTCTGGGCGGCACCTCGGTCTTCGGCGGCACGGGCACGGTGTTTGGCACGCTCGTGGCATCATTCATCATCGGGGCTATCAACGCCGGTATCGTGGCCTCGGGTCTCACCGGCTTCTGGACGCAGCTGATCTATGGCCTGATCATCGTCATCTCGGTGGCGCTGCAGACGGTGCTGAGCCGCCGCTTGAAGTGATCAGCCTGTCGCACTACTCGACCCTACTGACAGTGAGGAACCCATGAGCCAATCCAAGTATGCTATCGGAATTGACTTCGGCACCGAGTCCGGCCGGGCGTTGCTGGTGGACGTGGCGGATGGACGCGAGGTGGCCACGGCGGTGCATCCCTATGCCAACGGTGTGATTGATGAGCGTCTGCCGGACAGCGGTGTGAAACTGGAGCCTGATTGGGCACTTCAGGATCCGAACGACTACCTGGAGGTTTTCAGGCGCGCGGTGCCGGCGGTGTTGAAGGAGAGCGGCATTGACCCCGACGATGTCATCGGCCTGGGCATTGACTTCACCGCGTGCACGATGCTGCCGACGAAGCGGGACGGCACGCCGCTGTGCTTCCTGCCGGAGTTCCGCGATCAACCCCATTCCTGGGTCAAGTTGTGGAAGCATCACGCCGCGCAGCCCGAGGCGAACCGACTCAATCAGCGTGCGCGCGAGCTGGGCTACACCTTTCTGGACCGCTACGGCGGGAAGATCAGCTCGGAGTGGTTCTTCCCGAAGGCGTGGCAGATCCTGGACGAAGCGCCCGA
>Ga0101944_10007295_pt1 | contig 11156 bp, 10 predicted proteins | sample DewCreD2012metaG_FD_75245 | JGI IMG/M metagenome (GOLD analysis project Ga0101944, IMG submission 75245) | Hot spring sediment bacterial and archeal communities from British Columbia, Canada, to study Microbial Dark Matter (Phase II) - Dewar... ... | reverse complement strand
CTATCGCCGATTATTAACGCCTGACTTAATCGTTGGCAGTTTTTTAATTATCCTTCTTTTTGGGGTTATCTTATACAGTTTATCCCAGATTTTTAAACCCGCCGAGCAAACGAAAAAAATAACCGCCCCTTCTATCTCAGACTTACTAATTTCAACCCCATCTTTAATGAATGAAACCGAACAATCCACTATAACGGAAGCGGGCAATCAGCAATCCATAACCGATTCATCAATGGATAATTCGGAGCAACTCTTGTTTTCGACAACTTTAACCATTATTCCCCGAGATAATCCCATTAACATCCAGATTATCGCAAATCAACGGGCATGGGTTCGCGTCATCGCCGATAACAAAGAAGTATTCAATAAGAGGGTAATCCCCGGAAATGTGTATCAATTTTCTGCCTCAAACCGCTTGGATTTAATTTCCGGGAACGCAGGCGCTTTACAACTGATTTACAATCAACAGGATTTGGGGATTTTAGGGATTGTTGGTCAGGTAGTGAATATAACTTTCTCCAAAGAAGGCATTCAAACGCCTACCCTTTTACCTTCTGCTACACCTACGCCGACAATCCCAGCCACACCAACCGCTACGGGACCAACGCCAACCCAAGCTGTTCCTACAGTTACCCCCTTCATTCCCTGAGGCTAATCAAACCCATGACGAAGAATACTTATTTTTTGGTCTCATTAGGCTGTTCTAAAAACACAGTGGATTCTGATTCGATAGCATTCATGCTTAATCAGGCAGGTTACTTTCCGGTTACTAAACCAGCTCAGGCTGAAATACTGATTGTCAATACTTGTGGTTTTATTCAGCCAGCCCGTCAGGAGTCGTTAGAAACCCTTGCAGAATTAGCCAAAGGTAAAAAAGAAACTCAACTCCTCGTGGCTGCCGGTTGTATGCCAGAAACGCATCGAAAAGATATTATCGAATCTATTCCCGGCGTAGATGGGATTATCGGTACACGAAGATGGATGGATATGGTAACTTTTATCCAAAAGATACGCACAAAGAAGGATTCAACGCCTTTCTTGTATGATCCCCACCCATCAAAGTTTTCAAGTGTCGATCCTTCAATTCCACGGTATACGATTCAAGGCGCCAGTGCCTACTTGAAAATAGCCGATGGCTGCCGCCGGACCTGTACTTTCTGCTCTATTCCAATGATAAAAGGAACACTACAGTCAAGAGAGGTCGAGGTTATTCTGAACGAAGCAGTAAATCTCCAGGAAAAAGGCGTCCTTGAAATTAACTTGATTGCTCAAGACACAACCGATTATGGACATGATCTTGGTATTGAGGATGGTCTATCTCATCTCCTCGCAAAGATGATCCCCCTCGTGCCAGATGTTCCCTGGATAAGATTGCTGTATGCTTATCCCGGGTTTGTTACAGACAGGTTGATCGGTTTAATGGCTGAGCAGCCCCAAATCCTTCCGTACCTGGATTTACCGCTTCAACATGCCCACCCCGATATCTTAAAAAAAATGGGACGCCCTGCAAATATAGATTGGGTCTATAAAACAATCGAGAAGATCAGGAACATCATACCAAAAATCTGTTTGCGGTCCACCTTCATTGTGGGTTTTCCCGGCGAGACTGAAAATGAATTCAGAACCTTATTAGAATTTATCAAGACCATTCAGTTTGATCGGGTTGGAGCATTCGAATATTCATTTGAGAAAGGCACCCCCGCCGAAACCTATGGAGATCCGATTCCGCAGGAAATAAAGCAAGCGCGGCTTGAGGAATTGATGAAAATCCAAGAAACCATATCCTTGATGAAAAATCAATCCCTGGTAGGGAATACCTTGCCGGTATTGGTCGAAGGGAGGGACAAGGATATATCCGTCGGCAGAACCTACCGCGACGCTCCAGAAGTCGATGGTCTGGTCGTGATCTATGGTAAAGTTCCCGTTGGTAAAATCGTTCCGGTTGTCATCAGCGAGGCAATGGTACACGATCTCGCTGGTTTTCCGGCGAAATCTATTACCGGTCAAAGACAATCTTTGTGATCCCTAAACAACCCGAAAGAAATGTAATCAACACCAGCCATATATAAATCATCGGCTGTTGTGTGCAAAATGACCAAAGTACCATTAAGAAATTAATCGATGAAAAATAGATCAGACCAAAGCCTTGCTTCCATGGGAAATCTGGGAATAAGGTTGGTTTGATATAACCGACCAAGAAAATCGAACACAAGCCAATCCATAGAAGGACCATGACGGAAGAATAAAACCGAAAAAGGAATATGGATGGAATTAGGGCAATGACGCCGATGATCATCCATATCCACTTCACCCCGGAATGGCGCAATTGATAAAAGACCAGACCAAGAATACCTAATAGGATCAATACCTGAATCAAATAGGTTAGAAACATCAGCCAAGACATTCAACACACCTCATCCCTTAAAGGTGTGCATTTTCTATGCCATGCCTATGGTTCTGCGGTAGGCTCTTCGGAAGGTTCTTCCGGCTCCATCTCCAAACAATTCTGCGCAGCCTGATCGGCTGTTTGTTTCAACGACTCGTCTTGTAATAATTTTAACGCTTCCTGATATTGAGCCGCGGCATCGCACCACTTTTCTTCTTTAGCCAATTGATCTCCGTAGCCTATTAGAGCTAAGCGGTATCTTTCGGTTGCAGTGATATTCGATCCATCCCGCAAATTTGGCAGTGCAGTATAAAATTGAGAGAAATAATTCACTACCTGCGCCCAATCCACTTCCCAAAAACTTGCGCCGGTCAGGTAATACCTTGCCCACGTTCGATAATTCTTCGCTTCTATATCTAAAGGTCCAAACCGTTCAGCTAATGCCAGATCGTAGATTCCACCCTCCAGGTTTCCCTGATTCAAGATTTTATCCACACCGCGGTTACGCAGCGCCATATAAAACATCCCATCCACCTCGACTATGCGAAAGGTTTGATCAACCTTCCGCAGCGTGTTAAGGGTCTCGATGGTCATATCCCAATCTCGATTGCGCAGATACTCGTGCGCCGCAGCAAAAATCTCATCTTGCCCGCGTAAATCAGGCGTTGGGGTGTACGCCGGCGTTGCTGTCGGGATAATGACCATTTCTTTGGTTGGTTCATCGGTAACCGACATGACAAGCATCACTTCGGATAATTTTTCCACAACACCCGGAAAATTAGGGTCAAGTTGAATCACATACTCAAACCGCTTGCGTGCCATTTCATATCGCCCTTCGGCTAAATCCTCCAACCCCAACTGATATTGCGTTGCGGCTTGTAGGGTTATTTGACTTTCGCTTTGAGCAATGCGCAGTTGGATTCCTTTCGTATATCCTAAATAAGCCCCCCCTAAGAGGCAGAGAAAAACCATCAATAATCCAATGATCACCCATAACCCGCGTTTCTTGCGGATTCTAGATACATTTGGTGATGGAAGTGTTTTGTTTTCAGTAAAAAAAGGCTTCTTTTCCTTTTGTTTAATATTTTGAGTTTCTTCGGTCATGTTATCTCAGCGAGCATTTGTCATAGGAATTGTCCATAGGATTATACCGCAGATCAATTTAACCTAAAGCCACATCCAAAAACATCATGACAGCAAAACCAACCATTGCCCCCATTGTGGCAAAATCGGTATGTTTATCCGATTGGGATTCGGGGATTAATTCTTCGACGACCACATAAATCATCGCGCCGGCTGCAAATGCCAAAGCAAACGGCAGAATCGGTCGAATTAAGATTACAGCAGCAGCCCCTAACACTCCCGCAATCGGCTCTACCATGCCGGAAAATTGCCCATATACAAAACTTTTCCAACGCGACATCCCCTCCCGCCGCAAAGGAGCAGAAACCGCCAGTCCTTCTGGAAGATTTTGTATTCCTATTCCAATCGCCAATGCAATCGCCGAAGCCACTGTCGTGCCGCTTAGTCCTGAACTAACCGCTCCAAACGCCACCCCAACCGCCAGCCCTTCCGGAAAGTTGTGAAGCGTGATAGCCAGAACTAACAACACACTTCTTCTCCACGATGTCTTTAATCCCTCCGAATCCCCTTTCTTCATGCTGGGATGGATATGCGGCAATATTTTATCCACAGCCAATAAAAATAATCCTCCCAATAAAAATCCGACTACCGATGGCAGCCAACCGGGCATGTCCATTCCTTCTGCCATCTCTATCGCCGGCGCTAAAAGAGACCAATAACTCGCGGCAATCATCACCCCTGCCGCAAAACCCAGCATTGTATCCAGCAGTCTTCGCGAAACACTGCGGGTAGCGAACACACTGGCTGCTCCTAATGCAGTCATTCCCCAAGTAAACAATGTAGCCAAACCGGCTTGCACAATCGGGTGTAATTTCGCCATGAAATCGATCATACTTTTACCCTCGTTCGAATTTTACTCATTATATACCATAGAATCATAAAGCCCGAATAAATTCCGGGCTTTATTTTATAGAAAATGCCCCCAGAGAGATTCGAACTCTCGTTTTAGCCTTGAAAGGGCTGCGTCCTGGTCCCCTAGACGATGGGGGCAACGGGAAGGATTTTACCATCTGATAAGAATTCGGTCAAGAAAAGAGTGATGCTATTTTCTATATTGGGCGGATCAAATCTGGATGATCGCGCTTGGGATCATTCACAGCTCGGTCCACAGGATATGCCTCCATTTCTTCTGATGGATAAGGAACCAAGATCGAACGAAAATTCCTTGGAGCTTCATCTTCTAGCCATTCCCAGCAATGATCTTTATCCAAGATAACCGGCATGCGCTGATGAAACGAAGCAACAAATTCATTCGCATTACAGGTAATAATGGTACAACTCAGGACTGTATTCCCTTCTTTATCACTCCACTCGTCCCACAAACCCGCAAATGTAAATACCCGCTGATCTTTCAATCTAAAATAATAAGGTGTTTTTCCCTTCCCCTCTTCGGTTTTCCATTCATAAAAACCATCTGCTAGGATCAAACAGCGTTTGTTTTGTAGAGAACGGCGAAAAGAAGGCTTTTCGGCTAAACTTTCACTTCTAGCGTTAATTAATTGGTTCCCTATATCTTCATTTTTCGCCCAGAAAGGGATCAATCCCCACCGCATAGGCTGGATGATCCGATTGAGTGGATTCTGGATGGTCAATATCTGTTGGGTTGGAGCAATATTATACCTGGGAACCCAGGCATTCACTTCACCATCGATTGTCGCTCCAAAATCTTGTTGAATTTCGGATAGCTCAACGGTTAATGTAAATCTTCCACACATACATCACCTCCTGGTAAGCAATCTCCTTTGTTTATAGCACATATTTGCTATTAATTGCAAGCTGTATATTTTTACCTCATTATTAATAGATGGTGATTTTTATCCAGGTTTTATAGACAGCGTCAGAACTCACATCTATAATTCCCGTTATGGAAATTAATAAATTATCACCCAATATAAGTCATTCTCTCAACAGTCCGATTAATAATTCATTGAAACGCCAGCTCTCACAAAATTTTGAGATGATGTTGACCAATCTTCTCTTCTCTTCCGCAGAGCCCGCGGCTTCAAATTTGTATTCCTCATCTTCCTCAAATAATATTCTTACGCTCAGTCTGCTTTCGCTGATACAACAATTTCTAACATCACCAACACCGCAGGAATGGATACTCTCTCCCGCTAAAAATGTGCAGATAAACCAATTTGAAGCCGAAACCCTGGTCGGAGGTGATGGTCGAAACGCCAATTGTGGTCCCACTTCTTTGGTGATGGCTTTACATGCCTTAGGTCTGGCAGTCAAAGGGGAACAAGAAGGCATGAACAATGGTCAGGTTATTGACCTCGCCAGGTTATGTATGGTATATGATCCCGCCAGAGATGGCGTTGACAGTTTGGGCAGGAGATTTGAAGCCGAACATAATACCTACACGAATTTAAACGACATCATCCACGGTGCAGTCGTTTCGGGGGCAAATGCTCATTCTATCCCTGCGGATATTCCTTCGATCAAATCTGCCCTTCAGAATCGTTCTATGGTCGTCGTTTCCGGTACTTTTGCCGGTAAGTATCCTTTGCCGTGGACCGGTGATCGCGGGATTGATAACCATTCTGCGCCTGGAAACGCTACTGCCCATATTGTCGCAATTACAGGTTATAATCCTGCAACCGATCAATTTTTGATCAATGACCCAGCCCGAAAAACTGCCTTAGAAGTAGATTCGGAAACTTTGTTATATTTCATGAGAGGAAATTCGGGCGCTGTGGCTTTATCGCGGCGATACCCTTAATTACACTCTGGAGATGGAATGAGCATCGAAACTATCCATTTGAGTGAATTTCCCGAAGAGATTAAAAACTTCTTACTGAAACAATCCCGATCATCTGTATCTGAAATACACGTTTTGGATCAAGATGGTTTAGTGGCGGTCATCTTGCCTGGAAAGTCTGTCAACCGCCTGTCTTCTGCTATCAGTCATGAGAACATAACAATTCAATCGGACACCCTTTCTGAAATACCACCAAAAGAATCTTTTGGAATTATCGAGGGGATTCTCCACCAATATCAAGAGATAGAAGATGCTTATTTATACCTTCTATTGACAGCCTCAGCAGCCCTTGTTCCTCAACAATCTTATCTCTACGGTCATAATGAACGGGTAGCCATTTTATCAACGACGCTGGCTCGGCAAACCTTGTGTTCTGAACAGGAGATTAATGATATTAAACTGGCAGCATTACTGCACGATATCGGAGAAATAATCGTGCCAGATCAACTTCTATTGAAGACATCCAGTCTCTCTAACGAAGATTGGAACATGATAAAAGAACATCCACGCGTCGGTGCTGACTTGGTGGCAAAAACCGGAAAACATTCTGCTGTTGTTCAAATTATTCTCTCCCACCACGAAAAATATGATGGAAGCGGCTATCCACAAGGGTTAGCCGGCGAGAGCATTCCCATCGGCGCCCGCATTCTTTGTATTGCTGATTCTTATGACGCAATGACCAATTGCAGATTACATCGTCCCCCCAAAACCCATACCGAGGCGATTCTGGAGATGAAATCATTAAGCAGTATATCATACGATCCAGAATTATTAGATTTATTTATTGCTTCCTTTTAGATAAGACATTCCTTTACCAAAAAGGTAACCCCCAGATACAATATTTTCAGAATGAAGCCCGATGATTCAAAAAGCACTCTGGAACTCGATCTTTCCAGAGTGCATTCTTACATGCTAAATCCTGGGGTGAACCTAAATCGCCTCAACGGGATTTTATCATCGATTTCGATACAATTTTTTCCAGCCAGTTGGCGTACAACAAAGGCCCTGTATCTCTCCACTGAAATAAAGGTGGATTCAGAGGATTATCATTTTCATAATAATTCTTCGGTAGGTCGATTTTCAATCCCTTGCGAACATCCCGCTCATACTCATTTCGTAAAGTGTACGGATCATACTCCGGATGACCGGTAACATAAATCTGGCGTTCATCCGTAGAAGTAATGAGAAATACCCCCGCCTCCTCAGAAACCGATACCACATGCAACTCTGGTATCTGTTCAATATCATCTCGGTGAATTTCGGTATGGCGGGAATGCGGCATCAGAAATTGATCGTGTATCCCAGCTAATAACCCATCTTTAATCTCATTCTTGGTATGCGAAAACACCCCAAAGACTTTTGCCGGCAATTGATATTTCGGAATACCGAATTCAAAATATACTGCTGCCTGCACTGCCCAACAGATATGATAAGTTGACCATACATTTTCCTTCCGCCAGCGAAGCACATCGGTCAATTCAGACCAATAATCTACTTGCTCAAATTCCAATGTCTCAACCGGCGCCCCCGTAATAATCAGTCCATCATAAGTCTGGTTTTCTACTTCGCTGAATGTTTTATAAAACGTCTGCAGGTATTCAATGGGAGTGTTTTTGGGTTGATGCGAACCCATCCGCATTAAAGTAATGCTCACATGATAATGAGACTTGCCCAGGACTCTCAATAATTGCACTTCGGTTGTTATTTTCTGAGGCATTAAGTTCAATATGGCAATATCCAAAGCAGGTTTCCCCTCAGCCTGCTCTGGATCGATAACCAATCCCGGATCTTCCTGGATCAGGGTATTTCGAGCGGGTAAGTCTTTCGGAATGATTACAGGCATAGAATTAACTGGATAAGGCTTGATCTAAATCCCAAAGGATATCTTCGATATCTTCCAAACCGATGGACAGCCGAACAAAATCGGGCGTGACGCCTGCCGATAACTGCTGATCGGGTGTCAATTGGCTATGGGTTGTACTGGCAGGATGAATGGCTAATGATCGAGCATCCCCTACATTCGCCAAATGACTGAACAATTGCAGAGAGTCGATAAAGCGTTTTCCAGCCTCCACACCTCCTTTTATTCCAAATCCCATGATTGCCCCGGCACCTTTCGGTAAATATTTTTTCGCCGCCTCATAATCATGATGACACTCAAGACAAGGATAAGCCACCCAACTTACTTTTGGATGATGATTAAGGTATTCAGCTACAGCCTTGGCATTTTGAACATGCCGTTCCATCCGCAGGCTGAGAGTCTCCAACCCCTGTAAAAACAACCAGGATTGGATCGGAGATTGACAAGCTCCAATATCTCGCAAAACCTGAACCCTTGCTTTCAAGATGAATGCCGGAGCGCCTAAATCCGCATACCGCAATCCATGATAACTGGGATCCGGTTCGGTAAAGTTTGGAAATTTTCCACTCCCCGCCCAATCAAAATTCCCTCCATCCACGATCATGCCCCCAATGGATGTCCCATGCCCGCCGATGAATTTGGTTGTAGAATGGGTAACAATATTCGCCCCCCATTCGAACGGGCGGCATAAATAGGGAGTCGCAAAGGTATTATCAATCATGAGAGGGATGCTGGCTTCTTGTGCGATTTTGGCAACTTCCTCGAATGGAAACACATTGATTTGCGGATTCCCTAATGTCTCTCCATAAATGATTTTGGTGTTCGGTCGAAGAGCCCGCTTAAAGTTTTCTGGGTCTTTCGGATCGACAAATGTTACCTCGATTCCTATCCGCGGGAAGGTATATTGAAATTGATTATATGTACCGCCATAAAGGGTAGAGGCAGATACGATATGATCACCGGCATTACAGATGGTCAGAATAGCCTGAACCTGGGCAGCATGACCCGAGCTGGTAGCAAGGGCGCCAACGCCGCCTTCCAGATCAGCCAGCCTCTGCTCAAAAACATCCGTGGTCGGATTCATGATGCGGGTATAGATATTGCCGGTTTCTTGTAAGGAAAATAACCTTGCAGCATGATCGGTATCTTTAAACACGTAAGAGGTGGTTTGATAAATCGGCACAGCCCTCGAGCCGGTGGTGGGATCCGGCGAATAGCCAGAATGAAGCTGCCGGGTGGTAAAACCAAATTTTCGATCTTTAGGGAAATTGGCGGACATGATCTTTACCTTTCTAAATTACAAATAATTCGGACTATAAATATCCATATTTTACCAGGAGTTCGGCATTAAATATAGCCCCTCCCGCTGCACCGCGGATAGTATTATGCGATAGAACGATCATCCGCACATCAAACAGCGGATCTTTCCTAATCCTTCCAACCACGGTTGACATCCCTCTACCCGTCATTCTATCTAAACGAGGTTGAGGTCGGTCAGGTTCCTCTTTTACCAACAACACCGGCTTTGGAGCTGAAGGTAAATCAGCAATTTCCGGTAAGAGGGAATAATTCTTTATTACCTCAACAATCTCCTGCGGTTCGGCTTTTTTGCTGAGCTCAATGGACAGACAAACCAAGTGTCCATCACTCACTTGAACACGGTTGGTATGAGCCGATACTCTGAAATCAGCCAGGTCAAATCCCTCCTTATGATATTTACCCAGCATCTTCCTCGGTTCCCACTCCAGTTTTTCTTCCTCTCCTTTGATATATGGAATGACATTATCAACGATATCCATTGAGGGGACGCCTTCTGCACCAAAACCGGCACCCGATAGCGCCTGAAGAGAAACAACAAATACTTTTGAGATGCCAAAATAATCGATCATCGGTTTCAACGCGACGGTCATGCCGGTGCTGGTGCAATTCGGGTTGGTAACAATAAAACCCCGCCACCCACGGTTCGCGCGTTGGACCTCAATCACAGAAGCATGATCGGCATTAACTTCTGGCAATAGAATAGGCACATCGGTTTCCCGCCGAAAAGCAGACGCATTAGAACATACTCCAATACCCGCCATGGCAAAAGCCGGTTCCACAGTCTTCGCTTGTTCCGCAGGAAGCGCAGAAAACGCTAAAGCTACTTCGAGGTTTTCTGGAGAGGTCGGTTGAACAACCATACCTCTCGCCCACTCCGGCATGGGTTCTGGCAAATTCCATCGGCAGGCTTCGACGTAATATTTACCCACCGATTTATCGGAACCGGTTAAAGCCGCCACATGAAACCACGGATGATTATCCAATAATTGGACAAAACGTTGTCCAACGCTTCCGGTTGCCCCCAGAACAGCCACATGAATTTTTCTTTTCACCATTAATTAACCTCCTTGGGAATAATCGCATGTAGACGATGCAAAGTCGCCTGCAAATCGCATACATTGACGACCAGACTGATCGACACCGAAGATGAGCCATGGGATATCGCTATGACATTAATCCCCCCAACCCCCAAAGCATTAAAAATTTTACCCGATATGCCGGGAGTATTCCGCATGTTCGGACATATCACACTAACAATGACCACCTCATCGGTTGCCCAAACCCGGTCGATATCCCTTCTGGCTATTTCTTCTTTGAACTCAGATTCGATCTTTTTGATCGCTGATTCTGCCAAATCCATAGAAATAGCAAAACAGATGGATTGTTCCGAAGACGCTTCGGCAATCAGAGGAACACTGGCTCCGGTTGTCGCCACAGCCTTAAAAATGCGAGCTGCCACACCAGGTACACCCAACATGCCGCTGCCTTCAACAGTGATCAATCGCAGTCCGCGTATTGCTGTGACAGCCGTTATATCTCCATTCGGTAACGCTGGACGATCGGCGACCAAAGTTGTGCCGGGATGAGACGGGTTGAAAGTGTTCCGTACTCTCAATTTTATTCCAGCTTCGATTACAGGATGAATGGTCTTTGGATGAAGCACCTTGGCACCAAAGTAAGCCATA